>Ga0116231_10000229_pt1 | contig 84514 bp, 69 predicted proteins | sample S1TSphgellanicum_2_FD_89695 | JGI IMG/M metagenome (GOLD analysis project Ga0116231, IMG submission 89695) | Host-associated microbial communities from peat moss isolated from Minnesota, USA - S1T2_Fd - Sphagnum magellanicum MG | ecosystem: Host-associated > Plants > Peat moss > Unclassified... | reverse complement strand
TTTTTTACAACTTGGAAGATTTCTTCAACTTTATAGAGCATTGCTCTTATCTTCATCTTTTTCTTTACATAATTTAGTTATATTTCAAAGATTTCTTTATCCTTATCTTTCAACGACATCATCATTACATGTAGTGCAACCTATTAGAAAAAGGAGAGAGCAAAGCGACAAGAAGATGAGAGAAAATGATTGGCCGAAGTGGGAAAGCGAGACATAGATCAACTACAAAGAGATGGAAAATATAAAGATAAAATGATAAATTTTCAGTTTTTTTTTTTAAACATAAGAAAAAGGTTGCCCTCTTGGCCCTTCCATTTAAATTTTTTTTTTGAGTGTCGTCACCCTCGTGCCTAGGCACCTCAAAACATGAAAGTGCATCTAGGGCTACCCTTCTCCTATACAAAAATGCACCTTGGGGCCCCAAGGCATATTGATTGTGTCACTTTTGGGTTCATTTTTTAAAAACATAGTAGACTAGGAAGCATTCATGTCGTTTTTCAACATGCCGGCCACATGCATGACAACCCATAATCCTTGAGGGGCATATTATGTTGTATAAAGAAGAGTACTTAACAATAAGTTGTAATGTGAAAAAATGTTCACAGAATGTTCTAGTCTCACATTTCATAACACAATAAGTAGTCAAGTCGTTCACCAAATTGTGTCGTGGAATGTTCTGTTATCATCACTACATCAAAAATGTCATTTTACGACTAGTCCTGTACAATTACAAGTGCATAAACAACTAAAAATGACATAAGCAATGATCGTAATCAATTACGAATGACATAAGCAACTAGTATAGTCAATAAGAACTAGTCATAAAATGACATTTCTAACATAGTAGCATTTCTAACATAGTAGTGCACATTTCTTGACACATGAAATGTTGAGTTCTCACATTTCATAACACAATAAGTAGCCCATCCACCACCAAAGATGGTGAACATCATGGAATCAAGCAGCTGTTCATTATGCCGGGTATGCAACCCACCTCTAGCGAGCCTTGTCCAATGCCAGTAGGTTCCTCCCAGGGATGGAATATAGTCATTCTTTCACCAAACATGGTTAACATCATGGAACGGGCAGGTAGGTGTTCATTATGCTGGGTTAATGTCACCCCTAGCAAGCCCATTTTGGCTGTACTGGACTCCCCCGGGGGCTGGCTGTCCCAGCATAATGGGCAGATGCTTGCCAGAACAAAGACTTCCAGCCCATTAGAGAAGAGCTGAAATAAGCAAGTCTGATGTAAAATTGGGAATGAGCTTGAAATTTGGGGGGATGGGTTGGGTTGGGTTGGGTTGGGGGGTGGGTGTAGTTCACAATGAGAGAGGTTCAAAGTCACAATTTCAAAACTCATGATATTATACTCCAAATGAGCAATGTGTGTCATTCTTAGAAGAGTGCTTGCTGGGTCTCTGAAAGGGTGGGTGTTTAAAGATGCACAATAAGCAATGAGGTGGATTAATCAATTGATCTCATGTGAGGAATTGAAGCAGTTTGATCCATTGATCTCATGTGAGGAATTGAGGCAGATCGATCCATTGAACTCGTGTGAAGAATCAAGACAGAAATTGATCAATCTCATATGAAGAATCAAGACACATTGATTGATCTCATGTGAAGAATCAAGGCAGATGATCGATCTGGTGTGAAGAATTGAGGCAGATTGATCGATCTCATGTGAAGAATCAAGACAGAAATTGATCGATCTCATGTGAAGAATCAAGACAGAAATTGATCGATCTAATGTGAAGAATCAAGACAGAAATTGATGAATCTTATGTGAAGAATCAGGGAAGATGATCAACCTCATGAGCAGAATCAATGCAGATTGATTGATTTCATGTGAACAATCAAGACAGAAATTGATCAATCTCATGTGAAGAATCAAGGCAGATGATCAATCTCATGTGCGGAATTGAGGCACATTGATTGAAATTTCATGTGAAGAATCAAGACAGAAATTCATAAATCTCATGTGAAGAATCAAGGCAGATGATTGATCTCATGTGCAGAATTGAGGCGCATTGATTGAAATTTCATGTGAAGAATCAAGACAGAAATTGATCAATCTCATGTGACGATCAGTTCAGAGATGTGAAGGAAGACAGGAGCAGGCTGTCAATCAATGACAATAGACATGATGACTGTCAGTGTGATTATCATGGATCTCTCTAGACTTCTTCATGCATCTCTTCCACCTCAGGAAGTCTTTCTCAGTTGTGAAGATGGTTTGCTTTTCAAGGCTTTTAAGAGATTGCAACTTCCTGTCTGGATTTGCCAATTCATCCTCTCTGCTGAGGAAGGATTGAACGCTCCCAGAGATGAATTTCTTCCTGTAAGTTTTCAGTTTGCCTGCAGATCATGCTTTCCACCACAGCTGGGGATTGTTACTCTGCAATCACTTCCAAGAGACCTGATCACTAGGATCACTGATGCTGATTCAGGAAGCACAGTGAGCTGGGCCCATTTGCTGTTTTTTGTACATGAGGAGATAGACGAAACAGACACTGTAAGAATCAACCATCATGTCTGCTGACAATTGTGATGGATTGCATTCTGATTGTGCCTTGATCTTGGCCTCAACTATTGCTTGCTGCTTGCAGTTGATAGCTTTTTTTTTCTGTTTTTTTGCAGCCAAGGAAAAATTTGGTCATTGCTTCATGACAATCTATCTGGAAGTAAGTAGTACACAAAGGATTTGGAAGCTGCCACAACCCAGCAAGCAGGTTCTTGCACGGATCATCGACCCTTGGAGCTGCTTGTGACCCCAACTCTGGGAGAAATACCTGAGGCAGAAGAAGAAGAAGAAGAAGAATGATGAACTTGGCTTTGGGTGATGGAGTTATGATCTTCCAGTGCAGACTGATCATCTGCCATAGATCCAGGATCACCCATGAGGCCTGGCGCAGCTTTGAACTGGCTTTGTTGTCTACCTGTTGGTCAGCTGGAGCTTGGAGGGAGGCCGGACATTGCGCCTTTGCCAGAGTGGGACAATGTCTTGCCTTGGCTGGTAAGGTCGGACAGGATTCACAGGCATAGAAGATGCTCCAGTAGCTCGGAAGCTGTCGATTGCTGCAGCAGCAGCTGAGCTACTATCATAGCGTGTGGAATGGAACTTCTGGAGAAGAGCAGTATGGAGTGCTGTCTCGCGCAAGCCAAGCTCATGGCGCAGCTGCTCCTGCTCCTCTGAGTCCTCTTCTGACTGCATTGAGAAGAAGCTGCTGCTGCTACTGCTGCTGTTGGAGTCGGTCTGATCGTCGCGCCACCTCTCGCCATTGTCGAAATTCTTCGCGTAACTCTGCGCATCATAGTTGGTCCATTCGCGAGCCGATACAGGATGCACAATTATCATGTGTCGCTTCGCGTTTGCGCGCAGCTTCTTGAGCATTCGCTTCCACATGGGTGCAGGCTTGAAGCTCATGCTGGGCTCCAAGTTTGCAATCTCCTCACCCGCTGATCTCCCGGTGGCCACTGTCCACTGCGCAGCAGCAGCAGCAGCTGAACTCTCTCTCCTTGACGACTTCTTACCCCAAGCTCCAGAGCTTCTGGATTGCAAAAGAGACATGGATCTCGAACTCAGCAGGCGGCCGAAAGCAACAGCAGCAGTCCGTGCATCTCGAGCTTGTTCATCGAGAACGGATCCAGAGCTACTGTCTGGAGCTGCTGATGCACCATGATCGGTGTTCCTTAAGAGGTTCGAGGTTGGGGATTCCGGGCCTCCTGTCGCTGCTGTCGTCGTTGTCGTCGTCCACCTCCAGGAGCCGAAGCAGCTGGGTTGAGTCATGAGAGCAGCTTCCCTGTACAAGCTTCTGCTACTACTTACTGTGGCGCTCCCTTGTCGCTTGAGCGCGGGGATGACAACTTCACGGCCAAAGCTCGACACACGACGTATGGAGCTCGAACGACCTAGTCGAAAGCTGGAGGACCTGCCGGCTAGTGATGAGTCGTCATGCTGCCTGATCGGCTCTGCAAACTCCTGGCTTATTGCTGCAGCCATCGCCAGAAACCTTGTTGTAGCTTGCTTGTTTGCAAAACGTCGCCGCACAACAATCTGCTGCAAGCAATCCTTCCTGGGAAACTGTAGCTGCTGCTGCTGCTGATCTTCAAAGACTTAGAGAAGGCATGTGTCCATTACTTCTTCAATCAGAGAGCACCCAATTCCCAGCTTGAATGTAGCTAGCACTTGAATCTTTGCCTTGCGTAGAACGATCCTCATGGAGAGCTTCATTACTACGATTCCACTGCTGCTGCTGCAGACAGTGAAACAACAAAACACCAGAAACGATGATCATACCAAACGAAATGACGAGTTTGCTGAAATCCCAAACGATCCAAATCTCTACTGTTGCTGGAAAATTCAATGATCTCAAGCTCCAGGGGTGAGCTTTCCTTCCATGGGGTGGAAGAAAGCAGTTGCACATCCAACACTGAGGAGCTACTACTACTATCTTCTGATTGCACCTTCATCTCTCTCCCCCACCCTCTCTCTCCCTCTCTCCCCCCTCCCCCCTCTCTCTCCCTCTCTCCCTCTCTCTCTCTCTCTCTCTCGCCAACGACTTCCAGAGGCCGGCAAGATGGCCTCCTGGACAAGGTCTAGGAACTGAAAACCACAAGGTCCAAAAACCTAAAGCTATACATAGGTAGGTTAAGAAGGTAGGTAGATATGTAGGTATGTAGGTAGGTAGATAAGTAGGTATGTAGGTAGGTAGATAAGTAGGTATGTAGGTAGGTAGATAAGTAGGTATGTAGGTAGGTAGATAAGTAGGTAAGTAGGTAGGTAGACACTAGATACCTAGGTAGAGAGGTAAGTAATTAGTAAAGCAGGTGGGTCCATATTTAAGTAGAATAGTTAAATAGATGAATATATATAGGGTTAGTACCTAGTTGAGTTATACCTAAGAGCATGCCCAATGGTAGCAATAACATGCCCCTGTATAGTTTTTTATTTTATTTTACTGAAGATTTGCAGAAAAACACCATGAAACTGCTTGCTAGGAGTTGGAAAAGTACTTGGAGGGCCAGTACCAGGAAATGATTTTTTTTTTCTCAGCAATGAATGATTGTTTCTCATTGGCCAATTACAAATGATTGGTGTAGGTGGTGAAAGTTAAATAGTCTCTCTCTCTCTCTCACTTTGTACAATTCATTTTTTCACCTTCATGGGTGAAGATGACAATGAAAAAACTAAACGGTGCATTGCTTCAAAGGCCGAAACCGTTCATTGCTTTCGATGAAGATGTCATAAGGTGATGAAACAACAAGGTTTCTTGATTCCCACAAGAGATGGTTATGTCCAGTAACCGACCAAAGTGCGCTGAGACTACTACTGTGGAACGAATAGTCTCAGTGCTTGCGGGCTTTAATTATTCATAATAACTTGCCCACTCTGTTACCAAAGTCAGTAGTAGAGGTTCGGTTTTTAAAAAACATTGGAACAACAACACTAGTACTCATGTGTGGATGGATTCTACATACAATTTTTCTCTTTGTGGGTGTTTTGGACTTTCTTAGAGACTAAGTCATTCAGCAGCCTAGAATGGACAACATGAAATCATGACAACAGATGAATGATTGAAATAATCAATCAAACAATCATCTAGTATGAGTTCAACACAAGTTCAATTACATAATATTTCTGGAGGAAGCTGGCATGTTAGCCAATTGAGGGGAGTTGAGTTGAAAGCACTGTATAACAAACAATCTGAGTCTCTCATTCATTCACTGGGTGGGTCCACAAAATACTACTTGCCTTAGTAGTAGTAGCCTAGCTTTGGGTTTGAAGAGGTGGGGGAAGGACTGGGGAGGGGAGGATGTGGGGGGACCTGCCTGATCAATGAATGGGTGCAACTCAAAGCTTGATTTTCTTAGGAAAGATAGGAAAAAAGTGAGAACTTTGCTCCCTCCTGCTCACCATAGGTAGTAGTAAGTACCATCTGGGCAGCTTTGTTGTTCAACCCCTAATTATATTATTTGTAGAAATGTTGAAATTTTTGGGAAGTGCACTTGTGTGTGTGTGTGTGTGTGTGTGTGTTTTTCTCTTTTCCAAAAAAAATCTTCCTGTTTTTTTTTGTTGGGGTTGTTGGTGAAGGAAAATAGAGAATCGAAGGTTCTAGTTTTTTGACATGCAAACTTCAAAACTAACTAGATATTGGATACACCATGTTTTGAAGCTGGCTCTGTACTACTGAATGAATGAAGAATGTGGGAACTGGATATGTTGTGCTCTGTGTATGTGTGTGTGTGTGTGTTCTTTCTAATGCTTCTCAGTCTTTCAAATGTGATGGATGAGAGTAGCATGGGTCTCGAAATTTGCATATCCTGTCGGCATGCTCCTGGACAGGATTAGCCCTCATTTCCTTTTTTACTGGACCACCTTTTTTTTTTTTGCTTCTTGTCGAGAGTTTTCCATGTGCCAAAGAAAGAATCAGCATCTTGTCACATTTCTCTATCTCTCATCTTAGAGAGCAGTGTGTCTTTTCTTTGTCTGGGCCCTCACAAAGCACTACCAGCATCTTGTCAAGTTTCTCTATCTCTCATCTTATTAGAGAGCAGTGTGTCTTTTCTTTGTCTAAGTCCCCCCAAAGCTCCACAAGCATCTTGTCAAGTTCCCCTATCTCTCATCTTAGAGAGCAGTGTCGTTTTTCTTTGTCTAAGTCCCCCGAAGCTCCTCAAGCATCTTGTCAAGTTCCCCTATCTCTCATCTTAGAGAGCAGTGTGTTTTTTCTTTGTCTGGGCCCCCCCAAAAGCACCACCACCACCACCACCAAAGTCAGTGTTCTTTCTTTGTCCAGGCATCCCTGGCACCACCATCACTGTTGAGATCAGTGCATTTCTTTCTTTTTCTGGGCCCGTATAGCACCACCCATTTTGCTGCCTGCATGGACCCCATGCATGCTGTCTGCTCTGACACAGTTCTAGTCCTATCAGGTTTTGGGTGCCAAAGTGATGAGTTCTGACACTACCCATCTTTGTTGCACGATGAGTAGAGAGACGTTCTGGAAACCCTTTTTTTTTTTCTTTCTGGGTCGGTTCTGTAGACTGGGCTGGGGATCATGACACTCCATTCAGAACAACCAAAAAATTTAAGCTTATCTAACTTACAAATCTTCAATTTTGAATGCAAGCTTGTATGCATTAGTGAGTGTCAAACTTATGCTTATTCTCTCAGTGGAGATTAGAGCTAATAAGATAAGTGGAAAATCAGTCAGAGCATTACATATGGTTGGTCTGAGATTAGTGTTTGCTGATGAGATTAGTAGCTGATTTAGAAAATGATTCTGCAAAGGTCATTGTTTTGATCAGCACTCATATCTGACAAGTCTCCGTGCATTTTGCATCACATTTTGCTTGGTTTTCTCAACTTTCACATGACATTCCTTGCATTTTTTGACCTCATGTTTTGCTTGGTTTTTCAACTTTCTCACAACATCCCTTGCATTTTGCATCACATTTTGCTTGGTTTTTCAACTTTCACACAACATCCCTTGCATTTTGCATCACATTTCGCTTGGTTTTTCAACTTTCACATCCCATCCCTTGCATTTTCCATCACATTTTGCTTGGTTTTTCAACTTTCACATCACATCCCTTGCATTTTGCATCACATTTTGCTTGGTTTTTCAACTTTCATGCAACATTTCACAACTTTTGACATAAACAATAAGATAAGTGGTTGATGTATAAAAGGGGGCTTCAAAGTTAAATGAAGGATGATCTCTTGTCATTCATTCCATTATAATTAGTGTTGATCATGATAAGTCATGATTTCAAAAACATTTTAAAAAAAGGTTTGCCACCCATTATTAAAAACAAGTTTATATTTATACCATAGTACGTTGGTAGCTTCAACACTAAAAATTATATTATTTTAGAAAATGCTGAAATTTTCACCCAAAAAGAATTCAAAGGAAGAGAATTTTGTGAAGAAAATATTGAACCTTCAAGGCTAGTTTATTTAATGAAATGAAAATGTCAAAAACCAATTAAGTATTTAACAAGGGGTGTGTCACATTGTGGCCTTGCCATTTACATTAAAAAGTATCTTAAGGCAAAAGAAGAATTATGGAAACTCAAATATTTCACCATGCTAAAATATAACCTTCAAAACAATCCTCTAAAAGAAACCAAAATCCTTCAAGATATTCTAACTCTATAATAACTAATCCCCAAGTTTCAACACAAGCCAAAATATCATCTTTCAAAAATCCTCATATAAAAATAAATAGACCTATTATTATTACCTAGGGGCCAAAATCCCTTACTACCATACTCTATAATTAATCTCAACACAATATCCTTTTGCCTTGGAAGGCAAGGCCAACAAACCCATGTCAAAGTTACCAAGGTACAACCCTATATATCTAGGGTTGATTGTGTTTGATTATTTTCCCTCTAGGTATCATGGGGAATTTTTTTTTAAAATAAATAAAAATAAAAATCAGTGCAGGTCTTTTTAAGCTCCATTTCTTTGTTGAAAATATGACAAAATTTGTTGTAAAACTAACATTGGTCACTTTGGGTTGACAAAGGTTGGTTAGCTAGTACCCATCCAAAAAGGGCTTTGTGTCCATCTACATATCATCACTACATGTCCATCAGTGTCTTTATTGCCCTTGCCTTTTATAAGGCAAAAGGATGATATTGTGTTTAGATTCATTAGAGAGTATAGTAGCTTAAGGGATTCTTGCCCCTACTAGGTAATAATAATAATAGGTCTATTTATTTTTATATGAGGATTTTTGAAAGATGATATTTTGGTTTGTGTTGAAACTTGGGGATTAGTTATTATAGAATTATAATATGATCTTGAAGGATTTTGGTTTTGTTTTAGAGGATTGTTTTGAAGATTAGGTATTATTTTTGCTATGGTGAAATTATATTTGAGTTTCCATAATTCTTTTTGTTTTGCCTTAAAGATACATACTTTTTAATGTAAATGGCAAGGCCACGGTGTGACACACTCCTTTGTTATTAATTCATTTGTCCATCAACATGATGCAAAATGTGAACTATCAAACCAAGAGACTTAGTACTTACCATTGGCAACTACGTCTCTTTGTCCTCCATTGTGGTGTATCATTGCCACAAAATTTTATCTTGCATTCAATCTTTGGCTATTGTGAAAGTGGTACTTTTGCCAATTGTTAATTATTTTTTATTTATCAATGATTGACTCGTTCAGCCTTTGATTAGCCACATGCATTATTAGGTGTTAATAGCATGCTATAATATCACCAAAAGTGCACCACAAGTGTAGTAATAAGAGCCCACCATTCAATAATTGAAATATCCCAAAAATTGTTGAATTATAAACAAAATAGTGACCAAAGTAACTACATCAAATTTCCCATAGGGCAATTGTGGGCTACAAACCCATTGTTCTTATGGACCTTGCCCATTACAAGAAATTAATTAGCAACATAATTAGCACCAAGTTTATGAGTAAAACCCTTTGCTATAGCTTTTGAGTTGAAGTATATGATGAAAATTTTTAATGGTGAGAAAAACTTGAAGAATAACATTCTTTCATGTTTTTTTTGCTGATTTGAAAACAAATTCACCAAGATGCAAGAATATGCCACACACAAAAATTGGTTCCAATATGTCACCAAGATATAGCACAATTCTGAAATGTTACTATTTTTTCCTCTTTAACCTATAGCCAAAGTTGGCTTTTAATTCCTCTTATGGATGCCAATTGTGGCTACATCAAGAAATTTACAAAATTTAATAATTTCTTAAAAAAAAGGCTTTTAATCATTAGGCTCAATTTCAACAATACTCAAGCTCAAATTAGAGCCATTGTACTTTGTTAACCCCTAAAGATAAAAGCTTTTTGTTACAACTATTATGAAATTTTGTTATATAACAAATTTTGTTCACATTCCACAATCCCACTCTTGCAACAAAGTGGTAAATAAGTTTCTTACCTTTTGAACTAAAATCAATCAATCAAGTTTCAACCCTATATACTACAACACCAAATAAAATAATTATTAAATCTCACTTATGAACCATGCACTTTGTATGCCCTTAAAAGTGAAATGCCACATATTGTATACAACCACATCATAATCAATTATGAATTATAGTCAATTGATTGAATGAATTATGAAAAGGAAAATGGTTGAAAATCTAATATTCATTAAGTTTTGAATTTTGAATTTTGAACTTTTACCAATTTCCTCAAAAAATTGTGTTTGATTTATTGAATTTTTAATGACAAAATTATTCAATATTTGATCACTCTTGCAACATAGGTGTAAACATAATTAGGAAACCACCTCAATGGGTCCTTACTCATCTAGGGTTTTCTAACAATACCCAAGAGGGTTGTGAGCCTAGCCCTGTAGTTTGGAGACTTCAACTAATGTTGGGCAGTTATTAGAATCAAGGACAAATATTCACCAATTATTAACTTGGGTATATAAACTTGCCCTTCAAAGGTGAAAATTTTAAAGAATTGTCATTGTTAGGAACCATCAATGGTGAAGGGATGAAAAAATTGCATACATGAAAATGTCACACATTTTTATGAATTATAGTTTGAATTGTCATGAAAAGTGACTAGTTTTTTTTGCATCATGAGGTCTTGAGGTGATGAACGGTGGTGACAAGAAATCACTTACGATAATTATTCCTTCATGGTTGAAGTTTTCATGTTCAAGCTTTAAGCATTAAAAGTTTGCAATGATGGTGACATTTGGTGTTTGATGATTGATATAAAGTTGATGAATCAATTTTTGGTTACAATTTGATTTTTAAACTTTTGTGGTTGGTGTTCCAAAAAAAAAAATCTTCTGAAATAGCCTTTTTTTTTTTTTTGTTTGTGGTGAAGTGTTCTTACTCTTTTGGTTTCTTTGGGAGTTATGTTTTTGGAGAGAGAGAAAAAAGAAAGGAAAGTATGCAATGAAAGCTTCATTCAAGATATGTGATGGTCAACCCTTTCATGTGACCCAAGGTGTTGATCACCATATTAAATATGTGATTTTTCTTTTGGATATTTGTGAAAAATGTAAACAAGCTTGTTGTGCATGTGGGTTCCTATCAAGAGGCTTGTTCTTCATGAAAAGTATCTTACAAATCTAATGATCAACACGATGTCATCACCTTGATGTTGAAAAACAATTAGGGTTGTGGGGTTCATCAAATCCTATTGCTTTGGCTATGGCTATTGAGGTCAACCTATCAAGCAAAGGAGAGATGTGGTTACTATTTTTTGTGGACGTTATGTTATATGGGTTTTGCATAGCTTATTTTAAACCTTAAGATACAAGGTGTTCTTAATATTTAGTTGGTGGACTCTATATCTATGGACATACCACAAGATTATCAAAACATTTCACTTGTATACAAGTTCTTTGTTTTGAACTAAAGAATGTTCTCCTTGAAATATTTTACAATATATGATTTTGTTGTTTTATTCCATTTTTATTTTTTTAGAAATTTGTTCACATAAACCAATGAAATAGATGTATAAGTGAAGGTTGAAATTAGTGCATATAGATGTATCTTTATTTTCTTTTTGTTTTCAAAAACTTTTGGCAAACAAAAGTTCAACAAAGTGAAAATATGTTTGGGATCAACATAACCTAGGTTAACCTAAGCCTCCCTACCCTAAAAATAAATTAACCTAGTCTAACCTCATTAGGACTGCTTAGGTTTTAGATTAAAGTTAGATTAAACTAAGTTAATTTAGGTTAGACAAAGATTAAGTTACTTTAAACATGGCAAAACACAATTTCTTTATATAATTTTGGCTAAAAATAATCACCTAGGCTAAAATGGCTAAATTAATATATAAATTATACTAAACACAACTATTTAAACTAAATATGGTTAAACAAGCATAAATAAGGCTAAACATAATTACTTTGGCTAAACATGGTTAACTCAATATAAATGAAACTAAACATAATTTTTATGTTAAACGTGGTTAGACAATGATAAATTAAATTAAATTTGAATATGTAGGTTATATTTGGCTAAATTTTCATTAAATTATAAACTAAATTAGGTTATTTAAATTAAATTTGGTTGATAAAATGATTAGTCCTATGCAATTGTAGTTATTTTTTAAATCATTTTTGTTAATTGCATGAGTCATGAAATTAACTACTAGTTGTTAAAAACATTCTTAATCATTTCCTTAATCATGTTAAACATTGTAATTACATAAGACAAGTTGGAAAAAAACACATTTTGGCATTACAAACATGTTTGACCAATCAATAAATGCAATTTTATTGAAATTAATGTCATGAATCATTAAGTTGAACATTAGTTGTTAAAAATATTTTTAATCGTTTTTTTTAATCATGTTGTACATTAGAGTTGCATAGGATAAGTCATAAAAGACATGTTTTAGCATTACGAACATTTTTGACCAATTGATAAATGTAATTTTATTGAAATTAATGTCATGAGTCATTAGGTTGATTATTAGTTGCTCAAGACATTCTTAACCATTCCTTAATCATATTGGACATTGTAGTTACATAGGACAAGTCATAAAAAACATGTTTTGGCATTATGAATATTTTTTACCAATCAATAAATGTAATTTTATTAAAATTAGTATCATGAGTCATGATGTTGACTACTAATTGTAACATCTTGTTGACGCGTGGCATGTTACATCATCATCATTAAAAATTGAGTCATTATTAATTACTATTAGTTACAAAAGTAAATGTTATTTTGAATTCTTAATTTTAAATCATTCAAATATATTAATAGAAATCCAAAATTAATAATATATTAATTCAAAAATTGAACAAGTTGTCATATTAACTATAGTCACAAAACCATGATGCCATGTGATATTTGATGTCCTTTGCAATTCTTTATTATTTTTTGTAACCATATAGTTATAAACGTAATAAAAAAAAACAATAGTTATTTTTAAAACCGATCACAAAACCTAACATGTGTTATTGTGAATGTTGATAAAATCCATTAGAACCATGATGAACATTGTACTTGTTGCAAAGTAAAAACATGAAGAAGTATATCATGATCAACAACATGAAGAACATGAGATGAAGATGAAGATTGCCACTAACAACAAAAATAGCACAAACTAAAGATGAAGATAACGACTGAAAACAAAAGGAGCATGAGCTAAGGATGGAGATCACAACCGAAACAAAAGGAGCATGAACTAATGATGAAGATCACAATCATGAAGATGAGGATTGAAACTATCTATAAAGGGATGGCAACCAAGAAGATGAAGATCATGACTAAAACAATAGACTAAGAGTGTGACCAAAAAGATGAAAACTACAACCAAGAAAATGAAGATCACAATTAGGAAGCTAAAAATTGCAACCACAAAAATGAAGATCATAAAAGGATAACGGACTAGAAACATGAAGATCATGACTAGGAACAAAAGGACACCATATGGGGAATATGAAGGTCGTGATTAATAACATCAAAACAATGGACTAGGAAAATGAAAATCACAATCACAAAGAAGATGAAGATCATGACTAGGAAGATGAAGGTCACGACCATGAATAAAAGAAAATGAAAACCAAAATCACAAAAAAATCAAGATCACAACCATGAATATGAAGATCATGAGTAAAAACATAAGAAGATCAAGATCAAGACCATGAAAATGATCAAGATCATGAATAGTAAGATGAAAACCATGATTAGGAATAGAAGAAGATGAAGATCATGACTTGTAGCAAACAAATAACGTGACCAAGAAGATGAAGATCACAACTTGTAGCAAATGGATAATGTGATAAAAAAGATGAAGATCTCAACTTGCAACAAACATACAACATGGTCAAGAAGGTGAGGATCACAACATGTAGTAAAGGGACTATGACCAATTAAATGAATATCACAATCATGAAATGGACAAGGAATATGAAGATCACAACCAACTTCAAAATAAAAGGACAAAGTAGTAGAAGGATATCATAACCACCAAAAAGATCAAAATCATGAACAACAACAAAAGGAGAACGTGACTAAGAAGATGAGGATCATGACCAATTACAAAAAAAGATTGAAATAATAAAGGGAAAGTGACACTAAAAAGAAGATCATCAAGACATAAGCAAGCCGATGTTAGTTCATATAACATCTTAGAGCTCTCCAAATCTCAAGGGAGTGTATGACTCGTTAAGGCGTCAAAAGAGAAAATGTAGCCCTCCTTTGGGCACATCCAATGTTGTTTGAATAGTAAGGAACAAAGTAGAAATGAGAATGTTATGCAATCTTGAAGTTGAGGGTTCCTAAGCTAGATATGAAAAGTCTCAACACACATGGCATCTTGTAAATCAACATTCAACACGTAACAAATGAACAATTCTTCACCTTTTATCAAAATGGATGTTGTCCAAAATGAACATATCTCATTAAGTAAACATTCACATTGATTTGTGTGATTCTGATTTAAACTTGAAATGGGCTAATTAAAAAATAATAGATCTACAACCATAAAAATATCAATGTTCCATGAACCCTAATATTTTGAATTGGAATTTGTAACACCAAGTTGTGGGATGATAACCATGTTCTGTTGCTTCCCCCCTCCATACTAGGAGCTTTAACTTAATTCGATTTTCCCTCAAGCTTGTTCTTCTTCTTAGTCATGCTGATCATCTTCTTGGTTGCGCTCTTTTTTTAAATTAGTTGTAGCTAGTTGTGATTTTGATCCTCACGATCATGTTCTCCTTTTGCTATTTCATGCTTTTGTTTTGTAAATGGTCATGAATTATTCATGTCCATTTCTCCCCCAATCTAACTCACTCTAAGAACAATCTTATGTCTAATTTTGTTTTGGTGTGTTAATTTTAGGGTAGACTTTGAAAACACCCCATAGATTTACTAGTGGGGTCTCAAACAACATAAGCCTTGGGGGCCATCATTTACAAAGGATCATAATCAAAGTCCTAAATCCACAAGACTTTCCTTAAGCAAACGACACAATGTAATAGCAAGATACATTTATAACATGCAATTCCAGTTTCTTGCACAACAAATTCTTAACCAAACTGAGTTACCAAGGTTCAACCTCGGTAACCTATCCTACAAACCCTTCTACTTCCACCACAACCCTACCTTGGTAACCACTCGGGTGCACACTAGGCTACCAGACCAGACCCTTGAAGCCATAGAAGACCCAAGGACCACCACCACCACAACAGCTTTTAGTTATATTTCCTTTGATGCTGCTGCTGCAGGCAATACTGACCTAGTGATGGAGGCCAATAAGGCTGAAAATGCATGGGTCATGGCAATAATAGCTTCTTTTTCTTTCCCATAGCACAAAAAATTGCCTTTTAGGTCGTCTTCCTACTAAGTGAATAGCTTAGGAACTAGAGCTCATGGATGAAAAAAGTGTTTCCTTTCCATCCATCATCCATTTCTTATGGTGCCAAAAGTGTTTCTTGTCCATCCATCATCCATTTCTTATGGTGCCAAAAGTGGTTTCCTGTCCACCCACCATCCATTTCTTTGTTGGCCCAATCCCAATGCATTCAGTTGCATTGCCTACTACAACAACCGAGTACTACCATAGTACCTTGGCCACTTTGACAGATGTTTGTCAATTAATTAATTAATTAATTAATATTGAGGATTTCATTTTGACAAATGATATATTCTAAAATATTCCATCAGATTCTTTATTTCCCTTCAGGAAAAAGAAAAAAAATCTCTGACAATTTTTTATTTTTTTTTGGAAATTTTCAACATTACTGAAAATAATATAATTAGTGTCAAATTGGCCCATATGTGGGTTACCGTATCAAGCACACTGTGCTTCTAAAATTGTAGCGGACCATAGTACAAGGGCAGCATTCAACACACGTGTTTGTTGAATAGTTGATTAGTTTCGAAGATTCCATGTTGAAAATTAGAACATTCCTCAATATTCCAAAAAAAAATCTTTATTTTCTTTCACAAAAATATTTTTCTTTGAATTTTATTTTTTCTAATTTCCAAATTTCTCCAAATAATATAATTAGTGTCAAAGCTGACAAGGGACTATATATAGTACATGAATTCATCAGATCCCTCTGATTGCCTACTTTTCAGTCTCTTTTGGTGAAAATGGTGAGATCACCATCAGCTAAGGATCACCAAAAAACTTAATGTATTTGATTTGCATTGACCTAGTAGTAGCACAAATAGCCTTTAGAAGAACCAGAACCAGCTGTGTAGTGGTGTCTTCTTCCCACTTCAGTCAAAAAAACAAAGGACCCAGAGTCTGGAATATGTCTGGAATAAAAATCATCAAATCTTTATATTTGGTTTTTCATTAAAGTAATCTGTAAAGTCACCTTCTCTTTCTCTTTCAGTGGTATAGGCAAAGTAATGAAAATTTACTAAATCTCAGTACGAAATGCTGAAACTCAGCATTCAATGCACAAGGTTCGAGAGTAATTATAGTGATTGGACAAGTACGACCAGTGAAAATATATGTAGCAGCAGTGGAGGCGCTCAGGAAAAAGGAAAGAGGGGATGAAACTCAGTTTACCACCAAAATTGGTGAGAAAACTAGTTTGGGTCCCAGTTATTCCGTTTTGTAAATGCATTTGATGGCCTATTATGCCGAAACTGGCTGGTCGTTCTCGCCTCCCTAATCGCCTGACTTTTACAGATAACTTTATTATGTAAGCAAAGAATAGATAAAGGATGATTAAAGATTTGTTCTTCATATCCAGTTTATAGCCAGATTTGGCTAAACATTGCTAGGGATGATTGTCACTTTTTCTTCATCTTCCTATGGTTGATTGCCATTTTGACTGCATTAAAAAAAAATTAAAAATTCTAAAAAAACCACTCAACCCACAAAGTAATGCAATTTCTCTTTGATTTGTAGGGTGGCAAAAGACAGATTGCTCTACTATCATTTATGTCACTAAAAATGCCAAGTTGAGCCATAAAAACCAGTTCCCAAAGTCTTTCACATAACAAGGCTCACATTGACATGGCATGCTATTGAGGACACATCCTATTCACATTGACATGAATGGGGGTGGCCTAAGAAGAGTTCACACCAGCCACATAAACCTATTGGGTCAACATAATCATCAGCACACACTCTTGGCACAAGTTATGATGACTAAGTTATTGGAGACTTTGTGAGCAGCTTGAGGGATATGTTGTGGCAATTTGACTATTTATTCACATCCAAATTTAATGTTAAAATATTTGTCCCTTCTTCACTTATGAATGGGAAATGTTGAACAACATACATAGAGGGAACATTTAAATGTCACATGTGAGTCAATCATTATAACCCATCGATCAATAGTAGTCAATGTGTGACTTGTGGTCAATTATTGAAAAATTATCACTTAAAAAAAAATTGTCTTTTGACACTCACGATATTGTAGATGAATTCATGAGAGTCGAGCTCATTTTCATGTCATTTACAAGAGTTGAGCTCATTTTCATGTCATTGTGATGTTAATTTCATTCAAAATTTGATGCACATGCTATTTTACTATTGTTGTTAGAGATTTTATTACAATAGCTTCAACATGACATTTAATATAACACTTAATTAATGATATGGTGTAAGCAAAATAAAACCAAACATTTGATGTACCTTTTTAAAATGACATGTAACTTGATGTAAAGTAGTAACAAAACCTATTATAAAATTGTGAAACATAATTTCTATTTTTTAGTTACATGATCCAAGATAAGATTTTAAAAATTTAATGTGCATTAATTTTTTAATTTCACATTGTAAAAGTAAGTTTTATACCTCCTAGTTTTCTACGATTTTGTTTGTTTAATTTGGGTCATATTTTGGTATACTTTTATTTCCCGTTTCTTTCAACTTGAGCCCTTTTCCAGCTCAAGCTTCAAGCACAGGATCTCTTCATTTTATTTGTGAAGGTAAATGTTGCACAATAAAAATGAAAGCATATTTCCTTATAAAATGTCTAGGTCCTTAATATCTACTCCTACCATCTCGACATTCAACATCTTATGCAATGTGTCAAAGAATCTTTGTTCATCTATAATCGTCAACATGATATCCACCAACTTTTTACGACATATGATATAAGTGATTTTTTTATGTCAATTTTTGAATGTGGAATTTTGTTTCAAGTATGTGTTAAGTAGGTGTCAAATAAGTTCTAACAAAAAGAAAGTATAATATATAATTTTTATGAATTTTTGGAATACTTGATGATTTTCATATCCTAACTTAATATTTATTTCATTAATTTTTCTAATGTAAAAGTATATTTGAACACACATTCATCAATCAATTTCAAATGTATTATTATTATTATTTTTAATCCCATTTTTTTTCATGTTTTGGACCTCAATTCCTAGAAACTTAATGTATAGCATGGATGGTACTTGACACATGTTTTTGCCCAATTTGATTCTCAAGCAAGAAAAAGTAGTTATGTCAAATCTTGTTTGGGTCAAAACTTCCTTGCAGTGTTTCAAGACCTAATTACAAACAATGAGCAATGGGCAACAAGCTATGGCATTTTGGGATTACATAACATTTCATTACTTAGAACACAAGCCAAGTTTGGGGGGGGGGGCATGGCATGTGTGATTTTTGGAAATAAAATAGGGGTTGATTAAATTGATATTGCAAAATATGTGGGTAATTATGGACAAATGTTAGTAATGAAAGAATTGAAGGTTAAGTTACAAGATGTGTTGGAACATGCATTGGAACTATACAAGCTTAAGCATGTTTCACCTTTCTTCACAACTAGTTGATATTGAAGGATGTGCCTATGTGGGCAAAGTCCCATGAATAGGCAAGTTTGCACACCTCTAGCCCAAATGAAATGAGAAAATCCCAATGCCACTATAGCCTATAAGTCAAGCTAATGAAATTGAAGAGTGTGAGGTCATGGAAGTGAACCTCAGGAAGATGCAATGATGCTTTCAAGGTTCAAAATTTGTAAAAAGTGAGCAATTAGAACTGCAAAATTGAAAGAATGTGGTATGTGAATGCAAGTAAAAGCCACCACTATTATGGCTACAACCACATTGCACAAAGCAAAGGTTCTTGATAATCATTGTGCCCCTTTTTTGTGACAATGCCATATGACAACAATTTGTCAATACAAGCTCATGAATACTTGAATTTACATAAGCAAGAGGAGCTTGTTAAGCTTTGATTTCAACTTATTACTAATAATGACCTAATCACATCCATGACACTTGTGAAACCTTTGATGCCACAATTATAAGTTATTGGTGATGCCTTTAATGACATGTATGGTGTCCTTATCGACACACATGAAGCCCTTGTCAAACTTATGCTCTAGCTTCAATTGAGGTATCAACTTTGCCTTGTCATTGGACATCTTTTAACCTTATTAAGTTATTTGCAGATGATTCGACATGAACACACATAAAATGAAAGCATCATAAAAACAATGAATGAATTTTGTATTAGAACCTATTTGGTAGGGGGAGATAATCTAGAATTTGTTAAAAAGTCTTTGGCATTGCGAAGAATGCCTTGAAGATTGGACATTTTTATGTTTGAATTATTCTTATAAGGATATTTGATTTGGATGTTTGTTTTATTGAAAGTACGTTCACATTTAACTTTCGTTTGAGCAAGGAATTGAACTTGAAAGAAAGTCACTTCTATTGTTGTAATATCACTTGCCAAAAAAATTGCTTCAATGCTTGAATAAACTGAACCAAATGATAAGCTTAAGTTTTAAAACATAATCAAAGGGAGAAACTAGATTGTGGTGCATTCTAATTCTTGCACCCTTTTGATTTCTTTTAAGTTTGTCAAATTGCAAAATTGGTTTTAATATTTGAATGCAAATCTTGAGTATGAAATAGTATCATATTAGGTGCATGAATTAGGATGCGAAGGATTTACTTTCATTGTTTTTGGATGATCACAAAACATAACAATGCATGCAATTAACCTTCCAACATGCATATTTTTGTAGGTTGTTTACATTCAAAACTCTGCGTATCCAAGAAGTAATTAACATGTCTCCTTTTATTTGCATTTATCAATGTCACAACATTGTTGAATGTTTTTGTGAAGTTTGTTGAGTTTTCTTACTAAAAGAAAAGTGAACAAAACCTCTTTCACTCAAAGAAGCCAATTTTGTGTGGTATGAAAGTTACAAGAATCTTGTAAAAAAATTTGAATGGATTGATGAAGGTTTCAATTTGTAATGTTTGGAAGATTTGAACATTTCATTTTTTTTGGAGTTTTTCTATTTAATTTGCCCAAACCAATGTGAATATCACTTTGTACCACTCTATCTTCACCTTTTACAAAGTCAACTTCACATGCACATAAAACCATATGCTATAATTTTCTTAACCTTCATATCTTCACACTATGGTGCCAAGTTTGTAAAATTTCCATTATTTCACTTTTAACAATTTCATGGTGTTGTTTAAGTGTAAGCCAAAAATCTCCTTTCAACACAATGTTCATGTTATTCATTATTGTTTGCTTGATTTGGTTTCTTAATGTTGCAATTGTGGGGTGAGAACATATGATTGAATGTACAATTTTTCGACATAGTTGTAGTCCTAAAAGGGGTCCAAGAATACCAATGCGTTGTTGCTTTCAAATTGAAAATGATTGGGATGTTAAAAACATGTGTGATAAGGTTTAAGTTGATATTATTACCATATTGACATGGATTTACCTAAATGAGTAACTCAATTTGAAGTCCCAACCAAGTTCATTCTAAAGTTTTTCAAGTTGATAATTTGTCCATTGTACGTTTTAAGCATCTTTAAAAATAAATCAAATCTAAATTTTTGCACATTATCTTTTGAAATCATGACTTAAATTATACATACCAAAATTTGGGTTGATTTGATGTAAGTGTCATTTGACACATGAAAATTTTGAATAAATTAACACATTACATTCATGAATTGAAATTATCCATTTCAAATAGTGGATTTGAAGTTTTTAAGAATCCAACAATGTGTGCATTCAAGGAGAGTTTTAAGAACATTTCATTTTCAAACATTCAATTCAAAATATTGATTTTTTATGCACTAATCCTTTCAATGGAAAAAATAAATTTAAACATGATTTTCAATGAAATATCCAAAATAAATATGATATTGAAAACTCCCGGACTTTTACATGCTTGGATACATATAAATGTCTTAGATAGTGGAATTTTTTCATTTGTTCAAAACATTAGAGTTTGATTGTACTAATGTTGTGTGTTGTGTTACGTTGTTTGTTGGAACATTTATTGTTATGGACAAAATACAATGAAAGTACAATATGATAATATCCAAATCTAAAACCCTTTTAGTATTAGGTTTTTTCCATGTAGATTGTGATTTTATTATTCAAAATTCTATAAATTCATCAAAGATTCCTAGTTTGACATATAGAGATTTTGGAGGTTTTCATGTTGAGTGCTTGAGTAGCAACTTGGACATTTCTATAAGTGCATGTGATTAGCATGTTGGTAGCCATATGTAATGGAGTACATACAAAAAAACAATTGAAATTTCAAAGGAGCAAATGAACACAATTGATCCAAAAAAATTGGAGGAGGAAAAGGCTTAAGCATGCTTGCAAATTTGCAATTTCAATTGCATCAAAATTAGTGGAGCATATGAAGAAATGGGTTGAACAAAAAATGAAACCATCCACAAAGATTCAAAAGCATATCAAAATCAAATACGAACATGCTTCTACACGGCTACAAATGTTCTTTGAGCTTCAAAACTAGAGAAACAATGCGTGAGGGTTCAACCTTATTTGGGTTCTTTAAGTGTTCACTCAGTGGCCTATCTACCTTAACTAGTCTTTTTTTCTTTTTCTTTGGGTTTTGGGAGAATGAAAAAGGGAAGGAGGAGGGTGGGTGGTACCTACTAGGTACCCACCAAATGGCCTGGAGAGCTTTGTAGATGAAGAAAAAGGCACATCAAGGGTAAATACTAAGATCTGTGCTTTAATGATGTTATTACAATACAAATCGACAAAGAGTGAGGATTCTTGAATGCAAAAATGTAGTTTTCATTTGGTCACACATTCACATGTTGAGGAGCTTACAGTTCATCTTCTGGGAATTTCATGGAACATTTCACATTCAAACCATTGCTGGTTAAACTTGCCATAATGGGCAGAACCATTCAGTGATGAATAACTGATTTCATTTGTATTCCTACAAATTCAAGTTTCGATTGATGCCATACAAGAGTGTAGTCATGACTCTATGAATTAAAGAGGTTGAGAATTATGGAGGTTTTTGTATTGGAATTGTGATTTATTGAGAATTATTGGAGATTGCAAGATTGGTTGGGTTCAGTCTGTGGGCAATTACCCCTATACTTGCAATCTTATCAGATTTTTGCAGTTGAAGAATTTTTTTTTAGTATGACACTCAATGAAGACAACCTTAAGAGATGTAGCTCCCTTTTTGCCATGAACCAGGCTACAATACCACCTTCACCTCTTATTTATTGCAATGACAGAGATCTGGGAGCAGCTGTTTTTCCTTTCAGAGCAATCACTAAGAGCCAAGAAATTCACATCATGCATTGAGAATGCCAAAGAATATCAAATCTGTTCTGTCATGGAGTGTTTCTAAGGAAATGCTGCCCACATACTTCAGGGCAACACAGAATGAAGCAACATCATACATAGTAGCAAGGACAATATACCTACAGGATGCAACCAAATACTGAGAATTAACCATGACGGATTGAAAGGCAGCTTGATATTGAACATCCAAAGTTACCCGTCTAGATTCGGACAAAAAATATATTTACCTCTCTTAGAAGTAAGCCCAACAAGCAGGGCCTCAGAGGGTTTGAATGTCAAAAGGCAAGATGACACATCCAATCAATTTAGCAAACACACTAAGCTAATCTTTTGAAGTGCTTGCCTTGTCAGCCTGTGATGACCTCTTTCCTGTATACCGCTGCATATTCAAACAAAAACCATCCAATAAAACTCTATATGCGACGTTGCTATCACAGAATTGCAAAATGTCACATTACACCCCCAAACCCTCTTTTTTCTTCTATCTCTCTCTACCACCCCTCACAGATCTCATTCTCTCACTCTCTCGCTTATGTTAGCCAGAAATGGGACTTCTGAAATCACTGAGAAGAACTCAAGAATAGTTTCCGTTCAAGATTCACATCCAATTTATAAGTTCTGTCTTCATTCATACAATGTTGCAAATAGGATCATAGTACAATTACTCAGCATGAAAATTCATATTGTGAGAGAAAGGCATACCTGCTTGCCCAAGGAGAAAGGAATGTAACGATATTTGATCATGTGACTGATTTGGCGTCTCATTGTCAGCACAAACAGCACAATCCAATAAAGTAAAAGAATGGGCCAAAACACTGGCACGTCAAATATGGTGAAGAATGTCAACACAAAAGCCACACAGAATGCCTTTGTTAGGGCATACCTGCCCACCATTACAGCACATGTATAGTCAGAAAACAAGATCACAACCTACAAGATCAATGTTCAAAGATTCAGATGGAGCAAATGAGGACTAACTGCAGGAAACCTCTTGCAATTCTTGCTTGTAGAAAGCACACACCCTGAGAGTATTCAAATGCATAATCCTGCTTTGTTGTAATGTATCTATGTGCAAGCATAAAAAAAATGTGAAGAAGAGACCCTGCCATTCTTTGGTCTTATAAATCTCTAACTGTGGCAAGCCCATGCTGGGAATGCTCACCATGTTCAGAAAAAAGAAGAAAACATTGAAAACGTCATGGGAGGCTAGATAAAGGCTTTGTAGTCATCCTTAAGTGAATAACCATGAACTTTGGGTAGCACAAGCCATACACTACATGTGTACCTCTCTGTTGCCCATTTCTTTCTGACCAGACTAGAAGGCAATGAAAACCATCAGATCAAAGATGAGGCACTCTCATGAAGCTGTATGACCAAAAGATCTCTTGTTGCTTCTAGAATCTGGTGTGTTTTCAACTCTCTGTTTGTGCATTGAATAATTCAACATGTAGTTCTCAACAAGATAACATCAAACATTCTCCAGTTACCCTAAGGGCTCTAACTGTTTCATACAGAAAAAAATTCTCCTGTAAAGAAGACCTTACAGAGAGAAGTTCTCACGTGAAGAACAAACAATAAACCGTGGAAGAAGAGTGACCGTGAACACGAAGAAAAAAATCGTACATAAAATCGGGAAAAATGAAAGGAAAGTAGTGGCAAACACACACCAAAACTTGAATTCTGGAAGACGGCGAATGAAAGGCTTGAATTCATCGCTACCCTTGGTTGGCAGAGCAGGCCCTTCACTCTCAGGGTCCACCTGGGGAGACAAAAACCCTATGAGAAGGTTGAGAAGGTAGATACCCAGCCCGTATGTAACAATGTAGAAGCCCTGGATGTAGTAAGCTCGCAAGCAATAGATGGCTGCCACAACCAACGAGCCAATCCAGCGCGCAACAGCATGCGGTGTGGACTTATCAAGGTAATACTGGAACTTGCGAGCCATATTATCTCTCCATTTCATTGCTGGGTTTGCTGCTGCTGCTGCTCCTCCCAGAGCTCCCATGATTGTGGCATCTTCACCATAGAGACCATCCATAAGCCCGTCTCTAGGGTTTCCAACACAGACAAAGCAAACCTAGCCAGCCTACTTAAAGATCTATATAAGCCAAGATCTCCTTTGTCTCTCCTTCACAATCAAACCCCTCTTCTTCTTCCCTAGAAAATCTTCACTTGACTGCTCACCCCACCGTTTTCTTTGAGCGTGAGAGGACTTCAAACCCTAAAACCAAGATGCCGTCCGAAACTCTAACACCTAGTTAAGACCTCCTCTGCAACTTGAGGAAGGAAACGACAATGGCAATATCTTCTCCTCGTAGGTGGAATTTGCAATAGATTGCAAGCTTGTGTGATGAGGAGAGAGAGACAAAGAGAGAGAGAGAGAGAGGCCTTAAATGGCGATATCCAAACAACGATCGCCCAACATCCCCGCAAGCAAAACACCAAACAAAAATACTTAATCCCCGACAAAGCAAAGTGCCCAGTGTTTCTTGTCACTCTTCTCTTGCCTTCCTTCTCCGTGTCTCTGTCCCCAAGAGTCTTGAGAGTTTGGGAATTCGCACTAATTTGGTTTACTTCCCCCAAAGCATTGCACCAGCCATTTTGTTTGCAAGCTCTCGCTCTCTCTCTCTCTCTCTATAGCCAAAAAGTGAAATTAAAAACTAAAATTGGTAAAATCAAGTTTTTTTTTGGAGATTTTCAATAGCCATAATTCCACCAAAATTTAACAAAAATTTCCCATTTTATTCCCCCTCCATGGTTCAAAGTAGGTAGCCAAAAATATAGAAGGATAAAAATTGTGTTTTGGGATCCACTAAGTATTGCACCAGCCTTTTGTTTGCTGGCTCTCTCTTTTGTATGTATATAGCCAAAAAGTGAAATTAAAATTAAAAATGGTAAAATCAAGTGTTTTTTGAGATTTTCAATAGCCTATAATTTGACCAAAATTTAAGAAAATTTTCCAGATTTTTTTTTTTTAATGGTTCATAGTAGCTAGCCAAAAATATAAAAGGATAAACTGTGTTTTGGGATCCACTAAGTATTGCACCAACCTTTTGTTTGCTGACTCAATATATGCTGACTCAATATATATATATAGCCAAAAAGTGAAATTAAAAACTAAAAGCGATAAATTTTTTTTAAAAATTGAGATTTTCAATAGCCATAGTTGGACCAAATATTAAGAAAAATTTCCAGATTTTTTTTTCCATGGATTTGTTTTGCCCCTTTAGTGACCCTCTTTGGCTTTTGCTCATCTTTGGCTCCGACTTGGGTAGTCTCTCCTTGTTCCTTCTTTTTTGCCCTTTTGTTGGGTGGTTTGTTTAATGAAGCTTGTCAGGGTTTTTAGGGTTTTTAGGGTTTAGGGTTTAGGATTCATCAATTAGAACAATCTCCCCTCCTGTTGCTCTGGTTCAGTTCCAGTCTGGTTCTTACTACTAACCCAGAGTGGAACCAGTGGTTAATTGTTGATTCACCTCTGGTTCTAGTCACTCCCAATGCAAATTTTACAAGGCCTTTTTTTTTCTTTGGGGGGGGGGGAAAAAAAATGCAAAAAGTTTCCATTTTTTAAGGGAAAAAGAAAAAATTCACCTTTTGCCATATTTTGACAATGAGTTTCTAGAGGTCCCTAGAACTAGGCAAGATTCTTACCCCAAAAAAATTATTTTATTGTCTAACCTCTACCCAAGTTGGGCTCATGCCTCTTGTGGACGATCGCAAGTCTAGCTACTTGATAAAATTGATTTTTTTTTCATAAGAAAGGATATGTATTTTTTTTTAAAAAAAATTTAGTACACCAACTAGTCACACATTCTTTTTTTTTAAAAATCCATTTCATGTTATATATAGGTTGATTTTTAATTGTCGGAACACAATCAATATGTACATCAAATTTCCAATTCTAGCTGCTTAATATATATATGAAACAAAGCCTCCAAAAACAAAACCGACAATGAGCAAAATCCAAAACAAAGTAACTTGCACGAGAATTGAACGTTATTTCTATGAAGAACTTTGCCCAATTATACCACAAGTTCCCTACCCCAATCACACTTCACATAAATCCACCCTAGCCCCACAAAATTAATCACCATCAACTTGCAATTCTTAAAAGAAGTTATGTTCTTCAATCAAGTCATAGTTTTCCTTTGTTAAAGACTCTTTCACTTTCAAGTATTGTTTCAAATTTAAATTTGGTTTGTAGTTGAAGTACATGTCATTGCACCAATTCTTTGTCATATTAATAATCTAGTCTATGCCCCCTCACCTACAAGTGACATTGTTTTTAAATTGTCAACACCCTAGCAAGATTGAAGACTTGTTTAGTCTTTATTTGTGAACTTGGGATTCCAATAATTTGTTTTGTAACTAAACCCACATTCAAAAACTAGTCCTCATGGATGCATTGCCAAATCAATGGATTTGCACATGTAGATGGGGGAATAGAAAGCCTCCTAAACAAAGATAATTCTTTAGGAACTACTATTCACAAAGACTCTTTAATTGAAACCCTCACACCAAACATATTTTCGTCGAGATCCATTCCTACAACATCAATTGTTGTTATATCAAATGCATTGGCAATAGGGTTTAGCTTATCAAAGCACACCATTGAAAGAGGAATGACAACCTTGACATGATACTCAAATGTTAGTTGAATTGCATTCTTGTGCCTTTTCAAGTTTTTCACAATGAGCAAAGACTGGAAGCATAGATCCAACATGATTGTCATCATGTTGTGAATCAATTATTCATTAAAAGACCTCAAAAACCCCTAAAAGGGTTTCATCACCTTCATAACCTTTAGCCACATATTTTTATGCAAAAGGAGGATATCAACTTCAAATGGGTCAGATATTCAAGTTTGCTGAAAAATTCCACTACTTCAACTTCCATATTCATAGGAAGTATAATAGTTTTATCAAGGCATTTGACAACTAATGGCCCTTGGGTTGATTCATCACAAATGTCAATACCATAGGTTTGAAGGAAAATGTGACCACTTTAGCAATAACACACATTCAGGCTTGAAGTATTTTTTGTTGTAAAGCCACATATTTTTGCCTTCCATAATAAAGAATTGTGACATTCTTAAACTCAAGAATTTTTTCAAACATGATGACCTTATTAGCGAATTTGATTTTCATGGGAGTTTTTACTTTTCAATGCACAAGCTTGCATCAACACTTGCCTCCCTTTTTGGTTTAGGTAATTATTATTTGTAAACCAACATGAGCTTCTTTCACACTCACATTTTTTAGCCCAACAACAATTTTGTCATTAGAAACATTTTTGTATAAGTACACCACACATTTTCAACATTGACTTGATTTACGACTTTAAAATGTGAAAAACTTGAACAATGGTTACACCATTATTACAAATGACAACTTTTCAAACCATCCAACTTAATTAGTCATTCCATTTTGACCCAAAAAATGATCAACTTTACCAAAGGCCCTAGTTCCTAAAATGACATGTGACTTTTCATTAATTCAATTGAATAAACTAACTTTTTTTACTACTTTGTCAAATGTGACATTGAATCAAATATGACCCAAAAAAAAAACTCCAATGAAAAAAAAAAGGGTTTAATCAAATGGAACAATCAATTTTGTTTAAACCATATTTGAAATTAAATCAATATAGATTTTAACTATTTATTGTTATGTTGACTTGCCAATCTAACCAACAATAATTTGACTATTAGTCAAAATGGTAATAAAAATGAATAGTAAATTAATTCGATTGGTAGGTAGGTGAGTAGGTAGGTAAGTAAATACATGTAAGTTAGTACTTACTTAATCTACCTACCTAGCCTAACTAGCCTACATACCTTACCTACCTAAATACCTAAATACCTAGGTCATTAGGTTAAGAAGATATTTAGATAGGCTAAGTAGATAAATTACTTAGCCTAAATATTTACCTACTTGACTTAGATGGGTAGGTAGTCTAATTACCTAGCATATTTAGCCTAGGTGATTAGTTTAGGGTAATATGATAGTAGATGTGCAAGTTAGGCAAGGTCTCTAGTTTAGATAGGTGTGCATCCAAGGTGAGGTATTTAGACTAAGTAGGTAGGTTAGGTAATTAAGTAAATAGGTAGGCTAAGTAAATAAAGTAGGTGAGTTAGCCTACAGCAGTTAAGCTATGTTTTCAAGGTAGGTTATAAAAAAAAGTTCATAATAATAGAATGACAAAATTTATTGTTTGTTGAAGATATTGTGCAATGGTTGAGGATTTGGTCTTTCAATGTGGAAGTGACAGGTTCAAGTTTTCACACTTGCATTGTATTTAACGAAGCTATTTAATTAAGGTGGCTATCTAGCTTAGCTAAATTCTTAGCTTCTAAGTTAAAATATTTTAACTAGGTTCCTAGCTTAGGTGCTTGGTTTAAGTTAGGTTTACCTACCTATATACCTACTTACAACATTTTTGGTGGTATTACTAGGATTAGCGGTATGCCAAATGGCGTAGATTAAGGGGTGCAGTTGTAGCATTAGGAGGTGAATGTGTTGAACAATCATGAAAGTATTGTCCTTAACACTCCTCTTAGCAAAGCCCCCTCAATTAGATTGGACACACCACAAACCAAAGTGGCAAAACAACCCCATTGTTCTAAACATGTGAAAAAAAACATGAAGAAAAGGAAGAGGAAATTGACTATAGGTGACCATGTGATTGCAAATGCCATCACTAAATTCTCTGATGGCATTAAAGAAATTATAAAGCGAAATGGTGAATGACGAAAAGGATCACATAATAGATTCTAGAAAGCAAAGCAAGGAGATAGTTTTGTGAGGTCAACTACAAATGGCTAAATTGTTTACAAAGGTACTCAAGGCCAAAAGGCTTTCTTGACATTTTACCTTGTTTGCTCCAATTAGTTGCATTGGATATGAATTTGGGTTTAGATTACATTTGAATTGGATTGAATTTCATAATCAATTTCAATTGGTTTGGATATGGAAATTTTAATTTGGATTGGAATTAGATAATTGGTTTGGATTGGAATTGGATTGCAATTAGATAATGGATTTGATATTTGATTGGGATTGGGATTGGAATTGGATTTGAAATTGGATTGGAATTGGTTCGGAGTTGGGACTTGATTACATATGGACTTGAACATCCATATGAGCACAACAACACCATGGAAAGAAGAATCCATGGTTGTGGGTCTTGAAGAATGCACTTGAAGAATGTGTAAGCCTAAGCTCTTTGTTTTGTCACTTCCTTGTTCTTTGCACTTGAAGGCGCTTGGGCTTGATCTCTGCACTTGATCTCGTCTGATCTCTATGTGGACTATGCAGAGGAGCACATTGTGTGTGGGGTATCCTCAGCATTACTGACATTCTCAACTCTCTGGACATACGTTTTGTTCAGCTTTCTGCTCATGTTCTTCTGTATTTGTAGCTCTTTGATCAAACATCTACTCTTACTTTTGTCTTCCATCATGATTCTACAAGAATTATAACTACGAATCATGACATATCATTTCACTTTGATCTATCCCTCACAGACCATGGCAAGTTGAAGAACAATGTAGTGATGAAGAAGCTACATAGCAATGTAGGGTATGGAGCAATTTTTCACTCAGATGTTGCACTCTACATTTGAAAACTTGAGTTCAAACACTGTTTAACTATTGCCTCTTTACAGCAATTAACAGAAGCAGATGAAAGTGTCTTCTGTATGATGTATTGGCAGCTTCTGATATTAGTCTTGGTGTCTGTGTCTGAAATTGCCAAGACTAATACCTGCAACCTTTCTGTCGGTCCACACTTAAAACTCATCATCAGTTTTAATAGTCTCAACATCCACTCGGTTTCCAAAATAACTCCATACATACATAAGATGAAAGAGGCACCAGAACTAAGTGCTACAAATGGCAGAAGCATGAAACCAAAAACTCCAGAGAGGCTGCTCCATGGCCACCTTTTCAGTGACACAACATCTAATAACACTGTTTAACTTTGACTGTGTTACAATACCACTAGACACGCTACTATAAAAAAATTGAACTTGATACGATGATTGACAAGACAGATTACTGGCATCACCAGTAGTCCATGCAAGAACAAACACCATCTCCAAAGTAATGAAAGCAATTGGTATCCCTCACCATGATTGCTCTCCCAACTATTTTTGAGATGAACTTTGTGGAAGTATGGCAATCTTCAGAAACCTGCAGATTTTTTCTTATTCGGAGAGGAGTACCAGGAGCTGTGTTGATGAGCCCAAATGCAATAGCCAGGTTCTCGCTATGGTGACACAAATAAAATACCTGTTCTTCCACATCATGCAGAACGAATTTCATACAAGGCAAATACCCTGCATCATGCACGAGCCCTGACAATCTCTCCAGTTCAGCATGAATTTCAGTTATCTGGGGGTGGTCTTGATCCTCTACTACAAATGTATGCACCTTGTTATTTACTTCAATCCAGGTGCAACCCAGCTGTTTCTTCACACCTTTTTCTTTTCTTTGACGTTCAACATTCTCACAAAGATGCCTGTTGCCAGCAGCAGCATAGATGTTTGACAGCAGTACATAACTAGCAGCATTGTCAGGCTCCATTTCAAGAATTCGTTTGGTGACACGTTCTGCCATCTCCACGTTACCATGAATTCTGCAAGCACCGAGCAAAGCCATCCATGCAGCCACCTGTGGTTTACAGGGCATTGCCATGACCATATTCTCTGGCTCTTGTAGACGACCAGCATGGCTAAGGTCCACCATACAGGTGTAATGTTCCAATTTTGCAGAAATCATGTAGTCTGTGACCATTTGAAGCATAACAGTGCATGCCTTCATCCATCAGACCTGCATGGCTACAAGCTGACAGAAGACAAACAAAAGTGATATCATCTGGCTGTAGACCTTTGTCACACATCTGTTCAAAATGCTTAAGAGCATCCTTACCATGCCCATGCATTGCACATCCTCCAAGTATGGCAGTCCAAGTTACCACATCTTGAGATGGCATCTTGTTGAACGCACTCCAAGCATCCTTCATGCTCCCCACACTTTGCATACATGTCCACCAAACTGCTCCCCACAAAGACATCTAGCTCCAAACCACTTTGAATGATTTGCTGATGAACACACCTGCCCTCCTCATGGGCAACTACACTGGCACATGCATTCAACACCCCCACAAAAGTAACAGAGTTTGGTTGCACACCCTCCTGTTGCATTTCTTGAAAGAGTTCCAGTGCCTTCTGGCCTTGGCCACATTTCACATGTCCCAATATGATGGCATTCCAAGTGACTGCATCTCAAGATAGCATCTTGTTGAACACTCTGCAAGCATCCTCAATACTCCCACACTTTGTATACATGTCAACCAAGCTATTTGCCACAAAGACTTCGCATCCACATTCAATGATCTGCTGATGAACACACCTGCCCTCTTCAAGGGCAACCATGCTAGCACATGCATTCAGCACCCCCACCAAAATAACAGAGTCTGGCCGCACACCTTCCTGTTGCATTTGATGAAATAGTTCCAGTGCCCTCTGCCCTTGGCCACATTTCACATGTCCCAATATCAGGGCAATCCAAGTGACCACATTTCGAGATGGCATCTTGTTGAACACTCTCCAAGCATCCTCGATGCTCCCACAGTTCTTCTGCACATCCATGCAATGCCTTTTCCAGATTCTCCAGTTTTGAAAGCTTATCAGATGTCACAGGCAGCTTCCTAATCGTGTCTGCTTGCAGTAAAACCTGCACAGTTGTTGCACATTTGTGTTAGTGATGATAGCACTGGCAGGGAACTGCAGTGTGCTCTGTGATAGTGATAGTGGCATATACTCAAACTGAACCACCAAACTTATCAGACCAAAAACATGCAACTAAAGGATCTACTTCTGATAGGATTGCTACTAAATGATGATGGAGTTGCATGGTTTTGGTGATGAACCCGACAGTCACACAGCTTACCTGTGCCTGCAACATTTTAATAGGCACATTTTGTGTTGAAACACTTCAATGAAATTTGAACCAAGTACTACACAAAATGAGCATGACTTGTATCATTGATAGTTTCTGATGATGTGTCCTATTGAGCTGACCAAGCTCGGAGAGGACCTTGGAGATGGGATACAAGCATCTCAGAAGAAACTTGAGCAACTCAGATACCATAAAAATACATATATTAACCAAAAACCCCACTGTCAGACTTGAAGCACCATCTCAAAGCTGGCAGGCCATCTTTAACTACCCAACACTGCGTAATGTCCAGTTGTGTTACATGTGTAATCAAATCTTCTCCCATGGCCCTGCCCTTGTCACCACTCACTCAAGATCATCAAATTGGGTACCAGTAGGAACGTGAAAATCCAAGATGAATAATGGGTGTAGTATTGACCAACCTGGAGACTATAGAGGGAGAGATAATTGCTGCATATACCACTTATGCCAGTACCTCAACCAGGAGCCTTGTCTAGTGATGCTTCCACTGCTGTGTACAGAGCTCAATATGTCTATTCCCAACAAATCAAAACACATGCCGGTGCTTATACTAAACATGGTGCAGTCTTACATGCTCTGCCCTTAGGTAGGATGCAAGAGGGCTGATGGATCATGAATTGACATATGGTATCACTGCTCATAAGCTTGTCCCATTTCAGATGTACCCATAGTGCTGCTTAAGATTGCCTTGTCACACAATGGGCAGTAAAGAGCAATCTAGCCCATTCTACACTCTTGCAAGTCCCATGGGATTCAAATGTCAGTGCTACAGAAACCATGTTAGTTGCATAATTAGTGTTTGTTGTCAACTTGTAGAAACTGATCCTGGAAAGGGCTCAGAAGGCAAGCAACCTGAAGCAAAGCTGGACAGTCTGTGCTAACACATTCAAAACGAGCTAACAAGAAGAAATCCTTAAACTCAACCTAAAACCTGTCAAAATGCACATATTCCAGTTAATCAGAACATGTTAAGCACTGTTCCTGCAAACAAGATAGAAGCTATGTCATCTGATCTTAGCTCAATTTGCTATACCATCCAGAGGCTCTGAATAGATGAAAGTCATGAGAACATTTCCTGTGCCAACAATAAGAGAACTAAGACACACGGCCTATCCACCAGACTCCTAAAACTCACATTTTTAGACATGGATCTCTTAATGCTTTCCTAACTCTTGGGAACATTTTACTGTCCACATGTTCAATACAAGGTTTTTCTTTGTTGGATTTACAACAGCCTTGGAAACTGTAACATGCACAAACCAAGCACATTATTAGCCATGGCTGTACTGCAATTTTCTGACTCTTTACACATGCCATTGCATGTGCCAAAATATGCTACAGTTTCTAGATTACACCTACACTGTGTTACCTTTCATCAACTGTGGCATATGTAGACAAGAATTTATAATCTGTCCATAAAAGTTGGGGCAAACCTTTCTACAAACATCTGCATCCTGAGCTTCCTATTGAAATTCTGGAATCAAGGGGATGACTGAAAAGGCCATGATGTTGGGTAGTCAACAGCACCCTCATTCAAGACGCAAAAAGAAAGCTTCAAGAGACCACACCTTCCACTCACAACTATGGTTGCCCTCTGTCAACACCACATTGTTCTACCATTTGATTCTTCACCAACACTACCATTGGCTTCTTCTTCTGCAATCTCACCTTCACCCTACAGACAGCCAGTAATTCTGTTTATGCAGCAGCAAACACATATATTTGCATTCTTGGTTATCACATAAAGGAAGAAACAAAAACTGCTTACTGGCTTCTTATTCCTCTTCAACCCAGCAAAGGTTGAATCTGCACCATCACCAACAAGGAAAAAACATGTCAAAAGTGAAAATCTGCTGAAGGAGTGTTAACAAGCCACTTCTGCAAGCTTAGAGGAGCCCATCCTGTCAATATCTCCACCTTCTCAGCCACTTTCTCAATTGGCTTGGTTCCATGTCGTCATACTCTCGCATACACACCTTTTTCTTCTTCCTTAGAAGGCACCAATTTGCACAAATAATGACTAAATCAGAAACATCAACAAGCATCAGGCACCTTCAGTTTTCATGTTGGTGCAGCACCATAGAGGAACTGCACATCAACCTCACATATGATGTAGTACATCTGATCCCCAAGACATGATTGAAGGAGCATAGACCTCGAAATTCCTGCGGGTTACACACATGACTATAATCCTACTCATGACATGCAAAACCAAATTTCAACAGCATGCATTTACAACTTGAGCATTGTCCATGTGGCAGATCAATCCTAAGTAATCACAGTCAGATAAACTCAATTTGTTTCCCCTGATTTCAAGTTTCCATATTGTAATATCACCACAACCCTAAACCACCATGTGCCTACCACCGCATGCTTCCACACACTGTATAGCCTTAAGAGACATCTCTCAGAAGCCAAAAATTCAACGGTACGCAGGGTGACTCTTTGTGGAATAAACAGTTCAAGAAATGAAAGAACTCCCAAGGGTAGCTGGACTGGAGGTAGTCGTACATTACCAACTGAACATCAAAAAAGCCTTAGACTTTGGCTTCCAATGATGCACCTCTCTGCAAGGAACATCTTTTGATGAAAGGAAAAAACATTTCAGTCTTGATATCTCCTGTAACTCACATGTATGTCTGTCACCCTGCAGGAAGCTTCATCTGCCCCCACTTTAGGAACCCAGCTATTGTTGCCTTCAATCCTTTCAGTAGAAAATTGGCAAACTCCTCACAATACTCGTAAAAGGGCACACTTCCAGCAAAAAAATCTGGCCAATACCTAGGACATGGACCTCTTCTTCTCCCCTGCAGTGATTGGTTTCCTCTGCCAAAGATATCCAGTGGATTACTAGCAGCTTACATCTGAGATATGCAACCAGAGAGAAAAGAGTGTGCACAAGAGTGACCCACTGGTGTCAAGATTTGAGACCACCAGCTTCATGAAGTTGCTGCAAGAAGTTGCAAAGCTTCAAGAAAACGCTTGAAGAAGTTTGTCGTTCTGTTATAGGCGCTTTCAGCCAATTCTGAGCTGGAATTGATTTTGGTAGGACAAGACAAGTTCTGCACCCAAAGCCCATCTTACCGATACCAGCTCCGAGCTTAACTCATCACTGGAATAAAACGCATGAGACCACATAGAACAGAGGCATGCAAACAAGCTGTTTGATTCATACTTTTCTAGGTCAACCATTCAGATCCTGGATTGAAAACATTTGATGCTCTCTAGATTGAAGACACAACAACACTGTCCACATCACTACACATGATGTAGATAGCAAGTGGGGGCAATTTGGCCATCCCTGAGGAATGACTCTCCAGTTCAAATTGAACAGAGGGAACCTTGCTGTTCAGGCAGTGTCCCTGAATTTGGATGAAGGTCGCCTGCTATCTACACCAGGGAGTGAGCCCTTGGTGGCAGATTCTGCCAGGTTTGTGGCCACAAGGCTGGCCCAGTGACCAGCTGCCTGACAGAATCAGCTACCAAGGGCCCATTCCCTAGCACATTCATTTAACCCAAACCTTTTTGTTCTTCATATGCCAATCCCACTTCACCATTTTGTATTTACTGATGCCTATTAAAGATTAACTACCAGCACTCGAGACCAGGCATAACAAGAAAATGCCACTGGGTTTTCCAAATTGATCAACAGGAAGTCATTAATTGAATAGTCTTGCCAAGAAATCCATGCTATGCGACCTCTTCGCATACCAGATCAATAAGCCTATCTACATATGCACAAAAGCAACTTAGAAAAGAGTACAGAACCTTGCTGGCAGAGGGGTGGTGAAGAGTGAATTGGCCACTGCCCTCTTCAGACCTGTCTAGTGAGGTCACCACATGGTTTACCAATCCTGAAGTCTGATGTTGCATTGCCAGACCTGCTAAAACCACATCCTATACAAGCACATTGAGAAATGATGCTAACTTCAAATCCCTCTCACACAGCAATGGCTGAATGCCCATGAATTTAAGCTAGCTCTGATCAGAGCTTTTCATGTTTTGATGTGATCCTTCATCCACCTTGCACACTCCTACCATCCTTCTACTATGATACTCTTGCTGTGTCTTCTCTTGAAAGCTCTTCATCAAGCTCATCTAATTCCCAGCCTTCTTGCTCTTCTGAAGGGCTGGTAGTTATCACTTCTCTTGCTGTAAGAACTGCACCACCATCTTCTCCATGCTCTGCTGAAGCGTTTGTATCTCTACTGACCATTGGAAGTTCAGATTCTTGCAATTGTTGACTTGATGCAGTTGATGAGTGGACCAGTGTATCCTGGACAAATGACAGACTTCTCTCAACAATCTTTGGACCATGATCCTCAGTGTCCCACAAAGGCCGTTGTCTGCCTTCAAATTCAGCCCTCAACTTGTCAACCATTTCAAATATGCCAGTAAGCTTGATGATTGTTTCATCTGCCTCCCTGCAGCACAAATCACTGCTCAATATACAGCTGTAAATCAATCACCAGTCACTATGAAATCAATAGTGAACACAATGAAATGGCATACCCATCTTTGCCCAGTTGATGATATGCTTGTACATCAGTTTTCAGCTTGCTGATTGACTTCAGAGCTGAAACCACCTGCAAAAAAGAGCAGGAAAAAATCTCAACACATTGACCCTGACCATCCAGTGAACAGGTGATATTAGCAGCAGAGCATGTTTTAGAACCTCAAAAGAAAGACTGCAAATGAGCCCTGGAAGAGCATATGGCAGACATAAGGGTAGCCTACTTGGGATTCAGTCTCCAGGTACTTGTCCTGAATCTTGTGTTTGGCAGTTATGATGTCACCAGACACACCTTCCATCCCTAGTTCCTGCATGTTTTCTCTGCAGAGATCAAGCAAAAATTTACTTGATTGACATGCCTGCACCAGAACTCTTGCTAACTCATATTCAGATTGCAGTAGCAAGCCAGGTGAGTCCTCAAAGATCAATTTAAATGTGTGACCTGGAGAGGACCATTTTGACCATCTCCTATTTTGCTCAAGTTTTTTTGATGTGGACTGGAGGATGGGAAAAATCCGTCAACACACAAGCTGCAATTCTATGACTGATGAAGAAGACATTGGATGGCCAGGATCTAAGAATGACCAGGTAGCAGTTCTGTTTCTACACTTTTGAGCAGGATTACAAAAAGTCAATAGGAAGGCTGAAGGTCAGTTGGGGAGCAAGTAAACATTAAGAGGTGGAAATATCTTCTGTTCATGGTGCAAATCCACCCATGCATGAGACCCCATCCTCCAGAGTTGAAGATGCTGCATTAAAAAGCAGGTGAAGGCTGGAAGATCAACTTACTGCTTGTGCTGCAGAGCCTCTAATTCATCCGCACAGAATTTCAAATGTTTTAACGAATTGTTGAGCTCAACCTGCCAGTCCATCATTTGTGCATAGTTCTCTTTCTCGTAAGTCAAGTGGACTCCAGGGCCTATTGACTTTTGTCAATGGAACTGATTACACATGCAACCATACAAAGCAAGACCGCTGAAAAAGAAACACTTAGGTATCCTCAAAATATCAACTGATGATGTTTAGCAATGCACCTCTGTCAACAATAAGACATACCTCCTGACACAATAGGCTAGCTGCAGCCAACTGCAGATACTGCTTCTTTGAATCCTCATATGCCACCCTACCAAGCATACATACAGTAAATATCATATCTGATCATTAAAGTCCTCAAGAGCACATAATAAATCAGCCCATATGCACACACATTCAGCTTTATTAATTAGGAACATAAGAGGCAGCAGCTATCAGATTATGAGCATCAAGCCGTAGATTTTAGACAGAAATCCACAATATTAATTATTTACATATCATGGCTTCCTGTTTACTCATGAAACACTTCCATACTCACTCAATACAGTTTTCAAAGAACTTACTGGGTTTGCATCTCCTTTTCTTGACCACAACTGGTTTGCAAAAGCCAAGTGTCTTCCAGAAAGCTTAACCAAGTGTCTACTGCATTTGCTTCCACCTTCTGAGCTGCTATGGAATGTGTAAGCTCATCCTCCTGTGCCATGCAACAAACAGAATTCATGAGGGGAGGAGTATCAAATGTTTGCAGGATTGAATATCAGCCAAACACTACTGGACATGGTTGTGGAACCTACCACAATTGATTATCTTCTTGCAATCACCTTTTCCTGCCTACCTTCTAGAATAACAGCATCCAATAACCATGAGCAAGGTACAGTGGGTTGCAGGGACAAACCCTTATCGAGAGCTGTGCCACAATATGACCGCTGGCTTCATCAAATTGCTCTTTCTCCTCCTGTATGTTGATATGTCGTGATGTTGCTGCTGCCAATGACCCCTTGACCTTTGAGGAAGCAACCCAGCATCACTTAGCATCATCAATAAATCAAGGTCAAATAATGTGGTTCAGTTTCTCCTGTATTATTGACCTCTTTCCCTGTTAGATACAAACCTCCAAGACTCTTTTCAGGGGTTCAAACCCTACCAAGGTAAAAATCCAGGACACTGGCTGCTATATGTGCTCTAGGCCACAGTTACATCAAAAGTTTCATGATGTTATTACAGAGTGCTCTCACAATGATGGTGGTAATTGCAATAGCAGCTGGGACAAATGCACTTTGCCATAGGCTTGATGAGCAAGATTCTAGTCTGATGTAAAACCTGGGCTTGTGTGCCAGTCTATAACAACATCCTGAAACTTGCAATGATGTGGTAATTGCAACCCACCCACATTCATCAAACCTTGTTCCACTGATGCATAATCTTGGTTTTAATGTTCCAAGGAAATGGGAAGCCATCAGAAGGACACATGAACAGAAGAAAAACCTTGTATATGTGGGAAGGACCTACAAATTCAAGAAAGTGTGAATTGGTACAGGATTTCCTGTAAGGCTCATGACTCTTACTTCATTCAGCTCAGCTTCAAGCTCATCTCTTCTCTTTGTCAAATCACGAATGTCAGTGGCAAGTGCCTGCCAGTGTTCACCAACTCACAATGTTAGCACAAGTTGTCTAAGAGAGGTACAGCTTCATAGTCAGTCACATCAGTAGAAAGTGCTGAAGTAAGGGAGATCATGGGAAAAGCAACCAAAAACATCCATGCAGAATATCAAAAAAAGGGGAAGAAAAGATTGAGTCTGCAGGTAAGAACTGCAATATCTTCATAACAATAGAGAATTTCTCAGCATATTCAATTAAAGTCAACCTGAATATAAATTTTGAGATGACCATGTAATTAGGTATGAACCATAGCAACAGTCTCTTGCAGGTTCAGTGACCCTCAAAGGCAACATGTTTGGTAAGTGACTTGTTACACAACATTCTGACAGATTTCATCAACATAGGTCAATGTTATACCAAAACAAAAATACTGCATCTCTTCAAACATCCAGAGGTAACATCAAGGTTCAGCCATGATGCTAGCTTGCTCAACATATAGAGGCAACCAGAAAGTAAGCCCTAAACCAGTCTGAGATTGACTAGACTGTAACAATGAAGGCAAAGTGCACTTTTAACACTCCCAACTCAAAATCAAGAAACAGCTGAAAGAACCATTCTGTAGATTTCAACAACTGAAACATGAGACTCCAATTTAGCTGTCTTCCAAAGACTTGACTCAACAGAGGCATATGGATGTTGATACCTACATATTCTGGTTGGGAATGCTTGTCAAAAATGTTCATGTTTAAATGAAAACACAGCACTTATAGGTGTACCTTTTCGATTTCTGTAACTTCCTGGGCCTTCGTGACACGATAATCCAGAGCCTCCTGCTTTTGCTGCCTGCCAACACACCAGCTCCCAATCTTAACCAACTCTTCTGTGCACATGAAACCTTGTGAGCAGCAAAAAACCTATGTGGAAAGTTCCATATTATGGACCAGGAGGGGGCAAGAGTATAGTTCAAGCCCATTGAATAGGGTAAAAAATTTCATCCAAAGAACAACACCTGTTCTCAACAATCTCTTTTTCCATATCTGCAGCCACTGATTTCAACGTGGTTGTCAGTCCCTTCAACATCTCCACCTGCATGAGCAAAGTAGGAGATCTCAAGAGAGAGCTAAATTGGAACAGAAACCAGGTGGTGGGAGTGAGCAGATCAACAGAAAAAAAAAGGGCTGAATGCATTAAGAATCACCTTCAGAGCCCTGCCCTCTCTTGTATCGCCCAAATGTATCAAATGCATTTTCTTTTGTAAACAGCTGCGTAGCCGTGCACCTAGCTGCAGTATTTCTTCTAGCTGTATCACAAAATTCTTCAAAGCTCAAAAGGGGATATAAAAATGTTCAACAACCATCCACACAATCTAAACAAATTGAACATCAGCATGCAAATGATAAAAAGACATGTGAATGACACCTAATCAACATTCACATTGCTGCAACTCTTTTAGGTCTTTAAGGTCCATGGCAATGTATTTCTGAACAGCCCCTTCCATGGTTTCTTGAACATGCGAGGGCTAGTTACAAGGTATAATAAGGTCTCTAACTCTTGCAGAGAGTTAGTCTCTTCCTGACTCTAAACTTGGTCCTTTCCACAGTATTGATCACCTCCAAACCAAATTGCTGCATGTACGCACCAAATATATAAAATGCAAACAAGCATAGCCTTTAAACGGAACCCTACATTAGGTTATCAAAAGCACCAACTCAGATAAGGTAGATGTGCCATGCCTGAATCATGTTTGATGTGGTGTCTCCTGATGCACCATCGTTTAAGGCCTCAAGCAAGCCCTGCTTTTCAGCTATCTGCTGTTGCAGGTTGACAATCTCAAAATCTAACCTGCAGTGACTAGCACAGTTGATTGTCAGTTGTCTCTACCAATGGAAAGTCTTGTCAGTTGCACAAGTAGTCCTAACACCTCATTGCCCCACACCCAGCATGGATAACTCCCTGAACTGTAACATGACCAAGAGATGCTGAACTGATCGCATATCCTCCACGAACATGGAAGGCTTACCATGCCAGTCCTTCCTCATCCTCTCTCTTCTTTCAGGAGGGATAAGTGAGAGTCTCCAAGGTGTTGTATGGAGGCCAAGAACTCAGATCTGCACTAATAACTGAAGGGAAGCCTCCACTAGCCAAGGAAAACCCTAAAGACACTCAAACCATGTTTAGAGAAAAACACCCTGTGCCAGCCTGTCCATAGCCAGGTGTAGTGGCCAGTTTCCTCCCTTTCCAAATGGGACAGAAGAGGCACATGATGACTAGTCATGAGTGGCTATACCTTTCAACCTCCAAACTTAGCTTCAACCCAGTAGTAGCATCACGAGCCAATTGCAACAGGTCCTCCTTCTTAATCTGTCCAACACATATCAATGCCTTTCACTTTAGATGAAATATGACTGGTGGTTTCACAAAACCCATCAAAATAAGCAAGCACCATTCTGGAACAGAAGCAACACAAAATGAAGATACACTACTGCACTATTAGACAACAATACACATACTACGTAAGAAGGCAAGTGGTGACAAGCACACCATTACTTCCTCCACATAAGTTGAGTACGATTTAGAGAGGTCTTGAATACTACTGATTATGGCATTGTGAAGCTCTTGTCCTCCTGCCAGACACAACCTGCATCACAATCAATCTTCTCAGTAAGAAATTTAACCTAATTATCAATACATGCTAACTTTTAGGGGCAAATGCAGCGTAAGTGCAAAGAAAAACTTCAAGGAAATGGTGGACATTAAGATTGATGAGTGCAGCATATGATTCATGTTGTATGTGACAAGTACAACTCTGCTACCAAGCCAGACATGGTCAGACCAGCACAAAGAAGCCACTCCTCACCCAAAAATATCCAGCAACATAGACACCTCCTCCTCCACTGGTGCTTCAAGGATCTGACAAAAATAGCAAGTACCATGCCAGGGGTGTGTCAACCACCTTTGACTGCCCCTCTGTTCTATATGACTTCCATTTACAGCGACCTCCTTTCAAGAAGATTTGCATACCTAGTTCTTATGGATTGTCAACTGCAAAGAAGTTGTAATTGGTCCTCACCACATATATACAATCCAACCTAAATACCATTCCACAGTCAATAGCTTACTCTAGCACACATCCTGGGCAACTTGATGGGTACCATGTAAATTTAGGGTTTTTTCATAACTTGCATGAGCCTTTCAGATGGTTCAAACATCTCCTCTTAATGCTAGTCAACAAGATGTACAGGTTGTTTCCAGCATTAATAATCCTAAAGAGGACTTCACTGCTAGGATAGAGATCTGCACACCATTGAGGTAACAATATTCTCAAGAGCTTGGCTGTGAAGAAAAGCATCTCGGAAGTTTAAGGGCTCCCCTGATCCTATATCTGGATCCAAAAAATAGACCTGCCTCAAATAAGATCATTCCACATTGGTCAATACCAAACACCAACCACAGGAAAACTATCCAGTTTTACACCTTGTAGTATAAGGATGATAGTCCTTAGCATACCAAATGATAAACACATTAAGCAAAGAGATCATTGTACACTGCCAGCAAACAAAAAGATTCTTACAGAGGAGGCCCTCCTTGAAGATGCACTATCTTCATCATGTGATGATCTTGGAGATTCGGTCCCACCAGTAGATTTCTCACCATTCAGGTTGTGTTGGATATCCTGGAGGTTTGCCAGCCAACATGCCAGAGCCTGAACTCGTTCAAGCTTCCGGGAATTTAATGCCACCTCATCTAGCCGTCTCACTGCATTCCTAAAGCTGTTGAGATTTCGTCCTGACTGCAGAACATCCACAAAATTTAGACCTGTTAACAACATTGCAGTTCACAAAACCACTATCCTGCCAAGTTGTCAAAGGGTCAAATGAAATCCCTCTCTATCTTAACTCATGTTGCGTTGCATGCAAATTTCTGTCAGTCTTGTTTTTTTAAGTGTCAGGAATTCACAAAAAAGGGCACTGATGAGCAAGTCACTTCGTGTGATGGCTGATGGCCACCTTGCAAGTGGTTTAGGGGTTTACATATTTGAAGTGTGATGCTAAATATAACCAAAATAGTCAACCCAGCTGTAATGGTGACCATTGAATCAACCCACAATCTAACATGTTGGAACCCAGTGGCTCCTGAGTCCTTGAGGAAAGGTTTAAGTCAGCCCATAGCTCTGGTCAAGGCCATCAGAAAATGTTCCAAGTATGACAATGTGGTCGTGACTCCTTGAGCGAAAAGACAATCCACAATGCTGATCAGCAACTCGGACATCATTCTCTTGGGTACCCACAACAACATAAAACACCAGTAGCTCAAAGAATATAGATTGAGTATTCCATCATCAGAAACTGAGAGTAGACTTCATAAAAGATCAAAACATATTTCAAACATTTTCTAATTATGCAAAGTAAGGGTCCAACAGAAAAAGCCTAATTGAATTTCTGATCAGAGACAAAAACGTAATTGAAAAGAAAAATAGGAAGAAGAATCTTGATTGGGCTTTGGTATTTGACAGGTAAAAGAGTTGATCACCCTAACAGAATAAAGGAAGGGAGTTACCAAAACCCTAAAAAATCATGGCCAAACTTAAGACTCATGAGGCGGCATTGGCTCTTGAAGGCTATACGCATGGCATGGCACATTTGGATCTCATTATTCAGTCAAAAACTAGCGTCTCACAGAAACAAGGAACAGAATCATCCTTACAGTTCCCATAGCACCGACCAAAGGCAGATCAAAAGAATGTGAAGGATTTCCAACTCTTAAAGGATGCATACAGTGCAATACCCTAATTAATCCTTTTACAATTCTCACTCCATCCAGAAACGAAAATCTTCCTTGTAAGTATGTATGCCCACTGGACCATGAAAGAGAAAACTCTAATTATCTAGAGGTGCACAATCAGATCCATCTGGTTGCCTCAATTGAGCGATCCTACTCTGATCCTTTCTGAATGTGCCAAATGCGCATTTGGTACGCTTGGCGAGCAACATGCAGAGATGGCGATATAGCAGAGAATTGGAAGGAGAGGGACGCTTCCAGAGAAGAGCAACACAAGAGAGAAAAAAGGACAAAGGGATCGGGGATTGTATGTGGGGACGAACCAGGCGATCCTGTACAATTTTGGCACCACCAGCAGCTTGCTGAATCACAGCATCTGCAAAAGTTCTTGCCGTGCGAGTGAGATTATTCGTCTTAGCCCCGACCTCGGCTGCCCTGCTGATGGCGGACTTGAGCCACGACATCGCTTCTTTTACCGATCTCTCTTGCAACAACAACAATGCCTCTTGGGTCTCCGAGAACCTCTTCAAATTCCTTGTGACTTGTGTGCAGGGGGGGAGCCCTTGTGTGCGCGATCCGTCGCGTCCTTAGATCAGTGCAGGCATGCGAATTGTTTCCGCCATCGCGGCCAGGCTTCTCACTGCGAGAAAGGAAGAGCTTCGGCCTGCAATGGGAGCTTCGCACCTTCCTAAGGGCCGTGAGAAAGAAGGTCCCTTGGGAAGTTCCTCAGGTCCCAGTTAAGCAGGTACCTACTACCCAATTTGGCAGCCTTTTTTGGGGCTCGCTACATATAATAGCCAGAAATATATATTAAAAAATTAAAAGCGCTAAAATCAAATTATTTCTGAGCCTCGGCCTTCAAATCACAGATGCTAATAAGACACAAGGTTCTTACACACTATTTATGCATTTTTTATTTTAAAAATTCCAGTTTTGTGATACAGCCAAACTAATGATTATCAACAAGAAGATTTAGCCAAATTTGGCTATAGAACAGATATGAAAGTAGAAATTAAGAATCCTTTTTTCCAAGAAGCCAAAATATAAAATAGTAAAATAAGGAGTAGCCTATGAAGAAAATCAACCTTTGCAATGGGACATTAACCTTGAATTTATTTTATTTTTTAAATCCAAGAAAAACTGCGATTCTTTTCAACTAAAATGCTTTCTAAGACATGTATGATCCCCATATCTAATCACCCTGTATGTTCTTTACTGTTAGTGTGTGATTTTCTACCATCGGTGCCATTCGATTTATATGCTTTGATTGATCTCAGATCTCACCAGGCTGTTTGTCAAAGAAAAGCAAGCCCGCACCATGATGGCAACAACACCAGAATCGTCAAAAAAGCAGTCTTGGGTATGTGCAGAAGAAAGAGCCCGGGAATTCTATCACTAGATAACAAAGAATTGCCATCACATTTATGGCACATCTCCTGCATTCATGCCTTCACCAATTGTGAAGAGACTCCTCTGGAAGTTTTATATGCATAAACACATGACAGAATTCATGCTCGTTTACGGGCTCCCTTGTCCTATTTAAAGTGAATCAACCCTAATGCTAGTTTCAATCTAAGCAAACTGGTGCCAGGAAGAATGTGCATCTATGACTACTGATTTTTGTAGCTCCTTATAAAAAGTCAATAGCAGCTTTGACAAAATGAAGTACACCGAGTATTGTTCACAGAAGCCGCGTTTTGGAAACCTTAATCACACTTGATGTTTCTGTAAATCCTTCGTACAAAAACAGATGACCCTAGATACCCTAGTGCTCCTGTATATACAACCAAAAATAACCAAGTCAACTTCCAAAATCAAGTCATTCATTAAACAAGTTGCTGTCCATGTTGTGGAATGACATATCTCAGCAACACAAAAAGTGATGGCAAAAAAGCACTTGTATGGAATACCAAAAGAAATTGATTCACATTCAAGCCATTTTCTTGGGTTGAAGGTATTGGTGACTTACCACAAAGAATTCCAAGACCGAGACAGAACATAAGAGTGTAGCCAAAGTAGAAACAGGTTTGGAAGAAGCCAGTCATCTTTGTCTTCATGAAATAGTAGTAGATTGAATAGAGTAACACATAACCAGCTGTTGATGCTGCCGAAATGAATGATGTCCATTGCCAGTGGTAGTTCTCAGCATTCAACAAAAAGTAGGTCCCCACAATAGTCACACACACTGTTACTATTGCAAGTATCAGGAACACAAGGAGCATGAACCCATACACATAATACACCTGCAACAAAAAAGCAGTTGGATTAAATGCTCTCCAGCAGGTCTTCAATAATACCAAAGACACCAAAAGACAGCCTGTGCAATTTCTTTCCACAATGTCACACCTTTTGCTCCAATTATGTGACAGTCTGACTGCCATCTTTTATTTCAAAGTTTTCTCCATCAGAAATTATTTTGGTCAACAACCCAACATAACACTGCAAATGACCTTAGAGAGAGAAATGACTTGCAGTTCAAAAAGAAGATTACATCATTTTTGGATAATCAAACCAGTTTGAGCCTCTTTGTGACCTAAGGACTAGCTAAGTAACCATCTGAATGGGCATTAACAGGTGAAGGATTGAAGTACCTTGTAGTTCCAGAAGGAGGTGAAGACAAAGTACATCTCGATGAAAATACTGCCAAAGGGAAGAAGCCCACCCAAGAGTGCCACAGCCCAAGGTCTCAGATACCACTTTTTTTCAGGAATGGGACGGGGAATGGTTTTCACACGACATGGGTTGTCTGGAACTCCACTCCAATTCCTGCCCAAAACTGTTCCTAGCAGCACTAATGGGAAGGAAATGAATGCCCAAATCACCAATACCACCACCTGACACCATCCCAAGAATTCCAAATGACTGTGTCAATATAGAACAATATGAAGTTTCATGATGGTCAACTTAAACTGTTTGCAGTCTGACTGTCTGAAATTGTGAGGTACAGCTAGGACACTCTATACCATAGATAGAAATAGTCTTCAATAAAACTGGCAAGAGAAACAAGACTAACCATGGTGCCGAATGGAATGGCTGCCAAAGAATGGTAAAAGATGGCCACTGTATTTAAAGCGAACCCAATTCCAAAGCAAGTAAATGGAAACAGAGAAGCAGTTAGAAGCATCGACTTTATCCAATGCTTTCCTGCACACACAATGCACAGTCAGACCATGAACAGCATTCTTCCATAGCTCTTACAATTTATAACATTAATTTTAGCTGTTCAAGTTGAAACAGAAAATGTTGTTTTAGAACTAAAACATCCCATTTTGGAAAGGTGATAAAAGATCCTGCAGCATTATATAAATGGTTATAACACCATTACTTGATTAAGGATTAAATGCTGATGTCAAAAGAGGACATGGTTTACCATCATTGCGGGAATAAAATCCTCCCCCAACATATCCAGATATAAATGATGTGAGGGCATAACACACAATAAAAGTTGTGACGATAGCTCCACGTCTGTGACCACATATTCCAAGCAAACAATGTCTCTTGAGCCTGTCATATGGTACAGTGCCATAGACCAATAACTCATTTGCCTGATTGACTGCAACTCAATAGTAAAAGAATCAGTTCTGCTTGCACCTACTCCAGAGTATGAGGACCCCAATGTGATGAAGGGTAAGTTTTAAGTGGACAGGGAATTAACATACCCAACATAAAGCATCCCAATAATAGCGAAGAGGATAACAAGTAGAACAAGCATTGCAAGCTGGGCTCCTGTTCCCACCAAGGCTGAAAGGAGCACCAAGTTATTGGGCACTCTGAACACATCTCCATGAACCAGCTTCCATCCTGACTCTTCACTTACATCCCTCTCCTGCAGATGTTACAGCAACACCAATGCTTGTCAGTTTGTTGAACCATGACTCTGTGTCTTAATTTGATTCACTGCTATTGCTTGTAGACCTTGAACTCTCAACTCCCTCCATTAACATGCAGCTATCGACCTTAAAAACTTTGACAAATATACATCCACCCTAACCCTAACCAAAAAGCTTCCCAGCAAAAAAGGCTTGTAGGAATCCCAGGAATGGCAAATGGATTTCATTCCTTCAGTTCTTTTCACATGGATAGGTATATAGAGAATGCAACAAACAGCAAGATCACATTTCATAAGACTGTATGCATAAGATATAGCAGATCATGACCTGAACCCTAAACTCTAAACCTCAGAGATCGTGATTGAGAATAGTTTTGCTTACCAAAGTTTCCAAGTCATCTTCCTCACGAGCATACTTGGCATAGTCATTGCGAAGAGTCCGCATGAGAATCATTGATACAAGCCCAGTGAGGAATATGACCATCATAAATGAGTTGAATATTGAGAACCAGTGGATCTGCGTAGCCAGCATGTGGATCAACATCAGAAGACATGGATCTTTGCACAAACCTCTGAGTGCAACAAACAAATCCTCATTTGCAGCCATGAACTAATTCATGAAAACAAACAAACATATGTGTGACCTGATATGCATATGTCAGGCTTCGGATTAAGGGTCCATCTTTTAGGGTTTCTGGATTAAGGCATGAGACAGATGGGTTGACCTGATGCTCAAAGAATGGATAGTCCAAGTAGGCATCAAAGCGCCTGGCAAAAGTGATATTGGTCTCAACCCACTCAACAGCATATGTAAGCTCCAAAGATTTCCCCACTTTGATGGGCTGAAGATTTTCTTGTGTCAAGTTGACTTGAATAATCTGAAGTGAAAAAGAACACAGTAAATGTAACACTTCACTAATTCCTTGAGTACTTGGCCTTGATGGTCAATGACCTACAATTAATCAATTCCAAAATCCTGATCAGATGGTAAGTTGTGCACCCACAACCAATCAAATTGATGCACCAGATAGCATTTTTCCATAAGGTAAAAACAGGAGAACAAACACAAGCTACTCAGGCGCTTGTTGTGCTTGCAAACAGAGGTGTAAATTACCTGGTCACTGTTGTACTTGATCACAAATTGCTTGTGTGTGCTCATTACATACTTTGAGTCCTCGTCATTCTTCTCTGGATGATACTCTCCCACAAACCCTGGAATCATACACATTTTCATAAAGTATTAGTCCAGTCTAATATTCTAGCTCATTTACCAAACCTGTTGTCAACAATCATGCTGGGGGAAATGCACAAGGTGAGAAACAACATACATGTTTACAAAGATGCATACAAAATTCAAGCATGGGAAAAAAATAAAAATTCAGATCAAAGACAAACTCTAAAATTCAGTCTAGGGTCTTTGTTGAAGATACACATACCCCACAGTGGCAGATCATCTGAAACTCCATGCCAAGTATTCAATATGTCCCCACAGAGAAAACCAAACCAGCTATAATCAGACAATTGCACATGAGGAAGTGGAAATCAAAATCTACTTCTATAGGCTTATAAACAGGCTTCTATAATAGGAGATCCAGGAAGCGGTTACAGATCACAACTGTTTCAAAAGGGAAATTCTGAATACAAGGAAGAGCAACCAGATGTCCCTTTCTACTACTGCACAACTGCGCTCTATGAACAGATCACTTGGATCAATGCAATCTCTCTTACCATGAACTCCTTAAGATGTATAGATCAGAAACTTTTGAAGAGAAGCACTATGGACTGGAAGTCCAGGTGTTACCCATGGCTAACAAAAAGCAATATGGTGTTTCAATCTGTCTCAGATTGCAGAGCCATTACCTACAAAGAATTCAAACCAGTAGCTATTTGCAACAGCGTCCTTAAAAGCATCTGCCGTTTCATGATTGAGCTCAAGATTGCAGATTGTCTTCTTCTCCATTGGAACTGCAGAAAGCCAAGAAAATAACAGAGGGCAGAAAAATCAAATGTGAGAGCCCATTGCACAGCAATAACCAAATGGCTGTCTACAAAACTGTTTTCATTTCACCACTGAAATCGGACAATCTAAGCTGAAGCAGAAGAGCCTATCTTCAGGACTGATAACCCAACTGCTTTTTTTCAATCGTCCGAAGCAAAGTAATATTCTGTGTGAAGTTGGCCATAGCAACAAGTGTGGATCAAAATGGACGCCTGAACTTTCTTCTTCGTTTCACCAGTTTCGTGAGTTGAATAGGAGTATGAACATGAGTTGAACGAGAGTAAAATCTTACCTTTGAACTGAATTTCAATCTCACTATCAATGAGCTCATTCCCTTCCAAAACTTCACCAAGTCCTCCCCATTTATGAGTTGCCGCTGCACCTTTTCCAGGTTTGCAAAATGGCAAGCTGTAGTAGTTGTATGTTTCTTGAGGGTTGTTGTATGGTCCAACTTTATTTACCCATAGCATTACCGTATCCCCCACTGAATACTGCTCTCAGGAGAAGAAAATTCCCCCACCCAAAGTCAGTCAGATTACCAAGAACCCTAATAAGCAGAGTGCCTACCTATTCTGGACGCCAAGGAAGATCCAAACTCTTAAATAGAAGAGCATTCAACACCCAACTCATCTAATACTCCACAGGGAAATCCTGAAGACAAAGATCTGCTATTAGATCTGGAAATGCTGCCGGTTGGCCTTACAACAAGTGACAACATATCGTAGGGTTTCGTGATCAAGATGTGATCAAGATGACGAGAGTGGAGAGATGGTTTACCTTGTGATCATACTCGGTAGCAGTAGAGAGAGGGAGGAAGAACACCAATAAAGTTGGCACCAAGAACAAGGAGAAGGAGAAGGACCTACTCCGTTCTTCCATCTTTCAAGATCCGTCTTCGGAGCTGAATCCCTCACACAGGTTCTTGACAAACCCAACTTTTAAAAAATATAAAATCCTTTTTCTTGTTCTCTTTTTTGCTTGCTTGCTTGCTTGCGTGCTTCTTGTCTGTTTCTCTCTTGCTTGCTTGCTTGCTTTCTTCCTTCTTCTTATTGCTTCCTAGTCATTGGGATACTTCTGATACACAAATGGGCATCAAGCACTGGTGGTCTCGAGCCTCAAAACTGAACAACACCCAATGACACCCGTGGACAAAAATGCCATCAACAAGAAGTAGTTATTGCAAGACGCAAGCAGCGCTTAGCAACGTGAAATCGGCGTGCGACCAAAAGCGTACAAACTCCTTGCAAGTGAAGAAGCAAAGCGTGCGGGAAGCAGAGCGGAGCGTAAGAAGAACTAGGAGGATGGAAGTGAAGCTCTCCATCCACAACTCTGTCCATCCATATTCTGTCCACTAACAACTGCAGTTCGTCAGGAAGCCTGTAGGTGACCTAGTTTTAGGTTGTGCACAGTACAGATTGGGGGCGGGTATTAGAACGTGCACCAAACCCATCCGGGTATAACTCCGGGTATCCTGTTTTGGCTGACTGCAGCTCTCAAAACAATCAAATACCCAATTCTGATGCATAACCATGGTTATCAGAAAATTGAACCCGCACTGACCAGCACACCATCCATCCACTGGATGCCCATTATTACTCAGTTGTGGATGAACCTCGCCTTAACTAACGGAGTTAATATTTGGTTTTCACCTTGGTAACCAATTATGTAATAAATAGGTCTCATATATATATATATATATATATAGGTAGATAGGTAGGAAAATAGGTACATACTAAGTAAGTAGATGGTTTATACATAGGTAAAGGGTTGTGTTTTTTCTACCTACTTACCTACTCACAACCTACTTTTGAGTTGATTTGTAGGTAGATAATACAAAAAAAAAGCAACTGAGCTTAACCACCATGGTTAGCTAGGGAACTCAAACCCAACGGAAAACAATTGAAATGGTGGAAGGTGTGATCGACAAAAGGCTCCTTTAGTTAATGAACAAATCTTTCTCGTGGGGGAGATGTGTTCAAATACATAGCACAAAACCTTAGAATGCTTTGCATGTAAAGGAAGGCATGTTCTCGAGGTCCTCACTATATTTTTGAGCTAAGAAACTAAGGCTAACAACCTCATTCATATGCCTTCACTCACAAATGAGGCTAATGACTTTGTTTGATTTGCACATGTCCTCTTCTTTTATTCTTGACTCCAATCCATGAATTTTTTTCCATCCTCTTGTTCTCTTGAGCTTTTTTTTTCATCTTTTTTTCTTCTTCTATTTAGTGTTAGTTGATAAAACTTTAACATTATGTTATTTTAGCATTTTTTTAAAATTTACATCTAACAAGTTAAATAAGTGTTTATTTAACAATGCAAAAAAAAGCATAATGTGTTTACACCTAATATTAAACTATGACAAAATTTAGGTTAGAATTAGTGTTGGGTCAATATATAGGTTTTAAGCGAAGTATGTAATAATGATATGATATTGGTATCAAAGAACATATTAGTTAGATATAACTTTCCTTTGTACCTAGGTGATACTCGTTTTACGTTAGGTACGTGTTTAAAGTTTGAAATTCTCATGTTAAATTAGTTTGAGTATCATGTTTTATGATATTGTGAACAAGACTAGTAACCAAGCTTGCAAAGAGTTGATGTTCACATTAAGCAATGCCCACATTTGGGTTTCCCATGCTTCACAATGACACATGAAAAAATGTATGTTTCCTTCAATGAGATTTTTTTTTTGAATTGCATGCAATTGCAATGATCTCCTTTGGGTTGCAAATATTTATTGTTTTTGAATGTGATATGTACATCATTTCATTTACTTATTACTTCTTCATTTTGTTGTTTCTCTTCTATATTGGGTGATTTTTTTAATGTACATTGTGTCTATAGAAAATAAGACAAGTTTATTGTTGTTTTGAAAACCATGAGAAAGCCAATATGCATTGTTTCATGCTTATTCTCCTAGTCTAGTTAATGGTGTCATGACTATGGTTTGTCCTCACAACTCTCATTTGTACATATTATGATTTATAAAGGGTACAATTAAACTACTAAATGTTTGATTGTAGTGTTATGTTAGATGACAAGAGTTCATTTGTGTTTAGGTTTGCAAGTCAGTTTGCTAGACTTTGGAGTTGGAATCTCTTTCTTTGAGTTTGAGGGTCATATGAAGTTTGTTGAAATAAATGATACAAGGATTATTATCAAACCATAAGAAATTGACTATTCAACATTGAAGGTGTGACAACTTGTTCAAAGCCCTAAGGAGGTTTAAGCAACAAAGGACTTAACCGCTTGCAAGGTTTGATGTGTGTCCCTTGTGGAAAACCAAAAATCTTGGGTGCCCCAAGATTGTTTTAATGTTATTTGAGCATTTTTTGACCAAAACGATATAGTTGATGTTCAAGTTGTATAAATGTTGAAATGCATTATTACCATAACACCTTTGTTCCCCAAGTCAAACCTTTATAGAGCTTCAATATCCTTATTTGATCCTAGAAAGGGTTGGTGTAATATAATGCTAGAGAAAGCAACATGTTGATGAAAATGCAAATATTGAATGAACATGTCAAAGATTTTGTGAGAAATAAGGCATAATCTATTGAGGATGGGGTGGAAGGAAATAAGAAAAAATGTAAGAAGAAACAAACACATTGCAAGATCAATGATTATAGAATGTTTTGGTAGCAAGGGGGCCTAAAGCCATCATAGTTTCAATTTGTCAAATATTTGGTTCTCTTCGTTTGAAAAGGGTATGAAGTTTTTTCTATTGTTAAGTCTCCATAGTTGTATAAACTTGTGATGCAAAGGGATTTAAATATATGTTTTTCCACACATAAACAATTGATGAAAGAACACATCCTATGTTTGCTTTCAAAAACCATAAAGATGCATGTGTTGCTTACTTTAGGTGATTATGTCATTCAACAATTACCTTTAATTTGTGAATGTTTAAGTTAAGGTTTGACACCTTTGCCTTGGATGTTTATTTTTTGGATGAAGGGCGGGTGTCAAAACATGTGACTATAGGTTTTGTTTAAAACATTCAACACAATTGGAAGAACCATAGCAAAAAAAATTCAAGATCCTCCTTGTAGAATTCTAATTAATAGATAAAGTTATAACATATGTAAAGGACAAGGGTTCAAATTTCTAACAAACTTGTTGCAACATTAGTTTCCATGGTTACTTGTCCTTGCAACTTGTGAAACCTTTTGTAGGATGGTGTTCTGGTCACATGATGTCAAAGGTTTGCCAATATCCAATCAATGACACTAACTTGTGTGTTGGCATGAAAGAAATGTTTTTGAAGGATGCACAAGCTACCTTACAAAAAACCTTTACTTGGATTAACAAGTGCAATAATGGTAAAAAATATTGGGATAAAATTTACATTGAAGTTGAGTTTACATCTTGACAATTGAAAACTTTCATGAAGATTTGATTCGTCAACATGATTATCCTTTTCTAGGAAACCCTTGCATATGCCAACGCCATCAACATTTTTTTACTACTATCAATCTTTCCACATGCAATCTGAAATGCCATTTGGATAAGTTGGGCAATTACCCATGTTGTCACATAAACTTTCATTCCCATAAACTTTCACTCCCATTCTCAAGCAATGTGTAGAAAACCAATATAAACGCTTATGGCTCATATTTGATCCATTGCATGTTGCCATTGTGATTAGCATCTAACTATGAAAAAAACACAATCAATAAACAATAAACCAATCATTTTTTGTTGAATTTCAAATGGACGGAACCCATAACATGCTGACATTGAAGTTTAAACCTTGATACAATAATTTGGATTACATTAAGGAACTTATGGGTAGGGACTTAGCCAAGGTTGTTGTTGTTAAATATGATTAAAATATCATGATTTCTTTGCTCATGAAGGCTAATCAATTCTTGAACCCTACTAGTAGCAACAATAATTCACAAGTTGTAGATTTTTTTGTAGATTATATTTTGATGCCCATATGTTGATTGAAGAATATATTGAGAATTTGATTATTTTTGAGTTATTAGTGTTTTGTTATGTTGTCATGGTGGATGAAGAGAGTACCAAATTGTTGACTTGGTGAAAGGAAAATGCATTGAGGTTCCCAATTTTTTTTCTTTTCAGGCTGATAGATTTTTAGCATACTTGGATCCTAGATAAAAATTAGGAGGATTTTTTCAATCGCAAGATTGTTAACAAGCTTGTGGCATTGTCATCTAAGAATCGCCAACCTAGATGCATCGGTTTTGATTTGAATTGACCAAATGATGCTTGAGAAAATTGTTTATAAACTTGTGATTCCTTTGCATAAAATATTGTTGCAATTTATTTTTTGCAAAAGTTGAATTCTTGAAGGAACATAAGATGAATTAAGGGACCTACTAATCTTTTGCAAATAAATTAATTTTGAAGTTTATATTCAGTTCTTTTGTGAAATTCAACAAGTAAGAATCATTACATGGGTCTACTTAAATAAGTTCAACAAAAAAAATTGTACATTTTTTGTTTACAATTGTTGATAAAATTTTGAAGAGTTTTCAAAAGCTTGCCATCTTTCAGTTTTGGTATTGTTGAGTTTGGGGTTTGTGAATTGGAAAAATAAAAAATTTACATGTTCAAGTTTTGATTATTCTAATCTTGCAAGTTCCCTAATCTTTCATGTTCCATCATTATGTTCAACTTAGGGTTGTGATAATAATTGTGCATTTAAAGTTGATGTTCTTTTTGCAAACAATCAAATATCAATTGGGAGTTTTAGTTTTTAATTGTTGTGGAATGGAGGTTGTAGTTTATAGTAGCTACCTTTGGACTTCATATTTCATACATGTTTTTTAAGCTACCATTTTTTTAATTTGGGGATGCTCAACATCAAAGTTGTGAATCAATTTGTAGCAATTGATTTTGGACTCAATACATTGACTTGGGCTACCATGTTTTAATGGATGTTTGTTGTTAGCCAACGAACCTTGAATAATATTTTTTCATTTAGATTATAAAAACTTTTTGTAGGTTGGTTTTTAGATTTCAGTTTGTGATATTTTGTATCATAGATTGGAATTACAACATAATTGTAATTGCATTTGGACAAAACATAAATTGGATGGTTTTTTGTTCAATTTGAGAATTTTAAGCACTTGAAGTTTATTTCAAGATATATATTTTTTGCCATTGTTAACTTTTATTTCACATTGTGAATGTTTGGCATAAATGTTATGAATTTGGATATTGCAGCAGCTAAATGTAGTTAATAAATTGAGGGCACATTCAATATTCATACTAGCACTCATATACCTTTATTTTATAAAAAAAATCTCATACCATATTTATATTTAACCTTAAAATTCAACTACACATACCAAATTTATACCTTACCAATGAGTCTTTATGCACATACTTATACTAGTTTGGTATGGAAAAAAAAAAGGTCTTTAATACCAAGACCTAGTTTCATATTGTGTTGAGACCAATACTCGGGGTGAAAAATTGAGGTTGGGAAGGGTAGGTGTAATGGCAATTAGGGCATTTTTTTTTAAGCTTAAAGAAATCTTGGAAAAAAGTGGCTAGGACAATAGCTAATGGAGGTAAAACAAAATTGCAAACTCAACATCAATTTATGCAATAGACTCCTTTAGGGTAAGCTTCAATTTTTTGTGGCTGATTGTAAGGCAATTGTAAGTTTGTAGCACCATTTGTTTGTTTTCGTTTTTATGTAAAAATGATCTCAAGATATGTCTATAGATGTTAAGGTAAGAATGGATGGGCTCCATGTGGGTCCATTTTGTCTTTTTTTCTCTTGAAGAATGAAAGTTGTGCATGGTCATTGTGAGCCCACTTTCTTTTTTCTCCTCTTGAAACATGTTGCAAATCTTTTTTCGAATAATGGAAAATTCTTTAGAGTGGCCCCACTTGGAATTGTTTTTTCATTGTTTCTTTTTTGTTCTTGAATTGTAACTTAGGTCATATATTGTAAATCTTCTTAAAATCATGGACAAGTTACTAGGTGGCCCCACTTGGTATTTTTTTGTCTTTTCTCCTCTATAAAGTTATTTGCCATTTCTTTCTTCATCCTTTAAAACTCTCGAGGTGCAAGATGTTATCATCTATTTTTGTATTACTCTTGATGAGAAAAATGCTGCCATTTATGTTTTTATGACCATTTTAGCCTTAAGGTGGTTTGACTTGAGCTTTTTTCCTTTTGTTGCAAAGGTGCTTACTTACCAATCTATCATGGAAAACATCACATTCTTTGACTTTGAGACAAATGTTTATGAAGAAAAGAGGGATGTAGGTGCCACCATGCTAAAATCTTCTAAAATCATTGCATCCCACACAATAGAGTAACACATACAACCACATTCACACATCCCAAGAACAAGGACCAATGGAATTTTATGAAAATGTGCAAATTACAGAAAAGTAGGCAACGTGGAAAGTGTTATGCCAATCACTTGCAAACAATGCAAAGTATTGGGTGGAATATCACAAGAGCAATTACCTTTGGGCATTTTCCATTTAGCTCATGTTGATGAGGTTGTTGATGTACAAGTGATACAAATGATGAAGTGCATTCCACGTCACCCTACCCTTATTTATAATGTATCATTGTCATGTTCTAGTAGTAACACTTGCAAGTGCAAAAGGTTATTACATTATAACCCTATCCATGGTAGCACATTTATGAAAATGGCCACATCAAAGAATTCAACAAATACAAGGCATAGGTGAAGGCCAAGGATGGAAGGGTTGCAAAACATAAAAAATCCAAAAAATAGAAAGGCGTACCACTTTCATCAATCATCAATTTTATTGGTGGTGGCACAAGTTACTCCAAGAAAGATCTTACATAATTAAGATTCATTGAGGATTTGGTGTTCCATGTTTGTCAAAGGTATCAAAACATCTTAGTTGTTGAATCTTCTTAGCTGATGAGGTTGGTAATGAAAAGAGTTTTAAAGGTTAAATTCCTTACTCATAGCCAATTTGTTTTAAAATACCTTCTTGACATGGTAGCAAAAATAATGGATAAGTATGTGCAACCTTTGCTAACCAAATGTGAAATTGCAAGTATCATTTTCAATCTTTGGATGTCTAGAATTGGGTATGATACATTTTGCTTAATAATGAACTTCATTGATGATACTCGGTAGTTTCATCATGTCATTATAGGGTTATTTGAGGCACTTAACACTATAGGGTCAACATTGGCTGAGATAGTGAAACCTTTGTTAGCACAATATCAATTCATAAAGAAAAAAATAGCATATGTGAAAGATGAAGGAAGTAACTTGAATACTTTGGCATCAATCTTTTGGTAAGTGGTTAATTATGAACTATTGTAACTAACATCCCCATGTGCACGTGCATGCTTCAGGCATGCCATGAGCAAAACATGTCAATATGTTATTTCAAATGATAAAATATGTGTGGGAATGACACAAATGTGATTGAAGATTGCCCAATTAACTTTGCAAAAAACAATTAACTTGGGTGAAGAAGAGGGGTAAAGGCCACTAAGAGTGGGACAAGGCTTGTAGAACTACTGGCCTAACTTTTCACAAGCTGAAAACATTTGTGAAAATAAGATTTGCTAGTAAATTCATGCTTTTCCTAGAGTTTGCAAATGCCATTAACATTTTTTTATCAAAGGCAAAACCTTCAATTACAATCTAGGGTACCATGTGGGAAAACATGGGTTGTGGCAAGAGATGTGACTAAAACATTTAATCCAACGATGAAACAATGTGTCCTTAACCAAACTCGAAAGTTTTGGCTTTTATCAAATTTTTCGCAAGCTACTTTGATCATTAATGTGAAATTGCAAACTAATGTTGATTGTAGAGTAACAGTTGAACCCCTATTGCAATGTGGAAATTGTCGTTCAAAATTGAAGATTCTATATACTCGCATGGCTACTGAAGCGGTGAAAGTTCTAGCCACATTTATATTTTTTGCTCAAATTTGTCAATGTGATAAGACACATAACATGATGACCTTCATGTTTGACCCAATGTTTAAAAGCCTCACTTGTGTTTGTGAATTTGTTGGTCGAGAAAAAGCCATGGAGATTATACACAAATATGACCAACAATGTTTGTTGCCTATGTTTGTGAAAATGAATAATTAAAAAAATCTTGTTGCTACTACAAGTTCTCCATCTATTGAAACACCTATAGAAGATTTTGGTGATTATTTGTTTGATGGCCCATCATCCCCTAATAAGTTTTTAGAAAAGTTTTTAGTTGCTGAACATTTAATGTTTCTTCAACATTCTGTTACTTTTGAAGAATGTGCATATCCTTTGTTAGGGAGGACAAAACGTTGTCACACATGGCATAATGTGGCATGGTTGGCAAGGCAGATCCTAGCAATTCCTGGGAGCCAAATTGAAATCAAATGAATTTTTAGTGTTGCTAACGTTTTCACAAGTTTGCAAAGATGTTAACTTGGAGGGGGAACTTAGATTCATTGGTCATGATTTACAAGAATTGGCTAGATGATGCTAAGGTGGGGTGTAGTTTTGCAAATGAAGATGTCACTATTTTTTTTTGTAGCTAAAGCAAATATGCTAAAATCTCTTGAAATAGAATTGAGCGAGGCTAGAATGTTTGAAGAAGAGTAGTTTGTGGATTTTATGTACACATTTCAGCCCTAGGTGATGCAATTTTGAGACTTGGCATCTCCTCTTTGCTTAATTCAAGATTCCAATTTTGATTCATTGAAAATTATGCAAATGTGTTATTTGAAATTATTTGAAATCTCAACATTTTAATATCCTACCTTTCTATATACACCCTTGATATGTCAAGTTATTTTTTGATATACTCATGCTTAGGATCATGGTATTTAAAATCTAAAAATATTTATACCATGAAAATACCCTACCTTGGAAAAACATTTCTTACCTAGGACCTTACCCATTTTCCTACATGTTGCCCTATATAGGCACACACACACACACACATATATACCAATCTCATATGTGAAAAACAAGATACCAATACAACATTGGTCGATACCAGGTGCAAGACTATATGTTAGACCAACATTAATGTAGAACCTTGATTGGATTGCACTAGTGATTTGGGTGACTCTCATTTGTATTGTCCAATTTCTCATGTTTATGGCTGGGAATGGGAAAATAATTACACTTTATGTTGGATGGATGTGAAAAATATTGGTGGAGGCAAACACAAGGGGTCTTGGTGGAAATGCTCTTATGAGCAAAATAAACGAATTGTTGATATGTGTAACTCAAGATTAGCTTCTCATAGGCAAAGTCCTTACCGAAACCACTAGCAAGGGTTCATCAATGTGGTTTTCTAATGTTTAGACAATGTACTGTGCAAGAGTTATTAAATATTGAATACTTTTTCATTGAAAAAAAATAAAAATAAAAACCATAAATTTAAGGCAAATTGGGGCATGCACTTGATATTGTTGGAAAGCCCTTCACAAGTCAGAGTTTATGGAGGTGAATTTGTAAATTAACAACCTAAAGAGCAACTCCTCCAGTGATTAGTTAGTACGTGACCCTGCAAATTAAAATTGGATGAAGAAAAGTCAAAACATGCTGGTTTGGCCGAGCTGAATGGCTTGCCCCCAACATTTTGTCACAGTACTTTGCAGAGGCTGGTAAAAGGCGCAGCAGCAAAAACCTAACGTCTGCTGCAAGAGAAGAGTGTAACAAATATGATTTGACTGATGCCCCATGTTTCTGATTGGTTAATCAAAATGATTGGTTCAGGTGATCTGCTATTTCTAGTCTCCCACCTATTTGCAGTCCCAGTTTTAGTTTTATGAGTGGGGTTGGAAAAAAAGAAGTAAATAACTAAAACTTAGATGTGAGAAATGTTTTGGCAGGGTGACATCTATTTTGGCAAATCACAAAAGCTATATAAAAAAACCGTACAATTTTTGTTGGCTTTGCCTACCAAGGCAAGGATATTGTGTTTAGATTCATTATATATTTTAGTAGCTTAAGGGATTTTGGCCCCTCGGTAATAAATAATAGGTTTATTTATTTTTATATGAGGATTTTTGAAAGATGATATTTTGGCTTGTGTTGAAACTTGGGGATTAATTATTATAGAGTTATAATATCTTGAAGGATTTTTTTTGGTTTCTTTTAGAGGATTGATTTGAAGATTATATTTTTGCATGGTGAAATATTTGAGTTTCCATAATTCATCTTTTGCCTTAAGATACTATTGATTCTGGCTCCCCACAAGCCCTTTTGGTGAGATGGGTGCCAGAATTGGCACTAACTCACCCCTTATCTAAGGTTAAAGTTAAGGGGGCATTGCTCGGATAACTCATGGGAATGCTACAGAATCCACCCCCCTGCAAGGTTTTGGGGGAGGAGGAGCCATTCTGCCTCCAAATCCCCCCATAGGGACGCCTGAATAGGCGGCCTCTGTATAGGGCTTTTGAAATTATAGAGTTCAGCTCCTTTGAAAATCATTGAAAATGCATGATAGTAGATATATCTAATACTCGAGTTTTAAATTCCAAATTAGTGACCAAAATAATGTTTTCTAACATCAATAACACTTTTTTTTGGACTTGGAAATGAACTCATATTTCAAAAAAAAAATTCATTTTCCTTCACAAAAAATTGTCCTTTGAGAAAAGGAGTTTAAAAAAAACATCATTATTTATACATATATATGTGTGTGTGTGTGTGTTTGGAAGCCATGGAAGTACTATGCTATTCATTCCACAATTGAATAAAATATTTGTTTATAATCACCTCACGTGTTGTATGGTAATTGACAATCGACATTTAATTTTAAATGTCGGATAAGGTTGCCTAGCACAATGCTTCACAAGTCCTTCACCCTAAGTTTCAAACAAGTAGCATGAGTTCGTAAGGGGACGAAGACCCACACCAATTCCTTGAGGCAAAAACCTATGAAGCGTTGCACTAGGGTGCCTTATTTAGGATAGGAATGAGGCAAAAAAAAACCACACCACCCTATCATGCAAGGATCACAAATCTAATGCCTCTCTAAACACGTAGCCTAATAGTGGAATTCACATTGTTAAATGTCATCACAAAACAAAGAAAGATTTATAGAAAGGGTTATATATGATAAGCAATGGCAACACACAAGAAACACTTTCCAAATCACATGAACATGCAACAATCCCACAAAGAATAATAAAATTGTTCACCTTTTCCTATGAGAGATCATGTAATGCATTATGTTTTTTTTTGTAATTCGTCAACGCATGTTGAATGGTGAACAACTTGCACGTATGGCACAAAGATGGAGGATGAACAAACCCCTCACCATGACCATCCCTTGCCAAACAAAATATCAAATGTTTTTGCCAATGCCAATTGAAAGTCAATGTTATTAAATTCATTTAATATCTCAAATAAATTTTTCATGAAAGAGAAAAAAATGTATTCCGTGAATGGTGACCAATAATTAAACAAAGTCACAATGAATCATTGCACCCATTTAAGTTTTAAAGTCATGAGTAAATTGAACAATCACATTCACATATCCATGGTTGAAATTGATGAGGAATGAATGTTGGATGGATGTGAAATGTGTTATAATTTATGAAACAATTATAATGAAGAAATGACCTAGGTTAAAATGTTGTAGTTTGCACAAAGCATGGAGGAGAACACTATAATGCCATATGATAAAACTCATATGTTTGTTTATTGTTCAAAATGCATACCATGAGGACATTCCACTACTCTAGTGGCTAAGGGTAAGGCTAGGTAATTGAGAGTTAAAATCCCAATTGGACCCTTTCACCTCATGCTTTGTGAGGAGAGTAAGCTATACCCTGGTGGATTAGGGTTGAGGGTGTCACCGGAGTTTTCAATTTTTAAAAAGTGCATACTATACATGTAAGTTTCCTTGTTGACCTTGCCCAAAACTTGAATAACAACGATTTGGGTTGATAGTTGCGTCACACATGATTAAAATGCATAATCTCTAATTCCCCACAAGGATTCCGTGTTTTACATATGCTATCTATTTCGAAGTCACATGACTTTTGCAATATGTATATATGGTGTCCCATTATGGGCTATAATTCCATACTTCTTGCTTACGTGATCTTGAGGAGATCACCACCTAGCTGATATTCAAAATTGCATACAAAAAACTATAGAGTAAAAATATTACACTAGTTTGGAATTAAATTTCCTATAAGTTCTTCCCATATAAAATAATGCAAACAAATGTCTAATTGAAACATGGGCCATGTGGGTTGAAAACCAACTTGAAAGCATAAAATAAAAGTCAAAAATCCCTTTGTTGGATTTGCCAGACCTTTTTTTTTTCTTGGTCACCAGGTTGCGAAAATTCGCCCAAAAAAAAAAAAACACTGATATTAAGTAAGCTAAAGGGTCGTGCTAGAAAGAATATCAAAAAGATCTTGTTGCCAAAAGTTGTGCTTGAAGTAAACACCCATGTTACAAGTTGACCCAAATAAACTACTAGAAATTAAGTGTAGCTTACCTTGTCCCAATGCCTTATTACTCATCTTGAGGGGTAACACCAAACACCACTAAACGAATAGTAAGGACAATTACCAAGCTACTAAATCTGAAAACGGTTTCATATCAAGAATCTCATTCCATATGGCCACTCTGATCACAAATTCTCTGCCCAAATAGCACCTTTCGGTCACATTTATTTCATTTTGGTTGTCCTTGCAGTCACCTTCGTATTTCGTCCAAACAACAACTTTTCATTACATTTGTTTCATCTAGCTATACTCACAATCACCTCACAGTCTCTGTAGTTAAGGCCAGGCATTGATCAAATGGAGAGAGAGAGAGCTGTGTGATTTGTTAGACAAAATTCGAATCATCAAAGGATGACACATGGCAACTTCTTTTACGAGATCTTATGTTTTTTGCCAAATTCTTTACAAAGTTTCTTACATATGAAATGTTCCCAATTTTCGTAACGTGAATTAAATAAACACTTGCAGATATGTTATGTTTACCAGCCCAATTGTAGCTCTCCAATGAAAAGTACTTTGTCCATGCAGCAAGAAAAGGAAGGTGGCTTCATTGCAAGAAAATGAAGGTGGCTCCATTTTAGCAACTTTCCAACATTAAGCTCTGATCACCCCTGTTTAATTGTGACCAGAGCAACCTAATCAAAGGAGACCCTAAGAGTAGTCGTTCCACCCATACCCGCCTATTGGGACCTCTACAAGTATTTATCACATTCAACATAAGAGTGTGAATTGCATTCCTAGCCCTACCCATAAACATGAAAAATGGGCCACTATATTTACTAGGCCTTGTGTAGAGCACTCTTATCATGTACAAATTTAAAGGTCCAAAGTCCAAACCCATTTCCAGAGTATTTTCTGACCATACTTTTCATCGAATGTACAGATACAGGCCATTTTACTGCTCTTTACTTCTGCCTTTTAGAGCAGGTCCACCTGCACGGGCGGCAGTAAAATGGCATGTACACGATACTTTAGATGAAGTATAACCTTCAATAGCATGAAACTGAGTTTGGACAAATTGCAATCAACTGTAAACTGCAAATGGACATTGGGTTTGGTGAATACCTTGATCTGATATGGAGCATAAAACCCATTTGCAGATTCTACTTGAAACTAAATTCAAGCAGATTACAACAGCAAATTGGAAGATTTTGAATGCCAGTGTCGTTTTGAGATGTCAGGGTAGCCAATGCCTGCATCAGCAACCTTGATGCTGATCTTTAAGCTCTTGGCTCCTCAAACCATTGAATGGAAGCCCCCCCCTTGGGGGCAGATACATGAGAACTGAGCTGTAAAGAAACCCCTTTCTTTTTTGCAGGGTTTAGAATCTGCTACTTTTACAGTTTTTAGTGTACACTTTGTTGCCTATTTAAATTTTTTTTTTTTTCCAAAAGCTCATGGTATCTTCTCTAAGGTGGCTCTACAAGAAATGATAACTTCTTGAAGATTCTGGTTCAAATCTCGAAGGGGCAGGAGATCATCGCGACTATCGGGAAAAAATGAAAGAAAATGTCGGAGTTGGCCTGTCCAATCTTCGACAAACTTCAAACAAAATTTTGGAGGTTTTGGAATATAGTCCAGCTCTTTTGGTCTTCCCTCACTCGGCTTGTCAACCTTTGTTTCACTGATTTTCAATCCATCTGCTGTATTCAAGTGGAGCCTAGACTGTAACCCCAGATCTTCTGGCTTAAAAAACTGGCATGCTTTCAGCTTGGTGAATGAAGAGCACCCATCCAAGCAAAGGTGGAAGATCTGTGTCATAAAACGAACCAGAATCGGTGAGATCCCTACTTAGTTGTTTTCAATTGGAGAAACCTGTTGACCTTACTCTACAATGTTAATACAATATCAAAATGTTGGTGAGCAACAGCTAGTGAATGAACCTCTGACACTAGATGATGTCCCATAACCTGAAAGATATGCAAAAGATATTGAGAAAAGAACCTGGCATCGAAAAAGAGCACAGTAAAGAAGCTTTGCAAGTTGCACTGTGCCAAGCTCTAGCGTGGCACCACCTCGGCTCCATCGCTCTTTCAAGCTGTAGAACACAAGCTCATCTGCAGATCCACAAACCAGTTTTCAAGATCTGAAGTAGCCAGATGTTGGGTATGTGCACAAACTTCACTAGTCTGTGCTGAACAGCTCTAGATGTGGACCCATCACTTGGACAATGCAAACCACAGAGTAACTGGAACCTGTCAGATACTGGAAGTCGAAAAAGAGGGAGCCATAGCGCTGTGAGTGGTCTTCCACAGCACAGAGAGCTCCCAGGCACTCCTCAAGCTCCTCAAATGCTTCCTGAGTGTGTTGGTTCAAATACTCCTGCTGTTTCTTCAGTGACTGGCCCAGTAAGGGCTGTGATTCCATCTTATTAAATCCATTGTTGCTGCTTTTGAGCTCCCCTGTAATGTTTGTCATCTGGGCGGCAGATCTCTGTCTTGACAATGATTTGTGTTGAAGCCCCTCTAGTAACCCACTCATAAGCGAGTTAAACCTGCTGATGAACCATGTGATGGCAAGTTCAAGGCGCCCAAAGGGATATGAGTTTTTGGGCCTGTCACACAGCCACACCCACACACAGACTTCTGTATCAGTTCATTGCTCCAAGGTGTACCCTTTAGGGTTCAAAGGCCAGAGCAAGCAGCAGTTTGACTTTCAAATCAAGAATCCCACTTGTGGAATCTCAGAGAGAAATCCACTTGTATGCAGCACCTTGGCATTTGAGATTGTCAGAAGCTTCCTCTGGTTATCTAAGACAACATTGCATCTCACCCACTACAGGCATAGGAACAAAAAAACACTCAATATCCTAAATTATGCCACAGTGCAATATTATCATCACCACACCTGTCTTTGCACCAACCCATTGGTTGAAGACGTATAGTAGGGACAGTACTCTGACATACCCTGGTGCAGCAAAAAAGTTGCGAAGATGACCAGCTGTTATGCGTAAGCTGACTGTGTATTTCTCACGTGGATTGAAGCGGTTGTAGACAGTCATGTGTTCTTCCACGTATTTCTGCTTCAGTATCATTTTTCGATGGAGATGTAAAGACTCAGGGTTAGGCCTCACCACAATGGAATGGAATGCTTGACTGGTCACTGAAGTTAATTGAGTCAAATTCTTGTCCAGGTCTATTGCACCTCCTTCACCAGCACTTCTTGCAGGGATCACTTGTGGCTCAGGACAATCGGTTTGGAAAAAAAGGGAATCGTTCTTCACTATGTACTCCAGCTTCTGATGTATGTACAAGTTCTTTATAATAAGAGCCTGCAAGGGAGGTACCAGTTCCAGCTCCTCATCTTTGACAACTTTTGTTGCCGCTTTAGATTGCAATGGCATCATATCCAGCTCGACCCCTCCTGTACTACTTTCCATTTTTCCAGACTGAATGTCCAAGCCCAAGTTGTGAGGAACTTGCAGCAACTCCTGTACTAAGACATTCTCGATGAAAGGAGCATTAACAGGTCCTGCACTTAAGCCAATGTCCCCATCCTCAACTATGGACATAAGACCTTGCAATACTCCTTGCCGTCGTGTAGAAAATACTAGATCTGTTGAAGAGATTCCAATCTGCGGATACCGACACTTAGCTCGAAAAGGTATACATCTCTGATAGTCCTGCACAAACCATTTTATAACCCTTTGAGGTGTTGCAATGCAACATACATGTTTCTTTCACCTTCATTCCTTTTGTTTGTTGGAACAAGCAACCAAGAAGGATGCTGACTACATACTGAGAAGGATTGGCAACCCACTGAACCTAAAATGAGTTTGCAAGAACCACACCTTCACAAGTCGGCAATTCACAAAAATGGTGGCTGAAATCTCGTCACACGTGTCTTCTGAGATATGCTTCTCCATTGCTCGACCTGGGCAGAAGTGGATCCAAAGCCGTATACTGCATTGAGCAAAAGACAGACTCCAGATCAAGAAGTAAGTTGGCAGCCAAAAGCAGTAATAACTTCTACTCTATCCAAGGCTTGCCTGGGGCACAAAGCAGGCAACAAACAATCTAGTTACCTGAAATTGGACACCAGAACTAAGAATGCATTGTCTTCACTAAGTTTAAGGGTTCAATGAGCTCCTCAGATGCTCTCATTTCTCCTATGTCAAATAGGGAAAAAAAATGGCCTCCCATGAAGCAGTGAGTAATAACCAACAAACTAACCTGCTCTTTGCATCTACTGTCACTGAACTGAAGCGCTTCAGAGATGAATTTGCTAAGGAGAAATTGAGCTCGGTCGAGTCATTGTGGTCCAAGCTCGAGGATAAAAGAAACTCCATTGCTACAGCAGCCTCATTCACCACTACAAATGAACGGTTCCGATACCAAAAATTGTAGTAGACTTCACCCATGTCTATGACTTCCTCCTCAGTCCTGCACACCATAACCAAGAAGTGGCAAGTGAAGAACATATGGAAGATATGATGAGCTTTCCTGTGGCAAAGTTCAAGATCATGAAGAATGACTTGTGCTTAGAAAGAGCCCAAGGTCTGACAAAATCCTGATCTGTGTTAAATTAAAAAAGACCTGCACTATACCCAGATGATTCTTGTACAACCAGAGATTCAGACAACACAGAATGGGGTGCTGGAGGACTTGAGCAACATTCAATCGTAGGTGAAACCACATGCAATTATGAAAAAGGCTATCCCAAAAGTAGCATTTTTGATAGCTTCCTAAAACAGTAAAATTACTTCTTCAGTGCTCAAACCCTTACTTGTCTCCTTGCACCAGCACATGAAAGAGGGAGAGAGATGGAGCTTCTGGCCGGATGTTCCTTGAAGCCACAACCTCCATACTAAGATGCACTGTCTTCAAATCTCCTGGATTTTCAAGATTCTCAACCATGAGGTATGTGGAGTACACACCTGCCAGTTGGAAGATCTTCACACTTTCAGGAAGAAAACACACAAAGGTGGTCAAGGTGCAGCCTTGACAGTAAAAGTAAAAAAAAGTGAAGATGAGCCACAATGCAAATAAGCAGAGGGGATTTCAAAGAGAAGACCTGCTCACCCAATGCTTTGGTTGAGAATGAAAGCTTAACAGTCTTGAGCTGCAAAGCTTCCACAACCCCAAAACAACTGCTAATACTTAGCCAGCTTGCATCGCTGCTACTAATTGTACACAAACGATAAGAAATCGGCCACTCCTTGTCTCCAACAAGTGTGAGATCCCAGTGCAGATGGCCACCTGCTGAAATATTCTGCTGTCCCAAGTCGAACTTGTAGCTTAAAGTGCTCCCCCCCACAGGTGTACAGCCCCGAAGACCAAGAACAGGTGGGCCTTTGACATGCTCCCCATTGTTGGTCTTGTTGGCACTCTCCTCCAGAACTACTTGCTTTTGAGTCTCCAAGTTCAATTCTTTTTGGGTAGTCCTTTGAGGAAAAGTGGGTGGCTTGATAAGAATCTCGATCCTCTTACCACTATCACGCTTCTCAATATCTCGGAGTGTGACAAAAATTGATAGGTACTCAATGTTCATCAAACCCTCTGAACATAGCTTGAGAAATGCATCATGCATTGCAGTGGACCATGGTAGTGGTTTAACTACGACCTCCACACTCTCTGTTGGGGCCACATTGGCTTCCTGTGGTTGGACCTCAAGAGAATGGAACACAGTTCCAACCTCGTCAGTTAACACATCCTCTACCTGCACTTTGAATTGAAGCGAATCAAAAGCCAACAAGTTTTGAACCACTATTTTCTGCACAGTTCCAGACTTATCATGCCAGCTTTCCCAGGCTCCTAGGCGACCGCCCTTGAAATCTTTTTCCACTCTTGGAAAAGGATCGGTAGACACAAAATCCACCCCAGCTTCTGGCCAATTCAGACTAATGGATGGTGCTCCCGTGTCCATGAACTTTGCCTGAAATCATTGATAAAGAGCCAGAGAATGTCAGCCCAAGAAAACCAAGCAGTCAAGCAAAGCAGCATGTCTATGAATGAATTTATATGATATTCCTCAATACATAGTCCTCAAAGCACAATCTGTCCTGAGAGAAGTAGGCATTCAAGGTGGGACTTAAGAACATAAAACCCTGCCATTTTACTACACCTTTGACAAAATCTCATGTTGTGACACACACCTGCAGTTGAAGTGTATGGGGTGATACATCAAACACTGGCCCTGCCAGCAGTGTTCCATGAATGGAGATACAGTCTGGCTGGGGAGAGGAGTACAAATATAGGTGGCCTAAGCACACAGTTCCTGCAATCTCCAAGTGATGTTCTGAATCGGGGAAACTGCTCAAAGGGGTCAATGTGGTGCTCAGTGTTGAGCTGCTGGTGGCAATGGTACCATGTTGATTCTCATGATGCAATGGCTGTTTCATACTGGCTACATCCTCCAGGGTTCCTAGAAGGGGTCTGAAAACAGTCTCTGGAAATGAGCCACTCGAGAAACTGGTAAGGTGGCCATTTGGCCTCTCAGTCTCATTCCCCTTCAAAGCATGAGGAATGGAATCAGAGATTAGGCGTGCACCCACACACAACTCTGCCTTCTCTCCTGGCTGTAAAGTTAGCTCACGTACTGACCCGTGCTTTTGAGTTGTGACCTCAAGAACCACCTGTTTATGAACACCCTTAGCAGAAGTTCTTACAAAACAACACCATCCATCAACTGCAGTCCATGCTTGAGTGCAGCAACAGGAAACAATACATCTCGAAAGCTCATCTGCATCGTTGAAAGAAACTTCATTTGTGCAATCTAGATTTCACAATCAGCACAAATTATATTCACCCATTTCCTAGTTATGATCCAGAGACAAAACCCACATACCAGAGCCTCGGAATCCTCTACTTGATGGAGCTCCAATGCCACACCGAGGGATTCCAGGGACAAGTTTTGAACCTGTTTTGGACGACAAAAAATAGTGCACTACTAGATTAGGATGGCTACATCGAGAACCAAGAGCAAGCATGACTAGATATCTGAATTGAAAACAATACTGCCACCCACATAAGCAAACATTGATTTAGTTGCACAAGGAAAATCCCCAGCTTACAATGAAGTTCTTGGTGCAAGGTGCTGGTAACAATGGTGCTGGGACAGTGATGGGTGGCAAGAGCAAGACAGATCCTGTCAAAGCTCCAAAGCAAAGATTACGAACAGTCATATCTGCTTCCAATGCCAGCTCCATTAAATTGAGCGGATTATTACAGTTCACCAACTGAACCTTCCATGACCAGGTTCTTGCCACTTTCATCTGCTCAAGCTTTGATGCATGAAAGAGGGCCTGAATTGTCACCATACTTCTGGGTGCCACAATGTTTGATAGCTTTTGGGAAGTAGAAGCTCCGTGCAGCCTCTCTGATGCAAAAGTGAAAACTCCCGGAACATCAACAAAATTGTACAACAAGACTGCATCACTAAGGTTCTTTATGGTAAATTCAAAAGTGACATCGTCCCACCCATTCGCATCTCCCACTTTTCCAAGATTTATGAATTTCGTGACAACCTCCCCGAAAGACAAACATATGGAACCTCTTACAGACACAATCTCCACCACTTGTGAACCTTGCCAATCCTCATTTGCATGAAGCCATCCAGAATTTGGACTGTCATCCAAACCTCCCAATTCATATGTCCTTACAGTGGTTTTACAAAATGCCAGTAATCCCTCAAATGCACAAAGCCTCCCCTTTTGCAATTGATCAGAGTCCGATGCAGACAGTGGGTTCAGTCCTCGACAAGCAACAAATAGACGAGCTGTGCCCCCTTTTGCAAGAGTGAATGCATGCCCACATGCAACCCACATATTATGGACTCGATCATGTGCAGCCTCCTCCAATCCACAAGTGTGCTCCTGTGATAGTATTGTACAGCAGAGGTCCACACAATCTGACTGAGATGCTCGAGAACCATTAGTCATAAGGGATCTCCCACATTGTCCACCAGTCTGAACGTGAGCTGAAATTCCATGAGAAACTTCTGTGGCATACTTCACATCAACATTTACAACCACTGGCAGAGAACTAACAGGCTGCAAGGTAACTGCTTCAGCAGAGTGGTTTGTGATCAACAAGGAAGCATGGTATGGTCGTAAATCAGAGATGATGAGATCAGGAAATTCCTTCAATTCCTTGTCTGGAGAGGAATCCTTCTTAGCAGTACTCCTGTCAGCAGTACCCAGAATAGTGAACACAGTGCCGAGATCAAGACAAGGATTGTCCTCAAGAAGCCTGCAACTGTTCCAGCTCATATTGGTGATACCTTCATTGTGTTGCTTTGCACCCATTGCAGCTGCCCCTTGCATGGACTGGGCTGTCTCCTTTTCTTGGACTTGGGTGGAATCCCTGGAAGAGTCTCCTGAGAGTGATGGAGGCATTCCTGGAATGCATCCTTGTGTTCTCCTAATTTTGTGACCCATGTCTCCCATTGAGAATTCCATCCCTGCCGACTCAAAGTGGGAAAGTGCGGGTTCAACCTGCGCTTCAACCAAGCCACCATCTACATAAACTTGAATGATGACTGCTGCATTCTGTCCAGGGCAAGACATGTTCTTAACTATCACAGTGTCTTCAATAAGACCATAGTCTCTCACTGGTAAATGAAACTCAACCACTATCTCTGATACTGTTGCAGTGTCATTTGATGTCCTGGCAACCTCTTTCCCGACCAGATAGCCTTCTGTGCAGGATAACATGGCGTGCCTAGAAGACAAGGAAAAGCTTAGGGGCATTTGGGCACTTGGGTTAGAGACAACAAAATGCCCGGATAGGCACCCACCGATCTCTTTCAGACGCCCAAGGTTGATTTGTGAGGTTGATACCTTCATCAAGCTCTGGCCAACCATTGCTCTGAACTTCAACATGATCTGATCGGTCATTCCCTCTTTGCTTCCTCCCATTATGGCTCTGGCATGTTCAGAAGAGAGGGCAGTGACTCTCATCCCACCAACTATTTCTCTGCATTGTCCGTTTCTGTAAGCTGCACTGTCACCACCGGGTCTCAAGCACAGGAAGACAGTCCTGGATGCTCTGGGAGCCAACTCCATTTCATCTGTGCGAGTCCATCCATTGGGATCCAATGACATATGGACCTGTTTTGTCAAGTTAGAGCGGAATGACAAGGACAAGGTCCCAGTAGAGTTGTTATACAGCTTAATGGGAACTATCTTCTCGTTGCCAGGAGCATTGATGAAGCAGAATCCCATATCCAAGTTGCCATCTTGTAGATCTGGTAGCTGCAGGAAATGAACTCTGCAAGGCTCTAGTGTGATATTTATCTCACTGTCACTGAGGCACAGAGAACTTTTTATATGAAGGGTGTACACCTGCTTACCGGGTCTCACTGGTTTGCAAAGAATTCTCACAATTGCAGACTCATGAGGCTTGAGCAGCCCTGACATGGGGCTTACAGATACAACGGATTCCAAGGGTGAATTTGCTTGTGTGGTTCTTGTGAAAGCTGACCAAGTAACAACACTAGTATTCGCTACTAAAGTTGAGCCCTCCTGCAGTTTGTTGTTTGGTCGACAAGATGATTGAGTTGGCAATGTGGGTCCAGATACCTTGATCGAATAGTCTACTGCATGCCCAGTTCGGTTCTTGATTGAGAAGTCTCTAGTCAACACAGAAGAAAGCTCAGACTCAGGAAAGATAACTTCTGAAGGTGAAACTTTTAGAACTCTTTCTGGTTGCTTCATGCACACAAGCAACTGACGTTGTGTCCTCTCATCAGGCTGTGACTGCAATGTCAGGACTCCTGAACGCCAGCTGCCAGCAACCCCACCACACAGGTGACCAGCTTCTTCCCCCCACCCCCAAGTGCCACCATTTTCTGCTGATGCAATTTGAGATGTATCCCAAGACTCCATGGGAGGAGGATTGTCTGCAACACGTAATGTCACCCACTTAGCCATTGTCCCTTTTAGGAAGGCTGATGTCACGAGCATGGGAATACTTCCGGATGCTTCTAAATGCCTGCTCTCAACCCTTTGCCAGAGAAGCTTTGTTGGTTGGAATGAAGAAGAAGCAGTGTCCATCAAAGCTCCTGAACGAGAAAGCCCTTCGGCAAACATGGAGCTCCACCCGACATTTCCATTGCCAACCACCTTGAAGTCAAAATCACCAACCCATAATTCAGGTTCATGCAATTGCCTATCCCACAGAAGTTGAAATTGTATCCATATGTCATGTGCACACAATGACCTTAACAGAAAGGACGCCTCCATTTTTTCACCATCTGGATAGTCTTCAAGAACCACCTCTCCAGCAAACTTTTCCTTGTCCAGCATGCAGATATCCTGTCGCCCTCCGAGGCGATGTAGTAGTGATAAACTCCTTGCCAATGCTGCTGCTGATGACAAGTCCATATCATCATCTGCCACTGTCAGCACTGGGTCCAGGATGTTATCTGTTGCAGGTTGCAGCAACTCAATGGCAAAAAGGGGTTCCAGGGTGGAAAGGCTGCCTAAACTCTCAGCTTGGCTGGCACCATTGCTACTGTCATCCATGCTTGAGGGATCAAAGCACCCATCAAGAGGCCCAAGAAGATCATCCTGCCAATGCATGACATGGTGCCCAGAGTCCCATGTGCTTGTAGTTTCCAATGCCTGCCCCAAGTCAGTTGACAGAGTATGAGAAGGCCCAGGTGGAGTGTCAAGGTTCTCATTCAGAACCACCACGTACCCATCATTAGAGGACGACAGATTTGATGAAGATGTCTTCTGTAATGGATGTCCTCCAGCACCAGACTTAGGAGTCTGGCCACCTGAAGGTGAGTTTGGGGCAGAACTGTCTGGAGACAGACTAGGAGTTGGAGCAGACAAAGAGTATGGAGAGCTGGCCACTTGAACCTGCAGGACATTAGTACAAGTTTGTCACATTTGTTATCCTGTACTGGAACCAACCAAGGAAAATCCCTTTTTTCAAGCAAGAAAAACCCAATTGGACAAAAACCGGATGCAGACAAAACTGATCATTTGGACATAGACTAATGTGACAAAGTGTCTCAGATCCTAGTCAGCAAAAGAAGACACAATATGGTTCAAGAACACACCAACCCATGAACAATTTTCCTATGCTCCCCTTACCGGCTTTAGTGACCTTGAAACACTTCCTTCATCATCAGGAGAAGCAGAACAGATTGTAGCCTTGAAATCAATTTGTTTCACCACATCCTGTTTTAAGTCACAGTAAAGCAAGAATGATTCAGGCTAAGTCATTTTGGAACAGCAACAAATGAACAATATTTAAAGACGCATGGAAAACTGGGCTCATCTTTTTTTGGGATTCCAGAACTCTAAGAACAACAAACAGGGTTATGCAGACATGTGTACCTGATTTTTGCTCTCATATGCAACAAAGGCCCCATGGACATTCTTGCTGAGAGATGTGGCTTCTGAAAGGGATGCAAAGCAACTTACAAGCACAACCTGGTTACAAAACAGGTATGACAACAATTGTCAGATAACAAGATACCAATCAACTGAACTAGCATATATAACCTAGCAAACTGGAGCTGAAGAAATGGCTCCTAGCTTCTAAACCCTAAATCCAGTCTTCATAACAAAGGATCTTATGGCTTCAGGTATTCACTGTTGAGGGTCCTGACATTCACATATACTCTGCACTCATGTGACACATTCCCTCACATGTTCACAGTGAACTACAATTCCAGAAAACAGAACTGACAGTGACCCAAAACCCCCATACCTGGGAATCACCAGCCTTCAAAATGAAACTCGTAAAACCCTCTGATTCTTTCAAGTTTGAGCACAAGCTATTGTCGTTGCCAAGCACTGGATCACCGCTCCCCCATGGACCAACATGATCCAGCTCAATGTCACTAGCAGTCATGGCACCATTATCTAGTGCCTGTACCTCACCCAATCGTCTTTCCTCGTCCTTCTCAGGTACTCCAGATGCACTTTCCTTAGCACTCCTTAATTCATCTATCTCCCTCTGCACTTTTGCTACCTTGTCTTTCTTTCCCTTTCTCTTGTACGCCAAGAGTTTCCTCTCCAATGCCTCAATAGCTTCTTGCTCAGGAGGGATCTGGTCCAACGATGGAAGTTTCTTGGGTTCCACTAGAAACCTCAGCTTTGGAGCAGGCAGTTCTGTGGCTACAAAATCTTCTCCAAACAGTGACTGTTGTTTAGCACTAGCCAAATCCAACTCCTTCAACATGAATGTTCGGGTTTGCTTGCTTGTGTTTAACATCAAGACGCTTTGTGGAGTTGACCATTGACCTGAGATCATTGCCCCAAAGTCGATGTCTGAGGTGTTCAGCAAGAATGTTTCTGCCCGGCTAATGGTTGCTTTCAAGGTGACCACCTGGTCATTGCTCGGATCATATACGTTGCTCACTGTTAGAGTTTCCTGAAAAGTGCCACTCAGCGAAGGCTGAAACACAAAATTGACCTCCTGGCTACTGTGAGCTTTGAGAACACCTGTACGCCCATCAATGATGTGAAGATCACCCGACGCAATAGACCCTGCAAAAAAATCCACATACTTTTTCTTATGCAAACAGAAATAATTTCCCACACGCTTCTGTTACACTTTTCTAATTCTGGAAAGGGTCCCTTCAAGACACAGCAGTTTCTCACTATGTCAGTTATTCTCCAACATGACCAAGAGATCCTACCCTGACAACCAGAATGAACTCAAAACCCATCTGTAATTGCTAGCCATTCTTACCTGTCTTCTTGATCTTGTAGAGCAGAGGGACATCTGCAATGTTATTCAACACCAGAGTTTTTGCACGGTGCTCATTTGTGAGCATCTTCCCAAAACTGATATTCTTCTGTGCTAGAGATAACAATGCCCGACAAACCTGGATAACACAATCCCAAACCCAATTTAGATCGGCAAAGAACTTTTCGATCAGGTACACTTCAGTGAACACATAAGAAAGAAACTGTCGCTAAAAACTGCAGTAGTCAGTTCCAATACTTTACTTCTCTGGGGATGATTGTTTAGGAGAAGGGATCCCTTACCTTGATTTGCACAGGAAGCTCTCGTGTCAGTAGGTCCTCATCCATGGCATGCTCTAGGAATCCAGGTTCCATATGTTCTTGACGCTCTGTGTCATAATCCAGCAACTCAATAGTCACCTGCAAAACACAGTCACAAATGACAGATCTATTGACCTGATGGAAAAGGTGGACTTGTCAAACAAGCATCTCACACACCCATATGTGATTGTCCTGGAATTGGCTACTTCCCATCTAAAGACTTGATTTTCATGTAAGGATCTCTGCCACTGTACTCTCCTCTCTATTGGGTCTCTCTTTGCTATCAATGAACACTAGCCATCTTCCCATCAGCCCTTTACACCAATCTTGAAGACTCTACAAAATTAAGCAGTGAAGCTGGACTAGATCCCTCGATAGATGAACAGAGATGTTGCAGACCTTTGCTTCAAGCTGTTGGAGACGTCCTTGTAATGAGGAGTGTGACTGACCGTCCACAACCAGCACAACAAACAAGTTTTTTGATTCACCCGGAAGGAGCTCAAGTCTCCCAAGAGTGGACAGAATTCGAGGACCATCTTCCAACGCATGCACTGTAAGCTCCCGATCTCTTATGTGATCATCTATGTACTGAGCAGAGAGAGACCCACAAATACCAACAAGTCAGTCTTACAAGAAATACCCTCTAGTATTGCACTTCACATAGAAAACACTCTGAGCTTTTGAGTTAGAGTTAGAACAGACACCAACCTTCTTCACTGCATCATCATCAGTAAGGGATACACTTGATAAAGATGTGCTTCCAAGTCGATTCAAGACATTTGCAATGCATTCCTCCGGGCTGGAGTCCTCATGGAGAGGAGAACGGACATTTTTTCGTGCATCCTCAGTGCCACTACCACCCAGCATCAAATGGCTTTGGGCTCTTTTCAAGGAACGGACACCAGAATGGTCTGGGGCTGAGCTTGAAAAAGGCTTTACGTTGGCAGCAGAATCATCCTGTGACTTGGCCTGCCCTGGAATTGCAACTGGAACAGGAGCTCCTGCCTCCAATGCGTTGTTGGCCATATTACTTGACAGTCGGCTGGTTCCCAGATCAAGGGACATCCTGTCAAAGCCCCTGCAAGAAACACGGAGTTTTTGCATTGACATGCCAATCTGACCTTCTCATTCCTTCCCACAAATGACCCACTCCCACACGTTCCAGAACAAATGGAGACAAAGGAGTAAACCATGAATTGTGCAACCCAGAAGAGTTTTACAACCACCCACCTAATCCTTGTCCTTTTATCAGATGTTGAAAATGGATGTCTTGGAGGCATGGTCTTCGCATGACCCTGTTGCACAGGAAATGGATGTCTTGGAGGCATGGTCTTCGCATGACCCTGTTGCACAGGAAATGGAGCTGAGTCCACGATTGCTTTACTCAGTCGAGGCTGTGATTCCTCAAGAGTTTCGAGAATTTTCTCCTTGTTCACCGATGCTGCGTAAGCTCTTGATACACACCACAACAAAAAAAAGGCATACAATGCACCCTCTCACTCTCTGTTTTGGCATGCCTCTACTACTCTCAGCACTTACGACTTCATTTAGTAAAACAGCAAAGCTTCTACTACTACACATATGAAACAACATTTCTGACACATAAACAACTCCCCCCCCCAGAATATAATTGCTGGAAATAAAACAAACTGAGCGATCTATGACCAAATTGAAATAATATCTCTAAAATCCTGAGGTGGGTGTTATGAAATACCTCTTCCGATAGTCATAATAGTCTTCCTCACTTCCTTCACTAACAAGACTGCATGTGTCTCCGAACTCCAGGATCCCATCTTCCTCAAGTGACTCATCTTTCAATTGATAGATGCCAAGCTCTTCAGGCATTGAGGTGTTGAATCCCAGTGTAAGCTTCTTGTCTGTGATGTTCTCAACTGACAGTAGCTTTACACTTGGGTTGTTTACAACAACACTGCCAAAGCAACCCACCCACATCTCAACCACCATGACAACAAAACTGTTGTGCTTGACCCACAAGAACAGACAATGGAGGTGATGAGCATTTGTCACAAAAGCCTAGTACCCACACAAAATCAAAGACATAAAATGCACAGACAAAGCCAGTCACTACTCCACACAAACAAGTGCAAAAAAAACATAACAGAGGCTCAGAAAGTCACCCATCAAAATCAAGGAAGTTATTTGAGGATGGTGTCTTCAGCTTGTAAAACAAAGAATGGAAGAGAACATGATGATGGTCCATGATTTTGGCTCGAACCTCCAAGACTTGGTTATTATCCTTATTAAACAAGTTGTCCACTCTAATTTGCTTCCGGTACTTGAGATTGGTTTTCAAGGGCACTAAATCAATGTCAAGGCTATGTGTCTCTCCTGGAGGTATCGAGACTCGTTCCGCATTGCTCTTTAGACTGATGATCGTTGATGTCACATATGAGCTGACAAGAGCTGGGAGATCTGAGCGGTTCAGGATCTGCACGCTGGATGACTTTGCCGATCCAATGTTGCAATCACCGAAGTTCAACTCCAAGCTGGAAAGTTTGACAATTGATGTGCACACCTGCGCCTTGCACTGCACAATTTGGGAGAATATGCACATTTTGGGTCATCAAAACAGAATCCAGGACTGAAGCTCCAAACAGCATCATAACTCCCAAAGACAACACAATACCAAGGGTCAATCAATGCATCAAAGAACATCTAGAAAGAGGAGAGATCATGCCCCAGTGTGATTTGGTACCAACAGAGGAGCCACACATTATCTGACAAGGGCAGAGTAAATCTGGCAGATGGTTTTGAAACCATGCATGCACAAGATGCTGAGTGCAAGATACCTACCTGGATGATCTTTGAGAAGCGTTGTTTAGTATAGCCCTTCTTTTCTGCACATTTGAGAGAGATCCGGAAACTCCGCCTTTGCAATCGTGCGGCTTTTAATTCGTCACTTGCACCTGCAGGGTAGAGCCAGACTAGAAGGTTTTTTTCCTCACCCCTTCCAAGAGAAATCACTTCCACTCTACTCTTCTTGTTGAGCCTGACACTGGGACTGACGGAGTTACCCTGCATACACACAAATCACTTTAAGCCAAGAAATCCCCCCTGCTGCAACAACCCAAAGTTATCTTCATATTTCACTGAAAAAGGGCAGCTCTCTCTCTCTCTCACAATGCAAGAAAGACAGCAGCAAAACCATGAGTGACATGATGAATGCTTTAAGGCTTTTTTAACGGTGTTCAAAACACCTTGCACTCACAAGCTTATCTAAAAGTACAGTTGCTGCACGAGCTTCATCTGTATCCAAAACACCATCCTCATCATAGCTCACAACATCCTTTAACCGAGCTTTGGAATCAGGTGATAGAAGGTCCAAGTCTGTCTGTCGATAGAAAGCAAGTTGATCACCGGGAGCATAATCTGAGCCCAAATTGACCACCAAAGCCTGCAAAGATTCCAACATAAAAATGATGATAACCCATTCAAAGGAAACTGCAGAGAACTTTTGTAGTTCCCAAAAACATTTGAGAACCCACAATACATAGAGAAGCCACAATAATACCTCAGGAGTAATGTTTCTAAGTGTCAGCATTTGACATGTTCCATTTCCAGAATAGCAAGCACCAAAGTCCAGCACACCGTCCTCTCCAACACCTGTTACCAGAAGTCCTTCTTGCTGCTGCTCCGGGTTCACCTGTACAAAAGAACACTGCTTCAATTAGAAAATACATACTCCCACAGAACAGATGAAAATTTGGAGCTTCACCCACAACTTTTTTTCCCTCTCTGCAATCAGGATCTATCAATTTTGTTCAACCTCCGCATCAACCATTTTCAACTGTGGAATGACTTGGCACATCCTACATAGACTACTACCCTCAGACTCTTCTCAAAACATGTCACAAGGATATATCATGGTATGAGTGTAAAGAACTCACAAGACACTGAATGGGTATGGATTTGGAATTCCTGCTGTCAAACATATTGTCAAGTTGTACAAAGTAAGAAAAATCTCCAACATCTCTAGGCTTATATGTTACACGGATTCGTCGATGTGCGCAGCTCTTTATTTCTCCATCTGAGACAGGTAGCCCTGTATCATAGTCTGTGAGGGCTAAAATCTGCCAGCAACAACACGAATGGAACAACATATGAGAAAAAATGTAACCACAAACTCAAGAGCAATCTTTTCCTTGCTTTAATGTCACAAGGAGATATTTTTATCTGGCTAAATGCCTAGCAAGAATCACTGAAATGACATATCATATAGCTACTCAAGTCAGAGGGGGAATTTAAAAAAAAAATTAGAACGCACCGGATGCTCCATAGCAACATTCTTTACACAAAGCTGAAATGTGCAGGGGATTTCTGAGATATTCCATATGCTGAAGTCTTTGACAAAAACTCCTCCCGGCACACAGTCCTCAAAAACTATTTCAGAGACATCTGTCTTTAAGGTGGAGCGACATACTGTGGAGTTGAAATCCACAGTAATAACCTGATGCTGCTGCTGCTGGCTGCCTAGGTCTTTCTGGTCCCTGCCATGCCGATTCTCACTGAGCACTGTTGCAGATAGAAATAGCTTTCCATGAACATGGAATGTCTGATTTGCACTTGAGTACACCCGTTTCGAAGGCTCCACATGTCCATTATGTAAAAGCCTCTGCTGCAAAAACCATAGATAATAGAACAATCATTCACTTGAAAAAAAGAACAGTCTGAGATTGTACCACAAAACGTAAAATTACAAAGGCCAAGAAGCTTCTTCTCTCTCAAGAGAGCAATATCCAATTGCTTCACGACCTGGTGGTGGGAGGAGGAGAAATTTAAACCCCACCTGAGTAGGAGACCTGTCATCTTTTTCCTTGTAGTCTCTTGCGGGCTTTGGCATATCATTTGAGACTTCATTGGGTCGGAAGCTGATGATCACTTGCTGCACTTGCCGAGGTTGGAGAACCACCTCACTCACTAGATTCACTGTATTGAATAACTGCAGGGTAGTTGTGCAAAATGCCAAAACAAAAACTTTATTTGGGTCGAGGAAAGTTGTAGTTCGTCAGAAAACCCTAATTCAGAGATGCAATATTGAATGCAATACAGAAATATCACTGTCTACACAAATGTCTCAAAGAAGAAGAAGAAGAATAGCATCACAAACACATCTTTGGGGTTCATGGAAAAAAACCAAAAAAATCTGCCATGCATCTATCTTACCACATGAGCAAGCACAACAGCAAGAAATATTCCTTTGATTTCTGATGAATCCAGAAACACAAAGAATGTTGAGGTTGCACACATGCATTGACAACATAAGCCTTCAGATCATCATCATAGCAGCACAAACCTGATTGAAGTCATCTGCAAGAAAAGTGGCAACTGTTGGCTCAGTGTTACTGTTCTCGATTTCATTGTCGAGGTTCTCATTGTTGAGCTGGAATCCAATCTGCAAACCGAGGTCGCTGTTGAGCTGAATGGAAAGAGCTTCATTGCACAAACTGCTCTTGGTCAATTGGTCGGTCAATCGATTGGTCAGTCGATCCGTGGGTCCACACAGAAAATTGCAACATGTCAATTGTCATATTGTGATCACCAAGAGAGTAGTAGTACTACTCACAAGAGCAACAACATGTGGGTGGGTAGTAGACCCATATACATACTAATGAATGGCATGAAAAAAGAAAACCCATCAAAGACAGAAGAATTCAGGGGGTGGGCACCCAAAGAAAGAAACCCTGGGAAAAAATTTCCTACTACCCAAGAAAGAAAGCAGGAAAAACGTGAAGACCTGATGAGGAAGAACTTGCGGAGAACGTGGAATTCGTTCAAGATCACGTTCTTGAGCTCGATCACATTGTTAGAAATGTCTGTGGAGAACAAGAAGCCATCTCCGCTGGTGGTGGTGGTGGTGGTGGTAGTGGTGTGCTGGTGGCCTCCCACCACGGCTTCGTAGGGCGCCATGGCCCCCTTCTCCCTCCTCAAATCGTGCCTCCCAACAGCTTGCATTGAAGTGGCACAGATGATCCACAGCGTGTCTCACCATCCAGAAAAGATCTTGTTGTCGTAGTCTCTCTCTCTCTCTCTCGCGCTAACCCACTCTCCTCTTTTTCTTCTTCTTCTTCTTCTTCTTCCCTTACCAAACCCCGGATGGATTTCTCACCACTCTGCCTCTCCTCCGCCCTCCTACACGCTTTCTCCACACCTCCAAAACAAGAAGAAGAAGAAGGAGGTCCGTTCTCGACCTCCAACTCTCCTCCTACTACACTTGGGTTTTTCTTTTCTCTCCTTCTGCTGCTGGTGCTGGTGCTGCTACTGCTGATGATGCTTCTTGTTCCGCCTGCCGCTCCTACAAACTAACTAACTACAACCCAAAATCCAAAACAAAAAAAAAAACGTTTTCTTCCTTCAAACCCAAGACTTGGAAACTCTGCAAAAAAACCTCCAAGGACGATGAGAGAAGCTCGAAATCCGCACTCCCTCTTTTCCTCCCACCTCCCGACGCGGCGCTCACGTCTTCTTCTACTTCTTCGCTTCCCAAACCCATCGAGTCCTCCCAAAACCCCCCCACCCAATTCGATTCCTTCCTCTCTACACCTCCTCCACACCAAGATTTTTTTTAAATTATTTTTTAAAATTTCACAAATTGGAGCAAGAATTCGTTGCAACGTGAAGCAGATTCTGCGCCTCTCGACGCCGCAAAATGCCCCCCGCGCGCGCGCTCTCCTCTCTCGACTTCCCTCTCTCCCTCTTCTCTCTTCTTTCCCCTTTCTCTTCTCTTCCCCCCCGGGACCCCCCTGGCACTGTCCAAGAACCTCCGGGTTTTTCATCATACCAGCGGTTCCGTCGTGAATCCGCCAAGAGTTGCCTTCTATTATCCAAAGGTCCGACAAGCAATGGCATGAACTGGCAGGAGACATGTATCCCCATGCCTATGCGCATCCCAGATGCAGCAGCTATTTACCCAACGGGTCGAAGAATAAACTGACGTACATAACACAGACGAAAATCTGATTCACCTCCGGTTTTTTTCACATACCAGCGGTTCTGTCGTAAATCTGCCCCCAAAAAAAAATTTAGGCTCTATTACCCACTGGTCCGACAGATGATGGATGGTATGATGAGGAGACAAGTGTCCATTCCAATTGGTGCGTATAGATGATGCAGCTATTACCCATTGGGTCGAAGAATAAACCGACGTACACACGCAAATGGGAATGGCTGGAATCTAAGTTTCGTCGTACCAGCGGTTCATACCGTCCAGAATCCGCCAAAAGAAACACTTGATTATCCAAAGGTCCGACAGATGATGATGGGATGGTGTATATGATCAGGAGAGGATTGTCCATGGCCTATGTACATCCAGATGCTGCAGCAGCTATTTACCCAGCGGGTTGAAGAACGGACCGGCGTGTAAAGAACATACACAACAAAACGCAAATATGGCTGGAATCTGGATCTCAGTTGGAGACGCGGTAGGGCCCGGTCACGCCCTGACACACCGGCGTTTGCCGGTGGAAATAGGGATCTGGAGGATACAGCTGGGCCTGACGACCGGTTAGCGGCGGTAGTTTGTAGGATCTGGTGGGGCCCGAGCTAGCTACCGGTTGCTGCCGGTGGACTTGGGTACCGTATCCAGTTACTACCGCATCTTCCAGAATTAGGACGTCTTTTTTTTTTCCTTTCCTTTTTTCTTTTTCTTTTTCTTTTGTTTCTTTTGTTTCTTTTCTTTTCTTTTCTTTTCTTTATTTAGGGATGGATATTCACACGCTTACTTTTAGCATTGAATCTCTTGATACGAAAAGAAATTCACCACCAAGCCCCTAAATCTATTCCACCCACCTGCCCCCTGCCCAAAAGAAAAAAAAACCCAAAAAAAAAAAAGGTTAGAGTACAAATAACCCAATTAATCTGATGTGGGCAGGCTTTTTTTTTTTTTTTTTTTTTTTTTTTTTATTTTTTGTTTTTTTTTTTTGGTTTGTTTTTTTTTTTTTCGTGGAATTTACCAAATTATGTTTTTTTAAATTCTTTTTTTTTAATTTTTTTTTTGTTAACCAAAATTTAA
>Ga0116231_10000228_pt1 | contig 84558 bp, 57 predicted proteins | sample S1TSphgellanicum_2_FD_89695 | JGI IMG/M metagenome (GOLD analysis project Ga0116231, IMG submission 89695) | Host-associated microbial communities from peat moss isolated from Minnesota, USA - S1T2_Fd - Sphagnum magellanicum MG | ecosystem: Host-associated > Plants > Peat moss > Unclassified... | reverse complement strand
TTTTTTTGATTCTATGTTTTTTTTTTTTTTGTGTGTTTTTTTCTGGCCTTTTTTTATCCATGTTTTTTTTGGGGGGGGGGGGGGGGGGTGCAACACCATTTTAAATTGTGTAGATATGGTAGTCATATGTACATACCTATGATGAGGTTCGGTTGAATGGCTTATGGTGCTTGTGATTTTTTTGTGTTAGACCTTGAATTGAGAAATTTTTATCCATTTCATCTATTTAGTTTGAGGTTGGGTTTTAAGGTTTAAGGAGTTCAAAATCCAAATTGAAATGACAATGATGCAATGCTTTAAAGGTGGTTATACTATGGTTTAATTGCATTTTTCTTATGTTTGTTTTCATTTAAATCAAACATGAGTTAGTGGAGATGTTATTAGTTGTGGAGAATTGGTGAAAGTTCGATCAAAATTGCTCAATGACATGCACCCCCTAATTCCTATCCTACAGACAATTTTTTGCTATGAATGTTGCAAATCTACAATAAAAGTTTTGTATTACAAGGCTTGTAGAATTGAAAAGGTATAAGGCTTTTGCCAAGCATGTTTATGTTGCACTTGTGTGGTTTGTGAAACTTTTGTATATGGGTTAGACAATGCTTGGTATGTTGATAAAAAAACTTATTTGCAAAGTAACAAATTTCAATTTGTGAACATTTTTGGGCAAAGGGGTGTCAGTGAAGCTTAATCAAGATCATGAAGGTACATTTGTTGTTATGCTTCATAGATTATCCTCCTAAATTTCTTAGCAATGTTGTGTTACATTCAAAGTTTTGTTTGGAGTTGTTATGCAATATCATTGATTTGACTTGGGAGAGGAGCAAGGGTGATATAGGACACAACTTTCACATTTGATATTGCTATTTAGAGGTCCCAATAAGATTTCAAGGGGTGATTGATCAAGTGGATGGAACAATGCATATTTCATGGCTACAATATAATGTCTTGGGAATTCAATAGATTATTGCACTAAAGAAAGGTTTGATAATTGGTTGCAAAAAGTGCACACAGAATTGGTGACGATTTAAGTCTACATGTTAGACCTGGTAACTATTTAGAATGTATGCACAACCATGTAGTATCACTTCCATCACACCTTGTGCATAAGTTGCACTCCTCTAGTCTTGATTTTCATCGGTGTCACATAATTTTTTTTTACACATTAATGATTAGTAGTGCTCTCTTTGCTTGAATTTCCATTTAGGTTGCACAAATACCTTTGCATTGTGAACATTGACGTCACCAACTAATTTTATTTATAAAATAATTTATAGTTCACATTTCACATAATTAAATGTGTTATAGCTAAGTATGATATATTTTGTAAAACATGATTGCAACCTATTTTTAGGCCATAAAGTGCCAATGATGCATTGTCAAAAAAAGGTCAAAAAAACGATGGTTTGAATTTTGAACCTATTAAATTGTATAACAACACAAAGTTCTTAAACCACAATTTGACAATAGTAATTGTGTAAATTTTATTTTTTCATAGGTTTGTATTGTTTAAATATGGATGTCATGTATTTAAAATACAAATATCATGCATCTAAAACACAAATGAAGCACTTATAAATATGTTTTTTAAAAATCATCCACATGAGATTTTGTATTTTTTTGTTTTATTTATAAGTGCTTCATATGTGCTTTAAACACACAATAATTGTGTTTAACTAATACAAACCTATGGAAAAAACAAATTTCACATTACTACTATTATCAAATCATGATTAACTTTTATTGTCCATGTGATGACATTTAATGAATCCCTATTATATATATCCAAGATTTCATGTTTGTGGGTGGGGATGAGCAAATACATTGCAAACTATTTTGGATGTGGTAGCAATAACATTCGCTCACATACCAAGTGTGCATGGCTCTACTCTAAACAAATATATCGCTAACTACCATATATCTCACGCACAAACTTGTTAATATTCAAAGATTGTTTGCATTTGATGTGGGAAAAATGCTGACCAAAGGATAGGACAGTATCAGAGGTAGAGGAGATTTCATTGGAGAATTTTCATTTACAGCCTTTTTACCACTCTCCCATAATTCGTGGGTTCTGGATCTCTGCCTTTATTCTGTTTGCCCCCCTGATCACATCCTCTTCATGAATCTAGTTGTGATTGGAACCTCCATTCCAGTCTTTCTAGGTGATAACAGCATCTGGGTTGGTTATTGATCCAGATTTTGTTTCTCCATAGCTGTGCTGGATATGGACTCCTGTAATGCTTTTCTTCTGCTTGACACTGGAGCACATGCGGTTGTGTGCACCCAGGATTCCTGTTGCTGCACCTGGCACATGGGATTGGAGCCATGGGTGCAGCCACTTGCATTAATCATTTGCAGCTCATCTGCACTAGGTGTATATTCTCTCACCTCACCACTTGTAAACTGAATACCACATCAAAATTCTAACCAGTTGTAGATAACAAACAATAATTGTATTTTGTTCTGTCAAGTTGAGCTCTGTCATTAGCCTTTAAACAACACAAATCAAGTATGATATAATACTGAAGAAAATGGTGAAGAAACTGGTGATGAAATGAATGTTTTCAGATGTTGAGTTTGGTCTACAGACATGAACACTCAGAAACTAAAACACAAATTCCATGGGGATCCATGGGCATCTGAATGGTTTGTGATGAGGTCAGCATGCAACATGTGGAGTTGTTGGTGCTCTTGAATCTTGGAAGAGCTGTGACATACAGCTCACTGATTGAGGGCAAGCTGCCTAAATCTAAGGTTTGTATGCTATGACAATCTCTTGCTCTGAGAGATCCCCTGCTCTGAGAGCATGATAGAAAATCTGGACACATTTTTGATATTAATGCCATGCTCCAGTTTTTTAACACATTTGTATAAGCATCTGAAACCATTGTCAGGACCTGACAAAATCAGCCACCTGCAGCACTAACAGCCATTAGGCACTGTGAATCCTTTTTGGTATAACATTAAAACCATTGAAAGGTTTGAGAAATATGAGCCTTCTTCCACTGTAATTAGGTTAACCTTAAATGGGGTTGGAGGCTAGGTATCTCCAAATGGCCCTTAGACCATACCTTGATGCCATAGTGTACTCTACATATGTCTACTAGCTACTGACACTGAAGATTGTATTCTGGTGAAATGAAAAATTGGTTGCTCAAAATGTGTCAGCACGATCATAGTTGCAGTTGAATCTTTCTATTTTCTTCACAATGAAAGAATATCATCAATCTGCAAGTTCTCCTGGGTCGCTTTCTCAATCACGAGACTCTGAATTCTCTGAGTTACACTCCCAAGAGATGTATCAAGACTATGACAGGTCCATTCACAAGTCTTCCATGCATCTGAGCTTCTGGTTAAATCCCATGCAATCGGTCTCTGTATCAATGCCACTGGTTGCACTAACCGTAAGCTGCTTGTCACAAATGCCTCTCGCCATGTATGTCTAGATTCCCAAGAAGGTGCAACCTCCAAAATTGGAATTCCTTCCAATCTACAGACCTCAATCACAAGCTGCCGAATCACACCAGGAAGAACACCATCCTTGAGTGCTGCAGTCTGTACCTCAATCCCTTCCCACTGGTTTCTGCTATCTCTTCTTTCATCATAGTTACAATCCTTGCAGTCTGCAACCTCAATCCCTTCCAACTGTTTTCTGCAATCACTTCTTTCTTCAAAGTTGCAATCCCTGGATTCTGCAACCTCAATCCCTTCCTGCTGTTTTCTGTGATAGCTTCTTTCTCTAGAGTTACAAGCCCCGGATTCGGCAACAACAAAAAAGTTTGTCACAGAGCCCTCAAGAAGAAGATCTCCATCATCAGATAAGATGATCTCTGACACACTCAAAGGCTTTGATTTTTCTAGAAATTGGCGAGTGTCCACCCACAAGGAAAATTTCGCAAGTGGGAGCTCTCGACTTGGACCCATGATAGCCGTGTCCACTGCTGTAGACAATGGTTTGGGAAGATATCTCGACAAATGCACTCCAATCTCCCACTCACATTCTAGCTTCTTCTTGGAGCAGGATTCAAATTCTTCATTCCTATAAGCAAGGATTGAGATGCTGATCTCCTCAGCAGGTTTCCTCAATTCCAGAGCTCTGTAAAGACCTGCCTGCAGAATAAGTCCAAGATTTTGGAAAGTCAGATTCTTCTCAGTTCAAGATTCAGAGTTTTTGCTTCTTGACAACATGGTCTTGAAGTAGGAGCTAAGGCCAAGGGAAGGAATTCATTAAGGAAGAAACCCAGTACCTGAAGAGATGGAAAGATGAGGTGTTCGAGTGTGGAGATGGAGGCAGGGGGCTCTGGAAACTTGCTTGGCATGGCCTCTGCCAGAAGTGTCATCGACTGCACCAATCTCTGCATATGTCGTCTCCATAGAAAGATAGTGCTCCCATCATTGTTGCTTCTTGTTACAGTATAAGCTCCCTTGGGACTTGAGCTCAAGAATGCTCCTGCTCCAGGACGCTCCACATCTGTGACCTCATCCACAAGTCCCCTCTGAACTTGCACTCCCCAACTGCCTCCCGCCATGCTATTCATCCTCATCATCATGCTCAGGTCCTTGAAAGAGACACTCCCAAAAACTATCTAAGCAAGATGGAAGAAGAAGAAAAAGAAGAAGAAAAGTGGAATCTTTTGCTTGCACCAAACCCACAGAAGACTTGTGTTCTCAATTCTGACAAATGAAGGCAGATTTCTATCTGCCACCAAGATGAGCGAGCTGTAACCTCTATTTGCAGATTTAGAGCGGCAAAAACATAGTGAGCTGTCTCTCTGTCTCTGTCTCTGTGATGATCCTGCTCATGCACAGCAGTTTCAGTTGGTGGAGCTCACAGAAGTGAAACACAACCTATGGTCAACTGCTCAACATTTTAAGGACAATCTTATCACTCTGGAGTTTACAGCATCTGCTCTGCACATATCACCTTCCATAAGTTAGCATTTGGACATCATAGAGAGAAACATACTTCCAGGCAATTGTACAGAAGAAGTCTTTCATTTGACTGTTTGCCATGAAAGGTTTGTTTCAGTCCATCATACATGCCCTAAAGAGGAAGAAACAAGAAATGTGCTGTTGGACGAGCTGCATGAATACCTGGCTAGCAATGCAGCTGCGGAGGATGGATGCCCTTCATCTCATTTTAGTTCCAGTGCACAAGGTTTGCAGATCTCTGCATGACTTGCCTCATTTCCTGTAAGAGGTTCAATCTGCAAAGAGAACACCCATAAAAGATGTTTTAGAAACTTGACAGTTTGATACTACATTTCTCAATATGATTATTGCTTGACTATTTCAGAATCTTCTGAACCCAGAATACAGGTATGGTGTTCAAGGACAATCTGGCAAAGCAGGAAGTCTGACAGCCTCAACCAGTGTTGGCCAGTTCTTGACTTTTTGAAGACCTGTTGATTCTGGGTCTAAAGCTCTTTGTAAAATGGTAGACCCTCCAGTTCCAGGTCAGTTTTCTCAAAAACTAAGACCTGTTGGTTCTTGTGTCAGGCATAACAAGTCCTCTTAACAATATAACCATATCCACTTGACAATATAACTATCTATCTATCCCCTCTGTCCAGAGCCTTTTCTGAATCCTGCTGACAATCACAATTTCAAAAACAAAACCAACCTTCAAATCAAACTCTCATGAACTGTTTCCAAAATCGCATAGCAAAGTTTAGCTACATTGTTTGGAATCTCTCAGGATCTCACCACCATCCCTGAGACATCTTCTTCATGCATCTGCAGTGACGCTGAGTACCTCCAGATCACTCACCCCTTGATGCAGCGAAATAGCAGGCAAAGAAACATTACTGAGCTTCATCCTTTGGACACACACTCCCTAGTTTTGAAATTTTTGTTTCTCATGAGGGTCCTGAAAGATTACTACTGTTCAAGATGACATACTTTCAAGTTGAGGATTCATCACAACTGCCTCTGATTGAAACTTGCATGTTGTCAAGTCATGGAGCTGTCTCCATGTAATATTGAAGTAACTACACATTGGCACTGTGATGAGCAATAGAAATGGTGCATTGGCATAACAAAACAGCAAAAAACCCTTCTTCTTTTTTCTCCCTATGAATATGGCAATTCAGCAACATCACATGCTAGAGTTCTCTGACCACATAGAATCAGACCTTTGAAATGCATCAGCTTTCCAGTTTTTTCATTTGATCCTCCTCCTGCTAAACAAGAACTGTTCTGTTTCTTTCCTGTTTGTATTTTGACATAAAATGACTGTAAAATATGGATGTTGTATTCATTTCTCAACTGCACCTCTCAGCTATCACTCACCATGCAAAAAGAATTTGGCACAATATTTCCTGCAAACCCTAAATGACAACAGCAAGGTTGTCCTCATTCTTTTTGCTGAATTCGTCTCCAACGAATTCAGCAAAAAGAATGGTTGGTTGCTAAGTTTTTTTGCACTATGACACTGCTAGTTCACTGCTAGTTTTGACTTGAACTTCTTCACAGTACCAAGTGGGAAAGAATCATTACCTCTGCAATTCTTTATACAGGGTCATGGCTGAGGACGACTTGCTGAATTATTGCATCTGCCCACATTATAAGCATAAGCACAATTGTAGTCAGGGACTCAGGACACCGGAAATTTGATAGAACCTAAAACTAACATCTCCAGCCTATATAGGATTTGTTCCAATGGTTTTGCCTGCAGTCCAAAAGCGTCAAGAAATTGGTTTTCAACTTTGTGTAGGGTTTCTGGCTAAACCCAAAGAACCATCATCCATTAGAGTTTAGCAACCATCTCCAATCATACTTTCATACATTGCTATTGTCCTACAAATCTCCATTCAAAATCGAACATCAGATCTTAAATCAAGAAATTGCAGTACTCACTTGCACATCCCAGTTCCTTTTGCGAAAGTCCAAAACGAAATGTGAAGCAAATTCTCACAAACCCTATTACCCTTGAACTGTTAGTTCCACTCAAGATAGGCAACTAAGGAAAATAAATTCAGACCATCAAATCCAGCAATTTCATTGGCCATAACATTTTTTCTTCAAACCTACACAAGAGCCTATTCAGCACCCTCTGTATACGGTAGTACCTTGGTCATTTCTACACATGTCTGTCAAATAATTAATTAATTTTGAAAAATTCATTTCAACAAATGGAATATTCCAAAATATTCACTATTATCCTTCACAATATTGTTTGATTCGGAAGAAATAATTTTTGAAAATTTCGACATTCTTGAAAATAATATAATTATTGTCGAATTAGCCAAGGTACTAGGGTATTAAAAAGTACATTAGGTAAAGAGGCAGGGCGTTCTTAGAAAGGCCTACTAGTCCAAGACAAAAAACCATAGTGACAGCCAATTTTAGGAATAGAATAACCCTGTCTGTATACATATGAATATGGATAGGGCTGATTAAAAACCCTGGAAGAGGCTAGCCTACTACCTTACGTTAGGGTCAGTTTAGTCATTAAATAATCATTAAAATAGTGAAATGAATTTTTGTGAAAATATGAAGTTGAGGTGTTGAAAGCCCTCACAATTATTGCAGGCTAACATCTGAATAATTTCACTCCTCATGATAATAAAATTCTAAGATCATGAAAATATAGTAAATTCAAAATTTGAAAAATACAAAAAAAATTAATTAGTCAATGTGGAAGCTGATCTGAGGCTATGTACTTGCTGTGTATACAATGAAGAAAGCTGCTTCATATGCTGCATTTGAACACAAACAAGCTGCCTTTACACATGGAAAACACTCGCTTGTTCTTTCCACAACTTGTCAGAAGAATCATAAATAATGGTGAAATTTTGGCAGTGAAATTTTCTGGTCGTTTCTCACAAGTAAAGATCGTCTGGGATCTTACACAAGAGCTGTAAGATCCCACTGACCAGTCAACCAGACCTTACAAATAAGAAAATTCCTTTGGCATTTCTTTATATTTCTTTCCTGGATTTTGGGCAGCAACACTTTGCAAAATTTTGGGTGTGTAATGCTGTAGGGGAGGTTCCCATATGAGTGGGTTATCCTGAGGGAAGGTCACACGAGGACAGTAGCCTGAGGCCATTCCTGATCGATGGAGGACCCACAAGTATGGGAACCTCCACATATGTAAAAAGTCCTCCTTTTTCTTACCTCCATTATTTCCTCCTTGTATTTTTGAATTTTCCTTATCAGTCCCATCAAAAAATCTTTCCATGGGAACATAGAATCATAGAGGGATCTGCCCCATCACATAACTCCCTACCGAACTTCTGCTGAGGGAGATCCCTCAAAATACAAGACAAATAGAAAGAGAGGTTTTTATGGACACTATTAACATACCCTGCCATTAGCCCAATTCCTAGTTTTTCAAAAGAGTTATGGGTAATGCCCAAAACACATTTACGTCCCAAATGTGTTCGAGCATCACCCATATTTTTGGACCCAAATGTGTTTGGGCATCACCTATATTTTTTTTGGGAAAACTAGGAATTGGGCTAAGGGCAGGGATGAGAAAAGGAATGCAGCACTACTTTTGTACCACATTTAAGACCCATGGTAACATGGGTGGGGCCAGAGGGATACCCACTAGGTATCTTGGGAAACAAATAAAAAATGGGAGCAGGTAGGTATCCATAGCCAAGTTGAGCTTCACTGTACACATTTAGACCTGGCCATCTGTTGCACCTAACCCCACTCATCTTAGCCTACATGTAAGATTCTTCTAACAAGTATTATAACTGTCTATGAGCTGTCGATCTAGAAGACTCCACTAGGATTTAACTCAGTTAAGACATTTCCAAGTATTTTAAGTAGTATGGAAGGGGCCTAGTTATTCCGCCTAGCAACCTGATGAGCCCTGTAGGGCAAGCTCTGTGACATATTCTACAGAGAAATTCTCATGCTCTACAGGGCAGACTATTTCACTCTTTGGTGGGATCTTTCACCACAGTGCACTAGCACCCACCAGAGCACCATCCACTGGACGCCTGTTATTACTCAGTTGTGGATGAACCTCAACTCAGTTAATAATTGGCTTCACCTTTGTAACCAATTTTTTACCTACCTACTAACAACCTGCTTGTTGGTTGTTAGTAGGTAGGTAAAAAAAAGAGCAACTGAGCTAACCACGATGGTTACCTAAGGAACTGAAACCCAACAGAAAACTGTTTCGTGACCACTTACCATTCATCCTGCATAGTGCACTGGTGGATGCTGGTTCACTGTGGCCGGATCTTTTATTTTCTTGCAGGCTGTTTTGTTTCTTTTCTTTTATGTTGCTCCATTATGTGCCAACACATTATCAGTCTTCATCTTTCCCACCAACACTTCATTCCATGCACAGAAACTCAAAGAACACGAAAAGAAAAGGTAAAGATGCTCCCCCCATCTTTTAGGCCATCAAACACTCGGATTAGGGTGCTCCTGAAATATGGGCCCATTGGCTCTGCGTCAGGCTGCTGGTCCATATTTTGTGAGCACCCTGATCCTTGGGCCTTACTCTACATTGAACTAAGACCCAAAAGTGGGGTGGAAGCAAAGAGGGAACCAAAAACCCAAGCTGCAGCATGTATGTTGTGTAACCAGGGAACACTTTTTCCTTGTAATTCTTGTCCCACAGTTAACCATCGAAAGAACCAGTCTTAGAAGCTGACCTGAGGTTACATGAAAACTAAGTGGTAATTGGAACCCACAGACCTTCCGTGGGAGGTTCCATCAAATTATAAAAGTAGGAAGAAGGGGACCAGAGGCTCCTAGAACTGGACAACACTGGTCAAAAACCCCCCAATGTGGTGTGGCAGCTTCCAATTGGTTAAATTCACAAAAAGTTTGGACATTTCAAGCATCTAGATGGACTATGATGGGGGGCCCCTCTTTCTTTTCCTGCAATTTTTTTTATTTAAAATTTTTTTCTCCAAAGGGGATTCTTTGGGTTTTTTATTCCTAGTGTAAATTCAGCAAATTTTTGGTGTCAAAAAATTGAACAAAAAAATCCTGGTGGGGTGCCAGTGGCTACAGCTTCTTATTTTGGGGGCAAATTTCTGTCATTTGGCGGTTTTTCAAAAAAATAAAAATTCTGTCAAATATTCCCTTACAAACCGCCAAAAATCGGGGGGGGGAAAAAAATCATAGAAAATTGTCACATTGTTCAGGCAAGTGACCAGGGAATAAAAGGATTTTAATAAATTGAATAGCTTGTCTATGGCCAAATGTGGTTAAATCTCCTTGTGGGTGGTTGCCAGAATAAAAACACAAAAAAATTGGAAAAAAAAAAAAAAAAAAAGCCGTGTGGAGGGTAGATTTCAAAATTGTTTTCCGACCATAGAAGGATATCCACAAGGAGTTAGATAAACCAACTAAATGTTTTATTAAAGTTTTTTAAAACTAAAACAAATACAAATTTAAATAAAACCTAGTTCAAGGGAGTTGATCTGGTCGTGCTTCTCTCAAGCGTCGAAAGAAAATAGGTACCTAGGCAAGTGCAGGTTTGACTAGAGTTAAGGAAGAACTTAACAAGAGTTACTTGAAGCCAGAGGTTAAGAATCGTCTCTCCCGGCTTGCCAGACGGCATTTGCTTTCGCACCAGGAGGAGGACGAGGACCAGGATCTGGGGGCGCAGAGCTTTACGATCCAGATCTGAAGCACTTATCTTCTTCGTCTCCTCCGACTCTTCGCTTTTTCCTTTTCCCTTTTTTTTTAAGTCCCTCTCCATCCCTTGCTTTCCAACTGCTGTCTACTACAGCTTCTTGTTCCTAAATCAATCGCTGCGTTTTTTTCTTTTTAAACTTAAAACATTCTGTTTCTTCTTTTTCGTTTGTTTCGCCGTACTACTATTGTGTTCTGTGGTCGGAGGGTTTTGTTCAGGCTTCTACCACTTCTGTGGGAGTTTGTGTTTGCCAGTTGTTGTTGTTGTTGCTGCTGCTGCTATATCGTTGGGATCAGTTCGTGTGTGAGGTCGTATTATACTACATCCTTAAGCCGAAGATGTCTCTCAGGCCGAACGCCAGAGTGGAGGTGCGGAAGAAGGGTTATAAGCTGGCAGTGGACGCAGATGAAGCCCGCAGGAAGAGAGAAGATGGCATGGTGGAGATCCGTAAGAGCAAGAGGGACGAGAACCTTCTTAAGAAACGGAGGGAGGGTACGCCTGCACAGCATTTACCTATCGCACCCCAAACTGTGTCCGTTGAGAAAAAGGTACGCAACAAACCAAGGAGCAAGAAAGAAGAGATGGTTGCCGCACTAAGGGTTTCCTTTTTTATTTTTATTTTGGGACATCTGGCTCGGATCGTCCAGGCTCCTTTTGTCGCTTATCATGGATCATGCTGATATTTTAGGGTTTCTGGTATGTCAACTTTGTCTCAACTTCGATGATGGATTCTGAAGAGTATTCCTCCTTTGCTGTTTTTCTTTTTCTTTTTCTATGCAGCAATTGGAGAGCCTCCCAGCCATGATATCTGGAGTCTACTCCGAAGATCCATCAACCCAACTTGAAGCTACCACACAATTCCGGAAGCTTCTTTCCATTGGTATGGTTCCCGTCTTTTTCAAAGTTCTCTCCCGAATTTACACTACCTACAGTAGTAGATCAATGTTTGGGAAATTTTTGGGGTTTCCTGTTGTGCTTTTAGCAACATCTGTGGTTACTTCACCATGGGAACTTTGTGTGTCTGTGCAGAACGGAGCCCTCCTATTGAGGAGGTGATTTCAGCAGGTGTTGTACCTCGTTTTGTGGAGTTCTTAGTGAGAAGTGACTTTCCACAGCTGCAGGTGATTGATTGTCATTAACCTTCCAATTGTGTCATGCATGTGATTGCAACATGTATTCATAGTGCTTTCTTACCATTCATTATTTGCAAGTTTGACCATCTTCCATCTCACAGTGAAACCAAATCTCCCAGACATGTTTATATGGGAAGGTTGAGGGCTCTGTTAAGTACTATAAATCATTGAGGGCTTTTGAATGCAGTTTGAGGCAGCATGGGCATTGACCAATATTGCATCTGGCACATCGGAACATACGCGGGTTGTCATTGAACATGGTGCTGTTCCAATTTTTGTTCAGCTTCTCAGTTCACCCAGTGATGATGTCCGTGAGCAGGTACATTTGTGAATCTTGTACAGCAGGTAGAATTTTTTTATAATCTAATGTCTTTGAGGTTTTGGTGCAATTTACCAAGGTTCTTTTTTCCCTTGTTGTGAACAAAGTCCTAGCTTATGAGAATTTTACACCAGGGTGCTTTGTTCATTCTTTATTACTGTTCTCAGTATCTCATATTTTCTTTGATTATTGTTCATCTGGAAACCATATATCAGTTGGGTTGCAAATCTGAGGAATGTTATCTTGGAGTTTGTTCTTCTCATGCTAATCGCAGGATTGAAGTGTCTTGTCTGCAGGCAGTATGGGCTCTTGGGAATGTTGCCGGTGATTCTCCAAAATGCAGGGACCTTGTTCTCAGTAATGGTGCTTTGATGCCCCTTCTGGCACAGCTCACAGATAATGCAAAACTTTCAATGCTGAGAAATGCAACATGGACGCTTTCTAACTTCTGTCGAGGCAAACCACAACCTCCATTTGAGCAGGTAACATCTGCTCTATCTTCTCAGTCAATGTAGTTGCAATCCCTGTTTGATCATTACAGGAGCTTGTCATCATGGTGTGGTCCCTGGTTGACTTTGTTTCAGTATTGACCTTGCACCACCTACATTTGGATGACTGAACTACTAATTCTTTCAAGTCTGGTTTGATGTCCAGTCAAAGCCTGCACTGCCTGCATTGGAGCGTCTCATTCACTCTAATGATGAGGAGGTGCTCACAGACGCTTGCTGGGCTCTTTCATATCTGTCTGATGGAACTAATGACAAGATCCAAGCTGTCATTGAAGCTGGAGTTTGCCATCGTCTAGTGGAGCTTTTGCTGTTAGTCTCCTTGCTTATCTCAATGTCATGCATTGTTTGTCCTTGTTAGAAAAATCATCTCATTTCTGGCTGTTGTTTCTCAGCTTTGAAACATGAGTGTTTGGAGCAGTCACTTGTTTGAGTGTTCATGATGCCTACCGGTCTACTTGCTGTTGTCACCAAGTGGTTTTTGATCACACTGTGCATGGGTTGTGGATCAAATTTGGTGAATGAATTGATGTTGGTGTGTTGGTATTTCTAGCAGTCATCCATCCCCATCAGTCCTCATTCCTGCCCTTCGCACAATTGGCAACATTGTGACTGGGGATGATCTACAGACTCAGGTCCTTCAAATACTCCACCTTCATTTTTCTTGTGAGCTTTCTTTGGAGAAATGTTCTAGCATTTTTCAGTTTTCTAGAATGACATTGTATCTGTCTCTCTTCTTCTGTGTTTCCATTGTTGTAACACTTGGCATTTGGTGGACCAGTTTGTCATTAATAATCAAGCTCTTCCATGTCTGCTGGCACTTCTCACCCATAATCACAAGAAAAGCATAAAGAAGGAGGCTTGCTGGACCATCTCCAACATCACTGCAGGCAACAAGGATCAAATCCAGGTATGGGCTTTTCTGCATTAGGTTGCCCTTCCTGTGAGTGCCATCACTGAGCAGCAGACATGAGCTATCCTGATTATTCATCCTATTGCATTTGTGACTGCAGTTTGGACAACTGGACTTGTCCATAATGACTTCATTTCCCATCTCAATATGTTTTCTTATCTGCTCTTGAATTGCAGGCCATTATTGATGCAAACATTATTCCACCATTAGTTTCATTGCTTGCAACTGCTGAGTTTGACATCAAGAAAGAGGCTGCATGGGCTATCTCTAATGCTACTTCAGGGGGTACTCATGAGCAGATTAAGTAAGTTTCCCACTAGTTCCAGTTGCAAATGCACCAGAGGATTGGACTTGCTTAGAAGATCTTTGTCTATAGGAACATCATTCAATGCAGGCTAGTCTAGTCATTAACATGGTGTGAGGCCAGTGGTTTTTAGTTAGATGTCTGTAATCATCTCCCAATCCAAGGAACTATAGTTGCAGAACAAATTAGATTTCTGCCTGATGCCAATGTCCATTTGATACTGATTCACTTGTTATTGTAGGTACCTTGTTAATCAGGGTTGCATCAAGCCACTGTGTGATCTTCTCACATGCCCAGATCCAAGAATTGTCACAGTCTCTCTTGAAGGCCTTGAGAATATACTGAAGGTTGGAGAGGCAGAGAAGGACCTGGGTAACAGCAATGCTATCAACCTATATGCACGCTACATTGATGAGGCTGAAGGTTTGGAGAAGATTGAGAACCTGCAAACCCATGACAACAATGAGATCTATGAGAAGGCTGTGAAGATCTTGGAGACATATTGGCTGGAGGAGGATGAAGATCAAATTGTGACCTCTGCTGCAGATGAAGCACAGAGCAATTTCAATTTTGGTGGTAACCAACCCAGTGTTCCATCTGGCGGTTTCAACTTTGGCTAAAAGGTGACTTCTCCATGCCTGTCGTTTCTGTTGTTTGCACTCACCTGACAGTCACATGGAAAAGTGTTAAAAGGGTTGCAAATCATCCAGACATTGCTTTGGAATTGTTGACTTCCAGGGAAATATATTGGCACTTTGTCTGTCTGTCTGTCTATGTAGAATCTGATAATGTTTCATCCTCAATTTGAATGTATTGTACTTGGACTGACCTTGATGGTGTATATGATTTTTGCAGGTGTATAACACATGCTGATGCTCCATATCAATTATTTTTGAGGATAGGGGCAAATGGCAGATGAGGCCAGCTTCTGAGATTGTACACTCCTAGCTGTGACCTCATATGTTGGTTACTGACAGAAAGCTTCAGAATACCAGTCACCCAGGGGGTGGCTTGCGATGAAGGCTTGGTTCAATTCCATATCACTGTCTAACACAACTAATTTGTGCAAAGAAATTGCACATCCAGACTTCAAGAGGTCTGGAATCTGCTTGGCAGTTTAGGGTTAAATGCAACCCTTAACTTTACTCGCCTGAAGACTTGCTTCCTGTGGTCTAGGAGGCATGTGAAAACCTGATGATCTAGGGGCCAGGCAAACCAAAAATGTTATTGCAGGAGGATAGCAGTTTATATGCTGCCCACTGCAGCCCCAAGTTGCTAAAATAGTGAACAAGGGGGGAGCTCCATTGGACAGAGATTGATTCTATCATTTTTCTGATCTGTGGTGCTCATTGCATGCATCTCCACCATTAGCTTCTTGTGGTGTGGAACTTGAGTTAAGAAGTGCCATGATGGGGGGCTCAGTCTTAAACCACATTTCTACCACCTCAGGTGGTATATATTGGCATCATGTCTCTCCATCCATGAATGTGTGATGGCTGACTCCACATTCAGTATGGGTGCAGCTCAATGTGCTGAACCATGGCTTGACTAACCTGTATAGTAAACGAGTATTTGTTTTTAACAGCTGCAACCTGCTCCCTCCCTCCCTTCAATTATACTGCCCATTCTAGGCGGTCTATGGAAGCAAGGAGTGCGCTTGCATTAGTGTGGTTGTTCTTGTTTGGGGGTCTGCTAAGTACTCACCAAATGAGGCAGGAGTTGTGTATATGATGGAGCTGACACAGGATGTAAGGCACATGTAGATTTGGTTTAGTCTCTGAAAAGTCTAAAGCATTACTGAAGGCAAATCTGCATTTGACATAGTACTGTGTTCCACTACTTAAAATTCGGCAGTCTCAATAATGAATCCATCCTTGTTTGTGACTTGGGAGGACTGCCAATGTGACTTCTGTCACAAAATTTATTGGATTGTGGTGTAACATCAGGTTAAAATGATGAAGCATCATGGTTTAGGTCTCTGTTTTTGTGACATGAACAAAGAATCGGGATGGTTAATGTCTTTTCAGTTTAAGTGGAATATCTGTCTAGTAGCCACTAGGAAGGTTGGATAAGGGTGTGGCAGCTATGCCAGCAAACTTTGATTATAAATAACATAAATTTTGCTTCATGACTTTGTGTTTTGTACACACAATAGTAAATGTTGGGAAGTTCTTCCTGGTTGCTCAAGAGCTATCTGCTGAGGCTGCTTGGGCTTTGGAATCCATTTCTGTTAGATAGGTTTTGTGGCCTTGATGGACTGTCAAATCTACTGTTTTCACTGCAGTTAGAAGCTATGAGTTATCAGACAGATTGTTGGCTAGTGCTTAATACTGCCTATAACACGCGATGCATTTAGAAGGCTCTCACTGATAGGGCTTTATCAAGATCAACTTGGTACAAAGTCTAGGATACTTGGGATTTATGTAGAGCATTATATGGTAAAGTACAAGATTATTTGTCCTCTTTATGAAAGAGGATGATTCAGTAGTGTATTCATTTATTTTTTGTCTGTCTTTTTTCCAGTAATTCATCCTCCATTGTCATGGAAAATGCTAATGGACCTAGATATCACTAGGTTAATTGATTTCTCAAGAAAATTGCACATCTCACTGCTTCTAGAAAGACTGCTTCTAGTCTTTCTGGAAAACATGCATTACTTTTTTGCTTACATTTCATGTCTACAATGGTGAAAGAAGTCACCCCTTCCAATCAAGGCAGCATGCAACTTCATACAGGTATCAATACAAAGACACACACACCTGGTACATTATTGCAGAGAAAATGGCAACTGGTTAAATGTCTTCCATTCTCCAAGCAAATGTTAAATACGTTTGGATTTGGACCCAGGAGCCCATATGTCTTGCGATGTTTGCCTTGCAGCAATGAATATGTTGTGCCCAAAAAGCATAAGTATTTAAGAGGCAAATTGATTGATATATAATTCCCCTGTCCACATTCAGCTAAGTCCAAGAAAATACACTTGGCATTGGATTACATAAGGTATGAACAGGTGTTGAGCTGCTGCCTCAACAGTGAAGTGAGGAGGAACATACTCTCAGCTATCCAGTTTTAGACTCACAACCTGTCTACAGAATACCAAACAGACAACTCAGTTGAGGTAGGAAGTTCTTTAACTTATCATGCCACTGGACTAATAATACAAAGATTCAAGCATCTAGGTTTGTCACAGTATAAACCCTTTTTTCCCTATAAGGGAGGACAGCCCTTCACCAAAACAACCATGAAACCCTCTATGGTATCATACTCAATATGCCATAATGTTGAAAGGGCATTCAATATTCTCCAAGCTCAATGGGCAATAGTTCAAAATCCTTGCTGATTGTGGGACATGTCCACAATTTCTGACATAATGTTTAATTGTGTTATAATGCACAATATGGTGATTGAAGATGAAGGACCGAACAACATGGAAGGCTTTGAGCATGCGACAACCATACAAATGCATAAAGAATTAACTTTTAATTCCTACATGGAATTTGCAAAAAAATTAGAAAATCAAAACAAGCACTTCTCACTTTGAAGTGATTTTGTAAAACATTTGTGGGCTTTCAAAGGCTCAAACTTTGCTTGAAATAAAACTTGATTTTTGAACTTTCAGTTCTAAATTGTCTTGGATTTTCAAATTTGCATTCTAGACTTCAATCTAGAACCAAAATTGCATCAACCATGTTAGTCGTGTACGATTCTAATGTTTGGTGTGTGTTACATGAAACATCAAATGCATGCATAGTCTCTACTATTTGGTTGTTTTCTATTGACCATGATGCATGGAGGGGGTCCAATTGATTCTACCTAAGGATGAAATGGTGATGGTGGTGTACATGTAATATTGTTGGTATCAACAACAACTACATCACGTGAAGTATGTAATGTGCCCACCCAGTGCCAAAGCCTTTCAAGCTCCTCACACCTCCACAACAACAAATACTCATGTGTTTTAGGTGTTGTGATTAGCTTTTCAGGCATTGTGAATACAATTGGAGAAGTACCTAATTTTCCAAAATTTATACCTTTTTCATCGTGGCTACTACCATGTCTACATTAGTTTTTACTTAAACACACAAAACACATTCTTTGAGCTTTGCATTCTTTTGATCCTCCTTTGATGCCCTTGAATCTTGTGGCTGACATAAAAGTTTGTGATCACCACTTTCGTTACATAGTTCCACTATTTCATAATCTTGCAATTATTCCATTTCAATTGATGTCAAATCTTGGTCAGGGTTTTGCACTTAGGTGGGGGGTCTTCTTTGCCTCCATGGAATCTGACCATCGAAGCATCTCCTTCAACAAAAGCCAACAATGAAACATTATTTGGGTGCTTGAACTTGTAGAGCTCCAAAGTTTTTGAAAGAACATCTTCCAAGGTAGTCTTAAATTCATTTAAAACAAATACACAATTGTAGCACCCAAATTTTTTTTGCCACGTCATGTTTTACGATACCCCATTTTGTTTCTAAACTACATGCAAGTCGTTATGTGCCTTTAGCAAGCTTGTGTTTGTTGTAGTGATCAACAATGCGTTGCTAAAATGCTACATTTTGTTGGCCATTGCCACAAACTAGATTTTGAGAAGTCAAAAGAAAGCTTAAAACAAATTGACATTCTTTGTTTGCATAAAAGTTTTTTCACATTATGAGAAATTGTGTATGTGGCAATTAGACTACCCTACAACTAGAGCTCCAAAACTACTAATATATAACTAACATTGCAACTGTCCCATAGAAATATGACAAACTAATAAATAAAATGCCACGTTAAAAAAACAAATAGTTGTACTATAGTTGCAAATTAATTGCAAGATGTATATTTATACAATACAATGTATGCATTGTATATACAATTATAGTCAACAATGTTTAATTTTGTTGACAAATTGCACTTTAGTCACATGTAATAACTACATCACAATTAAGATAAATTTAGTTATTAATCAATGACTATTTTGCAACAAATGTACGGCCTTAAGTAACATGTATGATCATGCCACATGTATACATTTCCACCACCCAATATATACAACATTTCAACTTGTTTGCAACTAGTATTTGAAATTTAAATATTTGAAATTTGGGCAGGAAACCTTTAAGCAAGTGACACATGGCAATATATCAATAGATCTGGCCCAATGCATCAACAATTTTCATGTTCTTATGCTTATGAGCTTTTTTTTTGTTTTTGGAGGTTGAAGGTTCTTATTTTTGCTTTTAAAGAAGTTGAAGGCTTTTGTTTTTACTTTTGGATGTTGAAAGTTTTTGTCTTTGCTTTTAGAGAGGTTGAAGGTTTTTGTTGTTTCTTTTTAGTGTTGAAGGTTGAAGGTTCTTACTTTTCCTTTTTGATGTTAAAAGTTATTGCTATTACTTTTGGATGTTCGAAGTTCTTAATGTTGGTTTTAAATGTTGAAAGTTCTTACTCTTACTCTTGGATATTAAAGGTTATTACTTTTGTTTTTGGATGTTGAAGGTTCTTACTTTTACTCTTAGATGTTGAAGATTTTTTATTATTGGTCTTTTGTTTATTTGCGTATATTAAAGAAAAATGGTGTGAAAATATATTCCATTTATTTATAAATTGATTGTACAAGTTTAGTTTAATTTATAATAATGAGAGATCTATGAAAGGTGATTTTTTAATGATAATCACGTTACATATGTCTTGTTTTGTGTTTGAACACTTGTGATGCCTTTTGTTATTTTTATGTTATAGGGCCGAACTTTCATTATGTTTCAATCCATCAACATCAAAATTATGTATACAAGGTAAAATTCTTTCAAATGTATTTAAACTTTTAATTCAATTTACTTGATTGTAAGCATAATATTTGATAATATTTGCAAATGTAAAAATTATAGTTTTAATTTGTATCAATGTTTTACATGTGTTGCATTTTAGTGACAAATAAATTGCATGTTAATGGCAGTATAGTTGTAAACTAGTTTTATTCAAGTTGAAAGGATTATTTACATATTTCTGACATTACAATGTTATGACATGTTACTGATTTCATTTCACATGTAGAACGAAATATCATAACATGTTTGATTTCAAGTAGATAAAGTGGATTGAAGAAATTACATGACTCAAGTTCCATTTTAACAAAAATAGAATTAAAGATTCATTTATGGAACATAATGTTTTAGATAATAATATTTGATTATTGTGGGTCATCATTTTTATGATTTGACCTTTTGTTTAAATTTTAAATTTTTTGTTATAAATGCTTTGGCATTATATTTAAATTCATAGTTAAATTGTCTTTTGATAAAAACATTTATAAAAATTTGTTTGTAATGTATTCTTCAACATGGAATGTAAATCTATTTAAAATTTCAAATCCATTTGGTGTTTATAAATAGTGATGTCCAATGCAATTCAACATTATCTATTATAATTAAGACAACATGATAATGGTTGTGTGAAGTTTGTATAATTGCATTGTAAGTTGCAATTAGTTGTTTAATATGACTAAAATCAATTACCATACAATTATTTTGAAACCCAAACTTAAACACCTAATTGTAAATTAGTCACTAAATCCTTTATTTTCATTTCATCTTTAGTTGTAAGTTTGTTGCAAAGGATAAAAACAAAATTCATTGCACAAATGGATGAATGAAATAATTAAAAAATATATTCATTGAACTTGTTATAAAATAGTTGTAAATAAGTTGCAAAAGATAAGGATATTTTAAATCCATTTGTCAAATGGATGAATGAAATATGAAAGAATATTTTCATCAAGCTAATTGTATAATAGTTGTAAATAAATTGCAAAGGATTGGGATAGAATCCATTCACATCAAATGGACGAATGAATATATTTGTTGAATCAGTTGTAAAATAGTTGTAGATAAGTTATAAAATATAAAAATATAATTCATTCATCAAATGGATGAATGAAATAATCAATGATTATATTCATCAAACTAATTATACATAAGTTGCAAAAAGTATTAACATACGTCATCCGTCAACAAATGGATGAAAAACCACATTGGCATTTCATTTGCCATGTTGGAATGTGTGTGAGAATTTGACATGGAGATTAGTTGCAAATAAATTGCATATAGTTGCATGTGAGTTGCACCATATATACGATATTATATACAACATAGGGTGTTGGTTGCAATTGTTGTAACTTGTCCGTTGGCACTCAAGGTCATATAAGTACCATGAGTTGCAAGTGTCTATTGCAACTAGAAAACCCAATTGCAAGCCCAATTGTAAAACCTTATATTTTCTTATAGTGTCATTTCCCATGCTTCATTTGCAAAGAGGTGGGGTTAGATGTTGTCATCGTGGCGACAAAAACAAAAGATGGAATGTGATTTTGCGCCCCATAGATTATGATTTTTTGACAAGTTCTTGAAGTAATTTTCCAGGACTAGCCATTTCATTTCATTAGTGCGCATTGTGAACCTTAGTTCAACAATATCCCTCCTTTGGGCCTCATAATTAGTCTATTATGTAATAAATTACCTTTAAAATATGTAATAATATCATTTAGGAAGTTATAATTGAATTGAGCTTCTTGAGCCATTTCAAACTTACTAAGTAAATTGGGGTTAATTATTCAAATATCAAATGTTAAATAACCATATTAACATAATGAAATGTACATCAGTATCCAAATGTGATTCATTAAAATCATTTTTAGTATTACATTAGCTGTAGGTATCATTTTGGATTATGATTACTTGTAAAGGAAGCATCTAAAAAACTAAGCTTATTGATCTAGTTGAACACAAAAAAATATTTGATTTGAAAAGGGGTGGAAGTACAACATGTGTTCCACAAATGAACATAATATTCAACTAATAGATGTGTAAGAAAATTCCATATGTTATTAAGAAATTCTATGAAGGAAAATGATAGAAATAGTTTATCTATTATATCATAACCTAGCAAATATTCATTATAATTGCAAAAATTCAATAAGTCGATGAATGGTGTGAACAAGGTACTATGCTTGATGTTCCATCGGTAGTGAGTTAATTGGCCCTTTTAGCCAACGGTAATGTCCATCACCAAGGACCCAAGTTTGCAAAATAATACGAACATCATCATCCTCACATTGACATTCATCAAACCTTCCAACCCTATTTTTGGAAACATGAATTAATTTTAAGTAAATGGCAATAGCATGAAAGTTAGGCAACACTTGATGATCCCATATAGATTGAGCCACTTGAGTGTGCACCACCTTTCCAATCGGTTTTTTTTCATAAGGCCATTGGGAAACATTCACGTCAAACAATGTTTTTTCAAACTTTTCATCTCATACTAGCATGACCAAAGGATTTGAAAATGTAATGGCATCTTTCACCATGATTAGATCTTTGCATGCATCAACAAAAAACAAAAGAATAATCAAAACAACAAACTTGGTATTTGCATTCAAAAGAAGTTTGATGATTTTATTTTGAAAATTAAGGTAAGCATAATATATGACAATGCGGGTTTTGATGGTGGAACTATATGAAACCTTGACACCCTAGTTCCAATAGATTCATTAAGCCCTATTTTTAATGGTGGATTTTGGATAATACAAAGGAATTATTATAGTGAAAGAAAAGGACTTATTTCCAATTGAATATGTACTATTCAAATAGCTAGTACAATTTACTACATACTACACAAATGAATAGTATATGGATTGGAAGGAAAGTTACTAATGTTCTAAAGTTGACTTAGCCAAAGAAAAACCAAAAGATGTTTTTCTACTATCGATAAATTATCATAAAGGTTAATTACTTTAAAATGATTAGGATAAAAAATTAAGATGTTGGGCCAAGTGGATGGAATTGGCAATAACCAAGCTCAAGGTTCATCAAGATAATTAAGGAAAGTAAAAGGATGGATCCTTCAAAATTCATTGGTCATGAAGATTATTATCCTATTGTGAATGGGGGATGGAAACCCTTATAATGTTTTCATTTGGTGTAAGGATTCTCATGCTAACCATCATTGGAGAATGAAATCATCCTCAATTACCATTTTTTCATGAAAGAAAAGGAGGCCATTGATTGAAAGGAGGGATTTCAACAAACTCTCATTGGCCAAAGGAAAGCAAGCTCAAAAAAGGGTCTTGAGGGAGGCTAATTTTCTTGCTACCACATGAACATGAACTTGGACTTGGTTGGCTTTTGCTTGTGTGGAAAGAGAAGGACTTATGGTTTGGAGAAGAGTTTTTACAAGAAGGAAGTGTTAAATGGAGGAGGGGAAAATGTTAAGATAAAACAATTTTGTCTCTTCTTTAAAAGTAATCTTTGGACTTTTTGTTCTAAATTTAGGTTCTTTTGATTACAGTAATGAATTTTCTTATAAATTGAAAAGATGTTAGATTAATATTCAATGCATCTTCACAAAAAATATCAACTTCATCGATATTTTTATTAAATAAATATAATTGCTAGAAGCAAAAAGGGTATGTTGTCATTTTTTCCAAAATTGTCAAATTAATTTTCGAGTTTTGAATCATATTTCTTAACAGTAGAAATAAAAACATATAAAATTCTGTACAAATGTTTCCTCTGAGATTAGTTTTCCAACAACCTTACGCATACTAGATTTGAAGGTCTTATGAAGGTGTTATGGCAATTGGAACAAGGGGGGGGTCAAATTGTTACAAAATGTGAACTTCCAACTAAGGCACAACACAACACTTTGTTACATCTTATCATGGTAAGTACATTGATTTCCTCAACATCTTTTAGTACTAATTAAGTGGACACACAACACCATAGGTTCCTTAGGTGATTCATTATTTTCCATTGAGCCACATCTTAACTTGTTAGAATACGACCACATAGTAGTTCCACCCCTAAATGAATTTTGTGAGCTGCATGTCTCTAAGTCAAAAGGTGTGCAAAAATTTCTCACTTGAACACCATCATGGTGCATCATTCTAGTTTTGATTTGCCACCAAAACTAAATTATTGTTCTAATTATTTTACTAAGCATTATTGAAGATGTTTTAACTACCTATTATTAACAACCTGCTTCTAGGTTATTAATTGGTAAGTAGAAAAAAAGAAACTAAGTTAACCACCATAGACAGCTAGGGAACTGGAACCCTAAAGAAAATTGTTTCTTGATCACTTACCACGCATCTTTCTTAGTGTGCTTATGTGTGTTAATTCAATTTGACCTTTTTGTTGGAATTGGTATAAGAATCTATCCATGAAACTAGGTTTTTTTTTTTTTTTCTTGGCTAAATTCGAAATTGAGACCAAGATCATAAAACAAATAAATTAATATAGTCAAGCTTTCTAGATAGAAAAGTTGAATATTTTGAAATTTTTAATAAGTAGGTTGAGTTTCATAATTAAATATTAATTTTAATTCATTGAAAACCTTTATACCCCATACAAACTTTAAACATTTAAGAGTGTCTATTGACATAAAACCAAATCCAATTTATCAATTGGGCCCAAAAAATCTTGAATTTGAAATTTTGTATTAAAATTAGAATTGAAAAAAAAAATCAAACTCAAAATCCCCACCCACCCAAAGAATCTCCAAATAAATTGAGACCCATTTTGGAAGAACCACACAACATTGGTTTTTACCAGTGTTGGTTGAATATTACATTTTAAGGTTAATTTCAATATATCAATAGGCACTTTATGTAAAAAATATAATAAATGGATATGCATTGAAAAATTTCAGCAATTTATTTGTAGAAACAAATATTGATTCTAATTTAATTTAGATCCTTTAGTGGATATGAATTTGTTGATATAAAATTTAAACAAAGTACAAATACATACAAAGGTTATACATTTTCAAAATCTATTTGATATGGATTTAGGTTTAATTTTGATCCTTCTGTGGATATGAATTTCACTATGGATACATATAAAGGTCATGCATATGCAAAATCAATATGATCACATTTTTTTCCACTTGCTTAATGTACATTCCTAAATTGTAAATTATAACTTGTGAGGGAATTAAACCCTAATTCTCAAAAGAATTTTGCTTGCTACATTGCAAGCCACCTGCCCCACCAACACCCCGAAACCCACCCCAATAATCCCATGCAAAACCCAATATAAAAACCCAATAGTTTTTTATCCCATAATATCCAATAAATTGACTTTCTCCAAGCCAAGTTCTTTCCAAGCTTTCTACTTAAAACTTGTTATGGATACTTGGAAATGTTAGTGATAGTAGAATGAAAAGAACAACCAAAAAAAAAAAAATTGTTGAAAAAAAACCAAGGAAATATCATAAAGTTGATTACCTATGTTAAGCACCATCAACATTCATGTCTTCAAAATACTTTGCTTCTTCAATCAATTCATATGTGTCATAAGCTAAAAACCCTTCAACTTTCAAGTAGTTTTTCATGGTTTTATTTGGCGTATAATTAATGCAGAAATCATCAAGCCAATTTTTAGCGATTGTGTTAATCTTATCCAAGTTTTCCACTTGTAAACAACATCTTTGCAAAGCTGTCAATATTCCAACAAGACTAAATATTATTTCTGTTTCAATTTGCAACCCTAAGATGCCAAGAATCTATTTGGCTAGAATGCCACATTAGAAACTACCTTTCATGGTTACAACATCAAGCAAAAGGATCTTCACATCTAGTAGGAGGTATGGATAACCTCCTAAACAAATATTACCTCTCTAGTGACAAGTGCTCAAAAAGACTCTTCAAAAGATGCTCCAACCCCAAAGATGTTGCCTTCATCTTTGGGCTCATCGCCATGACCAAAAAAAGTGCATGCTTCAATAGTAGGGTTTAAGGTTTCAAAGTAGGTCATGAAAAGGGGGGTACAATTTTCAAATGATATTCAAAAGCAAGTCAAATTGCATCCCCATGTCCCACCAAATTGTCCACAACTTGTAGAGATTTGTATCGAAGATTTAGCATAATAACAAGCATGTTATGAACATGGTTTGCGTCAAAAAAATTCAAAAATTGGAGGAAAGGTTTAAGAACCTTCACAACTTCTTCCCACATCTTTCTTTGGAAGGAGATGAGTTCATAATCAAATTGATCCTAAACCTCTATCCCATCTAAAATTTTAACCACTTTAACTAGTTCAGCTTATAGCTTGATAGTTAGGGTAATGGCAGTAGTTAAAACATTAGACAGTAGCTAGTGACCATGAAACTAATTCATAACACGTCGTGACCACATGGTTCAAGCATGATGTGATTACCTCTACAATGGCCCACACTTGGTTTTTTTAAACTTTTTTTTTGTAAAACAACAATCCTCTACCTTCCATAACATGTGATGGGGTTTCCTTGGATTCCAAAGTCTCTTCAAACATAATGACTTTTGGTTTTGACTAGGGTCTTAAGCTTTCCAAGTGGCATCTCACATTCAATATAAGACTTCTACCATTTGTGTCTCCCTTTCCCAAATTTTTTTGTCCATGTAATTCTATTTTGTAAAGCAAACATGTGCATCCTTCACATTCACGTGCACCAAACCCTTAAAAACTTTGTTGTCATTTGTAAAAAACTAGTATCTTTTAAACATGCCTGAAACACATACCTTCATAAACCTTAATAAGCCTTAGAGGCAATCAATGATAGAGCATAATGCAATGCCATGGTTGTAAAATAACCCTCATATTTCACAAATGCAATCACACGATGCATCAACTCAAACTTTGAAAGTAGTGATTCAAGTTGAATTGCCATACTCTGCCCACTTGTTTCATTCACTTCAAACAAGTCCACAATAACATGCATAGGGGTCCAAGATTCATTTTAAAAATTTGTCACAAGGGCAAAAGTGTCCACATTGTCCCTAGACATCCAAAGATCAAAACTTGTGGAAATAATGATTGCAAATGTAAGGTTTGGAAGTACATGCAAGTTTAAAGGGTTTTTTGCTATTGCAAGAAGCACATCATCCACAAGCATAGTCCAAGAAGGAAATTATGAAACTCAAGGAGATTGGTGTAAAATTAACCTTCTTACCCATATTTTTTTGTAGTGAAAAACACCCAATATCTTTTGCAAATGTAAAGCACCAAATCCTCAATAAACATATGATATGCCTTGTCGTTCTTTTTGTATGGGTTTGTGGCCCAAAATAAGTGGTGATTGTAAAACTAGAAGGTTTAATCATTTTCTTCCCTCTTTGCCAAGTATGATTTGCATTAATAATTGCTACCTTTTTTTGCAAGTTATGTCTTTCTTAGCACAAACAACCTGTGATGTGCAATATCAACATGAGTCTTCATGGGTTTAATTATTTTAATCTTATTAAACTTAATCAAAGCCCTTATTTAAAAAAAATTGGGGCAAAACATAACAAATAATCCCTAGCAAATTGAACTTCAATGGTGTGGTTTCCAAAGTGCAACTTGAACTTGTATAATTGTAAGTTGTAATACTTCATTTTCCAATGAATTACTAAGCGTTGGCTGCACACTTTCCATATCTAAATTATTTGTGCCCACATCTTCACATGCAAGTGGTCCATCAACACCACCGACACTTTCAACAACAACAATTTCCTCTTCTATATCCATGGTGCTCACTACATAATGCAAATAACAGTTCCCAATGCTACACCACATATTTTAATGAGTTGCAACAAAGTTTTAATTGTAACAAAATGTGGGCAAACCTATCTTTGGGTGGTACCAGTAGGAACATCACACCTTAATTTTCCTAAATTCATTAAAGTTTGAAAAAATCATAGGAAACATTTAAATAAATATTTTTATAATATTTTTCAAGGAATATATTTCTTAAGTTCTAAAGATTTTGAGATTTCAATAATATCAGGAATATTGTGTATTTTGATGTTTTTAATCATTGCATTAGAAAAAGTTTAAGGAATGTAACACTAATTCCTTTCCTTGAACTTTTTGGTTAAGAAAATAATTTTAAAAAAAGATTTGAGAATTTTCTTATGAATTTTTTTCCTAGGTAATTTTGAAATCATTCTATTATGAGGTTTCTATTAGGATGATTGAATAATTATAATTTACTTATGAATTTTCAAAGTTAAAACTATTGATTTCTAAAGGGGCCATTTTAATTAGGAATAAAGTTTTTAAAAAAATTCCATTATTTTATTCCAAAATAAACTTCAAGCCATATATTAAAGTATGCAATGGATAAATATGAAAAAAGAATTATAGTTGTGAAAACATTTAAAGGCAAGGGCGTAGGAAAATGATTTGGCCACTTTGGTTTCTTAACCATTATTTGAAATGGTTCCTAGTGCTACCACTCGAAGATGGGTTTGCCCATATGTAAACTGAAATTGTCAATGCAAGCTAAAACTAAATTACTATAACCAAGCTACAAACTCCCATAATCAAATTGTTTGCCAAACTTTTAAACCCAATAGTCAATGCAAGGTGCAACCAAGCTATGAGCTATAGCCAAGCTCCAACTTACAACAAAACTATGATTTGCAACAAAATCTTTAAACTTGAATCAATGCAAGCTATAACCAAAATAAATGTTGTAAGTAAGTGATAAGCTACAAACTACAAGTTGCAACCAGATTGTTGTAGGTTGCAAATTGTAACCAAACTACTACATGGTCCAATTAAACTATCATAGGCTCCAAGTTACAAGGTGCAACCAATTTGCATTCTACTACACATTCCAACCAAATTGTTGCATGCTACAACCAAACTATTGTAAGCTACAAGTTGCAATCCAAGTGTTGCAAGTTACAAGTTGTAACCAAATTGCTGCACGTTGCAACCAAATTACTGCACGCTGAAACCAAATTGGTTCCAAGTTACAAGCTAAAACCAAAATGCTAGAAGCCAACTACAAACTGCAACCAAATTGTTACAACCAAGCTCCAACCAGATTATTGCAACCAAGTTATAAGCTATATCCAAGCTTCAACTTGCTATAGAGCTCAGATTTGCAATAAAATCTTTAAACGTTAATTAGTGCAAGCTAAAACCAAACTAAAAGTTGCAACCAAGTTGCAAGCTATAACCAAACTATAGGCTACAACCAAACTGTTATAACTAAGCTGTAAACTACAACCAAGTTTCATCCTACAACATAACTCCGACTTACACAGAATCTTTAAACCTTAATTAATCAAAATTACAACCAAATTATTACAACCAAGTTATTGCAATCACAACCAACGCGCAAGTTACATACAAAATTACAAGTTACAAGCTGTAAAAAAGTTCACTTTGACAAATTGTCGACAAGTTCACTCTAATGAATTATGGAAAAGCTAACTCTAACAAGTTGTGGAAATTTCATTATGATGAGTTGTATAGAAAAATTCACTCCAATGAGCTAGAACATATTGTTTTGGTGCATTCATGAACTTGCTACTCAATTTTATGAGCATGTTGCTCTAGCCTTTGACATATAATAAACCAACAAACCTTTTGGAAAACAAAATCATGTCAGCATACCTCTTACATGAAAAATCTTTGTGCATTTAAGTGCTTCAACACTTGGGTGTTTGAGTGCATTCATGAAATCCTCTTCCGCATCACAACTTTGATGTGACAAAAACTTTCAACATTTCGGTGTTTGAGTGTGCCAAAATCTTCTAAACAAAAAAGCTTTGATGTGAGAGAAAAGCAACGGAACAATAGAAGAAAAAAGATAGAAGAGACCTTGGAAACCCTAAACAAACCCTAAACAAGCATATGCGTATACATATGCATATTTGGACCCTTAATCACAACATATGAAAAAAAGTATAACATAATTATACACATCCAGGATCTCATAATGTAATGGTAAACCAGATATGCATAATCAACAAACATATATGTACAAGTAAATATAAATATAAGGATATCATCTAGATCTACCGGTTACCTATACCTCAACATACATATTGGAGATGAGGAAAATCCGGATATGCATTGTTCATAACCGGGGCACTATGCATGCTGATAACCGGAACTCCCAGGTATATCTGGCCAACACTGGTTTATACTTACCTCTGCTTTGCTGTACAAGCTATTCAAAGACATGCTGATATCGCCTTCGTTCATAACTACCCTTGGAATTGAATGTAAACGCAAAGAGGGTACATACTTACGTCCCTACAAAAGTGTACACAGTCAATCAATGATGGGTCTTAATTAGCGAGCGAGCACCACCAAACTCATCATTAATGAGCATTCATGATTCTGCCAGGACTGATCCATCAATGAATCTCTGTGAGATCATGGTTTCATACCAGTGTTGATGAATAATAACGGCTGGCACCAAGGAGGAAGACGAGAGGACTCAGGTCTCGCAAGGAGGAAGAAGAGAGGACTCAGGACTCGCAGTGTTTTTTTCTTAGGTAGCCTAAGTGGCGATCATCCTTAAGAAGATTTAGTCAAATCTGGCTATAAACTTATGAAGTACAAATCTTGAATAATTTTCTATATTTTTGGCTTCACACTAAAGATATCCGTAAAGTCACCCTGTCTTTTACCCCTCTAACCCCTCTTTTAGTGGTATCCGCAAAGTAAGGAAATTTTATTAGATCTCAGTATGAAATGCTGAAACCCAAAAAAAGAAAAAACTGGTGATGTTGTTCTGTGAGGTGGTAACTAGTTTTGCCATGGCCTCCTCCACAATGTAACAAGTTTTAAGCCAATTATTCAAATTTCAGGCACATCTCCTAACCATTGATTCACTAAAATTGACATTGACAATCCAAAATAAAAACCCAAAACCAAAAAAATGAAGCTACCATACAGTTGCATGTCTCACTTAGGGAAAATGTTATAATTATGCCTGAATAGGACATAGAAACCAGTTACATAACCAAAGAACCCCAAAGTTCATGAGGAAACTTACAAAGTGTAAACTAATGTTCTCTCACTATATTGTTCTTGAGATATCCTTGGGTAAAGGTATATACTTTTTAATTTATATTTATCCATCAGGTAAGAGTATATTAGCATTCAGAAAAAAATCATCAAGTTAGGGTATGAGTATTAAAAATAAATAAAATTGATAGGTGGGTAAGGTCTGAGTAGCACCTTATCATATACCCCTGTTGGGATAAAAATTGAGTATGTGTGACTTATTTAATTGACTAAAAGTGAAAGAAAATTTTCACTTTTTTGAATTTTTATAAAACATTTCAAAGGCCAAATCCAATGTCGAAATGCAAAAATCAAAGTGTTTGATACATCCTTGACTATGATAATTGTGCTTATGAATGAACACTTCATATATGAAAAGACAATGGTGTTACATTTGACATTTTGTTATGGATAGAATCCAAAGATAATTTGTAACTCATCCTTGGGTGCTCTCATGAACTTTTGAATCATCTAATTTCATTAAGTAATGTGAAAATTGTGGCCCTCCAAAATAGTGGAGGTGTTTAGCTTTAAACATATCTTCACCCAGCACCTACCACTCTTAACATGTGCATTTTTATCACTTGTTAACAATACTCAATTTTATCCATATGATTTATCTAAAGTTCTCACATCTATACTTGAATCAAAGGGGAGGCACTATATATTCACATAAAAAATTATATTGTGGGGAGCCCTCAAAATTTCAGTTTATTTTTGTTTATTCATGTGATGGGTCAAACAAATTGGCTAATCATGTCCAAAAACAAAAAACCTTTGGCTATGCCCTCAATTAGGGTATGCTGACTTGAGGAAAATAAGTTATGGTATATAATATACTCGATTCGTATCTAGCAAATATAATCGGGTAAAAGATATATCCATGCAATGTTGGTATAAACCAATGTTGGATAGTTAGAAATAATGGAACTTAATAACTGATGGAACTCATGTAGTTATGAAAAGATATATAATTACAATTCTCACAAATCTGGGACCTAATTTCTGACATATAGGCATAGTTCTCAAGAGTTCAAAAACTAGTCAAATAACCTTCTATAGAAATATTTATTTTCTCCTCATTATTTTGTGAGAACTGCTAGCTTTTTTGACAGATTTTGAAAAAAACAATATCAAAGGGATTTAAAAAAAAAAAATTCAAAGAAATTAGAACCAAAGGTTATTCATGTCTGATTCTTTTCAAAAAACTAGAACCTAATGTTATTGAATTTTGAGTTTTTTCAAAAGATTGGAACCAAAGTATTAAATTTGAAAATTTTCAACAAGCAGAACTGAACGTTATCAAAATTTTAGATAACCATTCAACACTAATGTAATTCAACGTTGATCAATTCTTGATGTTTTAAAATATCGTCGGGTTTAGGTCTAGAGGTTTTTGTACAATGGACAACCCTTTGGATTCAAGTCTGGGAAATATTTTGAAATAGGAAAATTTGACAATTTCAAGGTCAGCTCGAATTTTCTTAACTAATGGTTTCAGATCCGTTGGGTTCAACCTTCATAAGAACCCATGATTCCAAGTTCAAAACAAGGCCAGTTCCAACTTAAATGTGACCATAGTTTTGGGGGGTTTTGGGGTTCTAGTCCAGGCCAAGGGACTCCCACCCCCTCCCTCCTACTTTATTTCTTTCTCTATTCTTACCCATCTTTAAAATTTTCATTTTTCCCTCTCTTATTGCCTACCACTTTCTTTTCCCCCTACCCCTTCCATGTCCTTCACCATCTCAAAGTGCCCCTCCCCTAGCCCCTCTCTAGCCTTGGGTAATTTATTGAAATAAGAAAAAATAATGACATGAAAGGTGAAAAGAAGAAATAAAAGTGTAGGTGCAGCGTTCACCCAAGGCAACAAATAAAACCCTAACAATAATATCACTTTTCATGTTGTAATACCACATTATTGGGTAGGTATCTATTGTTAGTGAATATGGGCTTAGGAACTCTAAACCATATCTAAAGAAGAACAAAGACAAAGGACCCAAGTTGGAGCCAAAAATCCAAAGGGGTAAAAAAGGGTAAAGAACAAAGACAAAGGACCCAAGTCGGAGCCAAAAATCCAAAGGAATGAAAAAGGGTAAAGAAACAAATTAAGTTTCAGAGTCCCCCACCAGTCACAAGAAGCATATAATACAAGAGAAAAAAAGAGAAAGAAAACCTGAAAAAGGTTTAAGCCTAGAAGAGCATTCACTTGTAATGATGGCGCACCTCAAAATAGAAGTAACTTACGTTCTCTGCTAGGTTATAGACATTCTCTGCCTATAGAAGACATGTAGAACCGGCAGCGGAAGGCCATTGATGCCCTTTGCTGGCCATGCCTTTGGCTTTCTTGACCATGAACACTTTTCATTGGGTTCCAGTACCCTGGTGAACTATAGTGGTTAAGCTCAGTTGCTGTTTTGATACCCATCTTACTAACAACCCACTAGTAGCCTTTATTTAGGTACTGATCATATATATATGTATAAGAATATAAGAATAAACCCCAAAAAATCCAATAAAAACCTGATGGCCAAAACCATCGCATGGAAAGCCAAAAGATGTGCAGCCTGCAGGAACCAAATAAGGGAGAGAGAGTCAGTCCCTTTTATGGTATGAAGCTATTTCATCCACAGTCTCTCTAATGTCGTTTGCATGCAAATTGTGAAATCTAGTAGTATAGGATGTCTAGAACAAGCATCTCTTAACAACGCAATCTTCCTATATATAGGAGAGATTGAAGTGTGTTGAAAAGCAATGTTAACATGTTACTTGAAAAATTGATGCAAAAAGACAAGGATAAATAATTTTTCGATCTTTTATTGTGAAAAAAAAGAGCACACTCCTTGATGAAATGATTCATATCAGGTTCACATGCACCATGCACCTTCATAGCCATTGGAATAAAATGCTCTTCATGAAACTTTTTATATTTACAAATCTTAACAATGACATTAATTTTCCTATTGCACCTATTGATCAATTAATGACATCATAATCATTGTCTCTTATGTCAAATCAATAATCATCACATCGACAACAAAAACTTGATCCTCACAAATCATGTAAAAATTAACTTGTAATGCAACTTTTGAGTTAAGGATGTATTATCACTGTCTCCATACAACATGCCAATTCTTTTGAGCAAGGACAAGTATCTAGCCACTAGTAGTCACCTACTATGCTACCTACCTACAGGAAGGTATCTATGCTGAGATGGGTTACAAAGATGAAATGCCCCTTCAACACAGTTCGGTTCATCTACAAATGAGTCATAACAGGCTGCAATAACGGGCTTCCAATGGATGGTGCACTGGTGGCTGTTGGTCCACATTCACTCTGGTCTTGCACTTTGAACTCTGATAAAAGATCACTGGGATTGATTAGAAGGCAACACAGACAGTTCTATGCTTTCTGTCTGATATGATATCTTTACTTCACTGCCTGGTCTAATAATGTCTGTCTGTCTGACTGGTCATCATTTCAATAACGGATGCCAAGGTTCAAATCCAGCCAATCCCACAAAGAAAAAGTGGAGTCTTGCTGGGACTAACAAATATCCAGAAAGCCATAAAAAAAGGGGGATTTTTGTTTGTTGTGGCTACATTGATTTTTTTAATAAAAAAATTAAGTACTGATTTATATTACTACATTTTGCCATTTTTAGTACCTCAATATCGAGGTATTATAATAGAGCCAAAAAGGCTAACTAATTATTTTATGTAAAATTTTATTTTTAACTCGATATTTTATGTAACATTTTAAAATATTGGTTAAAGATTTCTCCTTTCTTTTTTTTTCATCATTTTCCTTTCATTTCTTTTTTTTTTCACTTTCTTTAATTTTTTTCATTTCAACAAGTAAGACCATCATGGATTGTAGAAAAAATATGTATATGGTAAAAAATCTGAGTAATTGCAGTTTTTTTGGCCCATGGGCTAGCGAACTTCATTCACTCCATTTTTAAGAAACTGAAATTTTGAAAAAAGATTTTGTTAAAATTTTCACCAATCATAGCTTTTATTAACCATAGGCTAACAATCTTTGCACCCACTTATTAAAAAATAATTTAAAAATGAAATATATATACTTTTGACAACTTCAACCAATCATGACTTTTTTGGCTCATGGGATAACAAACTTCACACCCACCTTCAAAAAACACTTATTAAGGTTTTGGGGAAAAATTATGACAAAAGGTTTGCATGCCAATCACAGCTTTTTGGGCTCATGGTCTAACAAATGCCTCTAAACAAAAATAACAATTTAGACCATTGAAATGTGACCAATCGTGATTTTTTGAGCTCATGATCTGGTGGACTTGATGCCAAGCCCATCTCAAATAGTTGGGCTTGGCACCAAGTCTATTAGACCTTGAAACATTATCGATAATGCATTCAATGTTGATTTTTCATCTATTTACATTTTCCCCATCCCTTAGTCCTTCAACCTTTGTGTAAAGTGAACTTCTGAGAAATGACTTTTTCTTGGTTCATATATTTTTCTACTTTGATAGTCATGGGCTTTCAAGCTCTAGTGTAAAGAGGGGCTAACTTTTCTTGGATTTAATATGGCCACTAATAGGCCCCACTCAACAAGGTGAAGGTACTAGTGCAGGTGCTGGTTCATCTTGGCCAAACAATGTATCTCTAAGAGGATACATGGCACAAACTGGGAGTACTTATTAACCCACCCTGGTTTCAGTTGAATCCATTTTGAGGTTTTTTTGTATGTTTTGTGTTTTGAGGTTTTTCAGGTGTTCCTCCCCTCTGCTTATCTAACATGCTCCTTGTGACCAGGGGTTTGAGTACTCAATTTGTTCATGTTTCCCTTGTGGTCTGCCCACAATGGTGGTTTTTGTTTACATGTGGACTTGAGTTCCTTGATGATCTTGTACCTTTCTCTCCTCCTTATTCAGGCGCTTTGTTTTTTTTTAAAATGTTGGCCCCTCTCCTCTCAACCATGGTGAACCAACACCCATGTTGGTGATACCTTCACCTTTTTGAGTGAGGCCTCTTAGAGGCTATATTAAGCCCAATCAAAATGTTAGATTTGAACTCAAGAGACTCTGATCTAGTCTAGGCATTGGACATTTTTTATATTTTTAAATAATTTAAATGAATTTTGAGATTTTTACCATGGGACCCATGTGAGTGCTGGTTCACCCTGCAAGATCTCTCTCTCTCTCTCTCATCTTCACATTTGTGATGTCAGTCTGGGATATCTTGGGAAAGAGTTCAGTACTCTGGTCATGTACTCTTATTATGAGCATTCAAAGAGCTCAATATGCACAAAATCTTCACTTGCAGGAAATTCTTGTTTTTGCTCACCCTCCCATATCAAATGATTATTATTAACAAATCCCTGTTACTGACTAATAATTGGCATTATAACCGACAATTATCAAATAATTGATTATTTAATAACCTACCCTTATGCATAACCAATGATTATTACCGAAAAATATTGATGACATAACCAGCACCCCCAAAAGATTTGATATTGATATTATAACCTTATTGATGCTCAAAATTGTTTTGAAGAAATAACCTACTTGTCATTCATGAAAAAAATCAACAACTGACCAACACTGGTTTATATCAGTCTTGGCTGGTTATACCTGTGAGTGTTGGTTATCAACATGCATAACTCCCTGGCTCTGAACAATTCATATCCAGATTTTTGTCATCTCCCATATTTGGAGGAATAGGTGATTGGTAGATGTAGGTCCAAATCATATCCTTTTATTTATACATTTAAGTTTATTATTATTTTTCATCATGGATATTCTTTTCTTAAAATTGTTGACATCCAAAATATGTATAATTATGTTACACATACATTGGTTTTAAATAACTTGTTTTAAGGGTTGAAACATGCATGTGTATATGAATATCCTTGTGTAGGGTTTAAGGTTTTCAAAGTTTTTTGTTTCTTCTTTTTCCTATGATGTTTCTATCACATCAAAGCTTTGTTGGGGAGGATTTTGACACGGCTTTCTTGTATGAACAATTTTGTTGTCATGTCGAAAATGATTTTGGTGCAATCAAACACCCAAATGTCAAAGCACTCAAATGCACAAAGCTTCATTTGGACAAAGTATGATTATGTTTGTTATAGGTTAGAGGTCAAAGATGTTAAACATTTGAGCATTGGTTTGATGATTTTATTGCAAGTTGGAGCTCTATTGTAATTCATTGAAACTTTCTTGTAGTTCGTCTTAATTTTGTTGCAACTTGTTGAAATTTTGTTGCAATTTTTTAGACCTTAAAGTTTTGTTATAGGTTGTCAAAATATGAAAGAAGAGGTTTGTGAAAGATGAACATGCTTGAATGCAATTTTAGGCTTAAGGTTTTTTGTTGTTATTTTGTTGCAAGTTGAAACATTATCGAAGGTCATTGAATATGTATTGTACTTTGTAGCTCATTGAACTTGTATTTAGAGTTTGTAGGTTGTTCCTTGTAGGCTTGACAAGTTCAAGGTTTGGGAATTCAACATTTTGCAGTGTGCATTATGCATTATGCACCATGGTTACAAAAGTTGAAATTGTTCTTGTTGAGAGTGTTGGTGGGGTTGATAGGCCACCTACACTTGAAGATGTGACCACAAATAATTGACACATGGAAAATGTGCATTTAAAACTTGGCAACTCATTGGAAAATGAAATATTATAATTTATAACTACACAAGTTCAAATTACACTTTGGAAACCACACCATTGTGTTTCAATTTTCTAGGGTTTTATTTCTTATGAATGATGATTTTCCTATGGATCTTGAAAATTTGCAAATGCTACAATGTATTGTTTATAGATCAAAGAAAACATCTATGTCCCAAAATGTTTTTTTGAAAAAAGGCTTGATTAAGTATAATAAATTAATAGGATCACTACCATGAAAACTCATGTTGATATTGTGCATCCCATCTTGTTTACTCTAAGAAAATCACAACTTACAAAAAAATGGCAATGGTTGATGTTGATCATTTGCAATAACAAAGGAAGAAAAGGAATGGGCCCTCTAGTTGATTGTGAACCTTTGAGGCTTATCAAGGTTTATGAATGTAGGTGTTTTGGGCATGTGATGTCTAAAACTTGCTAGTATGTTATTAATGACAAAAAAAATTCTACAGGTTTACTACAAGTGAGTGTGAAGGATGCACAATCTATTTTACAAAAGACAATTACATGGACAAATAAATATGGGAAAAAGAAACAGGAATGGGAACATTGAATGTGGGATGCCACTTTGAAAATTTAAAACCCTATCAAAACCAAATTTGTATCCAAAGTCATCATGTTTTAGAAGACCATGGAATTCAAACAAGGCATCATCACTTGTTATGGAAAGGAAAAATTTGTCATATTACAAAAAAGGTTTTGAAAACCCAATTGTCGGATATTGCAGAGGTGATAACATCATATTTGAACCCTATGGTCATGGCTTGTGTTATGAACCAATCCCATGGTCATTGGCTATTGTTTGATGCTTTAACTACTACCATGATTTTAGTTATCAAATTTCAAGTTGAAATGGTTGAAATGGTGTAAGTTTCAAATGGGACAAAAGCTTTGGACCAATTTGATTCTAAACTACTTTTCCAAAAAGATATGTAAAACAAAATTGTGAAGGACCTAAAACCTTTTATTTAGTTTATGAAAATACATTATTTGGACTAAGTTCATAACATGTTTACCATAATGTTGGATCCTTAGTCCAAATGATTATGAATTGTGGAAAATTTGGTGAAACACGGGGAAACAATCCAACTTATTTTTTAATAGGATTTGAAAGTTGTAATTCATTTTTTCATGACACATTTTGAAACCTTAAACCCTATTGTTGAAGCATGGACATCAATTAATTTTAGTGTTGAATTTGAAAATGAATGTAAGATGTTTGGCATTGGAACATCCTTTGGAAGGTCTTTTTAAGGATTTGTCATTGGAAAGTTTTTATTGTTCAAGAGGTTATCCATATGCCTTGTTACTTCTAAAGATCATCTTGTTTAGTGGTGCAATAGTGAAAATCATTTCCAAATGTGGCATTTTTGGCATTCCAAAATCATAGATTGAAATGGAAAATGTGTTTAATCTTGTTAGGGTATTAATAGCTTTGTGGTGATGTTGCTTATAAATGGAAAACTTGGATATAATCATCACAATTGTTATAAATCAGCCTAATGATCTACATGTTTATTGTATGCCAAATAAAAACATGAAATATTACCAAAAAGTTGAAGAGTCTTTGGTTAATGACAATTACAATTGATTGAAGAAGCAAAATATTTGAATGTAGATGGTAATTAACATTGCATAGGTCTTCAACTTTCCCATTTTTCCTTTTTTTTCTTTTCTTTTCAACAACAAATGAATCTTTTGTTGTTCATTTCTTTTTGTTGTTATTAACATTTTCAAGTTTATGTAATAGGTTTTTCCACATGAGGGTTCAAAAGGAGTTGATTTTACAAAGTTGGATATTGTATGGTAAGCTATTGGGTTTTTGTATGGATAGTTAAGGTGGGATTTGGGGTGTTGGCAAAATGGCTAGCTTGCACGGCAATTAGCAAAATTCTTTCAAAAATTGGGGTTCAATTCCTCCACAAATTACTACAATTTTAGGAATGTGGTTTTAGGTGAGTAAAAAAAATTATGATCATATAATTTTTTTGAATATGCATAACCTTTGTATGTATTCATAGTTCATTTGAATTTTAGACCTAACAAATTATATCCACTAAAGGGTTTAAATTGAACTTGAATCCACATCCACCTTTCCAAATAAAGTTACTGAAATTTTTCAATGCATATCCACTTATAATATATATTTTTTGAATATGCTTTATGGGTATCTAGAAATTAACCTTAGAATGTGTATCCGGCCAACATTGGTTTATACATGGATAAAGGTTGTTTTCACTACCTTGTGGGTTCTTAATTGGTAGTTAGTAAAACAACAACTGAATTAACCACCATGGTTAAATAGTGGAGTACAACACAACACAAAATTGTTTCCTAACCACTTTTGTTTTCAATGAATCATCATTCACTAATGCGCCTTGAAGGATGGATGGTACATGGTCAAAAAACAATTTTCTAGTGGGTTGTGGTTTCGTAATTAAGTATGGTGGTTAGCTTAGTTGTTTTTTTCTAACTACCTACCAACAAAACAAGTTGTTAATAGGTAGTAAAAATAACATTTACTTATGCATAAACTATAAACCATCTACTTACTTATTTTCCTACCTATCTTTCTATATATGATAAATATTTTTTACAGAATTGGTTACCAAGGTGAAATTAAATATAAATTCACTTGAAGTTCATCCATAATTAAATAATAATGAACATCCAATGGATGGTGAACTGGAGGATGATGGTTCATTGTGCCCCACTTACCCTAATTAAAAACTAAGGGTATTTATTTATTATAGTATATATAGTCTTTTAAAGGATTTTTTAAAAGGCCAATATCTGGTTATTTAGTGAATGCATATGCGCAAAGGGCTTTGTTTAACATAAAAACCAATGTTGGGTGGGCATCCAAAATATCCAAATATCATGTTCGAATGTCAACCTAGATATCATTCATGATATCCAATGGATATCATCTTGGGTGATATCTAAACTGATATCCAACTTGTTGGATATCACTTATGTGATATCCTATTCCTTGATATTTGGGGTTTATGTTAGATGTAAGGATCCTAACATCTAAGTTGAATAAGATATTCAAGCTTGGATTACGATATCAAGTTACTAGTTAAATTAAGTTAATAGATGATTAGGTTAGGAAAAAAATTTACAGTTGTCATAACCTAACATCTTTCTTGGGAGAGGATAAAAAGGTCACAATTGGCTTTTCTAATTCTCTTTCATTCTCATTTTTATTTTATTTTTGCCTTTCCCCCTTTTTTTTTTCTTTTTTCTCACTTTCTCTCTTTTCCTTGCTTTACTTTCACATTCCACTTACCCTTTCTTTGCCTTCTTGCAAGTTGTTGAAACATTTGAAATAAGTTTTTTCTTCTATTGTTTCTTCTTTTCTATTTTTTTGTTTTTCTATTTTTTGAAGTAAAGTGTTTATTTGTTTGGATGTAGATTTAAAGTTTGAAGAAATGAGACAAATCATATTCTTGTTTAGGTTTTTTTTCTCATTACTATAAATTTATTCTTTTTGTTTTCTTTTTTAAAAAAATTAATCTTTTAAAAAATGTGTTTTACCATATTTCCTTTTGTTTGCTTCATTTGTTTCCATTCATTTATATAATTTTTTGTTTCATTTTTTTTGTTTATGTTTGTAGGAATTTTCCAATGTAGATCAATATTTAATGATATGATAAAGGAATACATGGGAAGAAAATAATATATACATACAAGAATACTACTATAACTAATTAATCTATTTGAATCATCATCATTCTAATTAACGTGGCTAATTAACACTATGGTGTAACTTATTGAAATTAACATGACTTATTTTTCTAACTGAAAGCATCGTAAGCTTGAACTAAGTGTTATTTCGATGCATGATTAAACTGATGTCATGCAATATGACGTAAGCTTATCTTATTGTAAATTTTATTTAAAAAAAAGGTGTGTTACTTCAACACTCCTACTCACACCTTAGTTATTTATCATCTTAAGATTAATTAATTTTATAGTTTTAGAGAGGAGTGCAACCTATTCAATCTAATATAATAATTTTCACCACTCCAAGTTTTAATCTCATTTCTTCAAACTTCATAAAGCTATAGTGAAAATGTCTACTAGTTGATCATTAATGGGCACATGAATAAGTTCAACTTCTTGAGATAACATTTTCTCATGAACAAAATGGTAGTGACATTCAATGTGCTTAGTCCTTGCATGGAATATAAGATTTTTTGCAATCTTCATGCTGCTCATATCACAAGATATTGGGGTTGCCTAGTTGCAAAAATCCAAGTTTTCCTATTAAGCTTCTCAACCATGTAGCCTCCTTATTTCCTTCCATCAAGGCTTTGTATTTCATTTTAATAAAGGACAAAACTATTATAGTTTATCGTTTACTATTCCACGACATAGGTGCTAAACCTCAATTGAACAAATAGTTATTAATGGATCATTTTGACTCTTGATTGCCTACCTAATCAACATATACAAGTGTTTGTAATGTATTGTTTTCTTTAGCCTAGTAGAATATGCTATAGTAGTGGTCCTTCTAAAATATCTAAATATGTGTTTTATTACATTTAGATGTGAGACTTGTGGTTCAAACATATAATGACTTACTATTCCTACATCAAACAAAATATCATGTATAATATTTGTTAGATAAATGAGTTTTCCAACCATTTGTTTATATAGGGTTGAATCTACTTTAATATCACCCATGTCACTTGAAAGTTTAATACCTTTAGCTATTGGGGTTTTTAGCTAGGTTGCATGTATCTAACTTGAATTGTTTTAGCATGTTTTTCGTGTATGTTGTTTGACATTGAAATGTTTATTGTTGAGAATGAAAAATCTACACTTTGATATCTTCCAATTTGTCCTTAGTTTGACATCTCAAATCGACTTTTTAATTGTTGCTTCAACCAATTTTTTTTAATGTGATTTCTTGTGATCAGCAAATCATCAACATACAATACAAGAATTACCATTAATTTTTCATTGTTAAAGTGATATAAATTTGAATCTACATTATTTTTGTTCGATCTTTATTCTCTAAAGAACGTATCAATCTTAAAATACCAAGCTTCGGGAGCTTGCTTTAAACTATTGACAACTTTGTTGAATTTACAAATTAGATTTTTTTTTCCCTAGTTCAACAAAGCCTTTTGGTTGGACCAAAACTTCTTCATGTAACTAAATGTTCATGAAGGTTGTTCACACACCCATTTGTAGATGAACAAATAATGTAATTATTAAACAAATTGTCCCCCATTTCACCACAAGTGCAAATGTTTTATCGTAATCAACTTCCTCTGGCTGCCAACATCCCTTAGCCACTAGTCATGCCTTATACTTATTTGGTTTTCCATTAGTTCCATTCTTAATCTTGTAAACCCATTTGGAAGGAATTGGTCTTTTTCCTATTGGCAATTGTACCAATTCCCAAGTTTGGTCTTCCCTAATGGATTCCATGTCAAACACCATTGTTGTTTGCCATGCATGACTTCCTACCATTTCAAAAGCAGTGGGTTCATAGGGTGCTTGAACTAATGCAACTATAAAATCATCATAATGTGTTGGAAACTTGGTTCTTTTCAATGATTTTCTAATCTCCACTATTTGGTTATCTATGTTTTGTGTTGGTACATTAACATCTTGGTTAATATCCTATAGCTCTAATGGGTGTTCATCTCTTCTTACTTCACTAAACATGTTATGAACAAATATGCCATTTCCTAGATTTTCCTTAAATGAACCATCTTCTTCATCATTATCATTAGAGTCCTTTGGCAAGACATCCCAAAAATCACCATTGTTAATTCCATTCAAGTTGACATGGATTCTCACCACCTAATGTGTGGGTCCTCCAACTAAGCTAGTTATTCCAATTTGAATTGTTTTTGCCTGCTTTCGTTCCTCCTTGGTAAAGCTAGTTTTTTCTTCATTGAACCACACATCCCTACTTAGTTGAACATTCTTTGTTTTTAGATTGAGCAACCTATTTGCTCATCATAGCCAACTAAAGGAAATCTAATGGACATTCCTCCAACTTTGTTCAATTTTCCCATGGTACATGCACATGAACTTTGCAACCAACGATGCGAAGATGACATAGATTTGGTTTTCTGCCAATAAATACTTGCAGAGTAGTCATCCTTTGATTTACTTGAGTTAGAAATCTATTCACACGGTAATTGGTGGTGGGTACTGCTTCACTCCACAATGACTTTGGTGCATTGTTTTTAAGCAACATTCCTAGCTATGTCCATGATTATTCTTCCTCTCTATAACTTTGTTTTGTTGAGGTGTTCGAGCTTGGGTAAATTGACACTTTATCCCATGATCACAACAATAATTCTTCAAATTTTTTTGAGTTGTACCGTTCTTATGTTAAAACAAAACATTTTGACTTATTCTCCAGATTCTACCTTTGTTTCTTGTTTGAACATCTTAAATATATTAAAAGCTTTAGACTTTGCTTTTATGAAATAGATCCATGTACATCTTTTGTGGTCATTAGTGAAAGTGATGAAGTACCTTGACCCTGACATCAATGGAACAAAAAGTGGTCCACAAAGATTCGTGTGAATTAATTCAAGCATAGCTTCGACCTGATGAAATGTTTTTGGTGGGAATTTTTCCCTACTCTATTTTCTCACCATACATCGTGCAAAAGTTTCGTCCAAGGTAGATAGTGCTAGAACTCCAATGACCACTTTGTTTGTATTAAGCTGATGTAATGACTTAAAGTTTACATGCCCCATTCTTCTATACCACAACTTTGCTTCTTTCATAGTTTTGTTTTCATTTCTATTCAAATTTTCCACACAAACTTTTAATTTATATAGACCATTTTTAGGAACTATGTTTCCATGAGCTACAATAGAATTTGGCTTTTTAGGATTCACCACTGTACATTTTTTGGCATCAAAAAGTATAGTGTAACCTCTATCAACTATTGTTCCTATAGATAATAAACTTTTTTTCATGCTAGGAATATAAAGAACATTAGATATTGTCTTTATTTCTCCAAGGGGCGTTGTAAAATCAACATTCCTTTTTCCATGCACAATGTGAGACTACCCACCAATTGACTTAATAGAGGACATTCCTATAGATGTACTAAGTTTTTTCAAACACTTCTTATTGCATGTAACATGTTTGCTTGCTCCTAAATCAATATACTAAATATGGTCTCACATGAATTTTCTACCTCCATGGAAGCAACTATAGTCTCAAACAAATCTACATTTTTTTCACTTGGGGTTTCTTGCTCTTCTTGATTATCCTGCTTGTTGTCAACCAAAACATTGGTAGAATGACTACTCTTGTCTTTCAACTTGTTCTTCATTTTTTCCTTTCCATCACTCTAGGATTTTTTTTACAATCCCAAGCCCAATGTCGAAGTTCTCCATAATTGTGGTAGTTGCCAAGTCTTTTGGAAATCTTTGTTGCTCCTTTGTTGTTCATTGATAGCCATTGAAATTTCAACATCAGGGTTTCATCCTCCTAACATTTCTCCCTTTAAAGTGTCCTTTGGTGATTTTATTTGCAATAGTTTTTTGGAAAGTTTTTCAAAGGACGGTAATTCATCCTACAACGTAATGCCCTACACAAAACTTTCAACACTAATGGCAATGCATTTAGTACTATTACAACAACATCTTCATCTTTCATGATGTCACCGATACCTCCAATTTGTATTTGGAGGTTTTTCATTCCAAGAAAAAACTCCTCTCCTTCCCCCATATTTATGTTATAAAGACGATTTTTGAACATCAATCTTTTAGCATTGTTGCTAGATTCATAGAGATTCTTCAACATGTTCCAACACACTACTAAATCATCAACATCTACAATACGAGGAATTATTTCATGTTTTATAGATAAGTTGATAATTAATACTACTCACATCTTCTATTGTAGCCACTTCGTCATTTGCCCAAACTTTAAATGTTTGAGCTGATATGGGGAAACCAAATCCCATAACATTTCACACATGAGGATGTTTTCAAATCCAAGCTGAATAGTTCATTGTTCCAGATAGTGTGATGCTATCTACAATGAACATATCACTATGGTTAGTTGCCATTCTAATGTACCAAACATGCACTGACTATGACAATCTTCCCTTTAAGACAAACTTCTTAAATTTTGTATCACTTTCACTATCTCCTTCTAAGAGACTTTGATCAAGATCAACTTCACTTCCTTGAATTTTTTTGATATTTATTTACACTATAAAATGACCAATTGCAATACCCTACAAAATAAGAACTAATAAAAATAAGAAAAAACATTCATGATCACTCTATATCCAAGAGAATTGATTGCTCTGATACCATGTAAGAATTTTCCATTGTAGATCAATTTTTAATGATTTGATGAAAGAATAAATGGGAAGAAGAGAATACATACATACATGAATACTATCGGAACTAGTTTATCTATTTTAATCACCATCATTCTAACTAATATAGTTAATTAACACAATGTGTAACTTACCAAAATTAACGTAACTTATTTTTCTAACTTAGAGCGCCATCAACTTGAATTAAGTGATGTTTCAATGCGTGATTAAACTCATGTCATACAATATGACATAAGATTATCTTATTGTAAATTCTATTTAAAAAAAAAGGTGTGTTATTTCAACAATGTTTGTTTCATGTTTTAGTTTTTTTTAAATATCTATTTTCATTTTGTTTCTATTTTTATGTGTTTTCTGTTTTTTAATATTATTTAGTAAAATAAAAATAAAGTGTTTCTTTTTCACTTTTGTATTTTTGTTTATTTGGATGCAGGTTTGAAGTTTGGAGAAAGAAGACACAGCTCGTTCATTTTCAAGTAGGGTTTTTTTTCATTATTATAAGTTTTTTTTCTCTCATTTTTTGTTCTTTATTTGGTTTCTTCTTTTTTGTAATCTGTTTTTTATATTTTATTTTTAAATTATTTTACTGTATTTCCTTTTCCTTATTTCATTTGTTTCCATTCCTTTTTTATATATTTTTTGTTTATGTTTTTTTCATGTTTTAATTTCTTCTATTCTTATTTTGTCTATTTTCATTTTGTTTCTATTTTGATGTGTTTATTTATTTATTTATTGTTTCTATTTTCTTTTTCAAAAAAGTTCTGGTTTTTCTAAATTTTTTTATAATAAAAATAAAATGTTTATTTTTAACTTTTGTATTTTTGTTTGATTAGATGTAGGTTTGAAGTTTGGAAAAAGAGGACAAACCTCTTTTTTTTTTTCAAGTATGGTTTTTTTTCATTACTCTAAGTTTTTTCTCTCTTTCTTTTGCTCTCTTTTTTGTTTTTATTTTTTGTCATCTATTTTTTATTTTCTTTAAAGATTATTTTACTGTATTTCCCTTTTTTGTTTCATGTTTTAATAGATTTATTTTATATGTTTTCATATTTTTTTCTATTTTTAAGTGTTTAGAAAAAGTTTCTAATTGTTAAAGTGTTTTTCTGTTTTTTTATTTAGTTTTTCCCTTTTGAAATATATATTTGTTCTGTTTCTTTCTTTTTTGTTACAACTTTGTTTCATTTTTTTAAAAAATTTAATAACTTGTCTTCTTCTTTTTTAATTTGGAATTTCTTGAGTTGTTTTAAAAATATTTCTTCTCTTGTTTCTCAAGTTTTTTTTCAAGAATTTTTAGTTTTTAAAAATTAGTTTTTAGCTTTTTGTAAATTGCAAGACTACAAGAGTTTTTCAGCCTTCACATTGTAGAGGATTATTATATGATTATATTTTTTCCTTTTGGCTTATCATAGTCAGTTTTTGACATGAGAGGAATGAAAAGTGAATGCTAATGTTTTTTTTTTTTTAAATTTAAAAATGCTTGCATGCACACACTTTAGACTATAAGATTGTTTTTCAAACATTTAATAAACTTGTTTAAAATTCAAATTGTTGATATCTAGAACCGATATCCAATTGATAAATAACAACAGAATACCAATAGATTGATATCCAGGTTGAATAAAAAAACTTGAAAATATGATATTCGACCCAAATATTTAAAATGAAAAAAAATTCTAATATCTCATTTGGATAAATAATTTTGACCAAATATCTTTATCCAACGAATATCACAAAAAGATGATATCCACCCAACACTGGTATAAAAACCGTTTCAATGATTTTTTAAGACGGGTACCACAGTAAAAGTGTGTTTTTTTTAACTTAAATTTTTTTCAGTAAAGGGGAGTGTGTTTTTACTGTAGAAAACACACTTTTATTTGAACACTCTTCACGTTTACCACGGTATAAACATTTTACACTGTACAATTTTACACCCCCCTTTGAAGGATAATGAGACTTGAACCTGAAGACCTGTAACATCTCCAGAACTGAGACTAATATGCTGTTGTCAGGGACATTGATGAGGGAGGAATCATTTGTTACCTTGTGGAGGGCAAATCCTAAACCCTAAAAGGCTCCAACTCTAGATCAGAATGTTGTACCATGTTGATTTCTTCTAGCCTAGTACAATATTTTTGCAATTTTGTGAATTTTTAGAAGTAAAAAAAAGTGCCAAAAAAGACTGATTATTTCGAGATTATTGCCAGATTTCTGAGATTTTCCTTTTTGTCACATTTTCTTCATAATGTACGTACTCAAATTTAGAGAAAGATTTCTTGATTGTTATCCCAAGCCCTAAAAATATTGTTGTTAGGAGAGTCCCAGAGACTGCTATCTAATATCTTGTTATTAAATGATAGCCCTTTTTGGAGTTTAATTTTCAACAATTTTAACAAAGATCAAAATTTTAAATCTTTTTTTGGCTAAACCTTTTGCGAATTGTTTTGTGCTTGGAAAAGCTTGGTAAATGTGTTTTTTCAAGCAAAATTTCAGCGCTTTTACTATATCAAAAAATTGAATTTAAAAAAAAGAGAAGGAAAACAAACACTGCCTCCTCAACTTTTTAAGATCTCTCTACAAGAGAAAGAGCACCTTCAAATTTTCTCACAAAGTTCTGATGTAAATGATAATTCTTCATCCACCAGGCCCAATATTCATCCAACTAAAGCATCAGGCCCTCACCAACTGGAAATTCCTCATCAGTGGCAATCCGCCACCAAAAAGAAGAGATGAAAAAAAAAATCAAACGTTGGAATTTATTTAACGCCGTTGGGAAGAGCACTAAATATAACCAGAGTATTCGTATGTACTACTGCTGTACTCTTATATTCGTATGAAGTACTATCATAGTACAGTATGTGAAATAATATCGTATTCGTACTGTATTAGTACTCTCATATTCGTATGTAATACTATTCTCCGCGGAAATACGTAGAAGAATGAAGGACTAGCAACGAGCTGCCGGATTCGTATTCGTAATGACTACTACTCTTACTACCTTCGTATTCGTGTTTAGTATTCGCTATAGTATGCCAGGTGTGGTTTCGTCCTGGCGTACATACGTAGAAGAAGCTGACGACGACGAGGAGGAACGAGCTGCTGCACGGTTGTCGTTAATGATGCGCCCGCAAATTTCTGCTGTGTGTAGGTGGCGAGTCTTTAACGCGGTTGCAGGTCTTGCCATCATAACTGCACCACTACGGCTCCATTTGAGAAACAGGTTTGTGGTGAAGGATCCTCGTGGCTGCAGCTTTGTTTTTTTTAATAAAATTTAAAGGAATTGTTTTTATAATAGCCAAAGTGGCTATTTAAAAGTGGCGATCATCATCGATCGACAGGAAAGATTTAGCCAAATCTGGCTATACACCAAATTATGAAGTACAGATCTTTTAATTATCCTTCCATATCTTGGTTAACATTGCTGAAAACCCAAGTGTAGAAATCTGAAGATTTTAAACTCTTTTTTCTCATTTCTGGCGATTGGAAACATTTTCAAAATTTCTGGATTTTCGAATTTTCAAATTCTAAAATTCTTTTTTTGGTGAAATTTCGCCAATTAAAAAAAAAGGAAAAAAAAGAGGCTGCTTGTGGCACAGTACTAATGTGGGGTCACGTTCTTACTCGAGTCTACAATTTCTTTGTAGTATCTATGTGGCCACAGAAACATGCTCCCTGCAGGCAGCCTCTTCCCCACGCATCACCCGAGCAGCAGCAACAGTTGCATTTCAAAGTTGCTGCACTAGAACTCTGCTAGATTCTTCATCACTTTGTTGTAGCGCTCGCCAGTATTGCTGTGGCCACAATTCTTCTGTTGCTCATGTTTCTTGGCAGTTGATCAATGTTCTTGAAGAGCATTGTAGCTAGATTTGTTTTGTAGTACCGGGCATGAGATAATGTGTGAGAGAAATTTTCTGTTGGTAGTAGTTTTTGTTGTTGTTGTTGATCAGTAATAAGTAGGTCTCAAGACTACTACCACAGTTGAGGGCTAAATTATTAGGCGGCGAAGAGAAATTTTGTGTGTAAGAGAGATGGGTATGCGGAGTACAAGGATTGTTGGCATGCGACAGTTGAGTAATTTCATGTTTGCGGTTTTTGTTTTTGTTCTTGCTCTAGGATTAGTAGTAGTAGTAGCACTGGGTGCGCCTGCGTCGATGGTTTCCGAATTTGTAGGTGATCGCAGCATTGGAGCTGCTGGTAGGACATACATTGTGCAGATGGCGGCGGGCTCTTCTGGATCCGCTGGGTTTACGACGAAATTTGAGTGGTACTCTTCTGTTTTGCAGTCCGTGAAGACGGCGGTAGTGGGAGTGGAAGCAGCAGTGGGGAACTCTGGAGCTTCTGCACCGTCGTTTGGGCCTCTTCATGTTTATGAAACAGTGTTTCATGGATTCTCTGCGGTGCTTACAGAGGAGGAAGTTTTGCGGCTGGAGGACATGCCTGGAGTGGTGGGTGTGTACCCTGACAGCTTCAAGCAGCTGCACACCACCAGGACCCCCGAGTTTCTTGGCTTGAACTACTCGCAGGGGCTGTGGCCTGAGAGCCATCTCGGTGTGGATGTGATAATTGGAGTTTTGGACTCAGGAGTTTGGCCGGAGAGCAACAGCTTCAGCGACCATCGTATGCCTCCGGTGCCGGCTCGTTGGAAGGGAGCTTGTGAGGTAGGTCAGGACTTCAACGTCTCTATGTGCAATAGGAAGCTCATCGGTGCTCGCTCTTTCTACAAAGGGTATGAAGCTATGGCAGGAGCGATCAATGAGAGCTTGGAGTACAAGTCTCCCAGGGATTCAGACGGTCATGGAACTCACACTGCCTCCACGGCTGCCGGTCGATTTGTTTATAGAGCTTCACTCTACGGCTACGCAGAAGGAACTGCCAAAGGGACAGCTCCTTTGGCACGGGTTGCGGTTTACAAAGTGTGTTGGGCGCAAGGATGCGTCGACTCTGACATTCTCGCTGCTTTCGATCAGGCTGTTGCGGATGGAGTCGACATACTGTCACTCTCTCTGGGTGGCCAAGTCTCTCCATACTATCTAGACAGCATCGCAATTGGAACCTTCGGCGCTGCCAAGAGGGGAGTGTTCACCTCGGCTTCTGCAGGAAACTCCGGACCAATGCCAATGTCAGCTGCAAACATCGCTCCATGGATCACAACAGTTGGCGCTGGCACGATAGACAGAGACTTTCCTGCAAATGTGATACTTGGGGATGGCACTGTTATTCGTGGTGTGTCCTTGTACAGCGGCTCAGGCTTAGGCATCGCCAAGCTCTCCCTGGTTGCTTCCTCGCATGCAGCTCTTATCAAGAGCGCCAATGGCACAGCCGTAGCCGGTCTATGCATGGCTGGGTCGCTGGATCCGAAGCTAGTCGCAGGAAAACTGGTTCTCTGTGAACGAGGAAACAATCCTAGAGTAGCGAAAGGATTGGCGGTGCTGGAAGCAGGTGGCGTGGGCATGATTCTTGCCAACGCCGCGACGGATGGAGAAGGATTGATTGCAGATAGCCATTTGCTACCAGCGACTGCGGTAGGATATCAAGGAGGGAATGCGATCCGTCTCTATATCCGATCAAGTCCTAATCCCGTAGCCACGATTCAATTCCAAGGAACGCAACTGAATATCAAGCCTGCTCCGGTAGTGGCGTCGTTCTCGTCCCGAGGACCCAATTCGCAAACTCCTGAGATTCTGAAACCTGACCTCCTTGCACCCGGTGTCAACATCCTTGCTGCTTGGACTGGCGCTAGTGGCCCAACAGGGTTGCCCTTCGACCAAAGACGCGTGAAGTACAACATCGTCTCAGGAACTTCCATGTCATGTCCACATGTCAGTGGAATTGCAGCTTTGTTGAAAGGAGCTCACCCCGATTGGAGCCCAGCTGCCATCAAATCTGCTCTCATGACCAGTGCAACTGTTCTGGACAACAGCAATGGTGTACTGTTGGATGAAGCAACTGATCAGCTCTCATCTCCCTTTGATTTCGGAGCTGGAGCTGTGCAACCCGAGAGGGCACTGGACCCAGGTCTTGTTTACGATCTTCTACCTCAAGATTATGTCAACTTTCTTTGTGCATTGAATTATTCCGCAACTGAAGTCCAAGTGATCGATCATGCAGCTCCAATGTGCCCATCCCCGGCAGTTTCACCAAATGATTTGAATTACCCATCTTTTTCAGCCATTCTCAATCAACCAGCCAGTGCTCCTCAGTCACCATCTTCTTCTTCTTCTTCTTCATCACGACTGATGGTTGCCACATTTTCCAGGACGCTTACCAATGTAGGCTCAGTGGCAAATGCTGTGTACAGGAGCCGGGTAGTTGCACCTCCTGGAGTGATTCTCACTGTAAAACCTGCAATGCTTGTCTTCTCTACACTAGGTGAAAAACACATGTTTAAGCTAATTGTTGAGGTTTCTCCAGCTAATTACCTTCTTCCAGGTGAAGCAGAAACCATGTTTGGTTTTTTAACATGGACTGATGGGACCCATGTAGTGCAAAGTCCCATTGCCATAACTAGGCAGGTAGAATTTTAGAGTTTTCAGCAGTTGGCCAGCGGCCTTCTTCTGCTGCTGGTAGCTATTTCATTCTATTGTGGTGATTTGCAGTCTGTCATCACCATGGAGGCTGGTGGCATTCACAGTTTGAACAAATCTGGATGGGGAGAAGGTAGATCCTACAATTGGGCATCAAAATTGCACTGTGTTTTTGTTCAGGTGATCATCCTTTAGTTTTACACATGGTGTTTTTTGTGATCTGCTCTCTTGTGGTTCTTGTGCATTCTTTTGTACCATATTTCAGACCATACCAATCCAACAAGGTAACTGAACAAGTAGTGTTGGAAGATTGTGGTCATGTGGGGTGTTGCAGAGCATAAACCCCACTTCCAGTTGTCACTGAGACCATTATAGTGCTTGTTCTTCCTGGAGATGATTTCTTGCAACAGGATGTGTATACATCATTCTCCTGGTTTCCCAAATTCCTCACCAAATTCTGACTATTACATGCACTTGTGATACTTCCCTTTTCCTTTTGGATTAGATGGATGTAGTGCAAGACCTTGGTCAGATTCTGAAGTATAGTGGAAGGGTAGGGCACTTGTTTTCAGCTGCCTACTCCTGAGGGTAGCAGCCTCAGTGACAGGCTCTGAATCACAAGGAAGGGATGAGGGCCCCACACTTATCTGGCGCAAAAGCTTGCCCTAGTTTTCAAAGGATGGAAGAGTTCTTAATTGAATAAGATCCCAGAATATCATTGCTGACTTCTTTGAGCCTGACAATGGCTGTCAAACATGAACTACAAAGAATAGGAAAGGTTTTTGTGGTTGTGGAAACTTACAAATAAATGACATTTTGTGTTAAGCTTATCTTGTACCAGTTCTATATCTTGTAGCTTGATTTTGCTTATGCCAAAACAAAGTTTTTCTTTGCTGCGTAGCTTGATTGAAGGGAAGATTGTTCAAAGACTTGGAAGTGCTATGAAAACCTCTATGGGTGGCAATTGCACCAGGTTTGTAATTTGCAACTTTTGTGGTTATCATCTTTTGAGAAACCAAAAGAGTGTGTAATTCTGTATTGTGCTTGTGAAATAGTTTTCTCTCTGTGCCACATATGGTTTTACTTTTTTTCTTCTCTGGGGCTCCAACCATGCAATTCCTATTTCCTTCTCTATGCAATCCATCACCTCCAAGCAGCTCAATAGCAGCACATTTGTGCACTCCCTGGGGCTTCCCCCCAAGAATGAAACATTCATAGAAGCTTAAACTTAGTTTTTCAGTTCCAACTTAATTTGTTTTGCGGCTAACATGAATTTCTATCTGCTAGATCGTCTCGTGCATGAACTGGTTACAGTTTGCTTGCAGCAAGTTGCAACCTTAAATCTCAAGCCTATTTAATTAACCTGTCCATTATGAAGAGTACTGCCAACTTTTCTTTTTCTTTTTCTTTTTCTTTTGGGCACAAATGAACAATTTCGTTGTGAATAATTGTCAACTAAATTTGGTCAATATTTTGTTTGATCAATATTATCAGTATGCCTGTCTGATAGGGTAAGCAGTCTCATTACCAAACACAGGCTTGTCACCAAATGGCCCCATGGCACAAACTGTAGCTGGTAAATGGGTGCTGACTCCCCTTTGAGTCTTCAAGATGATGCTCATAATCAAACAGTTGATTTGAAAAGAAAACGGTTTAGGGAAAGCTTTCAAACAGAATTTTGGATTTGTGTTTGTTAATGAGTATGAAAGGGTATCACCAAAAGAAAATTCAAGAGGGTTTATGTGCAATGGTGTTTGGTAATGTGGTATGAAGTATATTAGTTCATTGAGTACAAGGGATCATAAAAAGAAGGCTCATATTAAGTTACAACTCGGAGTGTTTAGGTATGGGTCTAATTTTGATCCAAATTTGAAAAAAATTTACCCCACAAGAGTTGAGTTACAACTTTGAGTGTTTAGGTATGGGTCTAATTTTGGTTCAAAATCGAAAAAAATTTACCCCACAAGAGCACTGTGATGTTTGACCATGGGGTAAATTTGAACAATTTCATCATTGACTTCAAAAAGATAGTTTGGTGGTGGGGGTCATTTGACTCGGGATTGAAAGACACATCAATTATACAAAGCAACACAATGTTTGGTTATGGGGTTTAGTTTGGCCTTTAAAGGGTATGGAGGTGATCATTAATGGCTAGAACACTCTAATAGGAATGCAATGAAAAAGAACGACAATGCAATTAAACAACCTCAACACACTAGGATTTTTGGATCCCACAAATAAAGAGTTTTATTACAAAGGCATAAAAGGATCAAGATGGGCATTTCACATTCCCGTTAAAACATCCAAAACAATATGAAAGGTCATGAGGAAACTAACTATCAAGAAAACAATTATAATTTTAAATTGACTTTTCAAATATGTCATCCTTACCAACTTGTGTAGAAGAAGGTTTCAACACATTTTTAAAAATCTTGTATTTTGCATATGAAATGAAATCATACAAACCAACAACTTTACAACCAAGTTTGAATGTCAAGCAAGTAGAAAAAAATAAGGCAGGACTTAAAGTTGGAGAAGTTTGTAGTAAAAGCAAAGTATGTAGAAGAACTAGAATCAAATCATAAGCTCGACCTAATGTTCCATGAAATAAAAGTAAATATAAAACATTTAGATGTGCCAAGATCAAGTAAAAAACTACAGTGAGGATTCCCAAAAATCAAATATGAAACAAGAAGAAGAGGAAGGGTCAAGTCTAAAATTAGACCTAGAAGTACAACAAAAGGGAAATGAAATGGGGATTAAACCTATAAACAAGATTTACAATGAGAAATTCAAGCAATTTGTGTATTATTGTTGGATCCAACATTCTTTAATGCCCAACTCTACACCTCCTTGGCCAAAAAAAAAGACATCAAATAACTCGTGTGAATTGTTACTTCAAGTTTATACCTATAACTTGCACGAACACAAGAGATTTCAATTTCATTTGGGGAGACTCTATAAACTTCTACATTTTGATATGCTCTAATTTAACACTAGAAGATTATGCATAGCAAACATATCCTAACCTTGTTGATTTTTTAATTCATGGGATCCATATAGGAAAAAAATAAATCCCACTAGTTGGGTCATGACACACCACCCACTTGCTAGAGGCTTTGGCTTAAGCCAAAAGTTAAATAGTAATCATGGATCTAAGTGTCTTTCACAAACAATGTTTAAGCATGTTAAATTAACAAGCATTGGAAAAAGAAAATGTTTCACCTCAACCTACATCAAGACCAAACTACAAAGGACCATGAATTAATAGAGTTGTAGCAACAAACAACAAAGGAAAATGGACAAATCAAGCCTTGGCAGAAGCCATGGATGTAATTGAGAGAAGTCCATGTTTATTGAGGGTAACAAGTAAGTCATAAAACATACCAATGACCTCCTTTTCAAACTATTTATTTAGGAAAACTAGCTCACAAAAACATGTGCCAACAAGGGTCTTAACATATGAAGAAAATGTAGCAATAGTAGCATGGATCTTGGTTATGCAAAAATGTGGTTTGTTAGTTATTTTACAACAATTAAAATTGAAAGTTGTTGAGCTTACAAAAACTTGAAGTGAAGCATTCCCAAACTCCTTGACAAACTCAACTATGAGTCCAAAGGTGAAAACAACGGAAAAATAAGGAGTTGAAGTATGTTCTCTAACTCGTAACACTTGGGGGGTAAAAAAGGCATGCTAAAGTTCTAGGATGGGGATTAGGGCAAGTGACAAGTAGGTCAATTGTTCACATTGACCTGCATAAACCAAATAACAAGTTGGTTAGTGCATAATTTGAGCACTTTTGGTGCATGGATGAATCACAGGCACACATGAACTCACAAGACTCACCACGGCCTGGACTTGGGGGAACCCATCACATCCCCCCTTATAATATTCTTTGTGTTTGGCCACGGAGGTTTCATCCAAATGTCATTTTGTCCCAGCATTCCCAAGTTGGGAGTCCTGAAATTCTTGAAAATAAGACTCTCACGACTCTAGAAGCCCATAACTTTTTGTTCAAAACTCCGATTAAGGTGAGGTTTAAAGCAAAGTTGTAGCCCTTATTAAGAGCTTTCTAAATATATGTGGCATGCCACCTACAAGCAAATAAATCAGGGCAATTTTTGACTTTTAGTGGTTAGGAATCAAATTGGCACTTTGACTCGTGGCCCTTCTTTTGGCCATAACTTGTGTTTAAATATTCAAATGGGATGTGCAAGCCCATTTAAAACATTTAAGTTCCAAGAGCTTTTTAATGGTATAAGGAAATTTTCAATCCAATGAGTTTTGACCCTTGAAATTATCATTTGAAAATTCAAGAGTTCATCAGGATTCCAACTTCCAAAGTGAGAGCCCACTTGGGAGTGTGTGAGTTCATTCCCTCACACTTTCCTACATTCCCGGAAACATGAAATGTGATTCTTAGGCTTCACTCTCACTTCGCACCTTTGTAAGCCCTTATCTTGGTCACGAGCCCAAGGTCAGGGCCATGACATGAAGCTACCCCATTTTGTAATGGTGTATTAAAAAATAGTTGGTGGTATTGGTTCAAAACCAAACATCCAAATTTGAACGTCAAGCAAATAAAGGCTTTGGAAGTTTTTTAAACATAAAGGTTGATTATAAACAATTGCAAAACATCCTACAATAACTTGCAAATGTTGTGTACTCTCAAAATAATTATAATGCAAATCATGTATGGAACTCAATCATCCAAGCAAACATGCATCCAAGCAAATAAAAAAATCAAAAGTTTGAGTTTTGGCCAAAAAGGTTTCAAATTACATTTACATCATTCCCAAATCTTGGGAATGGTTAATTATGAACTATGTAATGAATGGAATAGGCGAAGTTCTACTAAGGTTTTACATCTTCAAAGGTGAAAGATTAAAAAATGACTTTATTACAAATATGTTTAATATACCTTGAATAAAATTTATATAGTATACTTTAATGTAGTCCACAAAACCTTGGTGTACATTAGTAAATATATAAACACACTATAATAAGTAACCAAATTATAACTACTTTTGCAACTAAATGAACATAGGAGCTTATTCTTGGATGAAAAAATGGAGTTAATCAATATGGGAAGATGCTTGATTTAATAATCACACCATAGTCGCAAAAATAGTCGTAAAGTTTAAAAGATGGTGACTAGTTGTAAAAATGATAAAACAAAGTTGGAAATGATGGTAGTTGCATGTAATTGCAAATTGAATGGTTACATATTACAATATCTATTCTAATGAAATGAAGGTTTTTATATTGTTGTGTCAAGCCCTAAGTAGGGAGAAGCAACAACCAAGGACTTGAGGGTGTAAAACCTGTAGCAAAAAATAAAAATAAAAATTTTGTGAAGAGAAAAAAAAAGAAAGAAAACAAGGCATAAATGGAGGACGGAGGGAGAGAGAGAAAGAGGTGAAGAAAGGAAGCAAAAGGAAAAAATGAAAACAAGGAGAAGGGTTTCGCACAAATCAAATTTGTTCATTTCGTTAATGATAAAAATGAAAAAACACAAAGACCTAAAGGTTTTATGAAAAAACACGATGCTTTGTTTTTTGCAGGTAATGGAAAAAAGGAATGAAGCCAAAGAGCACAAGGCATTTTGTTATTTATGGGTGATGGAGAAAGGAGGTGCAAGGTGCAAGAAAACAAAACCTAATCCCCAAATGCTTGAACCTTTAAAAACCTACTAATATCCAAAACTAAAGGGTGGGAAAAAATGCCCATCAAGGGTTGGGTTTCAAAAAGTACTCATTAGGACCTATTTTTACATTATGGATTTTGGCTTGGATATGCCATAAACATGGGTTCAATGGTTTGGGTATTTGATTGGGTATTTAGAAAGGTTCTAGTTTCCAAGTGTCACGGATGCCAATGCCATGGAATTCATTCATTTGGATGGTCATCCATGACTTGTAATAAACTTGTATTTGATTTTTTTTAAAAATTCAATTCATTTTTAATTAACTTCCAATTAAGTGTTGGTTCATTTCCAATTGACTTTTAATTAAATCTTAATTCATTTTTAGTTAACTTATAGTTAAATTCAAATTAACTCCAAGTTAATTCTTGATTAATCTTCAGTTGAATCCTAGTTAATTTTAATTAACTCTAAGTCAACTTCTAGTCAAGTCATGGGTATATAACTTTCAGTTAAATTTCAGTTAACTCATAGTGACTTTTAAATAAGAAGGTTATCAAGAAGCTTCTTTACTCGATGCACACATAAAAGCCTTCTTGGAAACTTCCTTGAGCTAAGTGCCCAAGGGGGAATAAATTGAAGTAGGACCTTTCATTTCTTTTAGTTTGTTCAACACCAGTCCTAAGCATGATCTTGCACCATAGCCTTGTCATGTTTTTTACATGTCCATGTTTGCATATGTTAACATAATAAAAATTTGTTTTCATGTTTGTTTTGCACATCTTGTGTTTTTGTTCTTAATTCTTGTGTTTTTGTTTTGAATGACATAATCTTATTTTGTTCCTTGTTTGAAAGTTAGATTTAAACATTTTTTTAAGCTTTTGTTCTTATGGTTATTTATGTCTTTGACATTAAATGGGTTTTTGTTACTTGGACCCACAGGTTTAACCCGTCCATCTGGATACCTACCCAAAATTGGATTAGATCCTCTCTTGTATGGCTTTAGGTTCATATCCTTTATGCCCATTTCTCAAGATGAATAATGTTTTCAAATGCAAAATTTTGTGACACAAAGGATGAATATGATGGGACCTACATTCTTTCATAACAATCTGGACAAGCTTTTTGAACATTTATTTTATTGTATCATCCCTCACAATTTTTTCTTTATACTTAGGGCCATTTTAAACAAAGGTCCAAGGTCCAACAAAATGGAGCATTCCTATTGGTCAAGAACTAAAAATTGGACCCAAGGCCTTTAGATGAGAATCTAAGACTAATTGAAGCCAAATTGAGGTGGCATTTATAGGGCACCATTTTGGAAGGACATTTAATTAGTCCAAACTAAAAAAATGGAACTTGAAAGAGAGCTCATGGTTTGGAGAACCAAGATGTAAGCTATGGTCCAAGGTTGTTTCTTTCATTGTTTTTCATTATTTTTCATTGTTTTCATTATTTTTCAAGGTTTTTTTCCCCACTTGTTTTTGAAATTGAAATTGTGTAAGAATGGAGGACATTTCATGAATGGAGGATATTGTTGAGTGCACACCCGTCATTCCATTTTGAACACATCTAGTGTTGGCATGGGGGTAAAATCACAGTCAAAGGAGCCACCAAGTGAGTGGACATTCCTTAAAATTGCATTTTTGTATGTTTGAAAAATCACAAGGGAAACATACACTATAACAAAACATGTGTCCCTATATGTTAAGTGATTTCACTAGATTTTGAGTGAATTCAATTATCTTAATAAACATGAACTAGTTGGAAAGTAATGAATTCATTGGTTTAATGAACGGGGATTAGTGAACTACACCCACATTTTGTAGTAGTGATAATAGTTTGGATTGTCATAAATGTTTTTGGAATATTTTTCATTAATTACAAAGTTTACATGCTCAAAGTTTGACATAAATTTAAAATGTTTTTGCATGTTCAAAACAATCAAACCTCAAGAATGGACAATCCTTGTTTTTATCAAACATCCTTTTTTTCTACCAAATGTGCACCATTCCTTTTGAAAATTGGAGAAGATTTTAACATTGATGATTAGAAGGGCAAAAGGACTTGAATTGATGAAAATTGTTTTTATACCCATTTGAGCACATTTGGTTCAAAATTGTGTTTGACCTTGGATTTTGAAAATGTGACTTTAACAAAAGTTATTCATATATATGTGATAGAGGGCATGAATGCATAATATACATGATATAAAATCAATTTGTAATCAAAATGTATTTATATCTAAAATGCAATGTTAAATGGGCCATTCGAAATACATAATTTAAAGTTATAAACCAACGCAAGAATGACATGTGTCATGTGCAATCCTTGGAAAAGGATTTTTACCTTGGTTTCTTTAACTCCTTTGATCGTGATTTCACCCATGGCTAGTTTTGTACACAAGGTTGTTATTCAAAGGCATGCATTTTTAGTTATTAAAAATGCTCAAAATGAAGGTGTTTCAGAAATGAGGACAAAAGTTTTTGGTCATGGAGGGTTAAAATGTTCATTTTCACAAATGGAAGGAGATTTGGATTTTCAAAAAATTCGTAAATTGGTTCCCTTTCCCAAAAAGAAAGCAACAAAGAAAAAAACGATTATAGTTACAATGAAGAGGAAGATGAGGAAGGTGAGAAGACTAGAAAATTTGGGCAAATTGTGAAGTTCTACATCTAATGGCATTACGAGGAGAAATGGAATTTGAATTTGCCAAAAATGTGAAGAAACAAGGTAAATTCCAACTTATTGAAAGTTTATATATATATAGATCTTATTTTTGCTCTATTTTCATAGTTGAAACTTGGATGTAATGATAAAATTTTTGAAAGCAAAGTAGGCCAAAAAATAGCAAAAATATCATATTTAGATTGGGCCAATTGGGCCTTTACATTTGCCTCTTGTGTTTGCCCCCCTTTCCCCCCATTAAAGGTCACCATTTTAGTCACGATGAGGTTGAAACCCACATCTCCTTGGGGGGAAGGAGAGGAGCTAACCACAAAACCAATTTTATTTCAAATGTTTTGATGTGGTTTGCATTTGTTTTATTCATGTAATCAATTTTTATTTTTTTGTTTCAAAGATTATTTTCAGTCCATAAATCAAGGTTTTTGACCCCAATTTTTTTCTCTTTTAGGGGTGGATACATGGGTCAAATTCCGCACCCAAATGTTGGCTACATTCTCTGGTTTCTCAAAGATTCCAATTGCTTGCAAACATAAGTTCAATGCAAGTTACAAACAATACAAAAATGACAAAATTGTAAATGGGATTTCAAGTAATGATCATCATGAATGTCCTTTTTATGATGCCTTGGACAGTTGGTGGCATCGAAATGGAAATGTGATGAAACATGTAAGTGCTTCTACAACTAAAATTGATGAAATTGTGGGCAATCCAAAATTTCAAATAGATCTTGATAGTGGTTCTAAGGATGATGCTAGTAAAAGAGCCTTTAGATAAACCAATCACTCCAAATGAGGTTATAAAACAAAACAAGAGGCAGAAGATCAATGTTCTTGAACATTTTTCAACCATGGTTGAAAATAACACAACAATGTTACAACAATTTGCAAAAACCAGTGCTTTACTAAAAAATATGGATGTCCAAATTGGACGCCTCATAGATAAGCTATAGGTTACATAACATATGAGCTTTGAACATTCATCACAATTTGACCTAGAATTTGATGTATCTAGGAAAGCAAGATTGACATTTTAAAAAAAATGAACTTCAAAATTTGTTTTGCTAAAAGTTCATGAATTGCCATAGCCTCCATCAACATTTTCTTGATTCTTTCTTCTTTTACTTCCTTATTAGTGTTAGGAAATGGTAGTACTATCAATATAATGAACTACCTTCATGGGACAAAATAATTAAAATTTAGTTCTATGAAGAATTCTAATAAAAGTAATATTAATTATTAAAAGGGGCATCTTAGTAACTATTTAGTTATTAGTGATAAATATTCTACTTACCATCTTCTATTTATTAGGGGGTGAGGACATTTAAGTTATTAGTTCAAGTGAAAAAGGATGGATGGATTTCCCATGACTAAGATGTATGAAAGGGACTAAGATAAGTAGATTTAGAAGGATAAACAAATCTAGGAAGATAAAAATTCAACCTTTGTGTGGTGAATATCCTTATTGAGTTCCTCATTTATCCTTTGAAGAGGAGGATTGTAGATCATTCCTTTGTATGATTCTAAATTGGATGTGGTTAGGAGAGTTCTATTGGGGAAAAAATGTGTATGTGACATTGGAGATAAAGGTGGAAAGTATGGAAATATCTTGTATTTTGATTCTTGCAATGAAAAATGGTTGAAAGTATATCATATTTTTAAAATTTTGTTCTACTCGAAGGATGTTAAATAGTGGGGGAAGGTAATACACAATAAAATTGCATAATGTTTTGTTATGTTTTATGTAGTAGTTTTTTGTTTTTAAATAGAAAGTACCTTTTGCCACGGGACAATAGTTGCCATTAAAAGGCAACAACAAAGAGGTAGACATGAAATTTGAGGTTTACAGGGAAGGTACCGTTGTTGTAGACGATAGGCAACGGTCACAAAGGGTCTGTAGGTGTTACAAGCGATAGGCAACAACTACAAAGAGTTCGCATGTGTTGTAGACAATAGGCAACAACTATCAAAAGTCTGCAAGCAATTATGGGTCTTCTTTCAAGTTTGTTGCATGACATTAGTTATTGCAAGATGGTAGTTTTTGCATGACGGTAGCTGTTGCATGATAGTGGTTGTTACATGACAATAGGCAAATAATAAACAAGTTTTATTTTCATCTTTTTTCTTATTCCTTTCTTTATTTGGCAACCTTTTTCCTTGATGGTAATTAGGTTGCCAAATTCCAAGGTTTAACACTAGTCCATTTCAAAGCCATCCGAATTGATAATGCACATGTTATGCGAACATATGCAAATCGTCACCAAGTCCAGCATGTGGCAAAATGGAATGTCTACTCTCTTGAGGAAAATTAAAAACCTTCCTTTGAACATTTTGAATTTTGCACGATTTCCACTACTAAGTTGTGAGATGCTAAGTTTGTGATTTATAGCACCTAGGATGTAAGAAATTTCATGTAAATGTTCAAAACTAGTGGTAATTTCTTTGATTTTGTTTCTAGTCAATTTAGGTATCACTAATGGTTTCAAGTGCTTTCTAATTGCTACACAAAATTCTTTCACTATAATGGATGCCATACTATCTACAATGCCATAGACACCTCTCCACACATTTGTAATGAATTTCCATTGCCCAATATTGCAAGAGCCATTACTACTTTAGCTTTCATAAGGATGTTTTTCCTCATGTTTGTATTTTTTCACTCAAGACTTGGACCTACAACCTTAATCAAAGCACAAAATGTGTCAAAGTTTAACCTTGTACATTGTTGAAACATCTTTTCCAAAAAACTTCCAAAAAGTTGATTCTTCATATATCCAACTGCCCTCTCATACCTCCATATTTTCTTTGAACTCTTAGTGGCATGTTCACAAAACTCTAAAAATAATAGCAAAGCACTTATCATATTCCATTGAATGTTGTGTAATAGCTACTTGTTGCAATAAGATCACTTGTGCAATGATTCAATAGATGACCATAGTAAAAACTAGGACCACCAATATCTTGTGCCTATGCACATTCATTGTGTTTTTATAGTAGAACACACAAAAGAAAAGAAACGAAAAGCAAGAAACAAAGAAAAGGACATGAAAAAAGTGAAAAAAGAAAAAAAAGAACAAAAGACAACCTAATCCTCTCACATGTAAATCTCACTTTTTTACTAATTGGACCTATGCCTTTATACACACTCATTGTACCTTACAAAAAAGTGTTTTTTTAATGTGAAGAAGAGTCCAATTTAAAGGACCAATAATTTGCTCCAGTTTGCTTCAAATTAGTCCCTGGAATTTTGGACCCTGGACCCTCATCTAAAGTGGCCCTTAGAAGTAGAGCAGCAGAATGTACCCAATGTTGTAATACCCACCTGGATATAGTGAATCTCCTTATACAATGATGTCAACCTTTCAACACAATCTCCAAATGCAGACATTCAGCCCCCTGTAGGAAAATTATTCAGTCCCAGACTTTTCATCCATCCTGATAACAAAATCTCAGAGTAGTTGCATTCAGACACAACATCGTCTCACCCCCAACTCAGTGATTCTTGACTTTCTCCCTCTACAACATCAAACTATGCAACTCTGATACTGTTTCCCTCTCTAAATGTCCACAAGGTACAGCCCTATTCCCATAGCCTTTCCATCAGTCAGACCATAAGCACATACTGTATTCTCATGACCACAGACAGACAATTGCAATTCTTTCCTTGTGCCCATTCTCATACATCTTCACTTGAGTCATCAATTATCCTTTGTTTGTCATCACATCCTAGCCATGCTCCAAATTTTTTTGCCAAGTACATTCCAGAAAGCTAACAGAAGTTCCATAGTGAAAGAAAAGGCTGTAGCATCTACAACATACTTCTTCCTCCAATCAAAACACACAAGCAAGCAAATAGTCACCAACAATGAAAATTCCTTCAGAGTCTCTCTATCTTGCCACATGCCTCTTGCATTCCTCTTATTCCACCTTGCAGCATTCCTCCACCACACATCCCACATCACCAGCAAGATTAGCTTCGTTTATTTTCCTCAAGCACCCACTCTCCTCAATTCTAAAAACAGAGGGACACCACTATCTGCACACAAACAAAATGACAAAATAAACATGCAGCAATCACATCCAGTGCTGAAATTCTTGCTGCATCTCTCTTCAAGAAGCTCCCATTGAAGAAAGATGACAATCATCTCAAAAACCTTCTGCCTGAAGCCAAAATAGATGTGATCAACACAAAACGGTTCTGCCTTACGCCAAAAGTAGATGTGTTCAATGCAAAACCCTAATCAAGCCCTATTCACAATATCTCTATGCCATGGTGTCAATTTGTTTTCACACCTCTTTGGGCTACACCTGCAAATACAAAGGAAAAATTAGGTGAGGTTTTATGTGCAAAAGTTGAGTACTTTACATGCAGTGGAGTGGAGCAAATGAAAGAGCTGCATTGCAAAGTTAAAACTCAAGCAACAAGGAGAAGCCAATGTGAATGACATGAGAGAAATTCGAACAAATAGACATCTACTGCTGCAGAAGCACATGATATTCAGAGACCTTTCTTGTTTAGGATGGAAGCATCATGTTCAAGAATTTCACACTACCTATGGCTTGTTGCAAGAACAGGTACCACACAGAGAAGTTTCTTAGTCAGCAAGCAAGCAACAAACCAAACTGCAACAGCCAGCTGCACTGATTAAGTCAGATTATCCACTCTGATGTCATCAGTGCTGTGCTAGACTGCACTCAGGAATCGTTAAATCCTGGTCGTAATATGAAGCACATTCATTGCTGACACAAGAACCGATCTGGGCAGATATACAACTGGAGAGTTGCACTTTTAAACAATTGAGAAACTCTTGATCATGATTGCTGCAACTGGAGACCCCAACTTCACGAGTTGTGTACAATAGAGTCTGCCATCAAATGGTGGCAGCTGATCCTAGACTTTCAATGCCTCAAACTTTTGGTACTATCTGAACTGTGCATTTATACAGGCCAGCATCAACCAAAGATGCAAAATATACCTACTACTACTACTTCAAAGGAAGGAGCAGTGACTGTGCAAGGGCAGAAGTTCCATTGTTGGGTGCTGCTTTCAATCCTAGAATAGTGGTCATGACTTCATAAAGTTGGATATTCTCAAATGAAGGTATCTTGCGACCCTGGGCAAATTGAGGTCCAGCAGCAATGAAGATAGTTCGCATAGAAAGGTAAGCATTATCATATCCATGTGACCCTCCACATTGTGCATGCTGGCCTCGCTTATCAGCCACTCTGTAGGCCTCTTCAACCATGCCAATTATTGGCTGTATTCTTTCACTCTCTGAATAATGCAACCGTGCTGGTAGGTCCTCTTTCAGGTATAGGTGCAAGTACTCAGAGTTGTGCACTTTTCCAGATGCGAGCCCTTGTGAAAGATTGAAGAACACAGTTGCTACATCTACCTCTGGTGGTGGCCTGATTGCCAAAACCGGGCTGTAGGAATCTATCCACTTGTGAGGTATGTGAATCCATGGTGCCAAATCCTCCAGGTATATCATCTTGTCGTCACAATTTCCAACCATGCCATGATCCCCCACCAGCATGAGTGTGACATCTTGAAGCACACCACGTTTCTCCAGCCCATCTAGCAACCTCCCTATCATGGCATCAATGTGCACCACGGCGTCGGTAATCTGCGGAGCATCAGGTCCAGTCTCATGTCCCTGGTGATCCGGATCCTCGAAATAGAGAGTCACGAGGCTCGGGCGCTGCTCTCCTGGCAAGTCCACAAAACCTAACACCGCATCCACACGCTCCTCAAATGGAACCGAGCCATTATACTGCCGACACAGATTGGGAGGGCAATTCCAAGGACCTTTCACCACTTCAGAACCGGGCCAAAAAAAAGTGGCTGCTTGCAAGCCATTATTGACCACCGTCTCCCAAATGGGCTCCCCGAGCCACCACTTGGGATCGTGGCTCCCCATATTGAACTTCTCTGAGCTTCTTGGGTCTGGATCTCTGAACGAGTTGGCTATCACCCCATGCCAAGCCGGATACAGCCCCGTGACGATGGAATAGTGATTCGGAAACGTGAGGGAAGGATACACCGGAATCATCCCCGTCTCTGCCTCTGTGCCATTCAAACGCAGTCGATCAATGTTCGGCGTGGGAGCCTTGAAGTTATAACCCCATCGGAACCCATCAGACGATATAAGTATGATGAGCGGCTTGTCCAGCACTTGCAGAGGCCGCGAGGTGCCCCAGTCTACTCCTCCTCCTCCTCCTCCTCCTCGTCGCACAATAACCTTGCTGCGGTTACGGTCTTCCGAGCCGATCCAAACGCAGACCATCGCTAAAAGAACAGCCACCAACGCGCATGTCACTGCCAGCAACGGGTTCCATCTCCGCCTCCCTGTTACACCCCCGTCCGTACTGCTCAGCAACGGCCTGCTGATGTCGTCCCCACGCAGCGTTGGACCGTGATGAGGCTGACGAGGAGCTTCCGCCATCGCCATCCCCTCGAGGACTACACCCGGGGAATTCTCGCAAAGCTCTTCTTGAACAACGAATGTTATGCCTACATAACTAGGATAGTATTCGCCGTAATGTTTCTGTACATTTATGAATGGATCCCAGGTAGGGGGGCCCATTATACTTGTGAGCTCCTTCAGTCAGGACCGAATTTTATTTCCACTCTTCCAGCTTCTATATTACCATAGTACCTTGGCAGCTTGGACACTAAGGCCCACTTTACACTCAAATCAAGCATTCCTATTGGTGAAAAAGTTGGAATCAGCCCCAAGGGGCTTTACACTAGGAGTCAAGGCTGAAATTTAAAAAATATTCTCAATCTGCCCGAACTTACTAATAAATGCTGAACTTTATGGCCTTGTATTGGCCCCAAGGCTGAAAAAAGGATACCATCTAAGGCCACCTTTACACTAGGAGTCAAGGCCGAAAAAACTTGGGGCCAACTTTGAGCATTTTTGGCTTGTTGTTTGGCCCCAAGTTACTTATAAATGCTAGAACATTGACGTCAGAATATTAATAAATGCTGCAACATTGGCCCCAAGGGTTTCAAATTGGCCTCCCAAATTCAATGCTATCCTTTTTCCAGCCTTGGGGCCAATACAAGGCCATAAAAGTATTTATTAGTAACTTTGGGCAGATTGAAAAGATTTTTTCTAGTTCAGCCTTGACTCCTAGTGTAAAGCCCTTGGGGTTGATTTCAACTTTTGCATCAATAGGAATGCTTGATTCGGATTGAACATCGGCCCTGACTCCTAGTGTAAAGGGGGCCTAATCTGGGAAGCCAATTTGCTACCCTCAGTGCCAATGTTCCAGCATTTATTAATATCCTCATGTCCATGTTTTAGCATTTATTAGTAACTTGGGTTCAAACAACAAGCCAAAAATGCTCAAAGTTGCCCCCAAGTCTTTCCAGCCCTGACTGCTAGTGTAAAGCAGGCCTAATCATATTATTTTCAGAAATGTTGAAATTTTCAAATTTTGTTTATATTTATATTTATATTTATTTATTTTGGCAAAGGACAAAATTTTGTGAAGGAAAATATTTAATCTTCAAGGAGTTTTTTATTTGTCAAAATGAAAATTTCAGAATTAATTAATCATTTGAGATACATGTGTTGAAGCTGCAAAGGTACTATGGTAGTATAGAGTGAAATTGGCAAGTTGAATGATCAATCTCTTTATTAGATCTTTGAGTGTGTGGGGGGTAAAACCCAGGGGTGGGAGCATTCCCAAAATGAGGTGCTTATGATGATAGCCAAGTCCAGGGTTGCATTTTGGGAATGTCCCTCTACACATTTCTGTTTTCTGATCTTGAAGTGCAACTTTTACATTGCTTTCAATTGTACACAGACTCACAAGGTTAGGTTGGATGCAGAATGAAAAGTTGCTTGTTTTCATTTTGAGATAAGGCATTGCATGTATGGAAACAAAGTTGGCAGGGAGGTCAGATATGTAAGGTCCTTGTGCAAAAGATCAGAAGTGCATTCTACTAGGTATAATACAAAAGCAGCCATTCACAGCCTTGGGTGGTAATTCACCAGTTCAGCTACTGCTGCATGACATGTGTTGTGTTCTGATTGGTTTTTTAAATGAAGGTCATTGAAAGTCTCATGTCAAAGTGATCACAAGTGAGTCTTTGGTTATTGGTACTGAGTCTCTGGTCATATCATATTTGTATTCACATCTTCATTCATGGCATTCAGTTGCACAATTGCTCTCTGTTTTGTATCTACAATTTGGGATTTCATTCATAGACTCAGACTTATTTGGGTCTCTTTGTACTCCTGGGGCACAGGTGGATGTGAGTCAAAGAATGTTTCAGTTCTTGGACAACTCGACCCTTGACTGTCAATGAAGAAGCCCATTGCCATTGAGTTATTGGCAACATTTCAAACTAAACCAAAGTGCAAATTTCAGAGGAGCCAACCCATCCACTGAAAGAATGAAGCTTAGGTTTCCTATTTCATAGCTGACGAGACTACCTAGCCTTTGACAGTCAAATGCGCCTCATTAATTTGCCTGCTAGGAGATTTTCAGGATGTGTCATCAAATGGGCAAGTGGATTACAGAACAGAGAGAAAATGTATATTGGAACATTCTACAACTGATCACATCACAGTATCAGAAGCAAACCTGACCATGAGAACCAAATACACTTGACATTTTCAATTAGAGGCAAGCCCATCCCATCAGGTGGAAGTTGTATCATGGATATGCATATTCTAAGGGAAAACAAATCCATTTGCTGTTAACTTCATGTTTTCACCTAATTTCCTCCATGCTGCCAGAGCTAAAGCCTCAAAAATGGACCTGTGAAGTAGACCATGCTGGTCCAAACCAATGTTAATTGACCAATCGTAGATAGATTACAGAAAATTACACGCCAGGATGGAAAGTGAAACATGTTCTCTCTCAGTTAGCAAAAGTCTAAGCACCCTGAAGTTCAGGTCAAAGGTGATAGGGCCTACAATAGTCTCAGGTTCCAAACTATGTAAACACATAGTAATGCATGAGCTCTGGCAAGGTGCAACCACATTCTCAGAAATGTGGAGGTAACTTTCCAGCCTGCAGTATGTATAATTTGCCAGCTGCTACATGCTCCAACCTTATGCACTCGAAATCACTCCCGCTCACTCATCAGATGGAAGTCTGAATAAAACCTCAGGTTCTACTTCTATTCCTATCTCTTGTCTGGTTCACAGGAAAATTGGATTGATAAAATTATGTCAATGTGATCCTCTAAACAATGAAGTCTGGATGTTCCATTGAGAAATCTGTCCTAGTCTTGGACACTTCACTCACTGGTAAGCCCATCCCATGAGGCACAAGGTGCATCATGACTGAAGAATATGCAATCTTATAGATGAAAAATCCATGCATGGTTTGACTTCCTAACTTGCTACCTAGATTCCTCCATTGAGCCAGAGCTGATGCCTCATAAACTGACCTGGACATTAGACCATGCCAGTTCAAACCTACCATGGAACAACCAATCATACAGTGATTAAGAAAACATGCACATCAGAGAGATGGGCATGCATAAAGGTCTACCTCTGACCCCCTATATCTTCATACAGGCCAGTTGTCCTATTGTACCTCAAAGATGCATCCCCAATGGTGCCAGCTACTTTGTTGCGCACTTTTCGCACTAGAACTTCCACCTGGTCCAGGGGGCCATGACTAGCATCACGGTTGCGGTGAATCACGATGCCATTGTCACATTTGTTGATAAAATGGGCACTCCCACTGACATCATACAAGCCAGGAGCTTCTCCTTTCCAGACTTGGAGCTGCTTTGGATGGGCTACAAACCAGACATGGCAATCATGATGCTGAGCAAATCGCTTGATTTTTGTAAGCATCTGACTGACATATTCTGTCTCTGTCTGGTTCCCTGGTCGCTGGTGATCAAGCTCATTATATGGGTCAATGACCAGCCCTCGAATGCCATGCCTCAACACAGCTGCCTTTGCAAGATTCAGCACCCACTCCACAGAGGGTAGCTGCTCATCCTCATGTCGAATCAGAAAAAAGTTCTGCTGAAGCCATTTCTTCCCTCGTTCTAAGTCCTCTTTACTCATACGGGGAATCGAATTGGCATAGGATGCATCAAAAAAGGGCTGGCCAATGTGCTTCTCAATAAGCTTTCTTGCATGCTCTCGTACTTTGTTCTCCATTGAACATAGAGCAAATGTCCAATGCCTACTCTTGTTGAGATTACAAATGAGTGCATCAATCCACTCGCTCTTACCTGAATTTGGCACCCCTGTCACAATTGTAAGCTCTCCTGGTACTACCCTGTAAATCTCATCAAGAGAACGCCAACCAGTTGATACCCCTTTCTCATCTCCTAACCGCAAATGGTAGTAATCATCAATCTCTTTGAAGAACTCACGAAAACTGAAGAGACCACGAATAGGGTACAGCTCTGCATGTTCAATCAAGTCCTTCACTCCTTCATGACCTAATCCTCTAAGGACTTCATTGGCATCCTTGAACAGTTCCCCCTCTGCTTTTTCTGGCCAGTTTACACGCCAGCATCGCTCTCGCCCAAGCCTGCGAGCAAGCTCCTCTGCCAATGCTTGTCCAGGTTCATCAGAGTCTGTTGCCAGGATAATGCGTGTTGCTTTCTCAAAGTATTCTTTACAATTCCAAAGGTACTCATACTTCTTGTCATCTTCGGGTGCAGGAAGCTCATCTGAAGAGACTTTTGGTGGTGCACCATCAGGAACACTGACACAGTTGAATATCCCAGCCTCATACATGGACAGTTTGTCAATCTCTCCTTCAACAATCACAATCTCTGTGCAGTTCTTGATGTGATCTAATCCATAGAGGATTTTGGTAGAATCCTTTACTTGCCAAAATTTCTTGTCAGCATCCCGAAACTTGCAATTCAAGATCCGCCCATCCTGAAGATAGGGGAAAGCAATGGCAAGTCCATTGTTATAGTTCTGGCATTGCATCACATAGTTCTGAGCAATTGTCTCCTTTGACAACCCTCTACCTTCAAGATACAACAAAATCCTCGGCCCCAAAGATTCGAGACCTAGACTCTCCACAGTGTGGACTGTATTTGATTTTCCTCTTGTTCGCTTGACAGGTTTCACAGCAGATTTCACACCTCCATTTGTGCGAGTCCCAATAGAATAATTGGTTGCCACAGCACCACGCACACCCACCCCTGAATGGGTGCTTCCCTTCCATCCACACTTCCCTCTATGACAAATCCACACAGCATGAGTGCCATCTTCAGGAATGGTAACACACAGACTTTTCTCCTTGCTGCTACCACCTAAACATTTTGGGCAAGTCATCCGGAAGGCACCCGGATGGTAAGAAGGCAGCTCAATCCCCTCCTCGTTAAGCCGTTTCTCATAGTACTTGGTGATTGCAGAAGCTCCTGCCATAGCTGCAATGCCCATGGAGTAACCGAAACTGAGTCCATGAAATTCACACAACCCATTCTGTTCCTTACCTCTTCCTGGCACTACTACCGCGAGCTTGGAAATTCTCGACAGGGGTTGAAGTTGCCACACAGGTTGCAAAGAGTGGTATATTCTTGTTCCTAGAAACGACCGGAAGCACTTTCGATCGAAAGCTGTGGAGTAGGAGGGTCTCCACACGAGGCGTACTTGGCTACAGCCTAAAGGCCCAGCCACCACTTGCCTCCCCAGAACCATGGCCACCAGCGTAGCAATTGTGCCTGAGATACCCTCCTCTCCCTTCTAGAGCTTCAATACTACAACCTTGCTGTCATCTCTTGCTCCGAGTAGTACCCATTACTGTCTCTTCAGCTTCCCCACCTGTCCTCCTCCTCAGTACCTCTGTGTTTCCCATGAGATCTGACTTATTTCACACACTATCCACACTCTCCATCTCTTCTGCGGTATGAAAAGAGATTCACACATCCACCAACTCCTACTTCCAAGGAAGTTACTCTCCTCACCAGCTAACAGCAGCAGCGTTCTTTTTCTGAAGTGGTCTTAATTGCTTCAAACCCTAACTTTGAAGCTCGCTTGACGTTGAAAAGTGGGAGTAGGGTTTAAGAAAGAAAGATGGAGGCCAGGGTTTAGTGGGCGTTTCCCATGGCGAACAATATGCACCCACTGCTCGGAAGACCAGATTGGAGGGAAAGGTTTATGGGAAGCAAGGGTTTGCCAAACCCTAAAAGTAGATACTTGCTCCTCTCTGATCTCTTCTCGCACGATAGCGTATCCTTAGCGAGGTAATGCCTTCATTGGCGACTCGATTTGTTGTTTTGCGAGGAGATGCCAGTGTGGATCATGTTATGCGTTCTTTGGTATCCGAATTGTCGATCCGTAAACAAGATTGATGCAAGGGCTTAAGAGTGTTCAAAGCTTTGATATCATCTCCTATTGGTGACTTGGGTCTTCATCAGCTCCCAACAGTGGGAGTAGATAAGTATATAATTCTCCACCTTGAATTCCAGGCAAAATGATTATACAATTATCCGAGTCCTGAGTTTCAATCTGGGAAGCAAAGGGATGACTCAGTCGTGTTGTTGGCTAGCACTTCAAGAGTCAATGTGTCTAGAGACTCACCGACAGATGAAATAGCATGGGGTTCAGTACTTCCTTTTATTTCAGTAACAAGGGAGCAATAACATCTCCGCTGCAATCACGATGATGACACTGTGAAATTGCAATCAAAGGGCAAAGACTCAGCAAATGCAATAGACAGTGACACTGCCACCGTTGCAAGATATGCTCTCCAAGTTGCTTCAAAGTAACCAAAGTCAGCAAAGTGAACTGTTATATCTGCACAAGCACATTATGTCAGGGCTTCTCCAAATGGGCTTCACAGCATCCTGCCATGGACCAAGTCCAAAGCCACTCATGTGCAGCTCATTTGCCGCCCAACATGAAAACTGCCATGTATTTCTCATAATTCCATGTAGTAGATGGGCCTCCCAAGCTTTCTGCTTCTTGCTTATGAGGCAATTGATTTACAGATACATTAACTGTTCCTGTCTCTAGTAGCCAAGATTCTTCAAAATGGGCAGGCATAAATCTGAAAACTATGTGCTGGAGTGGGTTCCCCAAGAACGTGTCAACAATTCAAGAGACGTTAACATAGCAAGTTTCAAATTGCAACAAATGGAATTAGATTTCTGAAGTAGAGAGCTACTATTTGTGCTGAGGTCATTGTCATGGCAGATCATTGGCAGTTAGACTAAGATCGTCTTGTGTCCGTGGAACTGAATTGAAATAGATGTAATAGCAGAACCCACCTGAAAAGCATGAAAAGCATGATGGATATGCACAACAAAATACACACCCCGGTTGATCACAAGTTCAGACATGCCCTCCTCCCTTCAAAAACTGAACCCAAAGAATTCTCAGTACAAGCTCTCAGAGGCCAAGTTAGGTGCCCTTGCAGCTGCCACAAAGCCCAGCATGGGCACCTCTACTACAGCAGTGCCACAATAGCCAAAAGCCTATGGAACTAACAGCTGCACAGCTACTGATCTGAAGATACACTTCTGGACTAGGATGGCCTGCTCTAAGGAGCTGAAAGTTTGCACTAAGTAAAGCAAATTTTCAAGTGGTGGGAATCATGTTATCCATTGTGATGCACATTACATGAGCATTTTGTGAATAAAGATAAACAACATGAAATTTACATAATTGTGGAGAAATGTGTTTAGGACAACCATGTGAACCATGTGGTGCATATGAGGACTCTATGTGAATAATGTACAATATTACACCTAATGCATTTCCTTAATGTGTATACTACTATTGGGTCATTGTGACCTATGTATCACAAATTCTGGACATCTATGTAGGATTGAGATATAATTTCAGCACAAACTATGGATGAAAGATGAAAATTAATAATACTCTTTAAGTTGGTTTTTCTCAATCAATTTTCTTTTGCATGGTACCATGTTTGATCATCTTTCATGATTTTGTTTCGAAATTGTTTTAAAAGACACATCCATTAAACATAATGCAGTATTAAAGTTATATGTGAAGTTATATTTTCAGGCCATAATTTGACTTGCTAATCTTGTTTCATCCCCAATTCGAATGTCAATAGAAAATAGGTGAAATTGGGTATCATAACATTGTCAAAATGGGTATCAATTCAAAAGACTTTGCAAGATTTTATTCTGATAAGGTCTGATTTAATCAAAAATATGAATAGCAATGAAGGTGCAAGTAAGGTCAATCCAAAACTAGGGGTGAAACTCCCCCAAGGACCAATTTAAGTCATGAGAAAACTAATTTGATTTCATGTTTTTTTTTCCCTACATAATGCTTCATCTTGGCATCTTGTTTCATCTCCAATTTCAATGAAATTGGGGCCTAGTAGCCCTAATTCAATGTACTTTATGGATACTTTTAATGAGCCTCTCATTTCTTAATTTTAACACCATAAGTTTGCATATTATGCATGATTGTGCTAGCAATTGCAATTTATGTAATTGAAAGTTGATATTTTTATAATAGGCTACCACTAGAAAAGGCTTTGAAATGCAATTGATTATAAATTCAAAACAAGATATCTAAAGTTTGAAGTTTAAATTATTGTTTGTGCAATCCTTTAATTTTGTTGATGACCTCTAGTTTTGATTTTATTTTAATTTTAGATTTCAAAGAACCTTGGGTTTCTTTAAATTATAATTTTGAATTTTTTTTTGAAAAAAAACCCCATATTTTTTGGTTTTTGAAAATTGGTGAAAGTGCACTAAGATGTAGTACCATCTAACATATGTGGAATCCAAACCAAGGCTAAAAATTGCCAAAATAATAGTTTGAATACATTGTAGCAAGACACATTGTTTTGCACATCATACATGGCAAGGCTAAACAAGTGTTTTTTGTGTTTTGGGACTTTGCCAATAATAAATAATTGTATCAAAACTTCACATTTGAAAAAAAAAAGTTAATTAATTTAAATGAATAGCATATTGCATTGTATATATCTCAATATTATAGTCATCAAAATCTTTCAAAATTGTCTTCGCTTTTATCAATGGCATCACATGGCTTTCCATGTCAAAAAAAATCATTCAACTAGGCATTTTAATAAGTATGTTCAATCCATAATCATATAATATTGACTATGATGTTAAAAAGTTCGATATGTTATGGCAACTCAAAATCCATTCATGAAATCCATATGATCTAATCATTTCATATATAAGATATTTGAGCTTGCATTGTTGTGCGCTACTAGTGATGATCAATTATTTTAATTTTTTCTTATGTTTTCATACATTTCTGTCAATGTCAAATTTAGTTTAAACTAATATACATTTCATGGACATGAAAAGGCACATGTTAATTTATTTTTTTTATCCATGTTGATGGATAAGAAAAAGGAATGATGTTATGAAATGGAGGTAGTTATTAAGAAAGGTGAGAGATAGTTATTATGAAAGTTAATGGGAAATGGAAGTAGTTATAAAGGAAGTAGTTATGAAGTAGTTAGGCTTGAAAATGAGGTAGTTATTTTTAAATTGTTTTCAGAATGGTCCAAGGATGACCATATGACCAGAATGGTCATGTAGAAGCGACATAAAAAACTTTTTGCAAAAAACCCCATATCAATTAGTTATTATGTCACTCGAATTTTTTTTGGAATTTTTTTCACACCTTATTCATTTTGTTTTTGTTCCATGGCCAATAATCAAGTTGTGACAAGTTTATGTTATCACTATCACGGGCATGAAAACAACCAAGTTTACATGATTTCCTAAACCAAAACCAGAATAAAGGCATGCCTAATTCCAAATCCAAATTGCAAAACAAAAAAAAACAAAACATGACATGTGTAAGACAAGAATCCAACAAGATTTTATTATAAAAGTGAAACAAAAACAAAACAAAATTGTTTCAAGAAAACATATTCTAAACTAATGTTAAATAAACTAAAAATAATGGAAAATTTTACTTTTATTTATACCTATTGGGCACCTAGCTCAAAAAAGTTTCAACTTCCAACCTACATGTGACCCATGTTCACCCATGCAATGTGCCTATGTGCACCCATGTGTAAATTATGATTGTTCAACTAAGAATGAATTAAAATTTAATTAATAACGAGTTAAAAGTTAATTAAGAATTAATTGAAAATGAATTAAGAATTAATTGGAAGTGAATTAGGAGTTAACTAGAAGTGAACTAAAAATTAACTAAAAATGAATTAATAGTTAACTAGGAATGAATTAAAAATTAATTGGAAATGAACTGAAAATTAACGAAAAGTGAATTAGAAGTGAATTAAAACTTAATTAGTAGTTTATAGAGATAACTAAAATTAAACTAGGAATTAAATACAATTCCATTATAAGTTATGAATGAACTCCATGGCATTGGCATCCATGATAATTGCCCATAGTGTGTTTTCATGAATATGAAAAAACATGGCAAAAATTAACAATTTAAGGTAGTTTTTAAATTTGGTTTTAAATTTTTTTAAAAATACCAATTAATGGTCAAATTTTTTTTTATGATTTTTGAAACTAAATTAGTCAAAGGTTTAAATTGGTTTTTTGATTTTTCAAAATAACTAAAAGTCCATATAACCTACCTTTACATGTTGGTTATTTCTTAAATAACAAAAATCGACCCAACCATTGGTTTAAACTATTACAAAATAACCTCCTTGGGCAATTGAACCCCAACCTAAAGAATTTCACCCATCCACAATAAGTAGGGAATCCTACACCCCACACAATGGCTTGAAAGAACAATCATTACAACAAAACGTGTCCATGTATGCCAAGTGATTTCACTGGATTTTTAATGAATTCACTTGTTGTAATGAACAAAGACTAATGAAGAAGTGGTGAATTCATTGGTATAATGAACGGGGACTAGTGAATTGCACCCACATTTTGTAACAGTGAATACAACATATTGGGTCCAAAATTAATGTTGGTCATGTTTGTCAACACCTTATTCAACAATACCGTATTTCGAAAAAGAAAATAACCCCCCCATGCAACCATGCAGATTCACCATTCCTTATTCTAACATGAAGTTGCTAAAAACCCCTAATAATCTTACCACATTCGAATATCCCTAACACAACTCTTAAAAATTGAGACTATCGCACATGGTTATGTCGATATGGCTCAAAACATCGTAACATGACAAAATGAACCTAGACATCGTAACGTGAATACATGAACTCTTCACATCACGACATAAAAATGTGACCCCTCCATTTGCGACGTGACAACATGACCAATTCCTTGTGTCACCTCTAGTCCCTATGAATATCTGTTCACACAATTCTTCTCTATTGTTGGTTTTTAAATCAAAACATCTTCTTTAGAGATATTTCTACTTTCATATCAGTGCTAACATATGGGGATTTTGGACTTCAAAATTAACACCTTAATGTTAAGCATTTATGGCCTTGAGGTGGTCAAAAAGCCACAATTTATTGTCAATCACAACCAAGTGACCCATTTTAAAAACTCATTTCATAAACCCAAAACTATCATTATGAAGCAAAAACTTGGAAAGTTTCCTACCATGAAATTAAGGCTATAACTAGTGATTACTACTTACACATCTCCCTCAACTTAATAATCATCCTATCCCCATCAAATGTTTATTGCAACATCAATGCAAATCCCTAGTGTCTCAAGGAGTAGCCTTAACTTTATCATCAATTCAAACAAGTCTCAAGTGTGAGAAATAGTGCCATAATGCAATTCCAAGGCTGAATGCATAGAAGAAAACACCATGTGCATTCCATTAGGGTGTTTTTGAAGGCAAATTTATGGCAATATATAAACACAATCCAAAAGGAAAATTTCGACATGTAAGAGTACAACACTTCAAACAAGGAATTCTTGTCAAAACATTTGGTTTTTCATCAATTGATTGTGAAAGTTTAGTTCCAATGGGGGTCAACAACAACATGTCTCATTTCCTTCCTTGTCCATTGATGCATGAGATTTCAATTGACCACCAATTGTTGGATCAAGAAAACCAACTAAAGATGTTAATCCAATTGTTCTAAATTTCCCTTGTTTCACAACAAATGAGAAGTAGACATTGGTTGTATATTTGGGGTATTAACACATCAAGGGTGTTGGGAAACGCCAAAACTACTATACGAAATTCCAAACTAAAGATAAAACAACATCCAACATGGATGGACATGAACCATGGTAAAACATTGTCATAAATTCAAGCAAGATTTTGGAATCTAACGATCCCACAAGAATTCCAACTGTGTTTTGATGTCCCATGCCATTGAGTTCTAGAAATGAAATATTCCAAAAAAATTTCAAGCTCTAAAACTTGATGCTTGTGCAAATGCTCAAGATCAGGAAGTTGAAGTTCAAGCAAATTGAGGTTTGGTTCCCCAATGAACACTTATGGTCAAGGAATAGGTGATGAATGAATATTCAAAAGTCTAACTTTTGAGGTTCCCATCAGTGGTGCTTATGGGACATGGATAACTAATCAATCTCAATAATAGTAGCTGGTAAATAAAACAATACATTTTTATAACCATGGAGGAACCAATTCTATCTAATAATGCATTCATTTTCCACAACTAAATTTTTAAAAAATTATTTGGGGTTCAATATAACAATCAAAATATTAAACCATAAACCTTAAACCTCAAATAATAAAACTGAAAATGGGAGAAGATTTTAAACTTAAGAAGTGAACAAAAACGAAACATCACAACAAATCTTGTTAGAGTTTTTTTTGCCTTCTTCTTGGGGCAAAAGCACCAATAGTGAATCCATAGATATAGAAGAGGGTAAATGTAACAAAAGATAAATCCATAATGAAATATGTGAATTCATGTTTTTGTGCTTTTGATTTAGAGTGTGATCTATAGTAGACCCAAGGAAAATGTTCTATGTTACACAACTCTTGGCATGTAAACACTTCAATCTACTTCAAATTATATCCATTAAAAAAAAAACCAAGAAATTGTGAAATAGTTGATTGTACGCAAAAAAAGGACAAGCAACATACATAGTTTTGTAAAAGAAAAAGCTTCTAGAAGATTCACTAATTGTTCAAGCAGAGAAAAACATGTAGGGTCCAACTCCCAACATTCATCAGTTAACCTTGTGTGTTCATCTCCCTTCCAATGAATTGCAAGCATTTTATGTAAAAACCTTCAGAGGTTGTCCACTTCTTCTATCCAATAATAACATTGAGGCATAAAATTCGGACCATCGTAAACGACCTAAAATTGCCTAGCTTGGATGTGCTTTTCTATGTGATTTACATCAAAATCATGGAAGTTTGAATCCAAAACTTTTAGTTGCATTGGCCTTTCTAATATTGACACTAGAAGAAAAACAAGTATTTTCGACTAATTTCTATGATTAAATTTGAATTGCAAGCAACATTTGTAACTAAAATCTTTTTAATTGCCTTGGACAAATTGCATGTGATATTAGTTGTAAACAACAAAGGGTATTGAATGAAAGAAAAAATCAACAAATATAAGTTCATCCTTTGACTCCATTGTATATGTATTGTCACATGTAATTAAAATGAAATTATTTTGGTCACCAATGAAGACAAATGATGTATTGCCATGTGTCCCAATATTTTATTATTATTATTATTTTGAAACAATCTAGGACGTTCAATTCAAATGCTTGGATGATATTATATTATGACACATGGCCCAATGTAAATATACCACATGGCACTTTAAAACGAATCTAATAAAAAATATTAATATTAGGTTAATAGGTACATAAGTAACTGTCTACAAACCTAGGTTATATACCTACCTACCTATTTAAGTAAAAGGGTAGGTAGGTAGGTAGGTAGGTCCTACCTTCCTAGGTTAAATACCTACTCATATAAATAGAAACTTAGGTAGATAGGTACATAGGTCGACCTAATTGGGTACGTCAAATTAGGTACCTACCTAGTTAGGTAGATAAGTAGGTTGGGGAGGTAAGTATTTTAGATTGTGCATAATTTGTTTTTTTTGTTTTGGGTTAAGCCTTTTGATTGGCTCATCCCATGTGCACAAATGTTTTAATGTGAAATTGGATGACCACACCCCTTGTTTATATAATGTTCAAAATAAGAATGGAGAATAAACAATATGGGATAAATTTTGAAATTGTAATTTCCTTACAAACTAAATTGTAACTCCAAAATTTTTTTCATGCCTTTTCTTTCTTAGTTTTTATATGTTTAAACAATTCAAGTACATGGTTCCAAATAATTAGATAATCATTTTATTAATAATGCTTAATTTTACATATATTTTAATTATAAACTATAAACTACACACTACAAATATTAAGTATTCATTATCAATTATTTAAATAACTAATAAATTTTCAATATTCAACAAACTAACTATCTAGTAACTCACAAGTTATCAATAAATAATTCATATATAATTAAATAATTAAAATATTTTAAAATATTTTATTACTTTTAAAAATCTAGTCGAATTATAAATCATATAATTAATGTAAAAATAATTTAATTATTATAATTTTTAAATAAATATTTTAAATATTTATTTTCAAATTATAAATAATGAACTAACAGTTGCTATTAAAAAATAAAATTTTACTATTTAAAAATTATAATATTAAAAAATTTCATCAATTACCATATAATTACAATAATTTTTGTAAAAACTTTTATAGGACAAGTAAATTTTTTTTATTCGTAATTATTAACTATAAATACTATAATTTGTTAAACATAACATTAATTTCTATAATTATTATAAAATTACTGTAAAAATATTTATCATCTATGATTAATTCGATAATTTTAAAAATAAGAAAATTTGAATAATAATTCCTGAAATTAAAATCATTAAAATAATTATTTAATCTACATTATAATTTTTTCCAAATTTTAATTCAGAGTTAAAGTTATAAATTACAAATTGTGAATAATTATGTTCAATTAAAAAATAATTATGCACATACTAATTAATTTTTATATGAAGTAATTACAATGATTTTAAAGGAATGTAACATTAATTACAATAATTAATTTCTTTTACTATAAGAATATAAATTATATAATACAAAAATCTATGTTGTAACAATAATTATTTAGCGTAACTTATAATTAATAAAAATAATAATTTATAATTATTTATAAAAGTTTTTTATTATGGATAACACTAATAGAAAAAATCCTTAAAACTTGATCAATAATTTTCTGAATTAAAATATAAATTTTAGATTCCAAAATAGTAACTCATAATTCAAATATCAAAATTTAGATCAAATCAATTTTTTTTGAATTTAAATAGAAAATTTCAGAATTGAAATGTCAATTTTTAGATTCAAATAAAAATATTCAAGATTAAAATGTCCATATTTAAACGCAATTAATAAGTTTTTGAATTGAAACAAAATAATTTTTTGTTTGAATAACAAAATTTCAGAATTCAAATATAATTTTGAGATTCATTATATGAACAATATACATACATATGCATATTTAATGTATACATTATATATGTATATAATTTTAATACATACATTAAAATACACCCCTATGTCATCATAGAATACCTTAAGGATGCTACTAATGGGACATATCAAGCTATTCGTGGATGAAAACAAACCTAAAATCCATCCACCAATAAGATGAAGTTTCCAATAGTTGCATCATAATTGTGGGAATGACCAAAATAGTTGAAATTTGGTTTTATAGTTGCAAATACTTTCAAATTTAATTACAATTGACTACAAGTTGCATGTAGTCGTAAATGGAATGGTTACATTTTTGTTGATTTCTACTAATGTGAAAATGCTTGTGATGATGATTGCCTTAAATTAGTTGTTTCAGGTTGTAGCACTCTTCTCACCTTTTTAAGAGGAAGAGGTGTTGGGGGTGCTTGGGATAATGACAATCTTAAAGCAATTGTTTGAGGTTACAATAATCCTTTCATCTTCTAAGGAGGAGGAGGTTTATCAGGCACAACCTCCTTGAAACCACCCTTTTAGCTTTTGCTTGTTTATGATTGCTACAAAAATATCAAAAGTTTGCTTCACTAAGGTTTCCAATGTACTTTTGTTTTGCAACTCTTTCTTGTGCCTCCGTAACTCTTTCTCTTGTCTTTGCAACTCATTCTCCTTCTTTTTATCTTTTCTCCTTGTTTTTTTTTCACCCCCCAACTCCTTTTCCTTCTTCTCCTTTTTTCGCTTCATCTCCTCACCCACCAATACATTTCCAACCACATCATTTGTTTGCCCCATTCCCACCACATTGCCCACAGAAGTAGCCCCAGTTCCCTTCTCTTGGGTGTGGATGGGATCATTAAAATGGAAAGAGGTGGTTGTGTTCAACTCAACATTTGTGGTAGGAGTCGTAGGTGGCACAATGTTAATAGGACTTGTAGGTGGCACACTACTTTCACCGTTAGTAGGAGTTATAGGTGGCACATTGCCATATCGTCTTTAGTACTCCATGTGGCCCCACTTCCCTTCCAAACTTTTTACAATAGCAATTAGCGTCGAATGTCATATGCATTTCTCTTTTCAACATCTATTAGAATGTTAAGTACATCCCCAATGAACTTGAATGTTATTTCACCCATTGCATATTTGTTCTTTTCTAGATGTAAGAACAAAGTTAATTTTTGGTATTGTTGCCAATGAGGCTCTTGTCAACACCTTCTTCCACTTGTAATCAACATTTAAAGGATGTTTACATGCATAAAAAACCTAATGCAATACTTTAAATACAACAAAATAGGGGAAAAAAACGACAAATTAAATTAATTAATAATGAATACTTATTTGAAGGATTGCATACCAATGCATCAAATTTGTTCCAAACATCACCTCAGCAGTCATGAAAACCATAACAAATGCATGTAATTGATGAAGACCCTCTTATTTTGGGAATAGGGCATGTGCATTGTTCAAACTAGTTTTCATTCCTAGGAAATCATGGACACAACCTTGTTTACAACACTTTCTCTTGCCAAAACAACTTCATCCTTCTTGTTACAGTCCATTCTAACCTTGTTTCTAACATACATTTCAAATCAACAACAATTATAATTTGAAATCATCATCTCACTATTGTTAACATACAAAAACAACCTCATTACACATTCGACAACAAAGAATGAGGGCATGAGATTGCAAATTTAGAATAAGAAGAAGAAAATGTTCTCTCAAAATTTCACACACTTCCATTTTCTCACTAAAGTGACATACCACTTGCTTGAAGATAACAACTAAACAACATGTGCAGCACCTTAGAATATGTAAAACCCAAAATTCAAATGGAACAAAAACAACCTTACACATTCAACAACAAAAAATGATGGCAACAGATTGCAAATTAAGAACAAGAAGAAAAAAATGTTTTCTCAAAACTTCACAAACACACCCCCATTTTCTCACTAGATTGACATCCCACTTGCTTGAAGATAACATACCAAACAACAACCCATAGCACCCCAAAATATGTAAAACCCATAATTTCAAATGGAACAAAAACACACCTTTCTTTAGCTTCAATATCTTATTGTTGCTATTTTGTAGTAATCTCCTCCAACTTGGCATAGTTTTTCCTTTATGTTTTTCATTTGAAACTACAACAATCAAACTAGCACTTCATTAGGTGCTCAAATGTAAATGTTCAAAGTGCATATCACTTGGACATGTGAGAATTTCAAAAGCCTCCACCAACAACTAAGAAGGTGTCATATTATCCCTTCATCACAAAAAACAATGACAAATTGCAATGATTGCCTATCATTTCATCGGCATCCTTAGTTTTTATTACAATTCCAAAAGCAACATGAAGCAACATAAACCAAAAAAAAAACTCATAAGCCAAGTTTACAAGGTGTAAAAACCATCATCACTTTCACCATGAAAAGGAATGACAAAACCATTATACAACTATAGTTTAAGGTACTTCCATCTTTTAATAAAAACGAAAACTTTTAAAATGTTTCAGTTTTTTTTTTGTTCCACCAATGAAAATGGCTCATTGTGAAAAAAAAGGTGGGGAGCGGTGTGGGGGGAACTTGGGAGGAAACACCCATCTAATTAAACAAAAGGATGAATAAATACCCTAGAAAGATGAAAACACACCCCCCCCCCCCCCCCCCCCCCCCCCCCCCCACACCCAT
>Ga0116231_10000227_pt1 | contig 84580 bp, 56 predicted proteins | sample S1TSphgellanicum_2_FD_89695 | JGI IMG/M metagenome (GOLD analysis project Ga0116231, IMG submission 89695) | Host-associated microbial communities from peat moss isolated from Minnesota, USA - S1T2_Fd - Sphagnum magellanicum MG | ecosystem: Host-associated > Plants > Peat moss > Unclassified... | reverse complement strand
GGGGGGGGGGGGGGGGGGGGGGGGGGGGGGGGGGGGGGGGGGGGGGGGGGGGGGGGGGGGGGGGGGGGGGGGGGGGGGGGGGGGGGGGGCGGGGGGGGGGGGGCCGGCGGGGGCGGGGGTGGGCCGGCGGGCGGGCGGGTACTTTTGGTGCTTTTATTGACGAGTTGGGAAAATGATGGAAAGAGGGGAATTCATTTAATTTAATTTAATTATGGGTACACTTGCTCCCATCCACATGCAAACCGCCAAAAAGGAAGCCTTAAAACACACAAAAAAGCATTCACCACCACTTCTTGGCACACTACTACTTCAGACTAAAAACTTCCAACCCTATTTTTCCAAACCCTAATTCCAATTTCCAAACCCTAATTCCAACTTCCAAACCCTAATTCCAATTTCCAAACCCTAATTCCAACTTCCAAACCCTAATTCCAATTTCCAACCCTATTCCCAATTTCCAAACCCTAATTCCAATTTCCAACCCTATTCCCAATTTTCAAACCCTAATTCCAATTTCCAACCCCATTTCCAATTTCCAATTTCCAAACCTTACTTCCAATTTCCAACCCTATTTCCAATTTACAAACCCTAATTCCAATTTCCACCCTATTTCCAACTCTTCCAAACCCTAATTCCAATTTCCAACCCTATTTTCCAACTTTCAAACCCTAATTCCAATTTCCAACAAATCCTAATTCCAATATCTAACCCTCATTTCCAATTTCCAACTTCCAAACCCTAATTCCAATTTCCAAGGAGTATATGTAGTGTGTGGCCTATCAGGAGTTTTTCCTTTTGCAATTTTGTGATTGTAGGTACAAATGGCAATCATCCACAAAAGGAAAGAGCCAAATTTGGCTGCAACAGGTCGACAATCATAGACATAAGATCCCTCCTTACTAAAGGAGTAGACATAAGATCCCCCCTAAACCCTAAAAACCCTAAACCATAAACCCTAAAGAAAGGATATTCATGGATAAAAAGGTGGCCTCCAAATACACTTATGAAATTTCTCCAGCGTTTTTTACATTGCAAAGTAGACATAAGAAACGAGAAGACCCACATTTGTGGTTTGGTTCTTAAGTATACTCACTACCAACAATCTCCCTTGGATCCATGACTCTTGTTAATAAGGGAGAGAGTGTATGAGTGTTACTCCTCCCCCCCATCTTCCCCCCTCCCCCCAATAAAAACATGGAAGAATGTGTGTCTCAAATATTATTACTCCTCTTTAACTTTCAATAATACTTGATGAATTGATTATTAAACTCTTGCTAGAGTGTATCATGGAACAACAACAAATTGGTAGCTTACCTATTTTGCATTCATGCAGTTGCATGCTAAATCATGCCTAAGTTAGAACCTGGGGGGAGTATACCAAGTGTTTTTCTTACGAATTTTTTTCAATGTCACCTAAGTGGTGATTGTCCATAGGAAGATGTAGAAGAAGGTGGTAATCATCCCTAGGAAAGGTTTAGCCAAATCTGGCTATATATTGCATATGAAGCACACACAAATTTAATTGTCCTTGTACATTTTTGGCTATTTTTTGGAATTAGATATAGCAATCTGGCATTTTTTCCTATGATTTTTTCCCTTAGTTTTTGTAATTGAAACCCCAAAGATTACCTTCATTCTCGAGTTTCTCATTTTTTATTCGGCCTTTTGGTCATATTTAGCCAGTGAAAAAAAAGGCTATTCAGTACTATGTCAAGTGGGGCCAGTTCCACCTGCCATGGGGATTCAAAGTGAGCAGCAGGCTCTCCTGAAAGAAGAAGGTAGCATTACCTGATCTTCTTGCTTGTGTAAGGGAATGCCCCCCAAGGTTAGGCCATTCCTAAAAGAAATTGCCTAGGTGCTAGGTGTAGTTGAGCTTAGCCCTTCCATTTTGGGAATGCCCTTGGCCCTCCTTACCCATGGCTTGTTGATCCAACATGAAGGAAGCACAAAGGTGAATCATGAATTGTCCAATTCATTAAAGCACACAAGGCCATGGTGAATGTGTAAATGATGAGCTCACCACCACATCCCTCTAGGTCATGTGGACCTTGGAGGCACCAAATATGGCATGCCTCCTTGAGAGATGTAATGTGTGTCTCTCTTTAACTAGAGGAGGGAGACATCATCCATGGATACAAAGGTGTCCTACCTTATAAACACTTAAAAAGACCTCATGGGATGATTTTTAGGGTAGTTTGAGTGCATGTTTCTCATTGTAATATTTCATCCACAAAGGGTGGGCATTACATTTTTTGAGAACATGTTTTCCAAAACACTCACTCTCCTTTGGGGGTGGGGGGCCAAGGTTTAGGGTTTAGGGTTTAGGGTTAGGCCATGATACCCAGAAGAAGATACCCATTGAGTATTAAATGAACAAATAAAAAATCCTACAAGCAGCAAGCAAGCAACAACAGCAGACCCAATCTGACAATCCAGTGGCAGACACAAAGTCAAGTCAAGCTCAATGGCAGCAGAGGCCCAGCAGGAATTTTGTCACCTGTACACCACCAGGTTTGAACCCTGAATCTTTTATGAGGTCTTAAAGGGTCCCAGAAATGGGCTATACCAGTGAGCCATCACCCCCTGAAGTTTAGAAAACAGCTCAGGCTTTTTCAAATACTTTCATCTCTGCAGTCAAGGGTCCCTTGACTGCAAAATTTATGTCTCTAGCTTTTTTACATGGAGCTCATTGACAGTTCATTTTGTTGTTTGCTCCTTAACTCACTCCATGAAACCAATACTTGTTTCCCTCACCCATCCCTCCCAAAAGTGGAACACAATGACATGAAGTTCTTTAAGTGGGTGGGGACTAGCATCATGGTCTTCTTTTTGGATCCAAAGCTGGTTTTGAGCTGGTATGACACAAGTATCATCTATAGCTGGCACTGAAACTTATATTAAAATTAGAATTCATTTTGTATTACCTCATGCCCATACCAGGCTGGTGGTGGTACTGGTACAAGGGTGTGTGGTATTGCCTCTCATCATACCCAACTTGGTAGGGTCCTTCTTCATACCATTGCATAGACCATATTTATATGCCATGCACAGCAGGCCAACTATATACCATAACAATACTGGGGTATCTAGTATTTACAATTTTCTTGCAAGTTACATACACAGTGTTTGAGTGGAAGATTGGTTCTTGTTTCTTTAGAACAACTCCATGTGGTCGGTGTGCATTGTTGATTAGCTTATTGAAAATTGCATGGTCTCTAGTCTAAAGTAGTGTTGTGTGTGTGTGTGCATGTCAATAGTTGTATATATGGCATGTAAATCTCGTGTAAATGTAAATGATTTACACTTACACATTTGAACTTTTTACAGTTATATTGCTATTGTGTATATATTTTATTTACACTTACACAAGGCCAATGTAAATATTTGTCAAATACATTTACATAGCCCATGTAAATGTTTTGGGACGTGTAAGTGTATATATGATATACCCTTAGTGACCGTACCTTCTTGCAAATCCATATTAGTTAGTTATGGGTGCATGTTTTAATGGTTTTTTTTTTTGGTGGTAATGGGCCATTTGGTTGGCCTATCACCAAAAAATTATGAAATTCCTCCCCCCCAAGTAAAAATCATATTTTTTACACTGTTTTACACAACCATGTAAAACCATATAAGTGAATTTATTTTTACACTTACCCTTACACAAAGTGTAAACAAATTTCATTATGAGATTTACAATCCCTATAAGTTCCAAACCATTTACACACACAACATTGGTCTAACTGCCTTGGAAAATCACAAGCAAAGAAATGAAATAGTTTGATAGTGTGATAATGTGCGTTTATTTCTCCCTGTTTTGGGTGTTTTTAAAAAAAATGTCTTGAAAGCCAAAATGACCAATGAAACAAAATGAAACATGTCCCAAAACTGATGATTCAAATTTGGGCACATTCATGGACACAAAAGAAAAATTATGACAAAAGTCCAAAAACCCAAATTAATGATTCCCATCCGTCAATGACAAAATTGAATACCTACCAATATAATATTGTATCTTCAAGGATGATTTCACACCATGTTGCCATAAAAAAAGCCAAATGGAGGCCTATTATTTCCTAGGGTTAACTTTTTAACACCTAAACCAAGAACAACAGAAGAGCTAAGGCACACATAAGAATATTGAGATGCATGAGTTACAAGATACATAATTCATACCATCATGACTATGCAAGGTTTTTGACTACTATGAGTTTTTTTACTATTATTATACTTATGATGAGAACCTTAAGAGGTTGTCATTTTCAAAACAACATCGACAATAACTAGGGATGCAAAAAGAGAACGGACACATATCACCATCAATACATGTTAGAAATGGGCTTAAACGTGTAATGTTGTATGTCCATAATTGGTGGGTTTTTGCATAAGAAATTTCAATTATCGTCCTCCATCTTAAACTTGAATTTGTTCATACATGTGTTATGAATAGATGGTGTTATATTTCAATATAGTCTTTTGAGGTGTAAGAGGGATGTCCAACAACTCAATGTTTTGAATGTCCACCTCTTCTCAAAACACTTGAACATTATATGTTCAGTAATCAGTTGTTGAAATAGTCCTAAACATTTAATTCTAGAGGATTGAAAATTTTGAAAATGTAAGTAACACTATAGAGGAAATGTGGTAGATCTTAAATAATTGTGTACCAATGGCTATGTATTTGTATAAAATGCTTAATGTTTTGCAAACATGTCCCTACAAATTTTTACACATCCAAAAATTGAAATGTTTTAAACATGTGTGTCCTATGAACTTTGTTTTTTCTGGGGTAGATGTCTGAACACCAAAATAGGTGTTTGTGTGAAAACAACACTCAAACCTACATATTTCCTTTCCATTTTTAAATGGAATGAATTTATCAAATGTTTTTATAATTCATATTACTATCAATTTTGGATTGTTGTTTTAGTAATTGGTAGCCCTTATGGATAATTAATTTATGGGTGTATTAAACAACTTATATGAGGAGAGTTCTTTTTTTCATGTGATATTGTGAACATTCACACTTGCTCACATCTCTTGCATGATATATTGCATTCAATCCCCAATGGCCCCTCCTTCCACACCATGTGATAAAGCCAAAAGGGTAGAGGAAACACTTTGGGTGAACCAAAAATGTTAACTTTGGGTTAGTCTTACCTTGACCTAGATGTTAGTTTAATTAAAATGGGTAACTTGTTAAATGTCTTTACCCATAGTAATTTTCATTACTATCTTCCCTTTGGAGGTGATTCCCACTAATTAGTTAGTATTTAAGTTGCTAGGTGGAAAGTTAACCAAAACAAGTGCTAAAAGGTGGAGGTTGGTTAGTCATTCATTTAGAAGGTAGAAAGAATTCTAATAATGAAAATGCTCCCAATTAAATTAGTGAAAGCTTTTTGCCCTTTGGGGGAATTGGTAGTTAAGGGCTAAATGACCTTTGGGGAGGGGTGAATATATAAAGCAACCCCTACCTTCCAATGTGGGGGACTTTTTTTTATTGTTTTTAAATTTTTTTCTATCTCTTTGTTCTCTTTCTAATATTTTGTGTCCATCTGCTCATCCTTTTTTTTCTCTTCCTTTAATTCTTTCTTCCCTTCTCTAGGTGGAGATTCTCTATGCTACCACAATATCGTCTTTCTCTTATTCCTTCTTCCTTTCACAACCCACTTAGTTTTTCCTTTGTTATTTTTAAAATTTATTTTTTGTGTCTTGATGGAGAATGAAGGGAAGACATGGTGTTGTGAACTTTTTCACTATGGTAATAAAGAAATGAACATTTTTTTTTGGGATTCCTTTGTCTAATTTGGCGTATGTTTTTCGTCTTTGATAGGATGGTAGATGTGTGGTATAAATGGTTGGAGCATGGAATACATATAGGAGGCTTGGATAAAAGGTAGGAAAGTCCCATGAGAGTCATAAACCTTTAACGGTATTAGTTTTTAAGGTATTTTGTTTTTTAGAGAGAGGCATACCTTTTATTGCTCTATGTTGGTAATTATGTCACAAGGCAAAATTACTATCCATGTATTTTTATACAATTTTTTTTTGGTTATCATTTTGCCTTCATACTAGGTTGTTGCCTTTTTCCACATCCTGCCATGGGGTAATCATGGGGCTTAGGTGGAGTATCATCTAGTGGACAATTTCTATTAAATTCATAAGGAGTTCTTTTAATTTATTTGGGTAATTGTAATAGAATAAACAACTATTGGTTCAATATTCTTGTTTAAGGTAATAATTTTCTTGGGTATTACCATTTTCTTGGAGGTAATTACTAGGGACCTTGAAAAGGCCTATTTACAAAGACCTACACCACCAATATCATTGTTAAAACCAATGTTAGGCGGTTATTTGATTTTGTCAATAAACTTTAATTTTGGTTTTGAAATATAAAATATATAGAATTGTCTTGGTTTTGGTTCAAATTTCTAAATGTAAACTACAATATATTAGCTTTTCTTTGTTTTTCTAAATGGTTTTGAAAATTAATCTTGGTTCGAATTCAATTTTTGCTAATCCAAACTAGAATTGATAATTAACTACTAATTAACCATTTATTCTAATCAATGTCATGTTTTTAAAACATATCTTAGTTTTAGTTCTAAACATAAATAGACTCAAAAATCCAATGCTTGAAAAACAAATTCCAATCATGAAAATCATTCTTGATTCAAATCCACTTTTAATTAACCAAAACCATGTTTTTACTTGCCAAAACACATTCTTACATAACATTAATTAAATCACAAGTTGTAACAACTACAAATAACCCATTTTAAGATTAAATAAAAAACTTTAAATCCAAATTTAACATTTGTAGGGTTAAATATGAACATTACGTGGCCTCAATAAAAAACTTGAAGGTGACATTATGTGTATGTGCATGCATGCATGTGCAAGCATAATGCTTCTTATTAAAAACACAATTTTTTTGTGATAGCCATCACAATTCAATGCCAAATTCATATAACCCCAAGTTTGAGTTAGAAAACAAGTTTGTTACTTTATTGAGTTCTTTTTTTTTAATGTTATGTATTGCATGTCAACTTGTGCATTGCCAAAACATGTGGTTTTATTGCTGAATTTAAAGGATTTACAACTTTAATTTATGCAAGGGGTTTCAATTTGTGGTAGTGGAGATGACTTTTAACAAGGGTTGATGGGCATAGAAAGCAAAATAACTAGGGATCAATTTGGAATTTGCACCAATTTTAATAGTGAAATTAATTTAGTCCCATGTTTGTGTTTTTGCATGAAGGAACCAATGTTCTTATGTAAAAGGTTTTTGTTTTCAAACATCTCTAACACATGTAAACATGTGAGCAAGAATGTGTGTGCATGAGAGGTTTTGTAAGGTTCGTTGTTTTCAAAAGCAAAGAATTTTGTGAAGTGCTTAAGAGTGGAATTGTTTTTGAGCATAGGTTTTCAAGGTTTGTATTTCATGTTGAAGTTTTTGAATAACTTATAGGTTTTTGAACTTTGGTTTTCAAATGGAGTTTAGTCAAGTAGAGGACATTGAGTAGAAGTTTTTGAAAGTTGTAGTTGTCAAAGTTCAAACAAAAGGTCTATAGACAAACCTTATTTTGATTCATTTAGACATTTCCTATAATATTAATGTCATGTAGAGGGTGAGGATTTTGTAAAAGAAGCACTAAATTGAACTTGCTTTTGGACATGGATTTGTGATTAAGTTGGACGTTTTGCAATAGCTCTTTGGGTGTTGTAATTTGGAAGTTTTACATTAGCTTTTGCAAATTTGCATAATTGACATTTGTGATTAACTTGGAACACTGCATTAATTATGTGGGTCTATACTTAACTTGGAAACTTTGCACAACTCTTTTGGGTTCTAAATTTAATTTGGAACTTTAATGAGCCTTTTTTGGGGTTTGTACTTAAATTGAAGGCTTTGGGGTATGCAATTAACTTGAAAGCTTTAATGAGTTTTTTTGAGGTTAATACTTAACTTGGAAACTTTAATATTTTTCTTTGGGATTTATATAATTGGCTTGAACCTTCTAATGAGGCTTTTTTGGGGATTCTACTTAACTTGGAAGTTCTAGTGAGTTTCTTTGATATCTATAATTAGATTGGAACCTCCAAGGAACCCTCTTTGGGATCTATATTTAATTTGTAAAGTCTATTGACTCTATTTAAGATTTTAAAATATTGGTAAAAATCATTATATGTAATTCATAATGCAAACCCTTCAAAAAAATTGTAATGAAAACCATTTTTAAAATGCCCAAAAGTGCAAACCTTAAAAAGTCCTTCAAGTGGACCCCCCCCCCCCAAATTTCAAAACTTGTTTGATTCTTTATTTTCATCTTTGGTCCCTAGTTTTCAAATTTCATCCCTAGATTTGATGATTTTACAAATAATCAAAATTGGGATAAGGGATGGGATTGGGCATGTACATCAAGACTTTAGAAATAACTTTAATATTTTGAATGTGATGAATGTTATTTGAAGCCCAAATAGGGGTATTGGTTTGGATGTTTGGATTCTAGGAAATAAGCCAACTCATTAATCATTGTTGTACATTAGAACCCACATTATTTTCACATTTGATTTTGTTAATACCCATCGTTCCAATTTTTAAAATATTTCAAAATAAAAGAAATGTTGGTCTTGAGTAATTGAAGAAAAAATATCAAAATAAAAAATCACTAGTTTGGATTATTTCACAAACATCAAAGAACTACCAACTCATGAAAGAACTAGTAATTCTATGGGTGGTTATTTGACAATTTCAATTCTTTTTTGAAAGCTTGTGGTTAGATATTGAAAACCAAATAATTGATTACTTTTAGAATCATAGGTATGCACCAATGTTGGTATGGTATATAAGGTCAAATATTGGTATTAATACTCATATGAGCATTGGAATCAAATAATAAACCTATCTATTATGACCTAAGTTTAATACCAATTAATATTAATATTAGTTGGTAGGGACTTGAAATAATGTAATGAAAAAAAACATGGACATAAATGTTTTCCCACTCTCATTGGCACAAAAGATGACAAGTAGATAATATAATGTGAACAATTACAAAGTCTTGCACACCAGCAAGATTGCCAACTTTATGCATACAACAACCTAAAACCTATTTCTTGAAACAGAATTGGGATTAAAACACTCAGAATTTACTCTCATGAACTATATAATGATTCCATTAGTAGACACTTTTGATAGAAATCAAACATTATTCATGTTCACCATGACCCACAACATAGACTTGTAAACATTTTGAACTCTAGATCTTGTCAATTAAGATACATCAAGGCCTTTTCAATACCCCATACTTCTATTGATTCCCAATAGTTCTTAGGAAGCTTGTACAAGAGATATATATCCCCGTTAACTATGTCTACAACAGAAGATTCGAAAAGATATACACATGTAGATGCTGAATTTTCAATCCATGAAGCTATCTTCCCCCCAAAGTTCTCATTCCCACATGTTTCACTTCCTTTCAACACCCATAAACAAGAACTACATAGCAACAATTCAAGTATACCAAACTTGAACAACTAGAATCATTTGGACAAGCTTCCAAATCCCTTATACATTTTCATCATATCCTTGTGCCTCTAGACCTAGATATTTTATCATTAACTTCAACAAACTATCAAATCTTATATGCAAAAAGGAGATTCAAGAGAAGCATAAGACCTTGTTTGTTGGAGCATTCTTCTCCACAACAAAACGCAAAAACCAAAAACATACAAAAAAACACAAGAGTAAGAAAAATTTGCTTAGCTTCCTCTACACTAGTGGTACCCGTGACCTTCGGACACCTGTGGCTACGCCACTCCAGCCACCTCGAACGTGCAGTGGTCCCGATCGACGTTGTGCGGGTATTAGAATCAGCCGTGTGTACCCTCAGGTTATTAGTCCGGGTATTTACTCCCTTACCCGGTTCTGACATTTTGAACCTTGGTTCCCGAAAGTTTTGGAAATTTTCGAAAACACGCTCCTCTATATAACCGTCGGTTCTTTTGGTAGTTGGGGGGAGGGGGGAGGGGAAAGTTTTTATATCCGCCTCTGGTGCAGTGGGAGAGGGATGCGATCCGACCGTCATTCCTACCCTTTGAACGACTGCAATGCTTTGTGGAGGCGGTTTGTACACGAAAATCGTGGTGGTCCAACCCCCGTAACAAATTGACACCGGTCGCCCGCTGCTTCACCGGCCTCTCCCTCCCCCACCCCCCAAAACCCCCGTCAGACAGACATACAGACGTAGTGAATTAATATATATGATTTGTCCTTCAATTCTATTTGTGTTCTCCATTAGCAACCAAATGTGTAAATAATATATGATAGACCACACCTCCATAACCAACGAACGACAAAAAAATTATCAACAACTCTCCCACTCCACAAAATTCAATAAACAACAAAAAAAAATCCAATTAAGCACATCCCAAATATTTTGCATCTTCTTAAGTGCACACAACCTTGAGAAACTTTTGCAAACAATAGTAGCTAATGCACCACAATTTTGTTGAATGATGAAAAACAAAAGATAATAACCAATTTCGAGGATGCTGAGAGAGATAGCCCACTCATGAACTACTTGGCCAAACACCTAAACCCTATTTCTATGTCCCAATAATACCAATCTATATACTAAATGGGATTTTCAATAGCCATAAATGGATCACATTTGAAGATAGTAGTCAGATTTCTATACATGGTTTTAAGTAGGTTAGCCAAAAAATATAGAAGATGCTTTTAATTTTTTTTTGTTTTCATATTTAGCTTGCAGCCAAATATGGCTAAATTTTCTTGTGGATTATTGCCACTCTAGCTACAACACAAAATTAGTCCCCCCCAAAAAAAACACTGTGCTGAACAGCTTCACCAAGGTGGAAGATTTAGCCAAATTTGGCTACAAACTAAAAAAATGAAAATAAAAATTTAAAAAAAATCTTTCATAAAAATTTTAGCTACACCTCCAGGAGCAAAAAAAATCTGAAAGACTTTTCTTAAATTTTGGTCAAATATATTATGGCTATTGAAGATCTGAAAATGCACATGGCCTAGGTTAGGTTTCCACTCTAAAAACACAACAAGGCATCACAAACACGCTGGCCCTGCCAATAAATAAGATGTTTGTACATCTACCTACTGTCTGTGTTCACACTTGAACACCAAAAAAAAAAAACAAAAAACATCTGTTCCAATTTAAACAGTCTAAACACTTTCACCAAAGAAACCGGTTCAGACGTAATGTGAAACCAGTTTTAATAAGGTAAAAGTGGTTGGTAACTTGGGTAAGTAATAAACTGTCATAGCTCCTGGCAGGCAGTAAAAGTAGAGGGGCGGCTCTGACAGCAGCCGGTGGTGGCGCAGCCTTGCAGCAAGTGGTAACTCTCTCCACTTACTTTACTACTGTAGTAAGTACGCCTTACTTCCTTACTTACTTACTTACTTACGAGTGATTTCTGGCAGAGTTTTTTTTATGGGCTGCCCCCTAATTAATTAGTAATGCTCTACTACTACTCTTTATTTTATTTCTTTTTGACCCCATCACCTAACAAGCCATTGGGGCTGCCCCCAATGAGCTTGGTTTTTCAAAGTCTGAAGAATTTGGACCATTTTTTTAATTTTTTTTTTTAATGAAACATCTTTTGTATAGGAAGCACTATAACAAAATGTGTGTCTATATGCCAAGTGATTTTAATTAATTCATTGATCCCAATGAACAAAATCTAATGAAAAATGCACTAAGAATTAACCAGCATTACAACAAAGTGTGTCCCTATATGTCAAGTGATTTTAATCAATTCATTGATCCCAGCGAACAAGACCTAAATGTACATACCATACACACGGTCTAGTGAACTGCACTCACATTTTGTAGTAGTGGAACAACGAGATGCATATTCTTTCTTTCAATATACGAAGTTGTTTATTTAGTGAGCAGCTTTTTTTCTTAGACATTTTTAAAAAAAAATTTAAGCAAAAAACTCAATAACCTTTTGTAGCTTGCAAATGTCAAAATGCCATTGTCAAATTTTCTCAAGCATGGGTTAATTTTGTTATGACATGATAGAATATTATGTGAACGTTATGAAATATATCTTATTATCATGGTCAAATAGTAAGCGATAAAAAAGAACATGATATTTATAAGAAAATGAATTTCTTTTGTTGCAATATTCCCTTTAAAAAATACAAAAAATCACCCAGAAAGGAGATAATTTGGGTCAATTTCTTTAAATGTCTATTTCTTGGCTGTTGTAAATAGTCAAATAATAAAAGGATTTTTTTGGACAAGTTCTAATAATGGGGTTGTACAAAATCCCTCTTTGGGTGCTTGCTACTGATGTTCCAAATTGAAAAACAATTCATTGGTCTTCAGTCCAACAATATAGTACCTTGGTGGATTTGGCACATGAATGTTGAATAATTAATTAAAATTTTCATTTATTTATTTAATTTGATTCAAGTTTATAACTTGAATTTGTAATTCTGAAAATTTCAATAGTAAAAAATAAATTTATCAAAAATTAAAAAAATAAATTGCAAGGCACTTTTGCTTCAAACAATTTGAAATTGTTTATAGTGGTCAAGTAGATCTCTATATTATATATACTCCTTCAAGGCAACTAGAGATCAAACCCATAAGTCTTCAACAACTTTTTTGAAAATTTGACAAATTAAAAAATAAATTTATCAAAATTTTGACAAATTGAAAAATAATTTAATTTATGCTGAAGCCACCAAGGTACTATGGTAGTTGTTTTGCACACAAACAAATTGGACCTTATAATTTGGTGGATACAATAATAGTTTAAAAACGTGAAAATTCAAGTTTGGGTTATGGCCATCACATGACAATTATGGCTAATCATTTCAATGTTTGAAATGATTAGGAAAATGGGAAATATGTAGAAATAATAAATTATACATAAAATGACATTATTTATATATATATTGAACATGAAAGAGAAATCAATAAGAGAAATCATGTAATTTATCATATAAGCCTAGGCTGGGTCCAGACCTACAAAGGTTGGTGAAAGAATTAAGTCCTTGCTAATTCACAAGGTAGATTTTGGGAAAAGGCGAAAAAGAGAGAAAAACAAGGGGGTGTGTGTCACACTTTGGCCTTTGCCATTTACATTAAAATGTTATCTTAATAAGGCAAAAGAAGAATTATGGAAATTCAAATATTTCACCATGCAAAAATATAATCTTCAAAAAACAATAATAATGAATAAATAAATAATAAATAATAAAATAAAATAAAATCCTTCAAGATATATTATAACTCTATAATAACTAATAATCTCAAGTTTCAACACAAGTCAAAAATATCATCATCTTTCAAAAACCCTCATATAAAAATTAGACCTATTAGGTACCTAAGGGCCAAAATCCCTTAAGCTACTATACTTCACAATAAGTAAGTTTAAGTCTGAAATGACTAGTATGGTGTTAAGGGACTCTATATTATACTAGAGTCCCTAACACCAAGTGTGAACGTACCTTTACTACAATGGAAATGGACAAGCTCTTGGCCATTATATGGGTTGGGTGCATCGTCCTGTTAGCCCCATTAGGGCGAGCTTGGTGATATACCCAACAGAATGGTCACCGGCAAAGAGCATTCCATGACGGATACAACAATTTCCATATGAGAGTGTGTTATTATGATCATCACTGGAAGATTATGACATAGAATGTGGTCAAGAAAATGACAGAATCTACCACCCTAGACCGTAATGTCTTCAACTAGGAGTCAAGGCTGAACTAGAAAAAAAATCCTTCTATGTATTTTGGCTACCTACTTGAGGCGTGTGTAGAAATCTGGCGATTTTTTTTTCTCTAATTTATTCGAATAAAATAATTGAAAATCTGAAAAATCATGTCATTTTGGCATTTTTTAAATTTATAATTTCACTTTTTGGAAGAAAAAAATTCGCCGATATAAAAGGAAATAAAGAAAAAGGCTGGATGGGAGACCCAACAATATTTGAATCCCCTACTACATGATTCAAACCCTCGTAATAATAAGCTTGTAGTGTCTTGAGGCATACAACTCCATTTATGTGGGCTGAGTAGACACAAGAATTCCTTTTTAGATCATCAAATTGAACTCTTCCGTGAGCCCTTTTTCTTAAAGGATTCATCACTACAACAATTGATCTTCCTCAATATTTGTTGGGCCATGCCTTTAGGCAAGGAATATGCATTTATTTACGCATGTCTCCAACACCTTTAACAATTATATAAGTAAAGCTTGGACCTACCTTAAGCATACATACCCGTATCCAGACCGTTCCTAGTACCTTAGACCTAGCCTACTTGGACAACTTCTACATGGTTCCAGTTCCACACATGAATGGAATTGAGAATTCCAGATTTGATTCCGGTTCTTCAAGAAAAAAAGATCTGGTTCCAGTTCTGAAAATTCCGAACTGGTTTTGGGTTAACCTGGATTAGAACCAATAGGTAAGTGATGGTTAACCTCAGGTTAGTAGCCCTGGGGCTCTAATATCTTCTTTTCCACCAAAAACTCAATTCCAGTTCCACACGTACATAGAACTGATCAGGTCCAGTACCAGTTCCCAGTTCCAGGAATGGTTCCAAAAATCGGACCTGATTCTGGTTTGGATTTAACTAACTGGGCCCAGAACCACCAAACTGACTGGGCACCTGCCCGACACTGGAAAAAATTACCCAAAGTCCGGGGATAGAGACCAAAGTGCACATTACAGACGCCGACTGTACCTGCACTATTTCTGGGTAACCGGCCAACTGGAGCCAGTTACCAGACATAACCGGCATATTGGGGTCGTGATGCGTCCCAAGTTTGTACACAAGTTATGGATGTATAGTTGTGAGCATCCATGTGGTGGCTCAGCAGTTAATGGATGAAAAGGTAATACCTAGGTTGAAATCTGCCAATAGGCCAGCTTAACAAATGATATAACAGAGGCATGGATGTCCAATGAGGAAGAGACATGTCAGCGAGGTGGCCCCTAGTACTGGTTATGAAATGGATGACCCTGGTTGCTCCTCCTCTAACTTTCATCCAGCCTTTCAATTGGTGAGAGAACTCGGTTTTGGCTTTTTAATTGGGCCTAATTCTATTTGATGTTTTTTTCTGGTCAATCCTGTGATGTAACCAAAGTGGCAATCATCCATAGGAGGATGAAGCCAAATTTGGCTACAAGCTAAATATATGAAAGTGAAAATTCTAAAACATCCTTCTATATTTTTGGCTACCTTGTTGAACCATGAATAGAAATCTGGCAATTTTCTTAAATTTTGGTCGAATTTCTGGCTCTTGGAGATCATTAAAACAAAAACACTTGATTTTAGAACTCTTCATTTTTTAGTTTCGCTTTCTGGCTATTAAAAAAAAATTGTTTCGCTTTCTGGCTATTATATAGCCAGCAGAAAAAATGTTGGCCAGGATACTGGCGTTGTAAGTTTTTGGGTGCAAAGAAGACGCGTTTTGCAATGAATGAATGTCAGTCTATATTACATCCACCAGCAGGGCAGATCATCCGTCATCATTAAAGGGAAGAAAAACCAACACGGTGCAAGCTGGCTGTCCACCACCATTTCCGTGAAGAACAAGACTCACAGACGAATGAATGAACAAACAAAGCTGCTGGATGAGACATGAGACGTTGTTGTCTTCATGACTTGGCGAATGAATGACTACTGAATTATTTACCAATCGATGGATGAAAGAAGAAGGACGCCAGCGTTACGGACCCAGAGAAACGGGGAGATCGACTTATGATGGAAGGGTAGGGTACAGGATGAGATCTTGTGGATGACAATCTTGTGGATGAAAGGGGGCGGGAGGAGGAGAGCACGAAGCTAGATGGATGGATGAAAGAAAGTACGACGGAGGCCAGCGTTTTGGACGAGAGAAACGGGGATCGGAGTTATGATGAAGGTGACAGGTACAGGAAGAAATAATCTGGATGATAATCGTTGAAAGGCAATAGGCGGGATGAGAGGGGGTGGAAGGATGAGGAGAACACGAGGACAGATCGATGGATGAAAGAAAGGAGGCCAGCGTTTCGGAGGAGAGAAACGGTAGATCCGAGTTGTGATGAAGGGAAAGTTGCAGGATGAAATAATAGGGATGATAATCGTTAGAAGTCACATGGCGGGATGAGGACAGCACGAAGATAGACCGCTGGATGACGGGAGGAAAGAAACGGGGGATCGGAGTTTTGATGAAAGAAGGGTCAGATAAACGGATGATAACCGTTGGAAGGCAAAAGGCGGGATGAGACGACGGGGAGGGAGGAGGAGAAGAGCAGGAAGCCAGATCGATGGATGAAAGAAGAAGGAAATGAACTGGGGATCGGAGTTGTGATGAAAGGAGGGTGAGATAATGTGGATGATAATCGTTGGAAGGCAAAAGGCGGGATGAGAGAGAGAGAGAGAGGGGCGGGAGGCGGGGGACTAAGAGAACACTAGGAACGCGGCAAAACGCTGGGCTTCTTAGTTTCGTTGCTGTGCATTGCTGCAGGGCAGTCTTGGAGTTCTGGTGGGAGTTTTCGTGTCGTGCTCTACTTCTTCAAATAGCTTACTCCTTGAGTGGAGAGTCTAGAACTTCATTTCGATTGCTGAAGAACTTTTCGCAGTTCCTTGAGAGGAAGTTTTGTTCTGATTTGTACTTGATTTAGTTGGTAGTCAAATCTGCTTTTGCATTGAACTTCCGTGTTCTAGTGCATTGAAAACGTCGGTAGTTCGTTCGTCGTTTGCTTGCCTCGTTGCGAGACTCTGAGCATCGGCCACCCACTATTGCGCTCTCAAGTTTCTGATCCGGCGAAAAAAATATTTTTGGACAGCGAAAATCTTGGAAGTTATGAACTTGTTGTGTGGCAGAGGGAAAGAGGACTGCTGTTGTTGCTGTAGGTGGAATGGCGTTGACATCATTACAATAGATGTGATGAGTTGGAGGAATCACTGCTGCTGCTGAAGTGTTTGTTACGAGCGCACAGTCAGTAGCACGTCGGTGCTGAAGTGCTCTACCTCTGTGTTTTGCAGGCTGGACTGTTTACAAGACTGAAGGCGGTATTTTAGAGGCAGAGGTAAACTTTTTTGCCTCCAGTTCTTGAAGGCATCTACTGTGTGGAGAAGCATGATAAAGATCCAGAAAGGAAGCCACTTAAGGCTTGTGCAGTTTACTCTGCTAACTGCCCTCTTGCTCCTAGGATAGCAATCCCTGTTACCTGTCGATTCGTTGCTTTCTTGATCTGGAACTTCGTTCTTCCGCGTCTAGTACATAGCTCCTAAACTTGGTTGACGAGTTCGGCTCTCCAGATCTTAGTAGTTGTGATGCGCTTGACACACTTGCACAGTATTAAGGTGATCTGTTTCGATCCCGCTAGTTCTCTGAGGAACAGTTACCTACATCACTGTGCTGCAAATTGCGCAGTTCTCAGAACTCTGTCTCAGTTGTGTCATACTTGCTGTGTACCAGGTAGTACTGCTCTCGAGGTCGTCTTCAGCCATGGAGACAAGAAGTTGGCCTTATTTCGACCCGGAGTATGAAACCATCGGGATGCGTATCAGTACTCCACGGTATGCAAGCAAAACGTCAAAATCATCTTGCATTGGCGTTTTTGTGAGTGATTTGTATCCGTGACTTTGCCGCCAACTCTAGGCAATAACCCTTGGGGAGTTCCTCCTTCAGTAATTCCCCAATGAGGCACTCATAATCTCATATCTCATCTTGGTTGGTTTCAGAGTTGTTGTGGACAATGATGCATACGAGGATGCGACTCTAGTGAAGGTAAGAAGAACTCCTCTTGCAGAATCCTATCTTTTTTGCTTATTTCTCTGCAACAGATTGCCGTTTCAGGAACATGAGTAAGAAAGTCGAAGGTTTATTGAAAGTCCTTTGCTCTTCCTATTGGGGTCGACCGGCTAAGTATCCTTTTTTATTTCTCTTCATATATTCTTGTAAGAGTCATCAGTTTCTGGCATGATATCTCGGTCTGTTGACCTTCGTCAGGTTCTAAGGTCTTCATTGGCTGCTTCTCTTATGTTTCAGGTTGACAGTGGCAGCAGGCATGGCATCTTGCTGGAGGTTGTGCAAGTGGTCACTGATCTGGATTTGACTGTCACAAAGGCTTACATATCATCTGATGGCAGATGGTTCATGGTTGGTGAGTTCAGAAAGCTGCTCCAACTCTGCATCCTTTTATCTTACTTGGAGTACCTTTATGTTGTTTGGTGGTATGAACAAGAGCTACCAATATTGAACTAGGTTACTGACCTTTTTGCTCTGACTTGGGCTGCAGTGTTCCATGTTGTTGACAGTAATGGATGCAAGATCCATGATGAAGAGACAATCAACCATATTATACAGGTGTGCTGACAACTCACTGTTATTACTGCTCATTGGTAATGGCCAGAGCAGGAAATTGTTTATTTGTCTAAGGCTTTGTCTTTGTGTCATCTCTCAGTTCCTGTCATTTAACTAGTTGCTTCTAACTATTGCAGACCTTGGGAGTGAAGAAGCGAAAGGAATTTCAATCAGCAGATCTGCAACGATGTCCGGGGCGGTCTGTGGGTGTTGAGTCCATTGCAGATCACACAGCCATAGAGCTCACAGGGACTGACAGGCCTGGTCTTCTCTCAGAGGTCTCTGCAGTTCTCACACAGATGCAGTGTAATGTAAATGCTGCTGAAGTTTGGACACACAATAGCAGGGTGGCATGTGTGGTCTATGTGACTGATGGGCAGAATGGAGGCCCTGTCAAGGATAAGGAGAAATTGAGCTGCATTAAGGAGTTGCTGTCCAATGTTATGGGAATTGATGGGGAAAGGAGAGGATCAAAGACTGATTTTGCAGCAGGAATAACTCACACAGAGAGACGCTTGCACCAGATGATGTTTGCAGACAGGGATTACGAAGGGGGTGAATCATCCCCACGACTCAGCACCTTGGATGACAAAAGCAGGCCACATATCTCTGTGCAAAAGACCAATGACCGGGGTTATGTTTTGGTCAACGTTCAGTGCAGAGATCGGCCCAAGCTGCTATTTGATACAGTCTGTGCTCTAACAGACATGCAATTTGTTGTGTTCCATGCCACCATCAACTGTACAGGCTTGGATGCTGTTCAGGTATGGGCTTTTATGACAAAGTAATTCTCCATGTGTTTCATTTAGCTGTCAACCTGTTATGCTGTGCAGTCTAACAACTTGAGATTGTGAGGTGATGTAGTACCTGAATGTCTTCCTGCATGTTGTTTCCTTTGACAGGAATACTACATTCGCCATGTGGATGGTTGTCCACTTGATGCAGAAGGTGAAAGACGCATAAGGAAATGCTTGGAAGCTGCAATCAAGCGAAGATCCTCTGAGGTAGAACTTCATCTCACATTTAACAGATATGATGGAGACACTTCCTAATTGCAAGTGTCTCCATAATTGTAGAGCTTTCTGTAAAGTTTTCTACAAGATTTCTATATAGCAGCTTCTTGCAAATGTGTTACATTCCAATTGTAGATCAGATGTTTTCTGAATCTTCCAAATGTTGCCATGTTAGCATACAATTCTCCAGTAGCTCTGCATCATTTGTTAAAGCATGCAAAACTGGTAACTGACTTTGGCCTCACATTGTTATTCATACAGGGTTTGAGGTTGGAACTCTGCACCAGTGATAGGGTGGGCCTTTTGTCAGATGTGACTCGCCTTTTCCGGGAGAATGGCCTCTCAGTTACAAGGGCAGATGTCTCCACTCAAGGTGAAAAGGCTGTAAATGTCTTCTATGTCACTGATGCTTCAGGAAACGCAGTGGATATGAAGGTTGTTGAAGCAATCAGGTCTGAGTTGGGACAGACTGTGCTGGAAGTCAAGGAAGCATCAACTCCCAGGTCACCACAACAAGAGCCAGAAGGAACAACAAAACTTCTCACTGGTCTCTTGAAGTCTTCAGAACGGTTTTTCTACGGACTAACAAATCTTGGATGGAGGTCAACTGTGATCGTATAGATCCCAGGGAAAATGTTGACATAATGTTCGTAAAATCTTTGGTTGCTGATGACAGTGGACAAGCTGAAACAGCAACCCCATAAGAGACCCGTTCCAGGTCATTTAGTTATGAAGCTTGCAGCAGCTTGGGAAGCAAGATGAGTTAAGCAATTCAATTTATGTCTTTGTAAAGTATACAATGACGATCAGTTCTGGAGGATGCAGCATCTCTTGTACAGCACTACATTGAGGAAAGAATTTGGTGCGCACATGTCTCCATTAAAAGCCAGAAAGCTTTAGACAATTCCTTTAGAGTTTTTAGATCTCAGCTTATTCACAAGTTCATGCAGTTCTGTACATAAATTTATTCTGAACACAAACTTATGGTCCACAACCTTTTTTTTTTGGCAATGTATGCCTGAACACATCCTATTTACACATGTCTTTTGGTTTTCTGTTCCAGTTATGCAGTTTGCTTGTTTTTCAGTGCAGTTTATTTCCCTGACCTTCCAAGTGTGCCAATGCACAGATACAACATGCGGTGTCACTCGCCAACTCGGCAGGCATTGTTAACTATATGCCAGGGAAAATCCAGTCTGTTAAGAAAGTTCTAGTCATTTCTTCTTGCACTTGAATCCTAACTCAAGAAGATAGCAGAGGAATTTTTAGGGGTGCTTGTAGAGAAGTTGATGAAAGAATCATGTGATAAGCGACTGCATAAAAGCTCCACAAAACACAAAAACGCTTATGACAACGCAGGTGGGATTTGTGCTCATGAAATTTAAAATGTGTCCACTATGATTGTGCCATGATGCTCATGATGCTTCAGACCCCTGGAAAAGCATATTGCTGTGTCTGGTTATTCTGATAGTTGCCTTGGGTTTGGTTGTGAAGGTCTCTGGTATGATGACCTTCTTGATTCTACATATGATTTGGACATCAAAGAAGCCTTGTCATGGTTACCACAATCCAATTTGCCTTACACTCACTCCATACCTTGACAAGCCAGATTTGTGCATGGCATTATTGTTTCATTGACCATTTTACTTTGGAGTTGGAGCGCACATTTTGTAGTTGTGTTCATCTCACATTTCACAAGGAAAGAATCGCTGTTGATGCCAAACTATGATGATCTCTGTAAATCTCTCTAGGCAAACGTTGGACACATCTGGTGCCCTTGGACATTACAGCACTACGATTCTGGTAGGCAGTCCAGGAATGTAGCTGTTTCCTCTTGAAGTAGGTAAAAGGTATTTGCTTCTCTGATGAGATTCTTAGTTCCTCTTTCAATTTAGAAAAGAGGTGAATTAGTGGTGCTTATTTTTCTTTAGAAAAAGTATTTATCAACTGCTCAACATAAATTCAACATTATGATGGATGCATCAAATGATGCTGTAAACAAAATTGCATTTGACCTTAAGAAAGTTGTCACGTACAAGATGTCCCTCTGTTTCATTCAGTACAAGCAGGTTGTAGTCTTACTACCATGCTGAGCAGATTGGTCTGATTTGGCTGTTATACACTTGTCACACACATTGCAGAGAAGTTACAACTCTGAACTTCATCGTGACCCGTGAGGATATTGTTATTCTTATTAGGAAAGACCTGGGAGCCTGCCTATTTGGCTTTGTGGACTGGTACTTCTAGATTATACTATGAAGCATTGGATTTTGTGCCTTTCTTGTAGTAGAGCCACCATCAAGGACAAGATTGTGGCCTGAGATGAATGCGGACTCACCACTGGCCAAGAAGAGAGCTGCAGTTGCAAATAGTTCTGGTGTCAAACTTGCGCCTGCAAGGTCAGTGTGGTGCGTGTTCTCCGCAATCTCCTCGATATTATGCATATTGAAGTTGGGTTGAAGTGCTCTGCATAATTGCAATGAACAATTTGTGAGTTGTAGTCCATTATGAAACTTGTTGTCACTTGCACCTGGCCTCCACCGACACTTGAATTTTCTGAAGTTTTGAAAAGGAAAAAGGCAAGGTGGTGCTATATGTGATCAGAGTTGTCATAAAGAGAAGTCTCCTAGGTATCTAGAGTCCACAGAGTTGCTATTAACAAGAAGATTTTTTACTTCTTTTCATTACTTTATGAACTTTCTTCAAAATTTAGAGTGTCTGCACTGGCTGATGACTCTTCAATTCTGCATACTAATTACAATCAGCTTTGGATTTGTTGTAGTTGTGTAATATACATTCCTTTCTACTGGAAGACTTTCTCACCTGAAGCCTCTCAAGGTGAGTGGTGTGGCGACAATAGTTGGTGAGATACAGTTTACACGAATTCCATACTGGCCAAGATCTGCTGCTGCAGATCGTACCGCTGCAATTACAGCTGCTTTGCTAATGGCATAGTTAGTTGGTTGGTCTGGAAGTATGCCGAGAGTGCTTGCTGTGCATATAATGACACCTTGCTTTGCTGGAATCATTGCCTGTGCAGCATATTTCATGCTCAACATTGTACCTCGCAGATTTACTGCCATCGTTGTGTCAAAATCTTCCATGTCGTTTTGATCCACAGTTGCCATCGAGCCTGTAATGTAAGTGAAATCCTGTTTCAGCTCATTTCTGCTCTAGATCATATCAATGAACATGAGATTCCATCGATATTGATCTTGCACAAGAAGTTTGTTGATTCATTGACTCTATCTCATTCCCAAGTGCATAAATCTGAAGTTGTTTCTGAATTCACTCGTGGTTCTGAAGTTTGTGAAGATAATATCTTAAAGCTGGAGGGTTTCTGTACCAAAGGCATCTCAGTGGTCACAAGACATTTGTCTACAAGATGCAGTCAAGTATAGACAAGTGATGGAAGAAAGAGATTGAGAGAGAGAGAGAGAGTGTAGGATTTTCACCAATGTAACCAGCATTGCTGAAACAGATATCAAGCTTGCCAAATGTGGAAACAGTGAACTTCATAGCTGCAGCAACATCACTCTCTTTGGTCACATTGCAGTGTACAAACCTGGCGTTCTCATACCCAAGTTCTGTGGCAACATTCATACCCTTCTCATCCTGGATATCTGCAATCACAACTTTTGCTCCATTCGCAACAAACAGACAGGCTGAGGCCTCTCCCAGTCCAGAAGCTGCCCCTGTTATGAATGCTACTTTGCTTTGCAGCCTGCAAATTAGAAGTATTTCAGATGCTTGATTTATGACTCAGGTCCAATCTATAATGAACAGCACTTGACAGAAAGAAAGTTTCAACAATTTTCTGTAACTGGCAGCTTAAAAACCTTCTGACTTAAGCTTATGCTACATGGTCGCTCAAGCTTCCAGATCATGTCTTGTAAGATGTCTCAGAGAATTCAAGTATCACCTACTGAATCTGCAGGATCAAAGACTATTACAAGCTGTGTCAAGAGGTTGGTAGCAGTCAACCTCTAGGTCTTGGAACTTCATCAGGAGCTCTCTTGAGAAGATTGTGAATATGAACTTTGCACTGAGATATGGTACATGATCACTCAAGCTTCTGATTTCTGTGAAGGTATCTTCAAGAATTTGAGTATCATCTACAGAAGCCTGTATACGTTGAAGACTGGTATGCAAACTATGTGAAGAGGTTACTAGCAGTCAACGTGCAAATCTTGAGGTCAGTTGTGAACTCTCTCTCACTCTCTCTCTCTCTCTCTAGACATCTTGAGTGCATCAGCCTTACAAAGCTTTCGGGGACAGATATGAAATTCTAATTTATTTAGTCCTCAATCTGGACATATGAGAGGCCAATTTGATAACACATTCAGGATCAACATCCTCCATACCTGTGTTGATTATTTGACATTTGGGTGTCCATATATCCAAAGCTTCTTGCCAGGACTGTTACCAGCTCAAGCAACTCTATTGAACACACAAAAATTCAGTTTCTGCAATACAACCAATGCTCTCTGTCTCTGTCTCTCTCTCTCTCAAACCCCCAATGTGAGCAGAGTCTGGCAAATGGTTGAAGAGCCCCAATCCTTAAAGGAGGCACACAAGTGTCCCTAGGTGGTCAGGCAGATGTTCTTACTTAATTTAGCTGCAGTTGCCTTTGTTTTTTATATTGTTGTTTTGTGGCAAAGCAGGATCTGTTTTTGGAGTCTTCTACACATTTGATAGTTGTGAATCTCTGTTGGAAAAGATCCCATTTTTGTGAAGGTTCTTCCTCACCACTTTAGCTACAGCTGATTTTTTTTAATGTTTTTTTCTTGTTTTCCTCTTTTAGCAAACAAGATATTTTGATGAATGTCACTCCCATTCCTCTCCCCATTCCTTACAGCACTGCAATGCTGAGTCCTCCTCATTAAAGATAAGACTCCCCTTTTTTTGCTCCTGAGGGTGGGTTTTGGTCACTTTAGCTGACACCTTGTGTTGTTGTTGTTGTTGTTTGGCAAGGTTCATTTAGAATGGAATGAAGATCCCATGACACCCCTAGTGCAAGCAAATCTTTTAGCTTTCATAGGGCATGTGTGAAACACACACAAGACTTTTTGTGCAAAAAATGAGCCAAAATTGCCAGAGGAAAAAATAATTCTGAAATTGTTGTATTTAGACAATAGGTTCCAAGCAGGTAGCCAAAATATAGTTAGGATTCTTTAAATTTTTCTACTTTTCTTTTGGCCCCATAGCCAAATTTGGCTAATTCCTCATGGATGATTGGCCAGTGTAGCTACATCACAAAATTGAAAAAGGAAAACCCTAATCACTTGTCCAATGTCTTTCTTGTCAATTTTGTGATGTAGTCTCAAAGTGTTGCTCATCTACAGGAAGATTTAGCCAAATTTGGCTACAACCTGAATATAATGTTATGCCTTTTGTAAGATTTATTTATTTTTGCCTAAACCCAACTTAGGGTTCTAGCATTTTCATGTTGTGGGGCTATTCTTAGGGAATTAGGTATAGCTAAGGAGTCTCATAATTTGTGCACATATTTTTATTTGTGTGACTTTGTTTTGATTTCATTGGTGTTGGGTGTCAATCTACAAGCACACAAGAGAAACATACAAGAGTTTGAAATACAAAAGCCCTATAATTAGTTCCCTTTGTGCCGAAAAAAAAGCCCTTGCTTTACAAAACATTTTGTGTTAGAACATTTTGAGATTGTTGTTAAAAATTGTCCAACAAACAATTGATCTTAAATGTTCAACTACAACACTTTAAAGGGGTTTTATTATGATTGCTAATCCTTGAGTCAATTTATGTTTTTGCAAGTTTTTTGCACATCACTTGGCCATACAATAATCCACTTTTGAAATAGTATTATTGTGTATTGTATTATTGTGTTTGCAGCTATATTTTACTAGGGTGACCATGTTAATTTTCATAATATTGGGTGTCAATTGTCAATGTATAATGCTGAAGAAAACACACAAGAGTTTGAAATACAAAAGCCCTAAGTTCATGCAAACTTTGTGCCAAAAAAAACCGCCTTGCTTTTCAAAATATTTTGTGTTACAACTCCAAGTTTTAAAAATATTTGTTGCAAAAATTGTTGTTAAAAATTGCCAAACAATTCATCTTGAATGTTCAACTACTATTCTAAAATGATGAAACCTTGGCAAGCTTAATTAAACAAAGCACCCAATAGAAAGGGAAAATAAAATAAAATAAAATGGAAAAAAGATTCAAGTTTGAGCCAAAAAAAAACAAAACTCAAAGTGGGTCTCTAAGGGGCAAAGGAACAAATCATGTTTTGAAGCCCCACCAGTAGCAAAAAGAAAAGATCAGAAACCTGAAAAAACAACAAGCTTAAAAAAGCCCTCACCTACAACAACAATGTGCCTCAACAAAAGAACACGGCTTGAGCTCTCCACAAAACTATCAACACCTTCTATCTATAGAAAGCATGCAAATAAGCTTGAGGAAGGCCATTAATATCCTTTGTTGACACTCCATGTTAGCACATCAATGACAAAAATTGTTTGTTTATTGATGCAAACAACCAAAAACCTTTATGACAAAAAGAATAAATGCATCCACTAATCAAGTGTTGATCATGGCTAAAAGGGTTTACTAAAATTATTAACCTATCCAATAATCATACTAGCCTCCTCCATTCCATTATGAGCAAAGTTACATAATGTCCAAAATTTTCAAATTTTATCATCAACCCAAAATTTTCATTATTAGGATTTACACAAACTCTCTAGGTTCAAAAGAAGCCCTTTACAAATTTTCTAGTGTAAATGACAATTGTTTTCATTCATGCAATGTCCCTCATGGATGATGGATTTTTAGGCAAGTATAGTTCTTACACACATACAAAGGGAAATTATGTTTTGTAGTTTCTCTTCACATATGTGGAAGAATCCACCATGTTATGAATGAATTATCACTAGCCATGTTGGAGAATCTAGCTATCTAGCTTTACATTACATAAGGCCCTTAGAAGAATGAGGCACTCCCAAAATTTGGGCCCACCCTCCACTCTCAACTTGAGCAATGGGTCTTTATTTGAGGAATGCCTATCCCTTGGGCTTTACCTACACCAATGTTGTGTGGGTATGTTATTTTTATATACCCTTGAGTTTGGATATATACAAAATTTTAATTTTTTTATCCATTAGGTAAAGGTATATTAGCATTCAAAATTTTCCATCAAGTTAAGGTCTAAATATGCAAAAGGAACTTGTGAACCATTCTCATCTAATTAATAAAACTAACAAAATCTAGGATTTAGATCATACATTTTTTAAAAATTTGGATATCAAAACATATCTAGCTCTAGGTATTTATTACATATGTTTAAGGTTATGAATAGGGTATGATTTTTCAGATTTACATACCCTTGGGTATGCACTTCATTAAAAATATATTGAATTTTTAAAAAATAGGTTAAATTAAATATATAATATATCCCATCTATACATAATAAATATATCTAAGGAAAAATATATATTTGCACAACATTAGTTTGGACTATTTACATGGACAATAACAACTATACAAACTTTTTCCATGACATTGTTTCAAAAGAAGCAAAAGAAATTAAACAAATAAATAAATAAAAACTTATCTAACTATCTTAGTCTAACTTACTTACACTACCTCTTTAAGCATGCACATAGATTTTAAATATAAAGAATTGTATCTTTCATCTTCAAATGATAAACCAAGTCCTTATCAATAGATTATACCATCAAAAAATAATTAATTTTGTTAAGTTTTTTTGTTTCACATGTTTATTTCACATTGTTCTTATGTAAGCAAATTAAAAAGTTAAGTAATTAAAATGTAGGTTGTAAGATGATAGCTCGGTGGGTGAAAGAAGTAGGTAGGAGCTAGGAACTAAATAAGTAGGTAGATAAATGGGTAGGTACATAGGTGTGTAGGAGGTAAGTAAATAACCTAGGTAATAGTTAACTTGGCCTATTAACTAGCTAGGGTTTTTGACCAAGGATGTCATTTTGTTTTGTCCAACTTGATTACATGTCCCATTTGATTAAACCCTTTGACCATTTTGATCAAGGTGGTTAGTTTTTTGTTCAATGTCCAATAATAATCAAATAGGTCATTCCAATCAAGTTCACTGATGAAAAAATATACATCATTCAACGCTTGGGCCTCTAATCAAAATGTACATACCCATTAGTTAAGAAGGACTAATCAATCAATTTGGACCATTTGAAAAACTTGTTTTTCGTAAGATTGACTTTTTAATATTCATTTTTAAATACAAAAAAATTAATAATTTGATAAAGTTCACACAAGAACCTTGGAGCATTTGTGAAGCACTAGCCCATCCTAAATGCCACCATTTTATGCAACAAGAAGTTGAATCCATTATTAACAATGACATTTGGACATTGATCGAACTTCCACTAGGTATCACCCCTATCAAAACTAAGTGGGTGTTCAAACTTTAAAGCTAAAATTGTAATTGACAATGAAGTTGAAAAATTGAAGGTTATATTGGTTACAAAGGGCTATCAACAAACAAGTGGGATTGATTTTGATGATATTTTCAACCCTATGGTCAAATGTAATTTGATTCGTTTAGTTATAACAATGTATGCTTCCTAAAATTGGGAAATTTATCATCTTAACATTAAATTTTTTTTATAAAGCACATTTTCAAATGAAGTCCATATTACCTAGCCACAAGGATTTATAATTCTAGGTAAGGAATATTTCTTTTGTCATCTCAAAAATATAACTTATGACTTTCATCAATCTCCACATGCATGGTGTGATACAATAAATCCCTATCTTTGTGCTTAAGGTCTCATCCACAATATTCATGACCACAACCTTTACTTTCATCTTTGATTAAAGACTAATCACCATCCTCTTCTTGTATGTTGATGATATCTTCCTTATGGATGGTAATGTTTTTTTCTATAAATATCTCCAACAAAAAATGTGTCAATGGTTCAATACCCCTTTTCTTGAACTCCTATCATATACTACCTTGGAGTTTACTATTTGTTTCTCCTTGAATGCATAATCTCAACATGAGATACATCTTCAAATCTTTAGATGATGTAATATTGTCAAATTGTTTTGTAACATCCACACCCATAGAAGAAGGCATTGCCCTCTTAGTTGATATGCAAGCACCTATTGTAGATCCCATAAAGTATCATACTTTAGTTGGGAAAATTCTTTGTGCAACCCAAACTTGTTGTAACATTACATTAGATGTTAATTACATCTTTTGCTTCATGCATGTGCTATAAGTCACACACTTGTTGCACAATTTGTGTTCAAATATTTGAAAGGTACATGCGACCATGGAATTTGTTACCAAGGAAGGGAATCTCCCATTTTGGTTGGGTTTATGAACACAAATTTTGCAGGGTTATCCAAAACAAAAAAACTCCAACTCCAAATACATGTTCACTTTGGTAGGCTCTCTCATCTCATGGTCAAGCAAAAGATAAGACTCCACTACTTCATCTTCAACTAAAACTCAATATTATGCCCTCACAGAAAGATGCAAGGAAGTAATGTGGATTCATGGATTTTTAACTAAAATGGGACTTGCTAAAACTAAACAACTTATCATTTATTGCAATAACAAAAGTGCTTTGCACATGGTGCACAATTTGGTGTTTCATGGTAGGACAAAACACATAGAAGAAAACTATCACTTTGTTAGAGATCTTGTTTTGGAGGGGACAATTCAACTTTCGTACATTCCCATTGCTCTCAACAACAAGCAAACATATATATAAACTAAGTCAATGAGGAGGACCAAATTTGAAAATATGTGATCATTATTAAAAATGGTTGAAATTGGGTAGAATGTGTGATCAATTGTGTTTGTGGTGCAAACCATGACATATAAATGTTAGACTACACGAAGCAACTTTATCTCGGTGATAGCTAATGATGTTAGGTGTACACCATTGAGGCAATTCGATCGGTGTAGTTCTACAACAAGTGAACACATGAAAGATCAATGTACAAGCTAGGAGTACAACATTAGTTTAGATGTCATGATTTTTTGTCAATTAGACCTGTTGTTATGGTTGTTATAATTAGTAGGCGATCACCTCTATAATAACATACATGACTTACTACATCTACATGGATGTATAACTAAAGACAATGAATATAAATTGTGCAAGCACTCCACTTGTTTTCATTTTCCTAAGGATATTGAAAATTACGGCTTCTTTGAATCTCCCCATGGCCAAGAATCAATTGAATGTTGGGCGGCATCAAAATCCCGACAAAAAGAATTTAGTCCTATTTGACTACAATGCTCACATTCAGTTTTTGCCCACAACAAATATTCTAGTGACACATAATTGGAAACAAAATCATTGAATGAACTAAATCTTTGGACAATTTGACATTTTAAAGAGTTTTCCATCAAAAAGAAGATTCTTAATTGCAAGAACGTATTTCACAGATTTCTACTCAAAGAATCCACTAGTAGTATCTTCACACATCATGAACCAAAATACAATTCTAGCCACTTGGATTATGATGGATATAACAGTTTGTATAATTGATTATGATCCGAGTACAATGTTACAATTTCTGGGAATTGGATTGCACATCAATCATTTGTTTTTTCACCTATCATGATGAATGTCAATCAAGTGTTGCTGTGAGTGTTATCAGTGGTAATTAACTCTCAAATGTTGGTTCATAGTGTTAGTTTCTTGTGGGTTGTATTCAAAAGTTTGGAGGCTGCTTCCAGAACCACCATGTTAGAGATTTGAACAACAGTGAAGCAAAGACTTAAGAACTAACTGGGAATGCTTTCAGAAAGGATTTGCATGACTTCTGCACATGAGAATATGGGTCAGCTGACCAGCGGGCTATAGCAGTCTGATGGCCAAGTTAGTACCAGTAAGCAATTCAAAAACCTTTGACACTCATTCAAGGATCTTCTCTTCCTCTTTCATGAACCCTGCCATTTCTCCCTCTCCCTGACCTTTTTGAAGGAAACCTTTCTGTGCTTCATCTCAACCGAACGAGTGTCAGAGTTCATCACACAGGACACAAGCCTTGTGTAAACAATCCCTGAACTTCATTCATTCCAATCCATGATTTCTTCATTTGGTCAAATTCTTTCTAACCATCTAGCAGTAGTAATCAAGGACAATCCCTGAATTTCACTCTGTTTCCTATTCATGATTTTCTTCATTTGGTCAAGTCCTCCATAAGCACCAATTCAAAGAAATAATTTCTGAATTCCATTTCAATTCATGATTTCCATCACCAGCACACACACAAGGTATTGTTTAATACCCATTGACATTGAGAGAGTGTATTACACACTTGTTTTTCTGTCTCCAACTCAAACATTCTAATCATAAAATGCCAAGACAATGGAAGCAGAATTACTAGGTAATCTAGTTAATCAGACTTCTGTAAATCCCACATGTTTTCTTCACAAATTTGTTGTGCAAACCTTTGTGGCCAAATTTCATCACGAATCATTCTGAATGTGTTACAGTTTTTTCTTCCTGTTGCAGAGATGATTCCAACAAGGGCTCCAGAAAGGTTCAGGTGCAAGAGACAGTAAGGATGAAGAAGCTGGGGGAGATGCAGTTGACCAAGAAGGAAACTCACAAGAAGAGATCATGAATCAAGATCACCAGATTTTGTTTCTTGAGTCACTGGTGGAAAAGGCTGATGGATGAACAAGAAAGCATGGCAATGTGAAATTTCTAGGGTAAGTAGAGCAGCATGGGGAAGTTAGGTTACCAAGGGAGGATGCCCGAAGAAAACAGATCGCATGATAGAGTAGGGAACATGAATTTCATGTTCAGGACCATTTCTCTTGCAGCTGCTCTGGTCACCCCTCTTGCAGCAGATAACTGGAAAGACTCTGCAGCTTAGTAAAATTCCTAGCCCTCCTCCCAAGTGTTGTCACAACAGTGGAGAATCAGCAAGAACTGCCTCAAGAGGATCCTGGAAGAGGTGGCAGGTTTGATCCCTGGTCAAATCAACAATGACACTCCGTGTATTTCTGCACCTGCATTTTGGTCCAGCCACAACAATCCAACAACCTCTGTTGACAATATTCTTTGCCCAGGTTGCATTTCAACATCCTGCCCCCTCCCCACACCCAACATTGCTCCTTTTCCTGAAGTAACTTGGAGTTGACTTTCTGTACCAATTTTCTTTTTAAAAACTATAGAGAAGGAATACCCATATCCAACCATCTCACTGTTGCAAGAATTAGATACACCAAAAACCTACTATATGCTTTCAGGTTTCAAGTGCATTCTTTCTTCTCTTCCTTCCTCTCAGGTGCATTTGCAAATGGTGGTTCATCTTCATCCTCTGTTCAAGCTATTACTTGCTTGGGTTGAATGGAAAAGACAGCGCCACTGGAAACTAGGAGCGTCTTGTGACAGAGGATATCTACATGCAGAAGGTGGTGTTTGCACTCTTGTGAGCCAAGGGCCTAAACTCTGGCTTGTGCAGGTCAGGTTAGCCAAATAACATCTTTTGAACATTCATGTGCAGAAAGAGCCGTAGTAACAAGCAGATCATGTTGGAACTTATAACCAAGGTCTAAAACACTTACATGAGTTCATATTTCACAGATCTTCACCAGTCTTCACACAATCTTAGTTCTGATTGTTGAGCTACAAGTTCCTGAGTGAAAGTAAGAGACATCCTGTCAGTAAGACATTTCTGCAGAATACTATGATGCAGCTATGGTATCACACTGAATAGCAGTTGTGGACTTTTGCATTCTTCAGGCTTGCACACTGTGATTTAATTAGGACAACCAATAACATATTGGCTTAACACATGTAATTAGCTACAGCTTCTGTTCAAAGGTGGACATCTTAGAACAGTCACAACTGGAGCAACTTGGTTGCCAAGTCTCTGAAGGCTCAAGGTAACCATTCCTAAACATGAGAGTGTCTTTATTGTTGAAAGTATGAAAGTATAAACCATGCTTCTGCAAGAAAATCTACTGCAAGAAAGAAGCCAAATTGTAAGCAACACAAGAGGCAATTACCTTGTAACATTCATTCTCATGCCCTATGAGAACATCTTTGTGGATTTTCCATAAACCTTCCTGCAGTTCACATGGGCATTTGTGGAGGAACAAGAAAGCGCCAACTGAGTCACCATGCACTCATAAATAAACATCATGCATAGCAGCTGGAATGCTCCTGCCATTCAAATTGTGTATCATGGCCCACATCAATCTGTTTGTGGTGTCCAACACTCCACAAATCTCTTGGAAAGTCAGAAACTGATACATCTACACAGACACAAAGACATGGACAAAATCTTCAGCAGGGTCAGGAGGACATGCTGCTGAAGATCTGGAAATCATAATGCACAGAGCTTCCACTGTTCTTTCATCATCTCAAGGACTGAAAACTCAAACTACAGCATCTGTCTTCACATCTTGCAACCTGACACTCTACTGGACATGTTCTGTTCACATATCCTTGATCACATAACTGGTCAATGCCCCACAACTCATACTGCCAGTAGGCAGGCATACCTTAGTATCCCTTGGACAGGTCAAGCAAACCTCTCAGGAAATAGTGGAGAAACCCTGAATGTCAAGTTGTGCATGTTGCATGTAAACATTGAGTTGTTGAGTTATCTTTGACTATTTGGAGAACTTGTCAATGTGCACAGAACTTCTCAACCTTTTGCATCAAGATCACGCAAACGCAAGTTAGGCACCCTAAACACACCCCCTAAATCAGGCACTATGACAATGATCAGAGATAGGTGTAATCCACAACTGCCTCCTAGTTCTGTACTAAAACTGAGGGCCTTCACAATTCTCAAACTCAAAGATTTCAGTTATAATACTGAGTACTACCTCATTGCAACTCTACAATAGCCAAATAGCTAGTCTTGAACAACACAGCACCTTCACCAACTTAAATTGTTTGTTTTGTGCATGACCCCAACTATTGCTGCCCGAAGAGCAGCAATTGATTGACCTATGTGACATGTGCCCATTCCATGTCACATTTCCCTCGGAATCAGGGGTCAAGCTGCCAACAACCTAGTTAGGTGGTAAACATGGGCCACTTGCCACAAACCAGATATCCCTGAAACTGAAACATAACTGTGAGATTTGTAGTGCAAAGTGGTTGAAATAAACAAAGAGAATATCAGCATCAAATGTTTTCATAGCCAGTAAGTCCAGTTCAGTCACCTGTTTAGAGAACACTTTATATCATGGAAACAAGACCTGACACATGAGTCAACAACCTGCCAGGAAAGACAGAGGAATCTTAAAATGTAAAGAACATTGACACTTCCTAATACAATTACTGTCAACAATTATAACCAAGAATTGTATATAATGTGCATCAAGCAAATTAAGTCATCAGCAAGTAGTAACTGGCGCTTCCTGACAATCTTGAATCAGTGCTGGCATTGCCTGTAAGCTTGAGAATCCAAATCAAGATTTATTCAGATCCAATATTGGGAGGCAATTTCACGACTGTAACAGGGCAAGGTACACTGTTCACCACAGTGTTGCTCACACTCCCAAGAAGTGTCCTGCATCATCAGTTCACAGCACAATAAAACATAAGTCCTCACCTTGGAAGTGCACTAGCTCCCATGTACATATCATCTTTCGGATTCATATTTTAGTCAGCAGAATGTAGCATCATGTCAAAGACCTAAAAAACCATTCTGCACCACAAGCCAGTGAATTCTAGATCGCAGGAAAGTTCTACATAACTTTAAGTGATCAACTTTGCAGCTTCATGAAAGAGACACAAAAGCTGCTTAGGATCTTCATGCAAAGGCTTTGAACACAACCAACTCTCAAAGAGTTTCTGTTTTTGTTTCAAACAAGATGTCTACCTCTTAAATGTCCCGAACCCTCGGCTTCCCATTATAAGAGCATCCAGCGGGATCTCCACAACAGCCTTCACCAGTTTCTCCTTAGGATCTCCCCAGTAAAACTTTGCCAACACTTTCGCCTGAAAACACACACACAATATAAAAACAGTATTGGCAATCCTTGAGAATTTGCAATCCTAGCTGGGAGTCCATGCCTCCAGCCATGACTTCTCAACTTGGTTCCAGAAATCTTGGTGAAAATATGTTAGGCAAGAGATTGCTCACAGCTCTAAGAGAAACTCCACCAGTGCACTGTACAGAATATTTTGGATGAAGAAAAGTCAAAACGTGCTGGTTTGGATCAGCAAAATGGTTTTGGCCCAGCAGTTTAGCACAGGATACTGAGGTTGGCAAAAGGCACAAGAAAGCCTGACACCTGCTGTTGATTGGCTAGATAGTTTCATCGGTCCAGGTAGGTTGCTATCTGTAGTCTCCCACCTTTTGCAGTCTAAGTTTCAGTTTCACGGGTGAGGTCGGGAAAAAGTAGATAACAAATCTTGGATGTGAGAAATACTATTGCAGGGCCCATATACTGAGCATGGGTGGGGCTGCTCTGAGTTCAAGACCATCCACTCCATAAGATTCTGCTTTCTTAAGCCTCTTGTATCTTGTATGTGGCTTCTTGCATGGTCAGAAAAGAAAGCTATGCTCATCTAGCTAGATAGTTCCACAGATCCTCGAACTAGCTTCGTTAGACACACAAAAGGTTGCACAAAGTAAATGCAACAACGGCTTACCTTCTTCACAGTCTCAGCTTCCTCCGCATAGCGAGAGATCTCCTCATCCGCCTTCGCCTGGTAGCGTCTCTGGATGACCGCATCTGAAAGTTCCTCGAAAGGAACAAGAGCTGCAAGGTCCAAGATATATAATATTACCGCATGCAACAACACCGATCCATCAAAACCGAGTGCAGATACGGTCAGGAAATAGTTCTACAAAGTCTACAAGAAGTACTGATCTGAGCAACAAAACACTTCAGTACCTATAGCCTGATATTGACGAAGCGCTTTAAGAACAGGAAACTGACAAGAAAGCTTTTATTGTCCCTATATTGCACCTTGGTTTGCTGTAGAACTGGTGATCTTATACTACTGTGAAACTAGAATTGGTGCCCCGGAGTGGCGCTTCTTCAAGAGAACTTATGACAAGAAAGAAACAAAATTCGCATCCAGGGGGGAAACCAAAAAAAAAAAAAAACGATAAAAGATGTGCAGTGTTGTTGTTGTTGTTGTTGTTCTTACGTGAGCCACCTGCTCCCCACAGGTCGGCCGCGTCTCCATCCCGAGTGTCTTTATTGACAAACAAAAGAATGACAACGTCGCCGGCTCTGAAAACGTTGTCGATGGCCCACTTGAACGCATACTTGCTGCTTGGCGAGTAATCCACTGCTACTCCAAAATACCTCGCATCCGCCATGATCTTCAACTAAAAAATAAAATAAAACAACTCCGAATAATTTTCTTCTCCTTCCTCTCTCCTCTTCACCACAACTCCCTCAATATTCACCGTCCTTTCCCTCGCAATCCGCGCCAACAATTCGCACACAAAACGTTTTCTCTCGTCGTCCGCTTCCGCCTTCGTCTCTTCTGTCTCTCACACGCATACTCTCTCTCTCTTTAGCTCCGGAAGAGAAGCACCTCTTTTCGAGAGGTCACCCTGCTTTTGTCCACAGGCTACATACACGTGCACCTCATCCATTGGTCAATCACGTTGAACGAGAGGCCTTTTTCTTTCAAATTATCCAAAGGCTGAGTACACGTGCGCCTCAACCATTTGCTTCCAATTTGTGTTCCCATAATGTGGCGAATTTGAAATTCTTATTCCAGTTTGATGAATATATATCCAGGGTCATTTTGGTGACGTGGCATGTTCCACAGAGGCAGATTGGCAACAGCACACACGTGAATATGAACTGACGACCTCGCCACGTGGAGGAATCAAACTATGCCAGAAACAAGGAAACAAAAAAAACACACACACAAATGGCCTCGTCATCGTCATCGTCATCATCATCATCATCAGCTTCTGTGATGATTGATTCTTCATAGTCTGAAAAGGGACTTACTTGGACGGTTTGATCTTGTCCAATTTCTTTTTCTTTTTTGTGCTGGGGCTCTGGGAGGACTTTACTTTTGGGGTGTGATTTCCAGCCATTAGATTTGGTGGCTCCTCATCTCAGGCGTCCATCTTCTCCATGGCTTCAAGCCATGTATGTTTGTGTGCCCTAATTTTTTTTTAATGCCAAAAGACATTTTTTGGGGGGGCTAAATTAGGTATGAAAAGAGACACATTGTTTGATTTTTTTCTTTCTACATGTTTTTATCTTTTAAATAAATAAATAAATAAATATTCCAAAAATCTATGTATTTTCCTTCACAAAATTTTATTATTTGAAAATTTTATTTTTTAAAAATACAAAACTTACAAATGATATATATATACTTAATATATTTTAGACTCACATAAAATAAATTCATGAGCTTTTGAATTGTAAATTTGTAAATTTATGATCAAGTAATGACATTTGCAATGTTGGATAATTAATGATGTTCCAAAGTTGAATTTTTAAACTAATGAATCTTCAAAAAAAAACCAATGAAAATATCATATTAAACTTGATCCTATGAATATATATATGAAGATCATTTTTATTTAATAGAATATTCATGCAAAGGTTTATATATATATATACATGATAGAATAATTTAAAATGTCAAAATTTCTATTATCTCAATAGATTGTTAATAACTATTGATTTCAATGTCATAAGATACACACAACTTGTTATTTTTGTTCATTTATGTAAACAATCTTGTATTGATGATCAAATTGATCTTTTGCATGTATAATGTATTATAAATAATAATAAATCCTTTCAATTTTGTTAATTATCATTTTTATGAGAAAACAAAATGTCAATTGGGAATTTCAAATATAAGATTATTTGCAAGTATTCTTTTTTCAACCATTATTTGATCATGTTTATGATAGATTGTTGTATTTTCAAATTGTTTTATCTTTGTTTCATTATGTTTAAATAATTTGACAAATATGTAATTTTTAAATGTTTAAATTTTTAGTTTTAAAATAAATACTTGGATATCATTTAAAACATTTCTTAAGAATGAATAATTGTTATATACGACTTGTGTTATATACGAAGTAATAATGTGATGCATAAAACTTGATATAATTATTAAAATATGTATCAATTTATTTTTTTAATCAAATAGAATAATGCATAGGCCTCTTACATAATTTAAAATAATATTTACATCATTCTTGTTTTGTGTTCAAAACGCTTCTTCATTGAATCATTACCAAACTCATAATGTCATTTTTATTGTCTATTGTAAGCATGCATTGTATTAATGTTTAAATTTATTTATACATTTTGCTAGCAAATACTAAAAGGATTGTCTTAATCAAATTTTTTCAAACTCAAAAACCATTGAAGCACATTTAAAAGATGAAAACAACAATTTAACTTGGAAAGGTATTGATTTGTGAGATGTTGAAACAAGAATTTGATTAATGGATGTAAGGTAATTCATTGTGAAAAGAATTGAATTTTTTTATTCAATTGTCATTATAAAGCACATTTTAATCCACAATATACACATAATTGTAGCAATATTAATATGATGAGAAATGTCCTTTTTAATGTATGTTACATGCTATTATAATATCCATAAATTCACACAATTCATTGTGCAGAATATTATAAAGATTTTTAAAAAAGTTTTATATTCAAATCTTGATAGAATTTTCAAAAAATTAGCAAAGATTTTTCGACTTTATGCTATGAAAAATAAAATTGTTTTGAATTTAAAATGCCTTAGGAATCAAAGTTCAAACTTGAACATCAAAATGAAAAGGGTACCAAAAAAGTTAATGTTTTCATGATTGAATTTCATGTTATAGAATAATGAAAATGGAAACATCATTTACTAGACAATATATTAATCATTTAACTCTCAAACATATTAATATTCTAACCTTAATTTACTTGATCATCATTAGTAGTGCAAAGCAAAACAAAACCCAAATAAATCATAGGTATAAATAATGCAAGTAATACCTATATTATCTTGTTATTATATGACAATAAAAATCCAAAGGTTTTTCCCCGAATGCATGATACTTTTTTTCATATTTCTAATGTCTAACAATCATTCAAAATATAATTTAGTTAACACAAATATATAATAGATGATAAATTTCAAAACATAAACGACATCTCATTTAATATGTTATTAAGCTTAAAAGTGTAACTTTGTTGAATGAAAAGGTGAAACAAATGATAATGTGTAACTAAATTGAACAAAAAAAAGGATTATAATTCTAATGACAATGGATTTCATCAAAGGTGGTTTAGGTAGGAAGATTATAAGGAGTCCAAACATGATGAGAGGATCCCATTTGAAACCTAAAAATTCATTCTTAGGACTCCCAAACTCATTTTTTTCTCATAAAACCTAAGACTTGTATTAGATTTCCTTTTTTTCTCATATCAAATGGAATAAATTTGCTCCAATTTTTACAAAAGTCTCTTTAGTATCTATTGTTTTCACTTATGAAAGAAAGAATAATAATATTTATCCAATATGTGCCATAATCTATCAAACGCCTAAAATTCCCAAAAATTTCATTTTTTGAAACTTTGAACATTTCAATAAAGCACTTGGCTCTTGTCATAATTGAACATTTTGTACACAAAGCACCTAAAGTGTTTGCAGTAAAAATCTTGAGCCAAAATAATTTTTTAAAACATTCCTTATGAATCCTTGAACTTTTTATTTTAGTGAGACAAAACCTTAGATTTTTTTTGGGACTTGTTGGGAATATTTAAACTTGTTCAAATTTGAAATGCTCTGCATAGAATAATACATTAGAAATGTATGTATGTATTTTTTAAAAAAACTTTCAATATGAATGTGCCAGTAAATTTTGAATTGACATGTTCAAGTGAGGACATCCATTGGATATTTAATGAGATAATCTTTTTTGGTACCCCAACCATGTTGTGACCCTAAGGTCCCATAATTTTTCATCATACCATATTCCAATCCCAAATAAGCTATTCCCTTTTTTTGTCTTTTTGTGTCTCAATTTCCTATAGGAATGAATTAATGTTTTGCACTTTAAAAATGTTTGAATTTTTTTCTTGTTTGCAAATATATTTGTTATAATTTTTTTTTAAATAAAAAAATAAAAAACATATGTCAATAAAAAAAATGAGAAGGGAAAAATGTCTTTGCATTTAGCATACTGAAACAACCATGATGAAATCATTTCAACCCAATTCATTTATTTTATTTCACATATCATAAATTTCATAATTGTTTTTTTTAATTATGTAAATAATATATAATAGTTGTATGTAGAAAAGGCATGAGGGAGCAAATGTGAAAGATTGCAATGAGTTGGTAATGGTTGAATAAAAATGTTTTTCAAACACAAAAAAATTTTGATGAAAGTTGATCATAAAATGAAAAATATTAAATTACTTTTTTATCACATAGATTGTGATTTTTTATGAAGCATTTTTTTCATTAAGTTTCTTTGTTTGGGCAAGTAAATATTTTCTTTTCCCTCATTGTGACCAATGTTGAGTGGATATTTGGAAAATTTGGAAATATAACTAGAATATCAAGCTAAACATCACCTTTGATATCCAATGGACATCACAAAATGTGATATCCAAAGTAGAATGGATTTCAAATTCTGAAATCTAAGTAGGATATCATAATCCTACTTAGATTTGGATATCAAGCATGTAAAGGGGGTAAAGGAAAAGGTTTTGGGTAAGGTATAGTGTATAAGGTGTAGGGTGATTGATAGGGCTAGAAAGTGAATGTTTAAAGGTATGTAGATTAAATGTCCTAAATTTTTGAAAGCTTTTAATTAGGTTTGAAAAAGTTAATCTAATTTATGAAAATTAACTTGAATATCCAAAAAATATTATTTGGTTCAATATTTGACATTCTCAAAAATTGATGAAATATTTTTAAAATGTATTTGATATCCCTTTTGGATATTTGAACTGGGATTTTTTTTAAAAAATACAAAAGGAACTAGTTCAATTTTCAAAACCCATTTTGAAAACTAGATCCAACAGACATTTTTTGCCCAACATGGTGTGAACTTATTACAAAATAGGGTGAACTCAACATACAAACATTTTTTTGCAAGGTATATATTGTAGTACCTTTACCATTTCAACATAAATTAATTATTTTTTGTTTTGCTGAAAGTTTGAAAATTTATTCATTATTTGTGTCAAAATTTTAATAAATTTAAAAGTTCAACTATCAAGATATGAACCCCAGACCTTCCGTAATAATGACTTATTATTGAAACAATCTAGACACACTAGACAGCTCCATAACATTGACAAAACCTTGTTTACTATTTTATATAATCATTATTTGCCGAAAATTTCAGAATTTAAAAACTAGGTGTTGAAGTTAAAATTTCAAATTTAAATAATTATTTGGTAATTTGTTGCTAAAATGGTAAAGGTACTATGGTAGTGTGGCATGCATAGTTGATCCAAATGTGAAGCCATTACACACAAATATAAGGTGAACTCAACATATGAACATTGTTGTGCAAGGTATATATTCAATTTTTGAAGAGCCAAATATGAAAGAAAATCTTACTTAAGTTGCATGGTGAACATGTTTTCTCTAAGTGTGAACATGTTATTGAAGTGATTTTTCCTTCCAAAACATGATTTAAAAAATTTATTTGAAATTTCAATGACATGAATAATTCAAAATTCAATATTTCATGCACTTTAGTTTTGAAAATTATGAAACAAATTCCATTAAATCCTAGTCATTCGAGATCTATCCAATAATACCAAGAACGCACCTAGATTCTACTAAAATTTTTCATTTTGATTTAGTTGAAATATCATTGATTATTTTTTCAAATATTCAGTAACTTGTGTAACATGGCTCCAAACACTAAAAGAAAAATTGTAGTAAATGCAACCAATTTCTTACAACTAAAAATTGTTAGTATAGTTGCAAACAATAATTTTTCATTGCAAAAATTGGTTGCAAATGACAATTTTTCTTTTGATGAAATGTCACGAAAGCAATGTGTGCACCCCTATGCATTGAGAGTTTTCCAACAATACCAAGAGTGTAATTGGAAACCTTACAGTTTGGGAAGTCTTAATGTGACAAATTCTGATTTATTTATTTTTTCATATTTTGTATTTTTGTTAAATTTAGTGACAAAAATCACTTAAATTTAACATCTCCCGGATCATATGTTGTCTTGAGTCTGAATCCATTACGAAATAGAGAACTCAACATATGACCATTGTTTTGCAAGGTGTATATATGAATTTAAATATATTTGTAACACATGGAACTTCTTAAAATTATTATTGACATTGTAAAAAATGATAGAAGATGAAGATGTTATCATAGAACAAACAAAATTAATTGATGAAATCAAATCGTTTGTACGTCTTTTTAATTTAATAATTTTCGTCCTTCTTACAAATATGACCTACTAGCTACTAGAATTTATAAAAAAATCATCTTGTTTTTTTCATAAATAATTGTACATTGGTGTCATTTTTATATTTATTTTACTTGAACTATTCTAATATTTTGACATTTTTGACACTTTAATATGTATATTGATATGATATTTCATTGTAATTACAAAATTCAATTAAATTATTGAAAATAATGAAAATGAAAATACTATTAACTACACCATACATTAATCATTTCAACATATTAATATTATGACCTTATGTTAGTCGATTGTCGTTGTTGGTAGTGCAAATGAACACAAAACTCACGTGCAATTAAATTATATAACCTTGGATCAATCAAGAGCTTTTTCCCCGATCACTAGGCTCTAGTCTAAACCTAGACCTAGTTGCAAATTCTAGGTGGCTGACTGGTGGTATCTTCTTCACCTTCTTGAGTGAGGCCTTTTAGGCTAGTGGTCATATTCAACCCCAGAAATGTTAAATTTGGACTGGGAGACCTTGATTTTGTCTTACCATGGTCAGAAGCAACCTAAAAGAATCCACCATTTTTAACCATGGTGCTTTGGTTCACCCCCAAAGGCCAGTCTTGGCATTCTTTTTGATACCATGTTCTCACACAAGAATGTGAACTACTATAAATATGAGCAACTTCAGCACAGTGTTTTCTCCTAGTCTTCTGAAACCTTCACCATTTAGGCTCAAGTTTTGCATGAGGAAACTGATTTTGACACCATTGTAAACATAATAAAGTTCTCTGTAAAGTCACCCTCTCTTTCACCACCTATCCCGTCTTTCAGTGGTATTATCTGCAAAGTAAGGAAATTTTATTGAATCTCAGTATGAAATGCTGGAACTCAGCATTTCATGCACGAGGTTTGAGAGTAATTATCGTAGTTGTACAAGTAAGAGCAATGAAAATAAATGTAGCAGCAGTGGAGGTGCTCAAGAAAAAGGAAAGAAGGCATGTAAAATTTCAGTTTGATACCCTATCACGCCAAAATTGGCTGTTTTCGCTCCCTAATCGCCTGACTTTCGAATAACTTTAATGATTTTGACACCATTATAAACATAATAAAGTTTTCTCAGTAAAGTCACCCTCTCTTTCACCACCTATCCCGTCTTTCAGTGGTATTATCTGCAAAGTAATGAAATTTTATTAAATCTCAGTATGAAATGCTGGAACTCAGCATTTCATGCATGAGGTTTGAGAGTAATTATAGTAGTTGTACAAGTAAGGGCAATGAAAATATATGTAGCAGCAGTGGAGGCGCTCAGGAAAAAGGAAAGAAAAAGGCATGTAAAATTTCAGTTCGGCAGAACAGCCAATTTCGGCTTGAATTGGTGGCAGATTCCAAAGAGGGGATTGCTTACACAATCTCTTGTCAGTTTTACCCCGTGCACTCAACCCTCTTGAGGTGACTCTTACACCTGACGCTCTCTACATGTGTGAAATGCTCAAATAGTTTGGTAATTCTGGGACTGACTGACTCTCTAGGGCTCAGGGTTCAAGCAAAAGCTTCAAAATGTCTGGAAATCCAAAACTCAGCTGTTGTTGTTTTGATGAATTTGTGTTTAGAGTTTTTCATGACCAGGAGGAGGCACTTGGATGATTTGCATCTTGATCGTGGCTGTGTTGTTTTTCACTTTCAGAGTGATACAAGAGAAAGGAAATTGTAGATTGACAAAATTGCAGAGGTTGTGAGTTTGATAATAATAAAGCAGAGAGCTGCAAGTCAGCATTGATCAAGACCGTGACACTTGGAAAAAGTGGATTAACGGCATTGAAAACACTTTGAAATGCAAGATCGTACTACATTTGTTTATTTTTCTGAAGTGCAAGTATTCCAGGATGGTGACGAGATGCTGACTATGAATATGTGCAAATGCTTTTCTGTAGTTGTGATCAGCAGCAGGAATGAGAATTACTATTCACCTTTTTATTAGCTATGTCTCTTGAGCACTAGCCAACATCATGATATTGAGTCTTCCCGTTGCTTCTGCAAACACAACAGAAACTCAGGATGGTTATTCTTGTAAGAGAATTGAAGTTCCTAGGACAATTGAACACCACAGCATATTACAACAATCTGGGTGGTTGCAAGAATGGTTATTATCCTTTGTTGCCATGATATTTTGCAGGTCAAACAAAGTACCTGGTTGGGTGAGGCCCAACCATCAGTGCTTCACTCATCTAAGCCATGCGTGTGGCAATGTTGCAGATATTTCTCCCATGGTACTCGGTTGAGTTTTCCTTGGAAAGGAGAAATGGCACTGAACCAAGCCATCCCATTTGGAGCAATGGGGAACCGCCAATCAAGATCCCACACATTTCGATCAATGTCATATATGGCACCTTGGGTCATCCCATCAGTTCGACAAATGAAGATCTTTCCTTCATGTGAGTATGCCCTCAAATAGGACCAGGTTTGTTGTTGAAAGTGGGCTTTGACGTAATCTGATGGCATGCTAGTGAGCTCCTTCCAAATATGTTTGTCAAAGTCAAATTCCAGGATGTCTATTGTCTTCCACTCTGACTCTATGTAGTTGAATCGACCGGTAAGTGCAAAAAGGCGATGGTCATGCATGATAGGATTGTCATTCTGTTGCAATGAGAATCGGTGCCCATATAGAGGCCATAAAGAGCTGTACAGTGGCTGTCGTGGTGCATAACAGACACAGTGATGGCTATGTTTGAGATGATACATGTCACCCTGCTTTTTCTCTTCCTCCCAGGCCACATATTGAGCTCTTTCACGTCCTCTCTTTATGTGAAAATCTACTAGATGTTCCTCTGGCTCCTGTTCACCTGATGCCATCTTGACTCAAGTTGCAGGCAAGCCCTTGCTTCAAAACAAAGATTTGTCCTTCTTCCCTACAACACGATTGCTGCAGTCAGAAACTGACTTCACTTTGCCAGAGCTAGTAGACTTCAGTTAACTGTTTAGTTCTTGTGAAGATTTATGACTGCTCAATGTCTATCAAGAGAGGAAGAAAGTGATGATGACAATAACAATACTGACAACACCGTGAAAAAGTATTTTGGCAAGGAGGTTTTGCAAAATGGAAATCATGAACAGAGTTCTGCCCATGTATGTGTCTTTCTGAATGGTCAAGAGTTGTGTACTTTAGAAACTCAGATTTCCATACCTCTTGGTTTGGAAGACCCTTGAAGCTTGACAGTTTAGTACTAGCCACTTCCTTCTTGCCATGTGTACAGCTTTGTGTCCCCTTCAGGTCAACCTTCAGTGTCATTACTGGAACATGTTTGTGCAAAGAATCCACAATGTGGGTGCCCATTGACTTTTTCATGGCCTGTGATTTCTGGGTTTGCATACACTGAATGGCATACATGTGCTTGAATCTTTGGATCATCATCCAACCAAACCAAAACATCAAACAAAGTACATACTCTGAATTAGACCAGTAGCTATGGCAGTGGTTCTCAGATCAAAGAACCAGTTGTATTTGAACATGAAAGATTGCACAAGGAAGACGTCTAACATGGAATGATTGTTCTATATGTGGCAGGAACAGCTTGCTACTAGTAGAAACTCCAGACTTCTCAATTTTTCAATGAGATGACAGAGATGAATGTCTCAATGAAACATTATACACTCAAGACCAAATCTACTAAGTTTGCTCCATCTCACTGCTAGCAGCTCTCTCCATCTGAAAAATGCTCTAATGTGCTAGACCCTGTATCATTTGAAATCAAAAATCAAAAATCAAAAATACAATGCACTCAAGACCTAATCTACTCCATTCCTTTGATCTCACTGCTAGCAGCTCTCTCCATCCAAAAAATGCTCAATTGTGCTAAACCCTGTATCTTTTGAAGTGAAAAATTCAAACAGTTTGCATGCTCAAAAATTCTGATCCTAAACTCACTTCATGTTTCACCACCATTGAAATCCGTCAAGCTTGTCATTTTTATATTCACTCTACAAACCCATCATCCCATACAAAGATAAGCATCATGTACATCACCATACACAACTGATCACAAAACATAATTCTATCCATAATGCTAATCCAACATCATCAACAATATAATGAAATGGAGGCAGGGTCAGAATTTCTCACTTGGTTGGAGCCTGAGGAAAACAATCAATTACCTGAATACGCCTGGTTGGAAAAGAAACCCAGATCACAAGTAGCTATCAAACACTGATCAATCCATGAGACATCTTTGAAATTGCAACAAAATCTCCACAAGGATCAATTTGAAGGTAACATGACACTGAGTGTAGTTGTGGCCCTTCAAGACTCACTCACAAGTGTCAGACTGTCACCTTTGAGAATAGCAGTGATGCACTGCCATGACACATGACTACCCACTGACTCCAACAGCTCCCAACAATGGCTGTAGACAAATATATAATAATCTGCCCAAAATTTCAGGCAAGATCATAATAAAAAATTTGTGTCCTGAGTCTCTGTTGCATCTTTGGAAGCAACAAGAAAACCCTCACTCACAATGTCAGCTTGTACTCAAGAGACTTAGCCAATCACAAAACTTCATATTATCCTCATTAAACTGCAACAAAAGCTTGTCGGGGTAAGAATCCATGAACGGCATGGCTAAGCTGTGAGATTCCAGTGAGGATGCTTTTTGCAGAGTACAGGCAGCACTGGACATCCACATTGCTGCTGCATGAACCAAAGAGCTTGATGCTGGATTACAAACATGCCAAAAGCCATTCATTCTCTCAATTTGTATGACACCGATGATGATGACAATGATGATGAGGAAAGCAGCTTATGGAATTATGTACGAATCAAAACCAACAACAAGTCCTTCCTTTATGCATAAAAGCATTTAACAAGTTTCTAATGCCAATATAGCTTCAAACAACTACACGCATTGTGCAACATGCTCAACATCTAAGTTGTGATGATATAAGCTTGTCAACTTGGTCCATTTGACCCTCAGTAGGCTCTTGCCTTTCTGACATTGCCTACTGTCGGCTTCAGCTGACTCAGACAAGATCAGCCATGTGGGTGTGCCCTGGTCAGTTCCAAGCTCCACAGGACACAAATGCATGGGCTGGCCCACCATCTCATGCTGCAACACATGCACTACATGCCTACCATCTGCACACACAAAAACTCAAATGTGCACAAACTGTTTAGAATCTGAGAGGTGCAAGTTCTGTCATCCTATCCACATGCCAACAGAAGGAAATTCACAGTATAGGTAGTCCTCATGCAATTCTCCTCCAGAAAACAGCAATAATGCGCTTCTTACCTGGATCATCAGCAATGAGCTTTAGATGCGTTTTGCATTCTGATTTGCAATCTCTCCTCAGTTCCGTTCTTCTGGGCCTCACTTTCAATGTTTGGAATCTCTGATGTCTCCTCATCCTATTCCTCCATTCCTCCGAGCATTGAAATGAGGCCCAGAAGCCTCAGAATTGTAGGACACTGATATGGGCGCTCTGCAATATGTATCGGATCTTGCGCTTTCGCTTCAAGAGGATCGATGACATTCTTCGAGAAAGCGCAAGATTCATGCTTGCAGTGTACCGGATCTTGCGATTTCTGAACAAGCCTATGATCGATCAAATTGCTTGAACCCTAGAGCCCCCCGGCACGAAACCCTAAGGGCCCCTTTCTTCCTATTTGGCGTTGTACTTCGTTGCCGTGAACGTTGGCGTGCACGTCATCGTCGTCTGCCATCCTCTTAGCGCTTTGGCGTCAAGAAGATCTGCTGGCTGGAAGTCGATGATCATGGCATTCGTGGATCGCTTGTCAGGGAGCGAATTCCTGGCGTGGAGTTGCAGTAATAAAAGCAGCAAAATCGCTATTCTAAGGTAAAGCCCTTTTCCGCTCTCTTGGAGTGTTTTCTGGTGCGTGCTGTGTGCGTCTGACGGAAACAATGGCGTCGTTTTCCGATGTCTTCTTCTTCTTCTTCTTCTTATGTTCTTCTTGTGCTTCGTTTTCTTGTCTGGTCTCCGTTTGGACGTGAATCCATCAAATCCTCAATTGCGTTTTCCTTTTGCAGGGATGTGTTCGACACCAGCATCAGTTGTTGTTGTTGTTGTAAGTGTTTTTCACAAGGAGTGTGTCATGTTCTTCTTCGAGGAGGTCTCGATGGTTTGGACGATCACAAATGGTCGTGTTTGTGAAGAAGCTCTTCTTTTGGTTGTTGTGCGCGCTCGCGTTTTTGTGACTTTTCTTCTTCTTCTTCCTGGTGGAGACTTCTTGTTGTTGTTGCTAGGTAATTGCATTGTTGTTGTTGATGAGGTGCGCCGGCGGCTTCCGCCAAAAGAAGAATTGCCACAAGAAGCGTATGATGGTGGATGCCTAGTAGGAGGAGGAGGAAGAGGGAATTCTTCTTCTTCTTCTTCGTCATCATGGCGGATATGATCTTTGCATCGACTGTTGCCACAGGCAGCAACGGTGGTGGTGGAGGAGGTAGTAGCAACCACCATGATGTAGACACTACTAGTGACAACAAACCTCAATGGAAGAGGACTCGGATGCCTGTGAAGCCTAAAGAGATGAAGGAAATCTCGGAAGCAGAGAAGGCGAATGCAGGCTGGGAATCAGATAGGAATGTGACATGGGGATTGACGCAACGGAATCGATGGATCGAGTATGCGCATATCTCTCGCTACTGGCCTCCAGACAAAGCCGAGAAGGGAAGGAGAACGCTCAAGCTGAACATCAACGGCTGTTTGAATCGCGAGTTCCAACAGATCATTGAGGAAACCAGAATGGCCATCTTCAATCGTGCACCTGATGGCAACATGTATGCACTCGGATTCCTGAAGCAAGTGTATGCACATTGGGCATTGGGTGTGGATGTGGACTGGGCTCAGCCAGCCAACTCTGGTCCTGGAACCAGACCCAATGCCAGTGTTTCCAAAGGATTGCCAGTTGTGCCAAGAAGACCAGCAAACATTGAAGCTGCACGTGAACTCATGAAGGCCAAAAAGCAACGTGTGGTATCAAGCTCAATCCCTGGCACATCTGCTGCCAGTTCACCAGTCATCATTGCACCATCATCAGATCTTCTTAGCAAAGAAGAAACACCCACAGCACCAGCTTCACCAATTGCTTCCACTGCTGCATTACCTCTCACTTCCTCTTTGGTGGTCTGGATGGAAACACCCCTGCCCTCCTCCATGTCTGCCGATGTTGCGGCAGGAACTGACAAGAGGATACAGCAATCCTCAACTGGTGGTGACAACCCAGAAACAAAGGCAAGGTGTGACGAGGGTGAAATCTTTGTGTTGAGAGGAGAAGTGAAAAACATCCAGGAAGACTTGGACAAGAAAGAAGCTCGCATTCGAGATCTTGAAGCTCAATTGGAAAAGAGTGAAGCCCGCATCAGAGAGCTTGAAGCTGCATTGGTCCAAGTTCGACATACTGCATCAAATGTCCTCTGCATGTAATCCTGAAACACTTGATCAGTATTCAAACTCACCAGTTCACAAGATCACAAGAGCCTGAAGATCTGCTGCACATTGAAACTCAATAGTTCACAAGATCATCACAAGAGCCTGAAGATCTGCTGTGCATTGAAACCCAACAGTTCACAAGATCACAAGAGCCTGAAGATCTACTGTGCATTGAAACTCAACAGTTTCACAAGATCAGCACAAGAGCCTGAAGATCTACTGTGCATTGAAACTCAACAGTCTTCACAAGATCATCACAAGAGCCTGAAGATCAGCTGTGCATTGAAACCCAACAGTTCACAAGATCATCACAAAAGCCTGAAGATCTGCTGCACATTGAAACTAAACAGCTTCACAAGATCAGCACAAGAGCAGGACGATCTGCATATTGAAACTAAACAGTTCACAAGATCATCAAAAGAGCCTGAATGCACTCTGTTTGGGTTTGAGTGTTGAGTGAGTTCCAAACCTGGCATTCATACTTTGTTTCTTGAAATCTCATGCTAGAAAAGGTTCCACTCTTTTGCTAATTCAGCACTTAAGTAATACGCTAATCAGTAGTTTGTTGTGGGCTGGTGCTAGAATAATTAGTTTAGGATTCAGGGGGTTGATTAACACAGCACCCCATCTAAATAGATATGACCTTTGTTCATTGCTGATGAACATCCTTTCTCAGCTTTACTTTAACAAACATTGGCAACGTAGGTATCTAGTTTGAAAGAAGGTGGCAGCCATCTGGAAACTGTGCGCAAGTCTGAAATGTACAAGCAGCGTGGGAGTGAGGATTGATCAACTCCTCTTTTCACCTATCCAGATATTGTTGTTGATCTCTTTGTATACCACTTCCCCTCAGCAGTTTGCTTTGGTTTTCTAAATTAGGAACTAAGTGTATTCAGCTTCTGGCAACCTTAGATTTGTGTAGATATAGTGTAGAGTTTTGTAGAAGATGCAAACAAAGGTCGTCTAGTGTTTCACAAGGGTTTATGAGTTGTGCAAGGAAGGCTTCCTAAATTTGCAGGAGTCTACAGTTGCAGGATGTTTGTTTGCTTTTCAGGGGCTACAATGATGGCAACTAATGTACAAAAAATTGTTGTAGGTGCAACCAAGGCTCATTGATTGGGATCATATGTGCAAGTGGACGACAAATTGTATTTGGGGTTGTATCATATACGCATGAAGATCTGCAGCAATGCATTAAAAAAGTGTGATGTCATGTGATGTGTTGGCAAGGATGCTATGAGGCAACATCATTGAGTCATGCTTAAAGTTTTTTTCCCAGAGGTGAGAACAAAGTCAATTGATGCTGAAGGACTTGTTGCAAAATGCTCATTCAAAAGGGGTTTTGTTGAATCACATTGTGAAATCTCATTCTTGAATCACGAGAACAAGAATCACATATTTCAATCCTTCAATGATATCTGAAATTCTTTTAACTATACTAGTTGGAATGCTTGTGATTTTCAGATGGTGTGATGGGAGAGAAACTCTCAATTCAGAGGCAAGTAATGTTTCAACTATATAGCCTATAATCCCAGTGGCTCTTATCTTAGCATTGGTGTGCAACAGAACTAAAATTTAAGCTCATAAGGTTTAAGCTGAAGTTTCATTGTTTTAATTTGTTGGTAAAATGAAAGAATGGTATCTATTTTAAGGAGAGTAAACCCTTGGACAAAAGTATGGGTTGTGGTGAGTCTAGTGTGATATTGTCACTCAATTTCGAACCAAATTTGTATTAATCATCTTCTTTTGCATGTTTGTGCAATTGGGGTGATTGAAAGGCGCTTGTGAAACATGTCGCTTTGTCCTTGTCATCTTGAAGTTCTCATACCTATCTCCGTGTAGAAGAAATATGGAAGGTGCCTTATGTTTTTGGGGGTTTTTTTTTCACTACAAAAAATCAAGGAGCTATCGTGCTAACCCTAATTTAACAAGCTTGACATGAATCAATAACTTTGTAGTAATTCAATTTGCAACTCCATTGTTGCACTCATGTGTCTTCTATTATGATTATGCTAGTGTGTATTCTAATTTTACTCATAATTTTGTTTGTAAATACAAATTTAAAGGTATATGCAACCATGTTGTGAAAAAAAATTGGAACGTGTTAATTCCTATAGTTGATTTAATGAGCCAAATGACATTAATTTCCTTTTATTTCTTATGTAGATTGAGGAATATCAAATGTGGGCTTCAATCTTCTCGGGCCACAAATGACACCCTAAACCTACCCCAACATTAAAAACATGGTTAGATGACTCACTTTAGAATCACCTAACATGTTTAAGAAACTCCATATCTTACATTAATTATAATTACTACAATTATAATTTTTATTAAGTTATAATTTTTATAATTGCTATATATGCTTTTGGTCACAAGTATTGGTAGGTTGCCTTATAAATATATTTAGACATGTGATAAGTCAAAAAATATATGTGAAAGATTACAAATTCCAATGTGAAACAAAAAAAATACATAAAAATGATGAAAATCATGGCATTTTAATTTTCTAAAATGAAAATTTCTTGTACTGGGAAAATTTTAATTCATTTCATTCTTAAATTCTTAAATTATTTTTTTGTTTAAATTTTTGACACTATTGTGACATATTATTTTAGTCTATTTTTTCACTTTCTCTATGATAAACATAGTATTATCATTTCAAAAGTCCATTATGAATCTCATTTCTTAATAATTCATTTTTTAAAATATTTTATCAAGAAAATTAAAACATGACCCCAACATAAAATGAAAACACATTCTGATTCATAATATTGCAATAAAATTTTGTTACCAAAACTTAATAAAGCAAGTTTATGAACCAATTAGGCAAGGATTGTTATTATTAATATTATTGGGGACATATGAATTATTATAAAATAAAAAAATTGCCCATCAATATGAGTCAAAATTTAAATTGGAGTTGGATTTTGCAAAAATAAGAGCCAACAAAAAAATAAGGACAATAAAAATTACTTGATGATCCATAGTCAAACACACCTCATGTCAGTTCATCACCTAATATTGTTCAAAAACCAACAAAATATAAGCGTGGCAAGAAAAAGGAAAGATGTACATATGCAAACAAAAAACGAGGAAAAAGTGAAAACAATGTTTGTGCCAAAGGAACACATGTATGAGACAAAACTAAATTGAATTCGACAATGTTTTAATTTAGGAAGGATTGAATGCATGTGGGCAAGCAAGGTAGGATTGGTGGGTTTGTTCAAGATTGAATGGACAACCCCACAACACCTATTGTTATTAGATTTTCACAACTCCTAGAATTGTAACAAGGAAATGGAGGAGATCATGGCTCAAGTTTTGGAAAAATGTGTTGTCATAGACACCCATTTGTTAGTAAAAGTTTTGAAGATCTTTCATTGCAATATGCATGAACTAAAACCCTATAATTGTAGGGAAGTTAAACAAATTTGTGTGCATGTCACAACAATAGAAGATAATGTGAAAAAGGAGCAATGGTTAGTAGCCAAGATGAAATACCCAAACAATATTAGGTATGCAACAATTCTTCAAGTATGTACTAGAAAAAATGGTTGTTACATTTCAACAATTTAAATGTAATCATGTTAATATGCAAAAGATGAAGTACTGCAATCAACTAGTGTAACATCATGTTCAATAGCATGGTGAAAAAGCTTTAAAAATGAACAAAAGTTCAAATAGGAATGTTGTAAATTGATAGTGTGAAACACAAGGGGTGTAAACCAACACCATTGCTTGAAATATTGTTTTAAAACTTATTTCAATTAGAGAACATATGTTTTGAACATGTTTGACCATCAACATTGTAATCACAAACAATAGGGAGATCAATATCAAGTTTATGAAAAATGTTTATAAAGAACAAAAATGTAGCACAAATGAAAGATTTTAGTGCTTCTCCAACAAAAGAACATCAAACTACAAGGAACAAACAATAGACAGAACCAACCATTCAAATGTAGTTTGAAAATAAAAAAGAGGAGAATGTATGTTGCTTGGCTAAACAAACCAAATAATGACAAACATCAAAAGAATATGTTAAGCCATGCACCCAACATCACCACCAAGTCCTATATTAGACCCTAAACATCATTACTAATCTTGTTCAAAGTTTTCAATATTGATAAATGACAACACATTGCCAAATTGCACCATTCCTTTTTATTAATTTGCCCAATATCACTTGTGTTGCTTTCCATGAAGATTTGATTTTTTTTCCCAACACAAGCAACATGCATCCATTTATGGTGTCACACAACATTTCATAAACTTAAATAGATACTTAAAACAAATGAATTATTATCATCTCATATCGTCATGCATTAATAATGTTATAAACTATTACTCTTGGCAATTTTTTTGTGTTAATACAAATTTCAATATTGGCCCTTCCTTTATGCTCGATCATTTCTTTGCAAAAATGTCCATGCATGTTAAAATGAATTGATTTATTCCTCGTACTTATGGGAAGTTTATATTCTTTGAATGTGTTTAACTATTCATTTCTACTTGTTTGTTTATTTTGACCTTTTCCATTCATCATTTTCAAGTGGATAGATGCCTTGTGGTTGGTCCAACATGGGATTGTATTTATTTTAAAGTTTGCGATTCTTTTGGATCCAAATTGCGTTTTTAAAATTTTTGCCTTTTGCTAAATATATATTAATAACATCCACCACCACCAACCTCCCCATACATGCATGCTTATAATACCATATAGTGCAAGATGTGCTAGACTTTTGATTTGTTGATCATTCCTTTTACACAAGCACTTATGGATGGTGCCAGATCTATGAAACTCCATATTTGTTGGTGCTTCCTCTTGCACAAAGTTGCACCATCAAAGGATTTGGCATCCCACTTTCATGAGTTTTTTATTTTTTGTTAACTTTATGTCTTTGAGATTCCCATATACATCAATCAAAAGCAAATCTCATGGAAAAAAAATTGAAATGCACATCTTCATCCAAATACTAACATAGGTTGACCTTAATGTAAAGTTGTATGCATAAAAGTATGAACTTTTTACACTTTGTTGTTGACATCATCTTTACAATTCAATAGGTCCTTTGCAAAAAATACATGAAAGTTTTAAAAGAACTTACCTTTTAACACATGCCCACATGTTGTTTGTCCTCTCCAATTAATCTATGCTAGGGTGGTCAACCTTCAACCTATATCAACTTGTGTTTTAAAACTTGTAAAACATGTGATGCTTTTGGATACAAGTTGTGTTTTTTTTAATTTTGCCTTCTATTGAGTATATGTTGGTAACATCCACCACCTTTAACCTTTTAATAAGTATATTTATTATACCATATATGTTTTAAACCACCTACTTTGAACTTTAGAGGTGCCACCATGGCAACTACATGTATCTAGGGAATTGGCACCATGAAATCAATATCTACCCAAAAATTTCCCTCCCATTAACATTGTATAAGTTTATGTAATATCTACATAAGGACATTGAATCATAAATTATAAAGTTCCTAGGACCTATTAGGAGGTGTTCAATTGATCAACAATTATGCATCCCTCTTGGTACATAATAACTTAATATGGTTATGTTCACTTTCTTTCATCACCATTGAGGGAAGTCTGAAATATAATAAATACTAGGTTGTTGCCTTGTGTTTGGTAAGGTTCAAGCAAATACACACAAATGGGCTACATTGATTTACATACATTCAAACAACACTTATTCAAAATAACTAACTTGTGAGTGTGCAATTGTTGGGTTGGATGATATCCTCATTGAAACTCCTAAAGTTGTGTGTTGCAATAATTAGAACCTATCAAATGCAATTTACATTATTTGATTTGTGTTAAGCTTTCAGCTCAATCATTGTTCAGATCTTCAAACTATTAACTAGTTACATAATGCATAACACTTGTAGACTTCACACCTTGCTTCTATCTAAACTAATGTATTATAACACTTGGTTTAAAAAAAACAACAACATAAAGTTTGTTCATCCATTTGAAGAGGTATTGCATGTTCTAGCTCCAACATGACATTGTGACTACCACGTTAATTTTGGTTATATGCCAAAAGATAAGGTTGTCCATATTACAAGACATGTAAATAAGATCTTGAACATAAAACCATGTTGTAAAAAAAAAAGGTTAAGGGATTCAATTAGCAAAAGTGTAGCCCTTTGGTGGAGTCCCCATACCAAGAGTTGGAGATGATTGATCACCCACTACTAGCTTTGAATATTTTTGTTGGGTCTTTTTGTCTTCACTACATACCTTAGCCACATGGATCATTGTTCTTAAATCATTATTTATGTAACCATGTGACAATAATGCAATAAATCATTTAATGGGCATCAAATGCTACTCAAGATGTTCGTCATTTGTTCCTTACCACATGATAATTATAATCCCAACAATCGCTATCACCATGTACACATATTTTATATTGATTATAACATCAAAAACATGGAATTTTTCCAACAACACCCCCATGAATTTCCCTCTATAATTTGTTGTGTTCAAATGAACTAACAATTGCAAGCTTTAAAGGATATCCCATGTTTTGGGCCTTCAAGGATACCCGATTATGTTTGATTTCATGATTATAATGGTTCCCATGTTGACATGTTTTACACTAAAAACATAACATAATTCATTATTTACCCAATATGGACTCACAAGAACCCTTTGAAACTTCTTTCCTTGATTCATTTTGCATGTGAGGTTTGGCAAAAAAATTCATTCCTCAAGTTTAACTAGAGTTTTCAATCCATTTAATTGCTAAACCTTAGGCAATCCTTTTAGTTTATTTTACCTACAGTCTGGTTTAGCTTTATACCTCATAATTCAAAGGCTTTATTTTGATGACTCTAAACTTTTATTGAAATAAAATGATTTTTTAGCAAGGTGAAGTTGATATAAGGTTTGACAAGCAAGGTAATTTAATAGACTTGGGTGTCTTGCATTACAATGTTGTTGTCTCGAAAATGTATACCTTTTTGTAAGCCATTGTTTCACATTCTAATTTTTCTCACTTACATCTTGGCTCCATTGCCATCCCAACAACCTTAAAATAATCCATGCCTCCTCCCAGAGAGGTGAATTAATCGGCTTTTATTGATTTATATTTGGCATAATTGTTATCCTCTAATAAACAAATTTTTAATTTTTTTGGTGAAATTATAAAAATTCATTCATTCGATACATTATAATTCTTTTGACCCACAAGTTACTAATTATTAATATGAAATTTTAAACCCTCAAGGCCTATAAGAAATAATGGGAACATTTGTGATCCCATAATCAATTAATAATGACATGTTCCTACATGATGACTAGTTTTTGTTTTTGTCATTTGAAAATTAATTGTCCATCATGAAATCTTTTGGAATTTGAACATCCCAAAATTTTTGAAAATTGGTTGCATTTAGTTTCAAGTTGAAATTTGACAAAAAGCCCAAGATGAAAATTATCGTGTGGGCAAAAAGTAGGCCACAAAAAGAAAACAACAACCAATTTAAAAGTGCATGATAAATGTCTGTTTGTGAGCAAATCTACCATTTGGAAATTGTGCGAGCAAAGAAAAATCGATCAAGTCCACAAAATATATAGGTTTTGGTTGGGAGGTGGTTAGAATGCAGCTTGGATATACCCAATAGTAGATGTTCAAAGAAGATTTGCTCGTGATCATGGGCAGTTGTCAACACATTTTTTAGATTTTGGTTTATGTTTTGGTGGTAAATAATGGGCAAAGAAAATTCAGTTTAACTTGCAAATGTCCACAAATATTCTATTAGAAGGATGATAACAAGAAAACATGTGATGAAAAGGTTTTTTCGAAGTCCTTTGTGTCAAGAAGTTGGTTGACATTTATAGAAAAGATTAATTTTGTTCATGGAGTAAAGTCAATAAAATTTAAGTGAAAAGAACCATCGAGAAGCTTAGTGTTTATTACGATGCGACTAAAGTCTAATTAAAACCCACATTTTGTGGAGTTCAAGCAATTTTTTAGTGAGATGGAGGTTTTATTTAAATCTAGAAATGAATGAATTTACTAATAGCTAATAACCTAACATTTTTAGAAGATGCAAATAAGAATGAAAAAAATTGTGCAATTGTTGTAGAAGTCACATGTCCTTTTATTAAACATTTTTTCCTCGCCAACACACCTAGATGTTAAAATAGCTTGCAAACACACATTATCATGCACATTGAAATTGGTTGTTGTCATCTCTTTGTGGCATGATTTTTGTTCACATGAAAGTTCTCATCTTGTGCTTCCTACCAAGTTTCAATTTGAAATTACACACAACCAATTTTTAAATATTCTAAAAGGTTCCCTTTCTAAATGATTTTATTATTGACATTTAATTCCCAAACGACAAAAAAAAATCATTCATCTAGAAGGAACATATCATTACTAACCAAATGCAAGCGTGCAAATGTTCCCATTATCATTTATAGGCCCCAATGGTTCAAGATTTGTATTTACAATCAACAAGTTGTGGGTCAAAATAATACATTGTATTTCCAAAACCAATAGAAATAAAATGTTGAAAAAATCATATTTAGATGATTGTAGTGAAATCCAACAACATAATATTGAAAGCAAAATCCTAGTCTAGATTTTACCAATGTGATAGGTTTTATTGGGTTCTTCCTTCAATAACCAATTAATCAAAAAATAATTTTGTCTATATCATTGGAATTCTTCACAACAATTCAATATCCTAGTAGACATATTTCAATCGTTTCTTGGAAAATTAATGGCTATTGTAATAGCCAATGCTATCATCCAAATGTATTTTGTGAATCTCACGAGAGGTTGACAAAACCTATTTATTAGAAGATAACAACCATTCCATATATAGGTCAATAGAGGCCCCTTAATTCATATAAGGTCTATAATATCTAGTTGATGTTGTTGTGCATTTGGATGAATTAGGACTTTCATTTTATTTTCTACACTAACATTACCTTTGACAATATGTGTTTGTTAGGTGCCCTAAAATCAAACAAAATGAGGTTGATAGATTATAGAATGTTGGTTGGAAATTAGCCCCACACTAAAAAACATTAGGGTTCACTCATTTACACTTGCAATTTAAGGGGATTTACTTTTTTCCAATTTAACCCACCCAAATGCTAGAATATCAAGCTAGAATCTTACTACTCTTTAAAAAATTCAAATTTGACAAATGCTTGACATGTCCTAGTCATCATTAGTGAATGATCTCAACAACTTGAAAGGAATACCACAAGCTAACAATAATTACCTTTTATTAACCTTTAACTTTATCATTCCTTATACATAATTGGAAGTTGTATAGATCTATTTGCATCTCTTGTAGTTGTATGTTTTTGAGTCTTGGAAAATTTCTCCCCATCACCACATTTTACAAACTATAATCCTATTTTCAAGAATTTATCTTTCATTGTTTTTCTATTTTCAAAGACTTAGTAATGATGTCATTATTGAACAAAAGTTGTAACTTGAACTTCCTACCAATGGGTAACAATTTTTGTATTTTCTCTACCCACAAGATTTCATTTTTGAAACTAAATTGGAAAAACATATGTCAAATAACAATAATTGAAACTATTATCGCAAAGGAGGATTTCGTTCTAATCCACTTTGAGACCCATAAGCATTTTCATTCCAAAATTAATCCACTATGGGAAAATTGCCCAAACATGAATTCATTTCAATAGCTTTCGAACCCTGATAATATCCTCACTTTATGTCCATTATTTACAAACTTGCAAAGGATACTTGATTTGAAATCAACCTCTCATGGCCCTGCAAGGTATCCTGTTTTTGTGTCTACCAATTTCTAATTATTTTTAGTTCTTGAAGTTTATGTGGAGTTTTATTTCTTTAAGTTTTGTTTAAATGTTTGTTCTAATCTTTGTGTGTTGTAGTGTAGTTATATGTTGTTTATCACAAGTCAAATGTTATTTTTTATATATTCTATTCATCAAAGCTTGAATTGGGTGTTTTGTAAAAAAAAATATACTATCAAAGAACAATAGAAAACAAAACAATAATGTTGAACTTTTCACAATTTTTTGTTCTAAAAAAATAAAAATAAAATTCTTTTCTTTTTTCTTTGCAACTCTTCTTTTCAAGTCCTCTTCAAACAAATCCGAAATTCCAAAATATGTCTTCATTATAATATTTAACTAGTATTAAAATTAAAGGTCACAAATAAAAAACAGAAGTGTAAACAATAATTTAACACAAAAGTAGTGGAAAAATATAAGGACAAATTTGACCAACATTAACCCCCAAGTACACTAAATTTCATCCTTTTAATCCATGAGGTTAGTCAATTGAACCAAGAGATCTAAGTAGATTTTATATTTGATTCTACAAGTGTTAATTGTGAAACCAAATTGCCTTTGCTACCAAGCTTTAGTTAAGGCTTGGTTTAGATCAAAACTCAATTTTTGTTGGGTCTTAATGGTTAGTGTCATTCACAATGAGGTCTAATCCAATCTAGGCTTCTTGTTTTAATTTCTATCTTTGGGTTATTTTTGTTGTCTATGGTAGGTTGGTTCCAATTCGAACTTGCCAACTACCAAACTTTTATTTATTTATTATTTTTAATGCTTGTTTCATCTATTTACATGTGTTTTCAACCATGATATGAATGTAATGATGCTATTTCATCCTTTATTTTCCCCTTTTTATGATTCATCCTTAATTTGGATTTGGATTTTTTCACCCATCATTTTTTATCCATGTAATGACCAAATAAGCAAACAAGGTTTTTAGCCTTTCGTTAATTTATTTTCCAAACACTTAACCTTAGTAACCAAAGAGTAAAATGAATTCAAATCACATTAGAATTTTTTTTTGGTTTTATAGGGCAAAATTTTCAAATTTTCATATCTTTTTTATACGACACCAAATTGGGGTGCAGTTTGGGACATTGGGTTTTTATATATGAATTTTAAACGGGTGCAACTTTTTAGGTTGTTTGGAAAGAAATTTTTGTTGATGGTATTTTCCAATGTTGTGTGGGTACTTGAATTACTAAGTAAGAATTATGGGTTCTAGATCCAAATACTCGGGTTGTTGAATAAGAACTATTGGTTCTAGATCAAGGTATATGGACCCTATTTAAAACTCACCCACAATTTTGGAATTGGCTAGAACTAGCCCAAAATTGGCCCCCAGTTTTGACATATTTTGTAAATGGAACTAGATCTAGGTTTCGGTTCCAACATGGGTTGAAAACTAGAACCAAACCAATTTTTTTCCAAAAATCCAATTTCAGTTTTAGGGCCATGGAATATGATGGGGCTGTTTGTGGGGAATTTGAGGGTGAAAATAAAAGGGTTTTGTTGTAAATTTTTTGGGGAATTTTTTTGAATTGAATTCTAGGGTTGCAAGAAGCCATATTTCAAAATAGTAAATACAATTGCAAAAACCTTAAGCATGAAACCGCATGACAATGGATATTAATGTTCTGATCCTATGGAAATTAAAACTTTAGTATAATGTTTTAGATATTAAAAGTAAATTACTTTCTATGGTTTTTGAGGTTGTTAAACCCTTGCAATTTATTTTCCTTTGAAATAGAAGTTTGATTTATTCACATTCAAAATTTTGGTGTTTTTCAGCTTTGGAATTGAAGCCAAATCCAAAATTGCATTTCCATTTCAAAACCTAGTTTTAAGCCTACTTTGATACCAACTTATGAAAACTTACCAATCATCAATAAAACAAAGCATCCATCAAAGGGGAGAAACAAATACAAGATGGAAAGACCCACATCTTGGCGAATGAAAAATCCCTCAAAGAAAGTGGACCTCTAGGGCAATGGGAACAAATTAAGTATTCAGACCCCCCTAGACACAAAAATAATATCAAATAATGAATGGGGAGGAACATTTGAAAGAACATCTAACCTAAATGAACTTTCATTTACAAAAACAACATGCCTCAAAATAAAAGATGCCTACATTTGTTGCAATGTCACCAATGTCGTTTACCTATAAAATGAACACAAAACCAAAAGAGGAAGGGTTTTAGTGCCTTTCACTTTCCACACCATGTTAACACATCAATGAAAAAAATTGTTGGTTTGTTGATGCAAACACCCAAAGACCTTTATGACTAGAAGGAGAAACATGTTCATTGAATATTGATTGCAATAAAAGTCATCTTTAGCTCACAACGTGACTATTGTGACAACCCCATGAGATAGAACTACTTGTGAAACCAAATTTGCTCGAATGAGGTCAATGATGATGATGTCCACCAATGTTGGGACAACATCCGCTAAAATCATAATGTCCATCTATTGATGTAAAGAGTAAAAGTGGGTAGTGGAAGAATGTGGATTTGTTCAATTAAAACGTGGAATCTCACATCCCTTATAATATATATAAAAACATCTTGCACAACATCATGGAAAGTTGTCCTCTATCCACCATAGGTGCAATGAAAAAGATGAACCCCCATAAGATCCAATCCAAAGGTTGGCCACAAATGTAATGAAAGCAATTAAAGCCCAACTTCCTAGATAGGAAGCAAGCACAATGCCCTCTTATTAATGGAATTTTTTATGTCTTCTTGGCTAGAAGCAATTTTTTCTACTTGAAAAGTTAAGTTCCCATGATGATCTAAAAAATGCAATATAATGAACACAAATAAATCAAAACATTTCCACTTTTATGATTGTAAAATTTCAGTTAAAACAACATAATTTACAACAAATTAACCCAATTGCATCTTGTTTGAACATGGCAATTTAGTGTAAAACATTCAACTGATGCCAACCTACTAGATGTGATAATCCCACATGTTGTAAGAGTAGGGCCTAATACACCATCAAATTGATGCCATTTAAATATACAAAGGAAAATAGGGATCACTTCTCCCACCCTTTGGTATAGGACAAGTGGGAGTAATTGGTATTATTGTTTTCATGTTAAAAAAACAACTATCAATTGATGGAGAACTTTAATACTTATTTCTATGTACAACCAATCTCTAGTATGAAAATGGGTTTATTTCACCCACAAGCATAAATGAAAGTGAATCAAATAAATGAATTTAAACATATAGGTGAAATTGGTGACACTATTGAAAATTCAACATATGGATGAAATTCACCATGTGGATGAAGGTGGGATGTACATACAAAATTCAAGCATAGGAAGGAAAATTAAAAATACAAATGAAACTCACCAAAGAATGTAAATTTAACAAATTGGGTTGAATTAATGACATACAAATTTGAAATTTTTTCATGGACAAAATTGAAAAATATCAAACCACAAACATGGATTCTAAAAAACTTGTCAAAAAAACACAATAACAACCATATGGATGAAGTTTTCACAAATGCTAATGAAACACACAAACTACTTGAGGAACCAAGAACCTAAAAAAGGGTTTAAAATAATAGTAAAAAGGAAAGATTCATTTGACCGCAAAAGAGAAAAAGGAAAAAAAGGGGAAAAGACAAATCACGAAAAGATCGTTGACCAAATATCAAACAAAGGTACTCTTTTCTTTACGTAGATACTTTGTCTTTTTAGTACTCAATGACGATCAAACTAACGTAAGGTCGAAATATTAATATATTTTCATTTGTTCCTTGAATTTCACCAAATATCAAACAATTTTTTTGAAAATAAAAATAAATAAATAAATATTTAAAAAATATATAAAAGCCCGTCATTTGATATGCTAGTAAGCATATGTGTGTGTGTGTGTGTGTGTGGTGTACTTGGGCTTTGTATTGCTTTGCAATACTAGTGATGATCAAATTGACATAAGGTTAGAATATGAATATATTTTTTGTTCTTTGAATTTGACTAATATGAAACAAACCTACTCCTTTCTTTATTTAGATACTTGGGCTTCACATTATTTTGTATTAAATGACGATCAAATTGACGTAAGGTTAGAATATTAACATTTATTCCTTGAATCTTACAATATTAAATTAAAATTTCACAATCATATAGATATTCCATGAAAAAATCATTTTCATTTTCATTAATATGTAAATTCCAAACTTCAATTTACTAATTAACTTAGTTACACAATTTGCGGGTATTTGTAATGTAGGTGTCCAACTTGCAATTCTAGTCTCTTGAAGTCAATCAATACTCACAAAATAATATGTAATAATTTGTGATGTTAAAAATTATTATTTTTAATTGCATCAATGATTTAATTTAAATTTAATTTTTTTGGTTTTCTAATAATGTCATGACTATTTTCTAATTACAATGTTTACTCATCCGGATTTCTTGTCATGAATTTTTATTTATTTTTATTTTTAAAATATTTACTCGTAGCTTTTTGACAATATGTCAAATTATCTCAAATAAAAGAAAGGTACTCCTTTCTTTACCCGGGTATGAAAGGAGATCACAACATCCAGTCAAACGCATGTACATAACCGGTCATATATATAATATCATTGTAACTGGAATACCCCCCAAGAGTCCCAAGTGACTGCTATCCCCGGGGTAATATTATCTACCACTGGTTGCACTGAAGGACCGGCAGCCAAAAGGACAAGTGAAAAATATCCAGTCAAAAAAAGGTACCGTATATAACCGGTCAGTATGTTGATATCATGGGAAGTACCCGGGGAGGGAACCAGCAGGGAAGCAGACCTGTCAATGGAATACCCTCACAATCAAGGAGTGGCAAATATCCTTCGGGTAGAGCTATCTACCACTAGCTGCACCGAAGGACCAAAAGTCCTAGGACATGTGAAAGAACATCCAGTCAAACGGAGTTACATAACCGGTCAATGTGTTGATACCATGGGAAGTACCCGGTAAGGCACCGGTTGGAAAGCATGTTCTTGGAATGCCCGCCAAATCCGGGAGTTACTAATATCCTTCGGGTAGAATTATCTACCACTGGTTGCACTGAAGGACCAAAAGGAAGATGACACGTGAAAAAATTATCCAGTGAACAAAAAGGGTTTATAACCGGTTAATATATTGATATCATGGTAAATAACCGGAAATGCACCGGCAGGAAAGCAGACCTGGAATCTGGAATACCCGTCACAATCAAGGAGAAAATAATACCCTTCGGGTAGAATTACCTACCGCTGGTTGCACTGAAGGACCGGAAGTCAAGGACCTTGTCGCTCCGCGTCATGAGCGCGAGGGAGGGAAGAGCGGGGCGGCGGGGGGGGACAATGGGACGGGGTTTCTGCCAGCGTTTTTTCGCTGAGGATTTCCTTGAAAATAGCCGTGAAATCATCGTGCGATTGCATAGATTTTGATACCAGAGTAGAAGCAGAGAGTTTGCATCGGAATTCTGAAGAAAAAATTTAGGAGTGGCAAGCGAAAGGAGTTGGGAAATCGTCGTGACACTTACTCGGAGTAAGCTTTTCTATTTTGGTTCTTGTTAGTGCCCCTGGGTTTTGCTTACATAGTATGGCGGATTCATTTGCAGCAAAGAAGAAGATGAACAAGAACAGGAAAAAAAGAACAAGAAGAAGTTCGAGAGAAGCAAAGTTTGTGGCAATGATTTATTGTATGGTGAAATTCTGTCAGAGAAATGTAGTTTGCATGCCTATTTTGTGTGTCTTGACTCGTGGAGCATGTGTATGTATGTGTGTATTCAGGCGCAGGAAGGAGAAAAGGGAGCTTAGCCGTGTGTGGAGGGAGCGAGATGGGAGGTTTACAGGAAGCATTGGATTTCATCCCCAAGTACACGGGGCTGACGCCCGTGACGTTCTTCACCGTCGTTGCATTAGTTCTAGCGATATATTACCTCATCACAAGCATGCTTGCACCACCGCCGATGAAGGCGCCGCCCGTTGTCCGCTCGCTACCGCCGCCTGTTCAGCTCGGGGAGGTGAGCTTGGAGGAATTGGCAGCCTACGATGGTTCTGATCCGCAGAAGCCACTTCTTATGGCCATCAAAGCTCAGATCTACGATGTTTCCCAGTCCAGGTATTGTTCTGTCTTCTTTCCCTAGCCTTTATCTCCTTTTTGTTCCTGGAGCACCACCACCTTTGTGCATGCATATCTGCCTGGTTTATTCAGTCTTTTGCTCAGCTTTGTAAATTGTAGAATGATTCTTAGTTTCTTCATGGTTTTCTTCTGAAGTCAAATGGGGATGATAGGTTAGCTGGTAACCACCACCAGACATGTTGCTGTTGAGACTGCTCCTCAGTTTTTTCTTTGTCTTTCAGGCTTGGGTCTCCTCTACTTCATGTTTGCCTGATATGTCTTGGGTCTGAAATCTCTGTGTCACTGTATCTTAGGCTCATTCCACAATTTGATTCAGGTTGACCTGAAATTGTAAGTACAAAGAAATTCTCAAAGCATACATTAATCCTGGTCTCTTTATCACTTTGAAATTCACATGAAAAGTGGCATCATTTTTTCGCTGTATATTTGTGGCAGGATTTTTTATGGACCAGGAGGACCTTATGCACTGTTTGCTGGGAAAGATGCAAGCCGTGCACTTGCCAAGATGTCATTTGAGGAGTGTGACCTGACAGGGGACATTGAAGGCTTGAGTCCTTATGAGCTTGATGCTCTTACTGACTGGGAATATAAATTCATGAGCAAGTATGTGAAAGTGGGTGTTGTTAAATCCTCTGCTCCTAAGAGTGTTGAAAAGGAAGCTCCTCCAGCAGGATCTGAGTGGACCAAATCTGAAGTCCCTGTTGAGAGTGATGCTCCTATTGAAACGGAAACAGAGAAGGTGGGCGAAGCTGAGCCAACTGCAGCTGATCCTGTGTTGTAGGTGGAGATCTCCTGACACCACAACTATGGAGCAATGGATATGTGCAGATGTGAATATACAGTCAGAGATGTTCCTGAGGAATTCCTTTTTGCATTTCACTATCCTGTGCTCTTTCTGGTAGATAGGAAGATCTCTTCTTGTAAATCTCAGGCAGGATAGGCTGCAGGGACATGGTGTCTGTGGTGCCTTGCCTGGGCATGACTTTCAGACCACAGTTGCTATAGTGGCAGATGGTACATATTTGTAACGTTAAGGGTTGGTAGGACAGACACTGTTTTGAGGCTTGTTCAGTAAATTTACATCTTGTTTTCAGCAGTTGAGAGGAAAGAAAAAATAAACCTTTAATGGAGACTTTGTGGCAGGGTTGCAAGAGTTCTTGTTTCTACAGGTTTTGATAGTCAGTTTCCTACCAAAGAAGAGGCAAAATGTTTAAAACATTGCATAGTCACTGAAGCTTAACTCAGCTTTAAGACAACTTCAAGGCATAATCTTCAAAAGTCTAAGTTAGTGGCTTACTCCCTTAATCCTGGTATGTTTCTCAGTGGCCATTTGGTGAATTCTATGAATTCTGCAAACCTCATGAAATACAACAGCCGTCTGCCCCTTCTCAGAATGACAATTATGTCAGAGTCAAATCCATTAAGAGACTAGATCACAGTCCTTGCAATGTCTAGCATTGTAGCCAAGGTAATGCTTATTAGGTGCATAATTTCATTCACTGTAAGCATAGATGTGTCTGCTGCCTTTCCAAGCAGCTAAACAATGGGAAGGTTTGTTGTTTGTGAAACTTGGTCCAAGTGTTGAGCAAAGTTTTTAGCTCTGATCTTTCCAAGCAGATAAACTGTGGGAATGTTTGTTGTTTCTCAAACTTGGTCTGAGAGTGGAGCAAGCAGGTTTTGTATGGTTTGTGTATGGAAAGGACGTAGTTTTTATGAGAACAACTCTCTTTCCAACATTTTCCATGTGCTGAGGTTGTTGTTCTTGTTCATATTAATGTATTGGCAATTCTGACAACTTTTGTGGGTCACTTAAATCTGCTGAATCTGCTCACCATATTTGCTGATGTGCTCAATTTGATTTGCTTCATGCAAGGCAATTTCAATCCATGTTGCAAGCTTCACTGGGCGTAGTTTGTATAGAGTCCAGGAAAGCAAATGTGAAATCTTATGAAAGTTGCTCACTAAGCGTCAAACCATCACCTTCATCTTGAATAGAAGGAGGGTAATGAGCCACAATGACTACCCACTGAATTTGTGACAGTTTTGTAGGGTTCCCATTATTGCATGCATAGCTTTTTTAGACTGCTCAAAACAAACAAAAAATTGAGGAAGATATGACTATCCACTGAATTTTTGACACAGTTTTGTGGTTTCCAGTTGATGCACCCATAGCCTTTTTAGATGAGGCAAAACAAACAATAAGTTGAAGAAGATAAGAGGTCTGCAAGTTCGGAGGTCTAGCATTTTTCTTCCAAACATTTTGTAATTTGAACTCTTCTTCATGCTTCTTCTGGAGTTCAAAGAGATATTGTAAACCTTCACTTGGCACACCAAGAGCCACGAAGATCACTCAAAATGGACAAGAAATGAGTAAGATATGAGTTGATGTTCAATTGGAAGTGTGTTCAGTGATGAGTAGTTCTACCCTAGCTGGTTCAGAAGTGCTTCATATACAACACTGGAAAGGTCAATGTAGGCGTTGTCACAGGCCAATCTTTGTCTCTAATTGCTTTTGCGAATGAATGTTGAGGCCTAAGTAAACTGGCACATATTTTATGACACAGCCTATCAACACATCCTACAAAACTGCTTGAACACATTCAAGGGAGTTGGATCAGAAGTGTTCAGGCTTCAACAGCTCCATGTGAGTTGCACAGGAGGAGGGTTCCCCATGTTGCCTAAATTTGGATTTGAAAACTGAAAATCTGACATCAATTCTACAGTTTGGCTTTTGAATACAGAATTGACAGACAGTTTCAAGAAGATTGCAGCAGCTCAAGCACCTGCTGGATCCTTTGGAGCCACAATCCGTCTGTAAATTGCCCTGTATGTAGTCCCTTGGTTCCTCTCCACCTGCACAAAGTCATGGATGTATAAAGCACTCACTTATCTGTCACCTGATCAAACACCAATCTGAACCCGCTTAATGCTTGAACTGACAATTAAATCACAATTTTTACCTTTTGACCTTCCTCAGTTGCTGTGGATAGAAGCTCCACACACACATCCTTGTCCTGTTCACACAACCATCAAAGAAAAGTTCAAGAAGGGGTTGTTTACACCTGTGACTGTGACTAAATTGGCACCTTACCCACATGTATATTACTCAGGCAAAGTAGCTGTATGTACAGAAAAAAAACTACTGATGTTTTCCTCACACAAAAGAAGCTGTAAGTGATAAGGAAAGTGGTATGGTAGAGAGTGGTGGATGCTGCCTTACCAGTTCGTCTGCAGTTAGGGGTTCAAAAAGAGGGTGTGAATCCAGTGTTGATTTCATCCACTCCCCAAGCTCTTGCACATCTGTTATGGTATAGAGTATACCTGTGGACATACTCAACACCAAAAAGAAATCATCAAAAACCAACAATAGTTTTGTAATAGAACCCATGTCAAAAAATCTTCAGAAACCAACAACAATAGTTTTGAAATAGCAATAACATCTATGACCAGAAAACAAAACTGTGTCCTACCAACAGAAGAGAACTGGACACTGCAAAGTCATGATTTCAACACGCTGGAAGAGTTCATGAAGAAGCTCAATAATAACTGGTGGATGAAAATTTATATTACCTCCTATTGCCATGACATATGCGTACTCGGCGAGCAATGCTGTGCTGCACAAAGTAAGCAATATACCACACTTGGAAAAAAATTTCCTTTAACTACCTCTGGCATCTCAGTTAGAAACACATTCAAATGGTTGAACAAAAAAAGGGATGACGGAAGGAAAACACATTTATGTGGAAGTTGTTTTGAGTTGGAACAATTTGTATGTGCGGATGAAGTTTTTCTGGGTTGAAAACAGAAAAAAATAAATTGCTGGAATTCACCTAGTCTTCTTGTAATGGTAATATCTGATTATCACACCTTATGATGCGTCGGCGATGATTCTTCTCTTTGAAATGAGGGTCAGGGAATAGGAAAAACATTTTCTCCAACTGCACATAACCACAAAATTTGCATCTGACTGTGATTCTGGTTGGGAGTGAAAAAGGAAAAAAAATTGTGATGAACAGAACAGCATTGGAAATTGACAATTTCACACCAGATATCTGAAGGTGCTAAAAAAGCTCCTATGAGGAACAAGAGAACCAATCTGCCAAACGGTGCAGGATTTCACCTGCCCCTTCTCAAAGTAGTTTGGTAAATACTTCATAGCATTTGTACGCAACACTGTTATGTTTCCATACTGTACAATCACCAACCCCAAATGCCACCCAAAAAAGAAACTCCAAACCTCATCAGCACTAGATTATTACACAAACAGGCAATTGCATGATTATGAAAAACAATGGATATTTTGAGAACAAAATTAGCCAATGTGCTAATCTCAAGCTTGCAAAAGTCATCCAAAGGAATCACAGAGTTCAAAAACCGTTGAGACAAAATAGCGTACAAGTGAGAGAAAGCATGTTTTGCAACTACATGTGAAGAAACTACTGAGAAACACTTGACAAGAAACAGAGAAAAACTCCACAAATTGACACTTTGAAGGTCACAGTTATGTCAGTTCTTGTCAAAAAATGCCTCCTCTCTCTTGTACACTATTGACAAGAAATACCCATAACCAGATATGGAAGAAAAAAAAGACATAACCTGGCCTTTGTATTGTTCCCGCAGTGCCAAAATTCTTTCCTTCACATACTCAGTAACCTGGCCGACACAAAACCAGCACCATGTATGTAAAGAGTTTATCTGCCTCCAAACTGTGCGCCTCCTGAACCTCATAAGTTCTGAAAAAAAAACAGCATGATACCTCTGTTGCAAGCAAATGGATCCATGACACACCTTATCTCGAAGCTCCATACCCACCATGAGTTTCTCAGGAAATAGCAATGCGAGTTTGACTGCCAGGTCACAACAGATCATCAGGGGAAATTTTCATTAAAAGAGCATGTGCAGGTCCTCTGTGCATGCGTGTGCATGTGCATGTGTGTGAGAGAATATGTGCATCTCTCTTGGATTCTAGAAAGTCTCTCCACCCTGTATTTTGCTGAGATTCTAGACAGAGAGTCAAACATACTGAGTGGGATGTCTGGTGATGGAAAACACTGTTACACACCGATAAGACCTCCGAAGCCGCAACCAATATCAGCAAACCGAACTTTCAAATCTTTTGCATCTGCCACCACATTGGAACTCAAACAAATAGTCAAAGACTGACAATGAGAAAGGCAATGTGCACCCCATCTTTCTCTACTTTTCAGAAAATAATCCATGTCTAAAATCTCTCAAGCTTCACACCTTTCTCATGAAACCCAGAACATGTAATGCTACATACAAAAGTATGGTGCAGTTTTCTGGGGTGTCAGAGAAGAAACGGCAATGCCCACCCTATCCTTCTATACTGTCCAATACCCATGTCTCAAATCTCTTCAAGCTTCATGCCTTTCTCATAAAATGTTCTTCCCAGAAGATGCCATGCAATGTACAGACCAAGCATGCTGTCGTCTTCTGTTTGTCAGAGAGAAAGAGCAATGGTTTCAGCTTTGGCATACAAAAGAGCTTGAATATGAAGAAGAGTGCAGGATTCCCTCTCACCACAGTGCACAGTGTGGGTTGCTACAGAATTTTCTGCATCCTCTTCACTCCTTGATTCATGTGCGTTGCCAGCAGCTGCAGCTTTGCTGCTGTCACCACCACCACCACTGTCCTCAGGTTCTGTGGCTGGAAAGAAAGCTGGAAAATGCTCTGACCAGTCGAATTCGTCCGGTTTCACAGGTCTGCAATGGCACTGCGTATGTCCCCAGTCATCTTCTCATAACGAATGGGAGTAAAAGATACAAAAAGGAAAGAGCAAGGACATCTTCTTGTCCATCTGGAGAAGATGTGAGAGACATGGATATAGAATTCCCCTTCCCATTCTCATGTGTCTCCACATTTCTGGAGCTTCTTTTCTTGTGGATCTCTCGTCTCCAATAGCTTCAGAAATGGCTCAAGAAAAACAAACATCCAAACATCGGGAATCTAGGAGCCCTAAATCCTGAACGATTTCCAAAAGGAAAATGGGGATAGGGATGGGGGAGAAAGCATACACAGGGAACTGAGAATCACTGAGAGGGTTGCTGTGTGCACGGGCGCGGTAGAAGCGCTTCTTGGGCATGCTTTTGTGCTTCCCTTGAGCCTGTTGTCCTTGAGCCTGTGCTTGCTGCTCTGCTCTCCTCTTCCCTTTCATCCCCTCCACATGCCTCCATTGCTCAGTGTTCTTCTTCTCTCCCACAACAACAGAAGATCCCACCTCCTCGCCTCCCATCACAACTAAGTTAGCGCCTCTCTCTCTCTCTCTCTCGCCTATCTCATCACTCGATCTCTCCAACGCAGGCCTGCACTCCAACACTACTTCATGCAATTCCTTGCTGTTCTTCCCAGGATCCTCAAACCACAAACCCTACAAAAGCTTAAACCCTCTTCCGAAACCCTAATCTCGAACCGAAGGATCTCGACTATGCGCCCTCGCTCTTCCCGTCAAGGTTTTTGATTGTTTCGTGTTGTTGCGCAATCTGGGTTGTGTTGCTTTGGTGTCCATGAGATCCCTGCTTCAAGAAAGACAACCTTTTGTGCAGCCATATGGCTTGGTTTGTTTGTGGTCTTCTCTTTTGCTTCAAACCTTTGGGTGTGCAGGAGCTTTGCAGCTGCAGGGTAAGCTACTAGAGGTGCCTCCTGTGCCATGAATTGGAACGGAAGAAGGTGCAAGGAGTTAGACATTTTGTCACCAGATAGTAGAGTCAACTCTCATCGGAGAAGCCGGTAGAGTGCGCGGAGGAGGAGGGTCAAAGGGACAGGAGATCGAGAGAGAGTAAGAGTAGGGCTGGCGGGGGGAAGGAAACATGGACAAGAAGCTAATGCGTGCTCGCATGAAGGAGGCAACTCAGAAGAGGGAGAAACGGATCACGTCTCCTCTGGTGAGGTACTGCAACTGTTGAACTTTCTTCACAGTTTTAGGGTTTGGAGTTTCCTCAATGGCTAAGAGTTCCGAAAGTGTGATTTTTTCATTTTGTGTTGGGAGTGTCAAACCCATGTGAGGAAGAGGATCATCTCTCGGCTGCTTGAAGAAAACTCCTGTGGTGAGTGTGTTGTGCTTGCTTGGTGAATAAGAAAACTCTTCTGGTGTGTGCTTGCTTGGTGAAGAAAAAAGTTCTGGTGTTTGGTTGCCTTTTGAAGAGAATTGTTGCTGTGCATGGGTTTGGTGGTGCATTGGGATGGCAGATACAACGAGCTGGATCAAGCAGTGTGCAAGGTGTGCAATGTGGTGATCAAGTCAGAATCTCTCTGGGGTCCTCATTTGGTTTCTCGATCGCACAAAGAGGTCAGTCTAAATGTTTCTGTATGTCTGTCTGGCTGTCGGTCTGAGTGCAATAACAAAGTTGATACATTGGGAGGGGACTAGCATGTCAAGTGATGTTGTAAACAGGAACCGGCCATGTTGCTAATGATCAGAGGTTCTCAACGATTTTGCAGCTTTCTTTATAAACTGAATAACATATCAATGTGTCGAAAGAGTACCAAAAGAGAAGGCAGTTGTGTCCTCCTCAAAGGAGAATTTTTTTCTTCTTCACAGAAAAGAAACTAAGTATCAAGATACTGAAAGAATTGTAAAATATGATTCTTGAAGTATGGAATCAATTTGAACAGTTCTGATCATACTTTTGGTCTTGCGCATCCCCACTCTTGGTGAGAGAGTATGTAAAGAATCAAAGGATGTAGTTGAGGATCTCTTTCACTGTTGTTTGGAGAAGGCACACCTATAAACTGGATTCTGTTGCTAGAAAGCAACCAGCATGGAATGTACAAGGAGGTTGATGATTGTGTATCTGTGACGAGAAGGATGTTGACGTTGTCTGCTTCTTGGTGGTTGAGAAATAATGGAAAGAATCAAAGGATGTGGTTGAGGATTTGTTTCACTGCTGTTTTGAGCAGGCCTGGTAGACTGGATTCTCTTTCTAAGAAGAAGCAACCAGTCTGAAATCTGCAAGGAGGAGTTAGTGGTGTAGTGTATCTGGGAAGAAGGATATTGAAGTAGTTTGGTTCTGAGTGGTTGCAGGCAGCTGAGCAAATAAAGGCCCGTGCTGCTAGGGCAACAACGCAAGTTTCAACAAAGGCACAGACAGTATCTTATGTGACTCTATTGCCAACTGAGTCCAAACCCAGTGTAACTGTGTTACCATCAGATTTCTTTGACTCAACTACAGCTCCAAATAGCAAGCGGTTGCGCTCAAATGGTCTATCTCTAACTCTTTCTGAGTCAGAATGCTAGATTTGGAGCATTGGATGTCTACTCCAATGTGTATTTGCTTTGAGTTTTGTATGTGCTCATTACTGTTGAAATCAAAATCAGTTTTTCTGCAAGTGTACAATAACAAGAAGTTACTGTTTCTTCTCTTTCCATTTAAGTATCTGTCTTACACTGGTGCAATTTTTGTGAAGCTGGAACAGAGCATACATCTCTGGCTATTCAAGCAGAAGTGTCAAAGGAGCAATCCACAACTCAGAAGCCTGCCCATAATAGTGTGGCACCTCCAACTGTTGAGCAGTTTGTTGGACCTTCTTCACAAGTGCAAAATATGAAATTCAAGGAACCTCCTGTTCCTGTGCAAGAAGGAAAATCTTCAACATTGCCTGAAGGGTTCTTCGACAGTGTTGATGCTGACCACCGTGCACGTGGCTTAGAACCTCCTAAACTTGATATCAAGTATGATCTAACTCTTCTGCTCAGAGGAATTGATTAGTATGAGGTGAGAGCTAGAGAACAACAAACAGACCAATAAGATCTTTTTGGGTACTTTTTTTCCTGCAGTTTCTTTTTCAAGTAGAGTGAATACAAGCTCCATGACCACACAGGGCTATGGGGAAGCCTAGTCTTGTAAGTAGGAAATTTTCTGTTGTGGGTGGATTGATTGCACTCACCTAGAAAAGCATGCTTATCCAACCACTGGGGGTTTGGGTTGCTGCAGAGATGAATGGAAAGAATTTCAGAAGACCATACGTGAAGATTTACATGAAGTGGACTTTCGACAAGAAGCGGAAGAAGTATGTAACAGCACAATTTGTTCACCACTTCTGTTTTTGGTCAAGCAAGGTGTGATGGTCCAGGCCATGTTTTTTCTGTTAACAATTTGAACTTCTTGTGTACAGTATGAAGCAGCAGAGGAGAGAGAACAGCGTGAGCAATTGGAGCAAAGGTAAAGGATTTTTTGTTCCTTCGGAACCTACTGGTTTCATGAGTTTTGAAACATGGTATTGGATATTTTCTTTGGTTTTCCACCTCTTTTGTTGTAGTAGTAGTAGTGCTCACACTGTTTGCTTGTTTGAAAGCCATTACATGATCTTGTTGGTAGTAGTAACCCTGTTACCAGAGTTGCTGCTTGTTGCAAAAAACCATCATTGTGGAAGCTGTGTGACTGACAAAGTTTTGTTTTGTTTGTACTGACAGAACCATATCAGAACGAATTGAGATGTTTCGGAAACAAAAGAGAGAGAAAGCAGCCAAGGCAAAGGCAGTGGCAGTTTTCCCAGCTTTTGGCCATGAAAGTGATGATTCATTGTCAGAGGAGAGTGATGAAGATGTTTTTGTGGATTGGCGGGCAAAGCAAATTTGATTCACTGTGCTGATAAAGCATCAGAAAAGAAGACCATTGTTGGTCATGCGCTTCAGGTCGTAGGATTGAGAGATGTTAAACAAAGCAAAAGACAGAGGAAGCAACCAAGGCGAAGACTTGTTGTAGGCCATGAAAAGCGACAATTCTTCATCAGAGGACTGTGATGAAGATCTCTTAGTGGATTGGCAAGATGATTATCAGAGGAGTGCGATGAAGATTGTCTTAGCAGATTGGCAGGCAAAGCAATATTGATTTATGTTGCTGGTACAGGGTCAGAAAGATGACCATCGTCTGGCACCTGCTTACAGTCTCAGGTTGTGTAACATGCTTTAGGTAGATTGTGACTTGAAATCTAAAGACCAGTTAACTGAAATCCATGGCCAATGTAAGCTTAAGCTGGAATAGTGGAATATGAAGACTTTAGGCCCAGTTGCTGGACTTTCAAACATTGTAGAGGAGCGCATGTGATAAGAAAAACCAAAACTGATGCAAAGATTTGCCATAGCAGGGGTGTGGTTCTCTCAAGCACTGATTGGGTGAAAGGGAGGCCTTAAGAGTAGGCCTGAAACTGCCCAAAAGAAAGAAATGGCAATTTTTCTTTCCAAGTCTTTCCTCCTCAGGATGAAGTGGCTTACTCAGTCATCATGGGTGAGACTGAAACTTGCCAACTTCAGTTGGTTTAGTGTTTGTATTCCTCTTGTAAGCAAATTTTGTCATAAGTATTCTCTTTCCGTTCCCAGGTAAGGGAAGTCCATTGCCCTTGCCATGTCTCTTCCATTCTAGCCAACATCATAACTGAGTCTTCCTGTTGCTTCCAGAAAAAGGATGCAGATTTTGTATAATGGTTTGCTCAAAATTTTGGGCAGATTGTCAATTGTCTACACCCACAATTCAGTTATTCTGGAGCTGATAAGGTCAGTGGGTAGCCTCTCTTTCACTCCATGAAACACAAGAACCCAACTTGAGGTTTCGAAACCAATTCTTCAGCTTTGGAACTCTGCATCTGCTCTTTTCCACACCCAAAAGGTTTGATGTCACAGATGAAAAAACTCTAGATACTCACAGTTCAGCTTCCAGGGTTCACTTACAGGAATGCCATTAAGGATAATGTGTTCATACAGAAATCTAACTCAAAACAAGCCCCTTTTGAACACAGGAATTTTCTTGTGTTGTATCCAGTGTTTATTTCCAATATTTGTGTAAGAAAGAACAGAAGTCAGTCATTCCAGAAGTGAAGTTGCTCACTGGAACTAGATTTCCATATCACTTTCTATAGACTGCCTTGGATTTCTGAAATATGCTAACCATAATTGAAAAAGCCATATGACTACATTGCAATCTCCTTATTTTGTCAGCTGTGAAGTTGGGATTCCAAGAACAGGGTTCAGGTCACCAGGGGTGCAGTACACAACAACCATATCTCTGCAATTGCAGACAAACCTCTGCAGCAATGAATTTGAAGGTAACATGACAATGAGTCCAGTCATACTCTTTTGAGAGTCACTTACAAAGGGCAAGAGCATCTTCAACTTCATTGAATAGCAGTGACAAGCTGCCACAACTACCCACTGACTTCATCAGCTCCTGACAGTGCTGCAAGTAGATAAGTACACAAAAACCATATACAATGTGTGGTGAAAAGATATATAACAGCACCTGTACAATTTATGTGGATGGAATACAATAGATGGGACGTGCTTCTGTCCCCTTCACAAATACTTAAGATTCCTCCAGAGCTATAAGTGCTTTACAGAAAGCATGACTTGCTGCAAACTATATACAGACAATACAAACCAGAGGAACAACACCTTTTCAGCCAAATGTTTTCTCCCCACTGTAACTGATATACAGGAACCCATCCGCATCCTTGTACTCATGGTATATGCTTGCCAATAGAGATGCTGCAATTATTCCATTGCCCATGATGCCTCAGAATTCCACCTTCAATACTACCCTTTCCCTTCTTTACTCTAAAACACAACTTCAAGTACACACATAAAAGTGAAAAAAGCAATGGGTTTTTCAGGCAGCAAACTTTGTCCATGGCAGATTCAGAAAATTTCACAACATAATAATTTTACCTTCCCAAAAGAACCTGGCATGAAAGGATCTTCCCACAATTATTACGCATAGCTATGCATGAGGTGAAGCTTTGTCAAACCTGTGGGAGGGAGCACATTGCCCACAAAAACAAAGAGAGCCTGTCCAGCACGGAGATGGAGTCGCTTGCCTATAATGTGAACAAACTGTCCAACAGTCACCTCCTCTGGTACCAAAAACCTGCAAACCCACTGCAATGACTCAGCCTGCATCACTACCTTCACACAAATATCTCTTATCACCCTCCACAAGACCACAGACTCCAGTCTGCAGAACAACCACCACTTCACAAACTGCAACAACACAGCCTGCATCACTAACTTCACAACCCCCTAATAGTCTCCCTCCACAAAACTGCAGAATCCAGTTTGCAGAACAACCCTTGCTCCAGATGTTGAGCAAGAAATCAATTTCTCACAAAAAAAAAAGAGGATGAATTCAATGCGGAACATCCCATAATCTGAAGTCAAAAAACAGAAACAGGAAAATAAAAAGGGAACAGTCTGAGATTCAAGCACCCCACTTGTTTTTGTCCATGTCTGGCATATCTGTGTGTGATGCCTTCTCAACAATCACCTGCAGCCAACCCCACACTTCTTTGTCACCCCCACTAGTCTAATCCCCACATCAAACAGACAAAGAAAAAGAAAACTTCCATTAAAAAAATTACTTTGCAAGGACAAATCCTCAGTTCAAGTGCAGCGCAAGTGAGAGAAAGAAGGCTCTTTCTTACAGGGATTCTGTCAGGGTACTTCAGCCGCATCCTGGCTGCTTCAGCTGCCCTTTCCTCTGCACCATCATCATGTTGCCACCATCACCATGATCACCACAGTACATGAAAAAAATTCAACTCCGCAAAATCTCCACAATCTTTCTTGAAGAACCTCCCTTTTTTTAAGACTACAATAATTTCGCCTTCTTCTTCAACATACATTTCATGCCAATTTTTTTTTTTCTCGATGCATGAAACAAACAAGAGTTTAAGAGAAAAAGAAACCCTAAAAAACACAAACCACCTCAAGAAAAAAGGAAACAAAATGGGAGGAAAAAAAGAGCTGAAAGAAACAAGAGTTTGTGCTGCACACCTGCAGTATGTGTGCGCTTGAAGCTGCCCATCGCGAATTCTTTCTTTGTTGCTTGCTTTCTTTCTTTCTGTCTATCTGTCTGGACTCTGTCTGTCTTCACCAGTGAGACAACCACTTGTGAAAAGTCAACATCCAAAGAAGAAACGTAGTAGTCGGAATTGCTCGGATGTCGATTTGCAGATGAAGATGACTAATACCCCGAAAGAGAGAGAGAGAGAGAGAGAGAGAGAACAACAACAACAACAAACAAACAAACAAACAAGGGGAAGGAGGGAAGAAGAACGCCAGAAGAAAACACACGCCGCAACTTTCTTGCAACAGGTACTTGGGCTACAGTGGAACAACGGCTGGTAACCGGGCCAACACTGGCCGGTGATCATGCATACAACACAGAAAGCAAGCAGCTCGCTCAATCTTATGGGCTTGATTCTTCTTATGTTGGGTTTAGGGTTTCCATAATTACAGATCCTTTTGAGTTGATTCAAAATGGGATCTCAGATGCATCCATGATCCTGATGAGGAAGGAAAAATTAAGCACCCTTTGTTGTGGAGTTCTTTGCACAAGAAAAGCATGAATGCATGCTCCTGATGCTAATGCAGCAAATTCATTCTTCCCATTCTTCTGTGTCTTCTGTATCAATGCTGCACTGGGCCAGACTGGATTGGATGTCTTCCCACACACCACATGCAGAGGGATTCTTCCATGTTGGAATGTGGAATTTGGGTGTCTTACAGTATACTGCAACAGCAACCACCACCTATTCTGGCAGCAACTCTTTTGACACCACAACATATCTTGCTTCATGAAGAGATCATACGAGGACAGCAGGCAACTCTTTTGATACCACAACACATGCTGCTTACCAGAGGACGCCTGGCATCTCTTTCCACACCACAATAATATGATGCTCACAAGATCACATGATAAAGAGTACACCCAACAACTCTTTCAACACATCATATGTTAATGTTGCTCACAAGCAGATCACATGAGGATGTGCAACTCTTCTCACCCACAACATGTGCACGATTTTACTCTTTCAGAGATAACACAAAAACTCAGCGGTGCTTCTCATCCAAAAAGTGCCATGGACATGAAACCATCATGTGCTTTTTTCCAGTTTGCTTCCAGAAAAAACCCAACAAATCAAATCCTAAGCAAAAATGTTAACAGGAAAATGGACTTTTTTACTAAGTCTCATCACCAAAGCAAATAGCACTCCTCCTTGGTTGGTCTGAAAGATACAAAACACACTTGATGGTGTAAGCCTTAGAGAGACATACATTGTTTGTCTCTTAGTCTCTGAAGATTGAGCTGTGGGTCATGAAAACGAGCTCAAACTTTCAAAGAATCCTCCTAAACCCTGAACCTTCCATAATCTAATCCACTGACATCAACTGTATTCCCTCATTGTCTTCTACTGATAAACAGCTTTTGATGTATGGGACGACTCTCTTAATTGGGAGACTGTCCACATCATCATCATGAGGGCAGTCATAGTATTCCTGGGCCCTCTGGTAGCAAATATCAATAGATTGGGCACGTACACAAGTCCTTGCCTTTTTCCTCAATATCTTTGTTTCAAAAAACAAAGGTTTGATTGCCCCATATGCTTGTGCAAGTCCACCAAATGTCGAAAAAGGAGTTGCAATTAAGTCATCCACAAAACTTAGTAGGAGAATCTCAGCCAGCGCTTGCGCATCTGCACTAGCACCAAAGTGCTGTTCACCTTCATGGCTAATTTGAGACACCCGCACGACATCGCCCGTGATTGTTTCATTCTCCAAGTACTGCTGCAATAAATCATCATATAATGCAGTGTGGAGAGATGTGATCAGAACCTGAATAACCTTAGGATTCCTTGACACAGGTCGTTTGAACGAAGATTTCAGACCATCTTGGATGCTTGGAAGAAGCTTTTCTCTTGCAATACAATCCTTGATGTGAGAATTTACTCGCTTGCTATCATGTTTGAATTTCACACCTTTGCCCCAGAGGAAACGCACCTGTGCAATTTGCAACATACAAATCCATCAAATTTGCCTCAGTTTGTATTTGTATCCCATCCAATTGCAACTTTTGAGTCCAGAGTCACTCTCTCCAAAGTCTTTCCCAACAGCAACCCTGGAAGCTCAGCTAATTAGTACAAGAAGGTCTACTTTGAAAAAGTAGGATTTGGGTGCCTAATGATATGCATGGTATGCAATTGCAGAGAGAAGAACTAACCTGAATGCCCACACGCTGATCTGCATTCTTGAACAGTGTATCATCATGCTGTTTAACTGTCTGCCAAACATAGTCATTTGGTAGCATGACAGTCCGTAGGAGGTTGGTAAGCGCCAGTGATGGGTCAGGAAAGAGAGCCTCTAGTGGTGTTCGGAAAGCTGGAATAGCAAAGAGTTTTGGCAGAAAGTAAAGACACCCATGAAAGTACAGCCATGGAACTTGAGTCAGATAAGATTGTTCGGTGTTGCAAAAGAATCTCTGCTTCTCAGGATGAGAGTGATCAACATTCAATGCATACAAGGGGTCTATCCGCTTCCCTGCTCTTGCAGAGTCAACACCTGATATAAGGAGTCACCAGACCACTAATATCAGAACTTTGAAAAGCAGAATTTTTACAACATATCTAGAAAGCTTGAGACATTCCCATTGATGATCAGATGAAAAAAGAATTCAAGGTTTAGGACAAAGTTTAGAACTGCTCTTCACCTTTTTCAAAAAAAGCAGTGGATTTCCATACAGGTGACTCCCAGCCAGTCCATCGGCCTACTAGTGTGTCTTCCCACCCACGCACAGGAAGTGGAAATGTTTCATCAAGCACCCATGAAGAACCCAAGAAAGGTTCACACATCGTCTGCGGGATGTAAGAATGGCTGGGAATCAAGAGAACACGTTGTGTCAATATAGCATATAGAACAGCTGACGTTAGGAGGACAACCTTGTTTCCGATCCCAACATGCTGAAGGTTGACCACCAAGAACTTGCAGCCAGTCCTACTACTACCAGCCCCATCATCAAAGTCACGAGTTACATTCCCAACTTTGCGCATGCAAGTCCGATGGAGTGCAGAATACTCCTGCAGGACTGCTGCCCACTGAGAGTTAGGCTCCAGTACTTTCCGTTTGCGCACTTGACTGTACCGAGTCACCAGCTCATTTCGGCTCTGGCAAGGATATTTTCTCTCCCAATTCTTCCCTTCACAATCACAAAGGCACATCATAAGAGATGAAGGGAAGATTTGATTGTTTTGCTCCCTACATCTTCTTTCATCCCATCAGTGGACTATTCCTCACACGCAGTGGCAAACTGTCCTAAAATCCACAGGTGGGTGGTTGTTGTTATTGTTGGACAATACCATTACACATCCCACTTCTACATTCCAACATGGAATTCCTATGTATGGGGTGCAGTAAGACATCCAGACAAAGTGTATTGTTGATATAGATGACAACAGAAGAAGAGTCTGATCAAATGGGTACAATTTGCAGCATCATGACCATGTTTTTCTTGTACAAAACTCTACCTCAAATGGTGCCAAATTCCTCATCAGGATCCCAGTTGGATCACCTGGGGCAAATTCATTTTGGATCAAACTCAAAAGGGTGTAATTATCAAACTAGATTTGATGGATATACCTATGCAGCAGAGTAGTACTGAGGCAGAAAACAGCTTTCAACAGTGAGAGAGTTCAAAAGGGCTTTACCCAAGTGTCAGCATCAGAGTAAGCAATGCTCTCGTCACCACCAACCCCAACAGTGACATCTCTAATTGCATTTATCAAAGCTTCTACAGGCCCTTCATGTGATCTTTCCACAAGGGGCAATTGGGGCATGACAGAATTGACTGGATGTCCCTTCCTGGAGTGCCGAGTCAAGGAGACGATGGATTGAAAAAAGATGAAGAAGAGCAGCACTGCAGCTAGGCATAACTGCTGTCGACGATGGCATATTCTCAGCTTCCACTCCTTCCTCTGCCCCCCTGGCTTTGCAACCCTAAACATGCCCAGAGCAGCTAACTCCATTCCAAAGAACAAGAGCTCGCTCACCACATCTACTAAGGTAGCTTGATCAAAGTGTTTGTCCAGATAAAAAATAAAACACACAAAGAACAGGCTTCACCACACACAAGTATTGCAAGCAAACATGTGCCCCAACATAATAAGAATCAAAGCCCATATCCCTACTACCTAGGTAGGGCTTCTACTCATGGGTACCTCACCCAAGTGCATCATATTCACATGGGTTTCACATGGAAGTGGGAAAACCAAACCAGGCATCAGAAATTACTTCTGAGAATCCGTAACACCTTCTGCATCCAAAAGCACCATTTCCAACAGGATAATAGTACCTAAGCAAAAAAGATGATCTGCTGCAGACTCTTGGCTCAATCAAAAAGCCTCAACAGAAAATCCTATCTAGAAAAAGGATCCTCCATCATCCCTCCCCCAAATTACACATACCCACAAAAGCCCCCCCAACATAGAACCCAAGATCTTCATAATCTCTCTCTCATTTCCTCTCATTTCTCTCACTCTCTTAGAGTGCCCACAAGAGATATTCTTGTTGTGCTACGTCTTCTTAGGATTCTAGAACCCATTAAGCTCCAACAAAACACTCCCACTCATATCTCTCTCTCTCTCTCTCTCTCTCTCTCATATTTTCTCATTTTCTCTCTCTTTCTTAGAGAACCCACAACTACAAGAGATACCCTTGTTGTGCTACTTCTTCTTCTTTAGGATTCTACATCCCGTCAAGCTGTAAAACAAAAGACACCCACCTTTTTGAGAGCACCCACAAAACAAAATAAGAAGAAGGAGGAGGAGGAGGAGGAAGACAAGGTTTGCAGATTGTGGGTTTTGTTGACAAAAGTCTACAACAAAAAGACAAACAACATCAAAACTTCATACCTGAGAAAAGCTTCTAAGGACTTCCCCAAGTTCATGGTACATCCCCCCCTGGCAACCCTGCTTTTTAGCAAATGCTTTCTTTATATATATATATATATATATATATATCTAGTAATTCTAGTGACTATGTTTCATTGGAACTGGTTTATGGAAGATGGGTATTTTGGTGGTAAACTGAGTTTCATCCTGTCTTTCCTTTTGCTTGAGCGCCTCCACTGCTGCTACATATATTTTCACTGCTCCTAACTGTACAACTACTATAATTAGTCTCGAACCTTGTGCATTAAATGCTGAGTATCAGCATTTCATACTGAGATTTATTAAAATGTCTTTACTTTGCCGATACCACTCAAAAGAGGGGATATAAGGGGGTGAAGGGAGGCCCAAAGAGAGTGCTAGAACTCTGTGACCTGTGAAAAAGTCTGGATTTATGGAATGTACTCTAACAATTCATTTATTTTTTGAAATTTGAATTTAAATTTCACTCTAGTTGGAAATGTGAGAGAATTTTTTTTAAATAATGTTAAAAGGAGATGGAGGTTTATCAATTTAATTCTTCCCCCCTTTTTATTATTTTTGCTCATATGTTTCCATATGGTTTTCAATAGTTCAATCATTATTTGTGTCAATCTTCAATTTTTGATTTTATTATATATAACATGGACATGAGAAGGCATGTTGATGTGTCTTTTCATGCTATTTTTTGAATCATTTATTTATTTATTTTTAAATTTATGGATGGCCTGCTTGAAGTCATAAAACTCTTGTTAAATCCAAAGACCATGGTGGCCTCCACACATGTTTGTTGAATAATTTTGGAAATTTCATTTCAAAATTTAAAATATTCTTAAATGTTACAAAAGATCCTTCATTTTTCTTTTAGAAAAATATTCTTTGAGATTTATTGTTGGTTTGAACTTTGAACCATTCAAAAAACACCTAGTTATCAATATGGTTATTAATAAATGTAATGATTATTGATTTTTTTATAAATCTAGTAAAGAACTTGCCCACATTTCAAAGAATTGACAAGACCCTTATGGGCTATATATATATATATAATAACTTACATGGATGATTAAAATTTCATCCATGTAGGTTATCAATCCTAAAACCCAAAACTAGTTTATGACCAAAAAACACAAACAAGCTGATGAAATTTTGTTTTACTTGATTGTGTCAGCAAAACTCAGGTTTTGTTTGCAAGGGGTTGTTGTGATGATTTTTCCCACATAACTTATTTTGCATCATCAAAGCTCAAAAAAGAAAAGCTTCTGATTATAATAAATTTTGGATAATAATAATAATAATAATAATAATTTAATAAATAATTTTCAATTCATGGGTTGTTACATTTTTTAACAACTTTGAAGGGATTTTGTCAGAAATTACCAAAGTATGTCATTTTGGCTATTGCATGTAGTGGATGTGATTGAAGGATTATTGGCACAAATAGAAGCCAATTCCATCCAAGCCATAATATTGTTATCCTATTTGTGCAAGCATTAATTAAACAGGTGCAACAAGTTAAATGCAAGTTTGGGTTTACATTGCCTGTTACAATCTTTTTCTTTTTCAATTTTGTGATAGTAGCTAATTAAGTGACCATCATCCATAAAAGACAATTTAGCCAAATTTGGCTATTAAAATATCTCAATTTCTTGAGTTTTTTTTTTTTTTCATTTTTTTTTTTTTTCATAAAACTCTTAAAAAAAAATTTTCAAAAAAATAATG
>Ga0116231_10000226_pt1 | contig 84724 bp, 77 predicted proteins | sample S1TSphgellanicum_2_FD_89695 | JGI IMG/M metagenome (GOLD analysis project Ga0116231, IMG submission 89695) | Host-associated microbial communities from peat moss isolated from Minnesota, USA - S1T2_Fd - Sphagnum magellanicum MG | ecosystem: Host-associated > Plants > Peat moss > Unclassified... | reverse complement strand
TTTATATTTGTATGTTGAAATTAGAGGAAAACCATATCAATGCAATACATGTTCAAATGATGAATCATCAAGATTTAATAAAAGTGTTTCCATTATTATGAACTTTAATTCAATGGAAATTTACATAAACACATTCAAAAAAGATAAAATCAATGATTCATTCAAAATTATTTACATTTTTTTTGGAAAAATTCTTTGCATTGAAAAACTTTTTATATTGGAAAATTTTTTGAACAAAAAAAATTACTTGAATTGAAAAATTGTTAACATTTTGATAACCCTGGACACATAAGCATCGATTGAGTCCTACCACAGTGCATTGAAACAGTGGTTTTCCCTTGAGACAAAAGGGTTTAGAGGTCAATGCCTTGACTAGTTAGTGTGGCAGCTAACAACCACTATGGCTTAGCATTATTTGCATGTGTCAGAGATGAACAGACACAAGTTCATAAAGAACAAAATATTGGAGTGCATCATAGAGGTAAGTGTGGAAAAGGCATTGCTGATTTTGGCCACCAATGTGAAATGGCCATCATTGGAATCTAGGGTTGTTTGGACCGTGATGAGCCGAGGGATTCCCAACCACATGTATGAAGTTAAACACTCATTACGGAATACACCAACTGCACATGTGAATGGGCATAGTGTGGAAATTTATGTAAACACCAAATAACAATTATTTTGGCTCACATAAATGTCACCAAAGAGATCATCCTTGATTATGGTGGGACATGTTACAATTCTAACCGAATAGGATTCAAGGCGATATTCACAAACCTTCATTTGTCGGACAATGATTCCAATGCAATCGACAACGATAAAGGGCTAGACCAAATTACTGATGGGGAGGGGGTTATCAATATTGGTGGGCTCATTTCTCCGAATGATGACATCTCAACCCTTGATGATGTGAAGGTGCTCCAAGCCCAAGCTTCAAATGTTCCTATGGAGCAACCAATGGATCGATTAAAAGAAACCATGCAAGATATCATGGAAGATTGTAAAGAAGCCTAGGTTGCATTTTGCGACCATGTGATGTCACTCTTCAAAGTGATGTGTGTCGATGTTCACTCAATTCATTTGATGAGGGGTTATGAATCCTTACACCCAAGCACAACCTTCAACCGGGTGGAAGATGACATGGGTTGTTCCTTCAAATGAAGGAATGATTGGCACAAAACAATGTTCCAAATGGGTGTCAACCTTTGGAAAATATTTATAGATTTGCAAAAGCATTTCCAAAGTATGCATAAGTGTTGCCCGAATATATTGAAAATTCCGAATATTACCCTAGATAGTACTTGGATATGCATGTAATCATATTCGAAATTTGATTTTTTTCAAATATTCATCCTTATACATATTTGACATAAAATGGTCATGCAATAATCGGTGCTCATCCATATATGGGTGGGAATTGCCTATACCAATATGCACATCCGGGCACTCATGGATGGATATGCCCAAATATGCATATCCGACGCATAACTAGTGCATTTTGGCATATGTTTGGTTAGGGATTAGGGATTAGGGTTAAGGTTAGATCGAGATGAAACTTGTGGCATTTAGGGTTTAGTGTTTTACACTTTGTAAAGTGCAAAATGCAAAAGTATTGTTGGCAAAGCTCTAAGTGTAACATGGAAAGTGCATGTCATCTGCAGACCTTGGTTGGACTTGTGATTTGTGATTTTTTGCAACAAAATTTGAATGTAAAGTGTCTTCTATCTTCTTGTTTTTTTTGCGTGGTCTTCTTCTCTTCTATCTTCCTTACATCAAATGCAGCTTTTCAACGATGCATCATGTTTACAATATTTTTTGTGAGGTGAGAGTGTGAACATGGTTTGGATTATGAACTATGAACACTTTGCATCGACACTCGAGGCCACTACAACCTTGTTTCTAGGTTAATATTACATAATCTACAACACAACACAGCTCATTTGCTTCCTATTATGGTGCTCGAATTGTTGAGCTTCAAAGTTTACATGAATAATTTATACTCAAACACCACAAGCACCACAAATGGGTGTCTTGAGGCAGGATCATCTTGTGTCTTGTTTGCCCATTTTTTGATGGCTCAAGGGGAATATTGAGTCTTGAGCAAATTGGATAGCTCAACTATTTCAGCAGTGTTTTCATTTTTCCCCTTGCACATTTATGTCATTGCATGTTTTTGATGAAAATTGTGAGAATTTAATTATCTTTGAATTTTTAATTTTCTCACAAAGTGTAAGCTTGGGTTTTGTTGCATCTGACATCCATATTGTAGAGTCCTCGTTTTCATCATTTGATTTTTTGGACAAATCTGGGGTGGATGGCTTGAACAAGTTCTTTTGTGGGGTTGATTAGAACCATTTTTTCGAGTTGTCAAGGCAAGTTTGTTTCGACAATGTCTTTCCAATGGTTTTTTAGAATTTTGAGTAGTTTCCTTCATGATTCCAACCCTTCTTTTCCACATAGGAGACAAAACCTTTTCCTAGAAAACTTCCAACCTAAAACATTTCTGCAAGTACTAGATTAAATTTTGTTGAATGCCAGGCTTGTTATTACAATGTGCATTTCACTTATAATATAGACTTTTAGAAGGACGAATAAACTAGTCGACAAATCATTCCACACTGATCACTAAAGGAGGATTTTCCACATGTTTTTTGTACACAACCTATGATTGTAACCTTATTTCGGTGTGTTTGAGTAGTCTTGGGTGTTCTAGGTTTTCACTAAAGTTCTGATTATGATGTTGAAATCACACAATACAAGGAGTGGATAATACATTTAAGTAAAGAAGTTGCGGGAATACTAGTCTTCACTATTCAATCTTGATTAAAGTAGAAAAGTTCACCATCCATCAAGACCTTACATTTTTCCCATCTGAGGGAGAATTAAATTATCAGGTTTTCATTTTATTTATTTGAGAATCATGTCTTGATTTCCATTGCTATGAATTTCTTCAACTTTTTCCTTTCTCACGATTGTAATTAATGGTTGCAGATGTCTATTGGGTACTGAAAATCTTGTACGTTTTGCATCTATGATCATTTCCGCTCTTCTTATGGGGGATTACATTAATGCTTGTTATTTAATTGTACAAAAGAAGCCAAAGTTTGAATAAATGTTTGGATTTGTATTATATATGCTTTACATTTTGACATGGTGAGCATGTGAGGTCAGAGGTTCCTTGGTAGTTGTTGCAATATCAAAAGCCTTTTCTTTCACAAATTTTGCTATCTCAATTAGGTGTGTTTGTGGGTTAGGTGGGGTGTATGTGAGGTGGGGTTGGGGTCGGGTTCTTTAAAGAATCAAGGTTGAACTCCCCCACAAGTTATTGGTTTTTTTATATGTTTTCTAATGCTCTAGTGGAGTAGGTATATGACTAGAAAATTAATTCCCAAAGTTGGGATGTATTCCTAACCTTTATACATATCCTACGATGAGTGTGAGTTTGAAAACCAAAAAATGGATATCCGCCAAAATGAAAAATAAAAATAAAATACATATCCATTTGGTCAACTATATTCGTATTTTTTTTATTATGCATATCCTTATGTTATATTTTTTGAAAAATATTCCATATAAATATCTTGAAAAATGCCTCAAATCTTCATATCTAGGCAACATTGGTATGCATATGCATACAAACCACTTTAAAGAAGTTCATTTTCCAAATGATTCAAAATGGATGCATCCAAATGGGTTTTAGCCTTTGAAATTTATTTATAGAACTATAGTTTGACATTTCCAAAGGCTGTAGCCTATAGATGCATAAATTAAACATTGGAAAAAATTCCACTTCCACAAAAGAAGAAATTGACTATTCCAATTGGGTTTTGGTTCAAATGATTTTCCTATATGGACTTGAAATTGCCCATTAAACCTTTGTAAAAAAATCACATAATTCCCAAATCAAAACCATAGTGTACCAAATTGTTAATACACTCAATTAGATCTACAAATTCTAGGGGAAAAAATGGGTTGGTAGACTATACCTTCGCAACTTGGATATAATTGGAGTCGATTTGCATCACTGCAAACAAATGGTGATATTTTGGCATGATCCATTTCAAGGGCTCCAACATGGATATCCATTTGGTCTTCACATTCTTCATGATTTTGTTCCCCTTGGTATCTAAAACTTGAGCCAATTTTTGAAATATAAATGTCATTTGGGTGAATGGCTGAAATAACCACACATGTTTTGCATGAACATTTTAATTCGTGTAATGAAGACCAAATTTGCAAGGGATTGGATTGCCAAGTTAGTCTTATGAACAACACAATGTACACTCATGGAAAAGGGTGCCCATGAATCCTTGATTTGTTTGGTAACTCATGTTTTGCCACCTTGAAAGACATTCACCCCATCTATTCCAAAGCATAAGAGCTTTTTGGACGAATCCTTTTTTGTCAAACCCCCACCCCTCAACAATGCAGCCATAATCACTTTAGTCATGTTGTTAGAACCTCATCCATCAATAACCCTCTCAATAGACACTAAAATAGGTAACGTTATCCAACAATCAACAAAAATATATGCATGCACACAAATCCAAGACCCGTTGTCAATTGTTGTAACCTCGTCATAGGAACATGTTGTGAATTGGGTAGATTGTATGGCTTTAATAGTAGCATTTTGGATTTGCATATACATGAATTCAACAATGACCTAACTAGTTGTATCAGACCAATGCATGGAGGGATTGTTGGGGATGCCTAGACTAACAAACAATGCATACAAAGACTCATATTCTAGCATGGGCCAACCATGTGCAAAAATGTGAAACAAGGTTTTCATTTGAATAATTTTTCGACTAGCTTCACTTACATGCTTTGTCACTTGGACCATAACTGACTTAGGACCCCTTTAAGCATACAACTTCATGTTTTTTAGGTGTGCATAGTCCTTTGCAATGAACTCCTCACCTTTCTTCACCCTAAGTTTAAGCAAATCCTAGGCTGCAATCCTACGACCTTGGTGTTTTGTTAATGTGTCCCATTTGTAACCAATAATTTTATATTTGTTTTCAATCAATGAACACACCCTACAAGTCATAATGTGGATAAAACTTCCATTTGACATTAAATTTTCAGCCCAAGGCAACCTTGCTGCCCATTTAATTTGGAATTTTCTTGTGCTATCATAATTTTTATTTTTTGGGTTTCTTCCCATCTATCTTTTGCTTCTTTGAAGTTCAACTTTTGAATCAAACAATTCAATAGAGCAAGGCGGGTTAAATTGTGAATATGATAATTCCACTATTTGATCAAGGTTTGTGGACTTTAGAATGATTGCAGGTGGGTTAGTCATGGAATTAATTCTCTCAAGGACTCCTGATGGTTTAGAGCTGGAATTAGAGTTTTACAAAACCTCTTGTGTAATATCGTCTCAAAAGGAGGACAAGTTACAGAATTTGGAAAAGGAGGCCAAGTTGTTTTAAAAGGATATTTCAAACCACTAGAAAAACTAAAGGATTATGGAAACATGGTGGAATCAGACACAAGGACAAATGGCATGTGAGCTTTGGGTTCTTGGATGAGTTGAAATATTGGAATATTGAAAAAGACATGGTGGATCTTAGAGGTCAGACAAAAAGGTAACAACAATGACAAAACAAACTTTTGACTAGAGTGAACCCTTCCCTCACAAATCAAAAGTCATCATAGTCGATAGATAGAGCTAACTTCTCACCTTCGAATGAACCCTCCCTCATGATTGACAAATTACCATAGTCAACAGATAGAATAAACTTTTCAATGGAGTGAAATTTGAAATGTTCCCTCACAACATACAAGTCATCGACTCACCATAACAGATAGGGCAAACTTGTCACTACTAGTGTTGCCTAGATATGAAAATTGGGGCATTTTTCAGATATCTATATGGAATATTCTTCAAAAATTATAACATAAGATATGCACAAAAAAAATATTATAAATATAGTTGACCCGATGGATATGTATTTTATTTTTATTTTTCATTTTGGTGGATATTCATTTTCTGGTTTTCAAATTCACCCTCATCACAACATATGTATAAAGGTTATAAATACGTCCCAACTTTTGAAATTAATTTTCTAGTCATAGACCTACCTCACTAAAGCATTAGAAAACATTTGAAAAACCAATTACTTGTGGGGGAGTTGAAGCCTAGTTATTTAAAGAACCCTACCCAACACAACACAAGTTTCCTACTCCAACCACACCCCACCTAACCCACAAACACACCCAATTGAAACAACAAAATATGTGAAAGAGAAGGCCTTTGAGATTGCAACAACTGCCAAAGAACCTTTGACCTCACATGCTCACCATGTCAAAATGCAAAACAAATATAATACAAATTCAGATGTCTATTTAGACTTTGGCTTCTTTTGTACAATTAAATGACAAGCATTGATGAAATCCCCCACATGAAGAGTGGAAATGATTAGAGATGCAAAATGCACAAGATTTTTAATACTTAATAGACATCTACAACTAATAATTACAATCATGAAAAAGGAAAAAATTGAAAAAATTCACATAAATGGAGATCAAGTCATGATTCTCAAGTAAATAAAATGAAAGCCTGATAAGCTAGTTCTCCCTCAATTGGGAATAATGTAACGTCTTGATGGGTGGTGAACTTTTTTACTTCAATCAAGATTGAATAGTGAAAACTAATACCTCGTAACTTTTCTACTTAAATGCATTATCCACTCTTTGTACTGTGTGATCTCAACATCATCCTTACTTTAGTGTGCAAAAAACATCATAATCAAAACTTCAGTGAAAACCTAGAACATCCAAGACTATTAAAACACACTAAGATAAGGTTGCAATTGTAGGTTGTGTACAAAAAGGATGTGGAAAATCCTCCTATAACGATCGGTGTGGAATGATTTTTCAACTAGTTTCTTCATCCTTTTAAAAGTCTATATTATAGGTGAAATGTAAACCGTAATAACAAATCTAACATTCAGCAAACATTTGATCCAATACTTGCACAAATGTTTTAAGTTGGTAATTTTCTAAGAAGGTGGGGAAAGAGGTTTTGTCTCTTGTGTGGAAAGAAAGGGGTTGGAATCATGAAGGAAACTACTCAAAGTTCTGAAAAACCATTGGAAAAACATTGTTAAAACAAACTTGCATCGACAACTTGAAAGAATGGTTCTAATCAACCCCACAAAAGAACCTGTTCAAGCCATCCACCCCATATCTGTCCAAAAAGTCAAATAACAAAAATGAGGACTCTACAACATGGACGTCTAATGCAAAAAAACCCAAGCTTACACCTTGTGAGAAAACAAAAAATTCAAAGAGAATTAAATTTTCACAATTTTCATCATAAGCAAGCAATGACATACATAAATGTGCAAGGGAAAAAAAGAAAACATTGTTGAAATAGTTGAGCTTTCCAAATTGCTGAAGATTTAAGATTCCCCCTGAGCCATAAAAAATGGGTAAACAATACACAAGATGATTGTCGTAACCCCACTTTGAGGGAAGTGTGAGGTCGTCACTCACATTCTCGAAAATGGGACTTGGGAGTCCTCTAGGACGCCCGAAAACTCAGAGCGCAATTGCAAGGGCCAAAACACCTCGCATTGAAGCGTTTTTTATCTTGTTGGAAAGGTCTTGAAGTTTAGATGTCCAAAATGGCCTCACATGAGCCATTTGAACATCTGCAGCACAAGTTATGGTTGAAAGAAGGGCCGGGAATCAAATTGGCAGTTTGACTCCCGACCACTAAAAGTCGGGAATCGACCTGATTCCGGTGCGTGTAGGTGAAGTGCGACACACCTTTGGAAAGCTCTTGAGGAGAGCTACAACTTTGGTTTAGACCTCGTCACGATCCAAGTTTGGGGCGAGAAGTTATGAGCATCCAAAGTCTCGAGAGTTCAAACCAGAATAGTTTCGGGACTCCACTTTGGGAGTCCTAGGAAAAAGAACCATTTGGATGCAAGTGCGGTGGAGAGCTACAAAGAATATTATATGGGGGAAGGTGGTGGCTTCCCCCAAGTCCGGGCCGTGGTGAGTTAAGTGAATCCAAGGTAGCTCGTGTCTTGTTCCAACACCAAAAGGGTGCAGAATGAGTTCTAATCAACTTGTTGGTTGTATTTGGATGCAGGACCGTATAATTGAATAAGCTTGTCCCGTTTCCTAGTCTATCCCGAAGCTTTCAACACGCCCCTCTCACCCCCCCCCCTTGTAGTGCTGGAAGCTGGGAGCATGCCTCGAGTCCCAGAAATTCTGCAATTTGAGTGACCTAGCCCCAACTTGGGGCTAACTTGGGACTTGGGAGCACGTCAATGATCTTGCTTCAAGACACCCATTTGTGGTGCTTGTGGCACTTGAGTACAAATTGTTCATGCAAACTTTGAAACTCAACAATTTGAACACCAAAACAGGAAACAAATGAGTTGTGTTGTGTTGTAGATTATGCAACACTACTTGGAAGCAAGGCTGTAGTGGCCTCAAGTGCCGATGCAAAGTGTTCATAGTTCATACCTTAAACCATGCTCACATTTTCACCTCACAAAAAAATTGTAAGCATGATGCATTGTTCAAAAGCTGCACTTGAAACAAGGAGGATAGAAAAGAAGAAGACCGTATAAAGAAGATGAGAAGATAGAAGACTCTTTGCACTCACAAAAATCACAAATACACAAATCTAGCCAAGGTCTACAAATGACATGCACTTTGCATGTTACACTTAGAGCTTTGCTAGCAATACTTTTGCACTTTGAACTCCACAAAGTGTAAAACACTAAATCTTAAATATCGCAAGCTCCATTTCAATCTAACCCTAACCCCAATCCCTAATCCCTAACCATTCATATGCCAAAATGCACCGGTTATGCATCAGATATGCATATGCATATTCATATTATGCATATCCGGGTAGATCCATCCATGAGTGTTTGGATGTGCATATTGGTACAAGCTATTCTTGCTCGGATATAAATGAGCATTGGTTATTGCATGACCGTTTTATGCCGGATATGTATAAGGATGAATATTTGAAAAAAATCAAATTCCACATATGATTGCATGCATATCCGGGTACTATCCAAGTTCATACCCAAAATTTTCGATATATCTAGGCAACACTGGTCTAAACCTGAGGTTAATGTGATGTCAAGTATTCCATGTGGGCCTATATTGTGCCCACAATCCAAACTCCAAAAAAATTTACTAATCTCATTTAGGTAAATGCATATCCATCCTTTTTTTGAGCAGTATATACAAACTTTGATTATTATATTCATCATGAAAACTATGTCTCAAGTACAGGTACTTGTAATCTGTTTGCTAGAATCAAAAGCTATTTTTGTGAAAACCTCCATAAAAAATCGTCGTATAATAATGGACTTTTTGGGATGTTTCATTTTTTGGGATGTCTCATAATAGTTCCCCAAATGAAGCAATATATATTTTTTAATGGATTCAATTTATTTCTACATTATGAATTAATCTTTCAACTTTCAAATAATTACATCAAAACATCCATCAACATTCAATCAATGATGGACTTTATAATTTAAATACCTCCAAGATTCTCACTCACTTATGGATTTATTGTTTAAAACCGTTATATAGGAATTACTCAAAATTTTAGAGCATCTTATTTCAAAGATCTAATATGCACTTAAAAGTCAAAAAGTTTGAAAAAAAACATTTCCCTTGTTTTTATATAATTTCATTTAATGACCTCAAAATATTCATGTTTTGCAAAGTCCATTTCCTTACACAAATGTTTTTTTTCCAAGACCTATTGTCATTAAAAAACCATTTGGAAAGGTCTATAATAAGATGATAAAAGGGGGAAATTGGGGAAATTTTTTAACCTCAACATCATTTTGTTATTTTCAGTTTTAAACCCAATTTTATAAGGTTAATTAGGATTGAAATATATTAGAAATATGGACTTTCAATGGACTTTCAACTATCAATTTTTGTCCACCATTGTGTGCTACTCAGTCATGTTTGACCTTCAACATTACTAAACCATTGTGACCCAAATTAATGGCATATGATTGGTGTATTAATATCATATTTAACTTGTATTTAATCTGCAACTAGGGTGCACCAATATAAAAATGACGTGCAATTCAATAGTTTAAATCACTATGGAACTTTAAAAGCAAAATAAGTTCACCCCACCTTAATTATTTCACCTTGCTTAAAATTATGTTATTATATAGTCATTATAATAAATAAGTTGTTTTTATATTGTTGGTTTAAATGTCATAGGTTATTGTACCCTAGGTTATTCTAGGCTATTTCACCCTAGGATTATTTTAACTATGTATCTTAAACTTTTTTTGGCTATTATTAATTATTCTATCTTAGGTTATTTTTATCAATTTTTAATTATTCTAAGCTATTCCATCCTAGATTTTTTTAGGTTAATTTAACTTATGGTTATTTCCAATTATTTTAGGTTAATATTCCACCTTAAGTTACTTTAAACTATTATTAGTTATTTTTAATTATTTTAAGTTATTCGATCCTAGGCTATTCTTAGTTATTTTCAATTGTTTTACCCTAGGTTAATATAAATTATTTTACCTTATGTTGTTTTTAGTTATTTTACCCTAGGATATATCCTAGTTGAAAGGAGGAATAACCTAAGATAACAAAAAACATATAACTCAAAATTAAATACCTGAAAGTAACTTAGGGTATAATAACTTAGAATAATTTAAGATGCATTAACTTAGAATAACCTAAGATGGAATAACTTAAAATATCCAAAAATGATAAAAAAAAAAAGCCTAAATATATTCTCCTCGTTGTTCTAAATTGCAAGGTTGGCAGCATAAGAGAAGGCCATTGTCTGCACTTGTGTGAGCTCTTCAAAGTAGATGGGAATTGGGGAATTACTCGTTTTATGCACCATAACCTCAACTGAAATGCAATGCTTATAATGACCATGTATATGTCAACACAGTCCTTGATTTGGGGAACAAAATCCATGAAAAGAAATGGATTCCCTGTGAGATTGTATGTCTTTCGCTACTTCCTGTAGCTCATCACGGCCCAGAAAGAGGATTGTAGAGAACCTTGAAGAAGACAGCTGAGTACATAACCAAAGGTTCAAATTCTTTATGATTCAGATGTGTTTGTAGGTAACAGTCTCATTGACATGTATACGATATGTGGGGACCTAGAGGATGCCAATATGCAATATGGTCCCCTGGAATGCCATGGTTTTTGGGTATATGAGATGTGAGCAAGGGCAGAAGGCACTAGAACTATCTCAACAGTTGCACCATGGAGGGTACATTGTACAGGCACACCCTGTCACCTTTGTCAGGGTGCTCAATACATGTGCTATAGTGTAGCTGCACTGAAGAAGGGGAGACACATTCATGAGAAGACAAGTCAAAAGTTATTATAAGTTGAATGTTCTTGCAAACTATTGCATTATTGACATGTATGCCAAATATGGGAGTCTAGAGGACACACAGAATTGCACTGGCAACATCATCACCTGGAATGCCAGCTTGTAGCCATACAGGGCTTGAAGATGAAGGCCACTTTGAATTCATGTGTTCACTTTACAGTATTTCTGCAACAGTGGATCACCATGCCTGCATGGTTCACCACCTTGGCTCGGCAGCCCTTTATATGAGGCAGAGATTTTCTTCAATGCAAATGCCCTGTGACGCAGATTCTTGTGTCTGTGTATCATTGCTCAGTCCTTGCACCATACATAGTAACATGGAGATGAGAGAACACATTGTGGGAAAAGACTGTTGCAATTGAACCCCAAAAATGCCATGGGCTTTCTGTTATGATCAGACATGTATGCAGCTGCTGGCAAATGAGATCTTAGTGCAATATTTTGCAAGAAAGAAAGGAAAAAGGGTGTGAATCAACAGCTCAGGTGCACCTGAATTGACGTAAATAGTGAGGTGAATGAACTGATTTGTCACAACTGGACATAACGTTTTGGATAGTGGATAATGAATATTATGGCAACCCCACGGATGAAAACACTATTGTCACTTGCAGTGGATGCCAAAACTGTGCAGTTCTATGAGCAATGTCATGAAGATGTGCGATCAGTTTGGTGGTTCTATGAATGAATTGTCTTGATTTTGAGGTTTATAGTGTAAACCTACTGAAGATATGAAAATTACATTCTCTGGACTCACAAAAATCTTTGAAATTTTGTGCCCAGCAGCCTAGTCAAAGTGGGTCATGAATGGTGCAGCTAATGGCACACATTTTGTGCCCGTGCAACCTTGGACTCAAATTTCATAGTCTACCCAGATTTGACTTTACTGCCAGATTAGTTTAGCATGAGGCTCTGTAGGTTTGTGAAAATATGTGATGTTTTGATTATTGTCACTAATCTAAATCCTCCAACTGGACTTGGTTGATACATAGGGTGTCTCTATCCCCAAATCCTGTGCACACGCTCACAAGTTCTTCATCAGTAGTACCAGAAAAGGGGTTGTCTGTTTTTTCCATCAGCACTCTCTGTAGCCGAGTTGTATTTGGCTTCATTCCCTGAATCCATTAAATCTTTGTTACACTCAACAAAGATTCACTTGCACTGCAAAGAAACCTTATCAGTTTTACCATTGTGGATCTCAGAAATCTGGTGCCATAGGTAAGCTCTCTGATTTAGAGAAGCTTAGCCTGGCAGAGATTCTTACACATGTTGAGCATCTGCATATATCAACACAAATCCTACTTATTTCATGGGTTGCAGATGAACAAGGGAGGGCACCTCAAATGATGAAAATTTGCAGTCTGAAGCAAGGATGCCAGATGTGATGTAGTCAGTTTCCACACCATCGACTAAAGTGACTGTAGCTCTGATGGGCTTCTTGCCATGTGCCTCATGAAGCTTCTGGTATGTTCTGTTTGTCTCTTGGTATGTTTGCCCTGTATCAAAACAAAATTGCAACATGATAGCTACAAAGTCTGAAGCTTTCACAAATTCAAGAAAACACAAACAGTTTTTAAATGTTACTGGCAGAAGAATTTTGTCTATGTGGTAGTCAATCCCCTTGGTATTCATCCCATTAGACTCTGCCTTCAGAACCAGCTTTTGGTGAATTCTTCAGGTAATTTTTTAGGTTTCTTCTAAGTTGGGACAGGTGGTCATCTGCTGGTGCCAATTGTGGGTCTGCCAGTTCCATCTGTGATTTGAATAAACTTTGGAGAACACAATAGTGATGTGAATCACCCATGGGGAACCGTGGTTCCGCTTTGGAACAGGCCCTGGTAGAACCTGTTACCACTAAATATCACTGCGCATGTGAGTAAAATATTCAGAACTTTTGCATACCTAGAACTCCATGTACAGATGGAGACACCTTAACTTCTGTCATTTCGAAGTTTATCTGCATTGTCCAAGTCAAACAATCACTGCTTTGGATCATAATTGAATGGGATTGAGGAGATCTTGAAGGTCAAGAGCAAGATACATGCACGGGGGAACCTCAAGTATACTACTGACTAGGAGCTAAGTGCAATCTGAGAAATGGAAACAATCCAGAAATGTGAGAGCATGAACTCACATAGTTAGCTCTTGAGCCACGAGACCTGGACGTTGCTCGGACAATGTTCATATTGATTCGAACAAACCCAATCACAGCCACTTCAACGGAGGTTGGATAACGAATTACAGATACACCACTGCTTGTGGTCGTTTGGTGTTGTGTATCTTGTAGTTCAACCTGTGAACTCCGCCCTCATTCGTCACAAGTCAGATGATGATTTTCCCATGAAGCATTAGAAAAGTGGTCGACATTGCAATTCTACAAACATATTGCATTGAAGCTCAATCAATGACACCAAATAATCTCCCTGTAGATGACAAGGACACATGAATTTACCCCGGATGAAAGTAAATTTTCATACTGAACAATATCATATGTCCAATTCCAAGCAGTGCATGCATAACCCCCTGTGAGTACTATATATGAGCAGCATATTTACATCATTAATGTGAACCGTCCATGTGTGGGAAAATTGGGTTGCATTTGCATTGGATTGGGCATTGATGAGAATGGCATCCTCCTTGAACAACATCCCAATCATTGAGATGAACTGCTCACCCACAATATGGAGTAACTCCTATCATTCTTCAATTTTAGAGATTCACATTGAAGTGAGAGACAAGAATTTATTTGGGAACAAGATCTCTATTGATCAATGTCAGACACAAGATAGTGTTGTCATGACGGCAATGTAGAGTTGTACAGATATGGAAAGTAACAGCCAGGAATTTACAAGTTTTTGGCAATATTTTCAGCTACATACTGTATATACAACGGGGGCAATTTAAACAAAAGAAATTCAAGATTGACAAGGTTACCTGCTGAACTGAACGTTCAGCACAAAATGCTGGCCCAAGGCCCTGAGGAAATAAGCAGATGATTTTGCAGAGTTCATTAACGTAATTACCGTAGACCCTTTTCTAACACCTCGGAAGAGATGCATGTTGATTTGCAAGTCCTTGTCAGTGAGAACACAATAATCCCGGTTGCTCCTACCGTGGAAATCAAATCGCTCTCCGTGCTTGCCAAAAAAATGTGGGTCCCCGATGATTCTGCCTCTGTGGTGAAGATGCTTATTGCCAGGAAGTGGAGTAGTTTCGCCAGGTGGCGGTGGCGGGGCAGGTGGCGCACTCTCAATCGCACCTCCAGGAGGAGGAGCCATAGGCGGAGACCTTCTCCTCTTCCAAATAGCGAATGGAGGCCGGGACTTTCGAGAGGGAGGAGTGGGAGTAATTATAGGAGGTGACAGGTAAGAAAGAGGAGGGGGGCTCATCGTAGGTGATGGGGGCGGAGGAGGAATGCTCGTGTTAGAGAGCGGAGACACAGGAGGGGGGCTCATCGTAGGAGATGGGGACGAAGGAGGAGGAATGGTCATGTTAGAGAGCGGAGACGCAGGAGGGGGGGAAGGGCTTGGTGAGGGATTAGCACATTCTGGAGGAACCCAGTCACAAAGTTGGAGAGGAGCGGTCGGAGACAACGCAACGGCTGAAATCAAGCAACACCAACGCCCGTTATCGTTTGAACTAGGTCAAACTCATTTGAAAGTGTTTGTCAATTTATATATGCACTTGATCTTCTATGATAATAAATTCCCAGAAGGGCTCTCGGCTTCATATGATCATCAATAGGTAGGAGATTCGAGCTCACCTTTCTGCTTGCCCTGCACATCAGAAATCGTATCTTCGTATGTAGCCCCCTGTTGTTCAAGCAGACAATACAGAATATATTATAAATCTTCCAGGCGCATATATACCTCTAAAGTAGCGTATACCTACAAAATTGCAACCTTCAGGCCAGCAATCCGATCGACTAAATAAGGTGTCATGAGATCTTGCCGTTTTCTCAAAGTTTACGGCACGATTTTTGATCAAGCTAAACAAGATTGAGTGATTGTGGATGGAATTTAAGTACAGTATTACCGCTAAATTCCAACTCCTTTGCCGAAAAGCGTTCCACGTACCTGAGGAAAGGAATCTGGCAGTGGACAAAAGCTGCAACTTCGTCCTCCACAACCTACAGAATTGTTTGTCTGCATATTATGCAAAAAGAGTCACCTCGTGTGAAAGGTCTAAAATTGAATTGTAATCTTAATTACCCCTTAAAAGAACGTTCAGCCCAAACATGCAAATGATGATTTTTCCAATAGAGATATCCATAAAAGTGAAGAAAACAGAGTACCTGAGTTTGGTCGGCCACAGTGAACCAGCACACACCAGTGCACCGTCCACTGGATGTCCGTTATTACTCAGTTATGGATGAACCTCAACTGAGTTAATATTTGGTTTAACCTTGGTAATTAATTTTGTAAGAAATAGGTCTCATATATAGGTAAATAGGTAGGAAAATAGGTAATTACTAAGTAAGTAGATGGTTTATACATAGATAAGGGCTGTTCTTACTACCTACCTACTAGCAACCTACCAACTCAGCTAACCACCATGGTTACCTACGGAACTGGATCCCAACAGATAACTGCTTCCTGACCACTTACCATCCATCCTTCATGGTGTGCTGGTTCACTGTGGCCAGTTTGGTCATTAAGGGGTGAGAATTTTTAAACACCATTAAAAAAAAGTACAGCCTTTCTAAAGGGAGAGTGAAAGCAGGTGAAACTCAAATTACCACCTTCTTTTTTGCTTAAGCATTTTCACCATTGCCATGCTTATTGCTGCCATAACTAATTTGAATCCCATGCATTAGATATTGTGATACTAAGTTTCACTTTCAATTCAATAAAATTCTTTCATTTTCAGGATAATAAGGTTTGATATTAAAATAGGGAGTAAAGGATGAAAGGCGAGGCCACTTTGAGGATTTCTCTAATATAGACAAAAACCTACTCCAATTTTTTAATGTAACTGGAGGACACATTATTCAGTGTACTTTTTGATCCTATGGTTGCGGGGTGTTTCAAAAACAAAATGCTCCTCAGGTTCTGTTTTGCAAGACACCCCCATTTTTTTCCTTTTTTCCCATGATACCCATGAATACATACCAGGTACATGGGGAAAAAGGAAAAACAAACAGGATTAGGTCTTTATGCTCCGTAATATCTGGTGCCAGGGACTTTACCCTACACCTAAACCCCAAGTGTACACATACAGGCCACTCTTAGGATCAATCTCCTATTGTAGTTGGAGGGCACCTTATACCCACGAATATATCCTTCTTATAAAAGAGAAGGGATATTACACTTACTCCTTAAGAGAGGCACTTGGGATCTTATGCTTAAGTTTGTAGGTGAAAAGATTATGCCACTCTTAAGTGCTCAGTGCAAAAACCCTTCCCTCCTATGCCTTCAGATCTTAGTATGTTTATATCCATAACCTAGAGCTTTACCAAGTGGGTAAATACGAAGGCCCAAGGGTGGGAGACATTCCAAATTGCTGGGCAGGACTAACCTGGTCCTAGGCCAGGGTTATTTTGGGCATGCTCGCAACCTGAGGCCATATCCTGCATATACTCCAGAAAGTGTGGAAGCATGCCCAAAATATGCAGAATATGGAAATTGTGCAAGTCAGAAAGATGGAATTTCAGGAGTAGGACGTGAACGAGGATGTACTTCGCACCGAGAATACACATTTTGTGAAGGTGGCATTTGCAAAGGCCTTGACTGCAACTGCTTTTCCACCCTGTATGCCGCATTAGTATGTACAATGTCAGGTCTTTGGGGCATATTGCAGCACTCTCAGGGCATAAGTACGTGAAGGACGAAATATTTACTATGATCTAGACCAGAGGTAGTAGCTGCAGATTCATTCTTCTAACCGAATAGTATCAGTGTCAAGTTCTCGCGATTGAGTGCAAACTTGACATGAGAATGCTGAAAATAACACATCAACACAAATAATAGCTATTAGGGAGGGCGTTTACACACCTGACTTGGGCTACCAGAGAACATGCATTCATAAACATTCAACTCTACACCATGAGCCGAATCCAGTCCTGGTTGCGTCTCGATATCTGCACCAGACAACTGGGTGCCAACATTTTCTTGATCAGTTGCTGATTTCTCGACATTAGAATGAATCTGTAGACTCTCTCCAGGATTCGTACTCTTGCCTGATCTAGGGAGTCCATCATAGCCACAATCACCGGTCATCTCAGGGATTATACCAATCATTGGATTCACGGTTATCATTTTTTCCTGGCGTTTCATTTGCAGCGTGACGTCACAGTTGATGAACACAACCACGAGAAAATTGCCTATATTCACAAACTTGTTCTCTCAATATAATGCAGATTCAGCTGAATCGCTGATAGGCATCCCGTATTTCAGTTGTGAGAACCGTCATCTTATATGTCTCAGCCAATAAAATTGACTACTTGAGGAGAAAGGCTTACCCCAGCTGTGTTATTCACGAAGTTAGTTTCTTTGATATGACCAATTGCTCCACTTGAACGCCAAGCTAGAAGAATTGCCCCTCCGTAATTCTGCATGGAAATTTCTGAAAGAAAGTTGTTAAAAGCAGGCCACAATAGATCACATTTCATATACTGGGCACGAACTATAATTGGGATCAAAGCTTACCTTAGCAGAGTTATCTTGAAAGCTGCAGGTTGTGCACTCAAATTTATGACCTCCATTCTCAGCGCAATTCACCGATGCATCCTCAATGTACACAGCACCGCCCAACTCGGCTTCGTTCCACCAGAAGGCTGTATTGGAGACGGTACCACAGCTGCTGGCTACGATCCCACATCCTTCTGTCGGAAAATCCTCAGTTGATCCTATAAAAATTGCTCCTCCAAATATGGCCTGCAAAAGTAGTGCAGCTTTTTGGGTGGGCAGCTTAGGGCGCAAGTTTGATCTCGAATCACCAGCTTCCAATATGGGTAAATTCTCTGTCTTCAGTTGCGAAGCATGTGATTCATAAACTATTTACACGAATCGGAAGGACTTTAATACAAGACTGTAAGAAATAGTTATGTACAGCATCGACTATAACTTCGACCATGATTTAGTCATCTCATAGTTTATACGCATAATGGGTCCACTCAACAAATTAGAATGGTTTGCAAGGTGCCTTGTTTTGCTGAAAAATACTGTTCTGGAGGTACATTGATGCACCGGCTTTCACCATCACGGCTCCTCCAGCACCCTGTTGCAGATCAAATATAGACTTAGGGTGTCTTCCATGGAGAAGCTAAGACTTCAACTTTGGAATTTTGACTTCCCGCTTTTGACTTCAGATGCTCCAGATTTGCAATTCAGTTTTGCAAGACTTGCACGCTGCACCTTCAGCATAGGCATTTATTGCCAAGGTAAAGGAACCTAGCTGCACCCCTAGCTAAACCTTTCAGCTTGGTAAGGTCATGCTAATAGAAACAACTGGACCTTCCAAAGCTGAAGGTGAAGCTACTCAATATTATTGGAAAGATGCCCCATACCACCCCACAAGATGTCTAGAAGCAGCGAGCTGTGAAAATCTTTTCGAAGGGATTCACACCCTCGAGCATATATTGTTACCAGATTTTCTTACAGGGGTTCATCCAAGCCAAGCGGGACTAGCTTGTCATCGAGTATGTGCGCATGAATACCTTCTCTCTGGTACCAACTTGTGAAGTGCGTACCTTCAAGAGCACTGGTATCTCGTTAATTGAATGCAACCCGTTACCAAGCTGCAGGAGCCCACCTGAATTTTATGGTGCACAGGATGAAGCGTCTAAGTCCCCTTGATATAATCTAACACATTAAGCCTTTTAATTATCGCATATGCACTCATCCGCCTCCAAACCAATTCTTTAGACTGCTTTTTGCTTCACCTTCTGAAATGAGTAGAATATAAAGAGGACGCCCTGTATTCTACAGACATTTATGAACCAGACTCCAGTGTTGCTCAGGGAAATAGGATGTTCGAACTTCGGAGGAATTACACACAGTGGCAGTGTTGTTGGAGAACAAGATGTTAAGAGCCAAAAGTTTTCCACCAGTAATGCCCTCAGTGTTGGGGCCAGCTCCTGACACTAACACCGCAGATCCTTCGCTGCAATATCCTCCTGTGAGCTCCAAGTTCTTGATGGTAAGATAGCCACTGACTCCCACTACGAATATTTGACCCATTCCTTTCGCGTCCAATATGCACGGTTGGTACAAGCATATCCCCAAAATTGTTGTCTTACTTGTCACAGTGGGTAACGGTAATGAACCTACAAAAATCGAGCAAGATTCACAACCGAAGCTTCAAGTTGTTGCCAGTTGGGTCCTAATCATCCCCCCCTCCAACCTAATCAAGGATTCTGATGCAATACTTAAGGCTCTTAGGAATCAAGACCTTGTTAAGGCTAAGGCTTCTTTGAGCGGTTGTCACAGATTTTCAAGGAAATCACATTCTGATACGATCAATTTTACGTAAATTTCCCCCCCTTCCAGGACTACTTGTTTCTGTTTGTCACTGCAAATATTGTAGCAGCAAATATTGTAGCAATATTAACGCATTTGTAGTCTAGCAAAGTCAACCCGAAACGTCAATGTCATGGTCGATGATAATATTCGGGTTCTTTGCAAGAAGAGATTCGACTAGACATAAAATATCCGAGCACTGTGCCGGTTCCCACCATTTCGTTGTGGTATTTACAGTTGCGAAACCTGCATGTCAAGCACATATCATAGTGTTTCAGGTACAGCAGAACGTTGTATTCATACAAGAACATGATAACTTTCCTACTTAAACTATTTAAGCAAGCAGTTCAAAACATCCGGGATTCGGCCACCCAGGCAGATCCTCTGCACAAATTACAATTACGGGTATGGCGGTAGCCGTAGGCCTAGCTACTTCCCGACTTTCACACCTTCACGACACACCTCCCATCACCACTGCCGACCTACTACAGGCGGTCAGTTTTTGACATGGAGAGATCTCGACACCTAGTTTGAGCTAACTTGACGTCCTGCAAATTCTCCCTTTTCCTTTTTCTTATTCCTTTGTACATTTTCCAAATCCAAGGTGTGTTTATAAATAAAGTGTTGCAGGGTTGCATCAATTACAATTAGTATGAACCCCTGCCTTTAATTACGCCCAGTGATTGGGCAGGCTACTGCCTATTCTGGCTCCCATCTTGACGTCGCCCAGGACCTGGTTGGGAGCCAGAATTCGTTCATACTAATACCCTGTTTGTTCTCTAATAGGTTAAAGCCTTCCTGTACTGGTTGGAGCATCGAATTGTCAATGTTATCATTACAGAAGTTCAATAGAATTCTGGAGGATGGGTGTGGCAAAGTCTCCAAGCGTTAATCGTTGTAGAAGCGACAATATTCGTTATGGCAGGGGCTTTGGGATCGTAACAGGGACTTCAGACAGCATTCCATATCAATTTCCTTCGGGAATTCATGAGGAGTGAGTGTACCGAGGAGATGACCACTGGAATGGGGTAATTCGTTCACTCTTTCATGCATCGTCTCCAAGTGGCAGGCTGCTGGATTTGCCAGGAGAGGATTCAAATGAACTGCATGGTCCTGGAAGCTTCTAGGGGTGGGCCTAGCCACAATTTGGTTGTTCAGCTGTACCTGCAACCGATTCGATACCATGCGTGACAAGAACACCTTCAATGAGAACATCGCTCACTTGTTTCGTTGGTTGAAGGAGATCAATTTTGGTACAATATGCAGTGCAAACTAGTGGGCTGCAGAATTATATCATAAGAGACAGATGGATATATTTCCAACCGGTGGACATGAGAACTCACTCTGTGGCCACTTACACCATCTTTTCGTTGCAAATTTCTGCTTGATGAAGCATTAGGGAGACCCTTCCAAGTCGTGTGGCCTCCTACAACTGCAATTCAAGCGTAGAACGAACTCAATAGGAAACATGATGAGTGTTTTAACTTCCTGTTTACCAGTTGACTGTTAGCCCTGCTATCTTGCAATATATTCCCTGCATTACATTTACCAGATTGGCTTTTCAAACAAGCACTTGCTGCTGGATTAGTTTGTTGCGGGAGCTTGAAGCTTACGAAACCCATGTTTAAGTCTTGAGAACGTCAAGAATTATATGCAAAGCAGATTTTTAGCAAATCGGTTGGAAAGGTATGAAACCTTGAGTACAAAGCAAAAACAGAAAAAACTCCACTGAGGTTCTCCTTACAGCATGCAGCTCCCCCATTTCTAATGTAACCCGCAACCCCTCCAGATCGTTTAAATGCGTACGAGCAGTCCTCTGTACCAGCTCTGCCTACATCCCTCAAAACATTCAGCGAACTTGTGACTAGATTTGTGAGAAATGAGAAGATTTAGCCGCTCCTTTTAATCATCTCCTAATTCTTTGGTCGTGTGCTGGCAGCTCAGCTTGGTTATAAATAGCTGGTTCAGATTCTCCTGTAGACATCAGTTTAAGATACACAAGTTCCTTCTTTCCCCTCTAAGAATTGTGTCAGCTACATAGACGGGACACATGCAAAGCTCCAGAGAGCCGGAAGTGTGCTGCAGCGAGAGTATTGGGCTACATGAGAGTGCAATGGAAAATTAGAGCCGTGCATCGAAATGGAGTTACAGCCCTAACCAACGACTGGGAGCGTGAACCTAGCAGCTACCCTCAGCGGTTATGGAAATCCAAGTAACTGTCCGTAGCAGAATCATGTCCGTTATGACATCCACCTGAGGTCTATTGTAACCGCAGCAGGAATATTGATACGAGGAGATACTGTCTGTAGGGTAAAGCTCGGAGAAGTTTTCGGTCATACAATTAAATCAAAATGTAATTGATGTAAAACTGTAATTCCCTTTTTCCTTTTTCCCGGTAGCTGGTATCAAGTTATGGGCAGAGGTTTTTTTTCCCAATTTTGTCGAGTAGGTGGACTGGCAATGATCCACAAGATGAATGAGCAAAACTGGCTAGAGGTTAGGCAGGATGGTAGTATTTTTTCAAATTCCCGCTTTGTACTGGTGACCTCCAGAACTGCAGCGTCGAACTGTGATGACTTCTGACAGTTTTGCCTCAAAATATGGCGAATTTCACAACAAATTCTCGAAAAAACTCTTTGGAGAATTCACATGTGACTTTTTTTGTTGCCATGGTGCGAAAATTTGCCAAAAAGAAACCCTGGTTATAAGTCATACCACAAATCATTTTGCAATTGAATCTTTTCTTAGTCATTCAATCGTTTTTTTCCTAATTTTGTGGCAATTATCCACAAGAGGAATTAGCCAAATTTGGTTGTAGTTCAGAGAGGAAAATTGAAAATTTTCAGAATCCTGCTATATTTATGTGACCTGGTAGAACCTGTTGTGTAAATATGGCAATTTCAGAATTGTTTTCCTCAAAATCTAGCAGCTAGGAGTCCTCAGGCAACTTCACAAAAATCCTTTGTAAGAGTTGCACCCTAAACCCTTCACATTTTTTGCTACATGCCCAATAGTGAAATCTGGCAAATTTTTCACCCAAAAAATAAAAAATAAAAATTGGCAACTAAGAAACCAAAAAAAGAGTTTTAGCCATTTTGGAAAAAAAGACTTACCAACTGGCTAAATTTAGCCCAAAAAATCCTAATTCTAGTGTAAATTACACATCACAACCGAAAACATGTAGAAGCATTACAGTTTCTGAATCTCCAAAGCCATGATCCTGAGCTCAATTTCTCTTCCCCAGATTTCTCTTCAGAACCACCCTCAACTCATAGTATGAAAATTTGCCCCTCAAAATTAGGAATTAACCCTTGAAATACATATCATCCCTCCCTTAAACAAGTGGGTGAAATTATCCAGACTGCCAACACACCTATCATGGGGGCTGCTATCATGATGGTGTGCTTGCTTGTAGCAAGCATTCCTGCCTTCTCCATTCTGCCACCAAAAAGGGTCCTCGTGGACCTAGAGAAATGGTTCACCACTTGCAGGCTTACTAAGGAAACAGAAGACAACTTTCAAAGGCTCTCTCAAAAATCAGCTTCCAGGCACAATAGTACAATAGTCAATATACATTCAGTTGAATTTTTCCCACCAGCTAGGCTCTAGGCTAACTTTAGACCTGGACTAAAATAAATAACTTAGTGTGCAAACAGCCATTCATGAATTGGGTTTTCCTGAGAAAATCATATAGAAATCATGACTAAATGACTCCATTGTGATATCAAACTCTCACATTTCTAATATTTCAAGGTGGGCACGAAGGACTACTAACAGTCTTGGTTAGTTTGTGTACCTTTACCAAATGTGGTGCCCAGCCCTCTGAAGCCACTGTTTGAGCACTAAGTGAATCTCTCAGTATGCTTGTGATCTCAGGCTGAAACTAGGCAAATAAGCATTTACTATCCTCCTGCACATGGTTCCCTTCACCTAAACTTCCAAGTCCAGTTTCCTGTTGACTGGTCTTCACTTGAAAACCGGTTGCCAACACCCACAAACTCCTTCCTGCATACTTCACTCACTGCACCCTTGAATGCATAACAGTCAGGATTCTATCTCAAAAGCATTTGTTTGACATGTATTTGGAAAAGACATACATGGCAGCAAGAAGGAAATTCCTGTGAAAGCCAGATTGACACCATTATATGATCCTGTTTAAAGAGATTTCTAGCACCTGCTGAACCATTTTGAGACAAAAGACCACAGGCTGCAGTCAGTCACTATTTACAATTTTGAAACAAAGAGTAATACTGATAAGAAAACAATTTAAGATTATAACTTGTGCATTGGCAGATGCAAGACTGGAATAGCTGATAAATTATCATGGAACCGAATGCCAATCATTCTGGAATGTGTGAATTGAGTTGAATGCACCAGAAGAATCCTGGAAAATGAAATTTTTATGAAACACAAAGCCTTCAATGTACATTTAGCTGAAGAGGTCAGTCCGCAAATGTGATCATCTGCTACATTGTTGCCTCTCTCTTCAAGATACTGGGAACATCTGAATTTTTTGATAGAGAGGTGAAAATGGAGTTAAAATTGTGCTGTCCTGTCAATTCTGCAGCTCTAGGACCAAAATGGATCTCCTTATTCAAGTTAAGAGAATGCTCACATGGCAAAAATTCATGGCAATATTGCCAGTGTATTACCATGGGCAGTACAAATTTATTAGCAACCACATAGTAACAAGACCAACAGCATTTTCTTGAAACTGATTATGATCCCCACCATTTTCAACATGTCATGCTGCTTATTTGCAAGTGCCTTTTTGCAAATAAGCAGCATACAATCAAGACATTCCATCACTTTGCAAAGCAGAAGGGACATACTCCTGACAGACAAGAAGCAAAACTCACGCAAACTCACATCTCTATGAGATTGCAGAGAAAACTCCACAATAACACTTCGAAGGGTAACTGGTATATCAGGTTCCAGCAAATTCAAACCTAATATGACAAAGAATGAGTGCAATCATAATCTTACAAGTGTCACTCAAAGTAACAGACCATCAGGCAAACTCACATGCAGATCATTTAAGCTTGAGGTTGTCACATAGGTGACCAAGCTCTGGTCGTGCCTGCATCCAAGCTGCAAAGGCTGCTTCACCTGCAAACGTGCTGCCCTGAAGAGCCATCCTACTATAGAGGTATGATCTGAAGGCTATGAGATAAAAGTATCTCCTGCAACCCACACATAAGGGTACCAGAAAGAAAGTCAGCAAATTCTGTAAGAAAATGCAAAGTCACTCAAGCTTTTCCATAGTGACAACCTGGGTAAACATGTCCCTTGCATGTATAAAATCTGTCACATGGCAGGAGGGTGTGAAGAGGACTAACCTTAGGGCATTAATGCCACTATCAAGAAGAATGTATCTCCGTTCTTCATCACTGCTGGCACAGCTGTCAACCTGTTGTTTGTAGTTAAAAATATCGTCACGTAGATTTCCTGCTCCTCCACACCTTCTCCCACACCAGAACAGTTTTATCCACATTATTTCCTCAATGTCACTCATGAATATCAATTTGTAGCCCATCTGGCCCACCAACTTGTTGATGAGCAATGGATAACTCCAAACTCCTAGAAAGTTGACAGATAGTCTGGGAAAAAACAAGGGCCCTCATGAAACCACTGTTCTGTCCTTGTTGAGCTCCATAAGAAGAGCTTGTGACATTTTAAAGTGATGCTAAAGACATGCATTCAGAGGTGCAGCACCTTCCTATAAACATTTTGAGCTGGGAGCCATCAGCATGTGTTGCAGGTGCCTATATTGACAGTATACTTGTGATGCGAAATTTGCAAGTTTGAAATAGCATACCGGTCAATGATGATGTCAACTTCAGCTTTGCTGGCTGGACCATTGACCAAGACACGAACAAGGCTCAGTATGTCACGATAGTCACCCTGCTGAAAGGCCAGGCTACCAATAACAGGACTAGAAACCACCTGTTGATTGCCAGCCAGCAGAATGGGTTCGAGAATTTCACTTGATTTGTAGGAGGGGTCTGGCAAGCTGGCCAGCTGGATTTCAGCTTGCAGCCTAAGGCAGGTAATGGCCATTGCATATGCTACACCTCCAAAACCAGTATGCGATATAAAGCAATACTCCACCCCCTTGCCCACCCTGTCCAAAATGAGTACCAATATAACAAAAGGTTTAGAGTAAAGGTCCTGCTGCACTGCCACAACCAACTAGCACTCATCATGGAATATTTTTCAGTTCGCCACTCATGTCAAATAGGACACAGCTAAATAATCTCCAATGGATGGCTGCTTGAGCAACACAACTTTCTTATGCTTCCTTTTGCACATACTATCCTACATCTTTCACTGATGTTCAGAGTCTTCAAAAGTAGCCAATTGAAAGCATGTCAAAGGAGGAACATTTACTGATCAGCTCCAAATTCATTCAACAGTATCACACTAAACAATAAGAAGCTTACTCATCCAATCGCCGTTGTACAGCATCAACATCAGAATCCAGTGCAGCCCTCTCCCTGGTGAGGGGGATGCGCTGATAGTCCACATTGTACCCTTCTGCTTTCAGAGCTGCATAGACTTCAGCTGGCGTTTGAACATCAACAGAGGTGACCGACTCCCAGTAGCCAATGATATCTGATTGGCTGCTTATTGGGTTGAGTTCTTCTCGATGGAGAAGCATTCGCCCACCTGAGCGTTCTACTTCTGCCATTATGTCCTCCTTTAACCTGCTCTCCATCTGTTCGACCTGCAGCACAAACAAAAGTACGTTCAGCATGTTTGCACTGAAGAGACAGAAGTCTAGCAAAAGAGAGTGACAGCTTGACAAAATCTGCAAAAGATAGAGACAGACCAATTTTATAAGGCCAAACAAAGCTAGAAGGCACACCTACAGATTCTGGGAAGGAAAGATAGCACAGCCATTACCACAGGGCCTTTAATTCCAACATGCTTTAATGTGCTAGCAGGCTGATCCACCTCACGCAGAACATATGGATTCCCATGCACATATACCACCACCTCTTCCCGCAAATCTGTCACAACTGCTTTTTTACCACTCACTCCAAATGATGGTTCAGCTTTCAAGTGGGTCAGTACTGCTCTAGCCCCTCCTATGGTAGGTGTGGCCATGCTATGGACTGGGAAACCCTCCACCTGTTGCAACCATTTCACCATATTCAAATAAGAACAATATCTTACCAGTGAGAGCAGCCAAAAGTGATGAGAAAATATCAACATTCAAACTACTAATAACAAATTGAAACTTAGAGATGAGGCTGACAAGCAGTGTGACTTGGTGAAATTACCAATGCTGGTTTGTCACACCAGCACTCAGCAAGCAGCTATGCATACCTTGCAGACATGGGGTGCACCATGAATGGGCATATGGTCCGAAGTTGTCTTCTGACCCGGGAAAAAGTACATCTTGAGAATAGTGTGTTTCCCAAGTACTGACCCATTGCGTGCCTTCACAACAGCTTCCATCACAGCATCTGCTTGATTATATTCTCCTGGTGTTTTGAACTCCACCTCCTGCCACCAGCAAATGTAAGTGTGTTCCATGTATTTCTTTTAGGATTGATAATCCCATATTTCCCAGCACATAATGATAGTACCACTCGGATTAACTTAAGGAAATGCTTAAACTTGGTACAAGGGTCCTAAAGTAGCAAACCCTTCAAGATGTTCTGAAGATGCTTACTGTCAAACTATTCAGACAAGAGAATCCAGAAACAGAGAACTAAAGTTTACAGCGTCACACCACTGATGAGCATGTAAACCTCCACAGTCCTGGAACATGAGAAAGGAGGACAAGATACATCAGTATGTCATCAAGATGCAGACCATGCACAATGTATACATTATCTCCAAGTACAACACATAAGAAGATATGACTAACATTGATAGTGAACACTCGTATGGGTCTCAAGCGCATGCTCCACTTCATCTGCCGCACTTCAGGACGACGATGAAGCCAGATCTTGAAAGGTGTCCCAGAGGAACCCACTTGGCAGTAACCATCAAAAGCATCACTACCCAGATATGCTGCAAATGCAATGAGCATCATGTACCGTTCCAAGTATTCAATACCACGGTTCAGTGCTGCACGTCGAGCATGATGCTCCAAATTTTGCTGGTTGAATGCCCGCCGATAATGCAGTACAGCTTGCCGCAAATTCTGCATTGCAGCACAATGGTCAATTACAGCATCCAAAGCTTGACGACACTCTGCACCATTTTCAAGAAGCCGTGTTATCTTGCGAACAATGGGTATGTCATCCATCACAAACCCTGCCACAGCCTTTTGGTGCTCCATCTTGCCCTCAAGGCTGGCCACCAGCATATCACCACTCGCCTCTTCCCCACTGCTTGACCCACTGTCTGCCTCTGCATTGGGTGCTAGGAAGTCAGAGACCCTCAGCATCCTCCCGTTCTCACACCGCAGCAGTACTAGGCATGCTATGACCATCCCCGTTGTTGTGCGCCCACGTCCCATCTGTCCAGTAACTCAGAACCCGTCAGAGAACTTGTCTTTGCTTCTGAAGAGTAGAACATCCCTCAATTCCATTTCAATGAATCTAGTCAGAGTTCACAAGATACACCTTTGAACTGTCAAAAGCAAGTGGGTGCTATTCGTAAGACTCGGCTTGCCTGACAGTTGAAAACAAACGCAGTGTCCCTAGGAGCACTTGCAATGCGCGATGCAAGGGTACCAAAATCTGAGCTCTTAGGAGCTTTGCCATCAGTGATAGGTACTCGTGCATACTCGACACAAAAGCCCTCAACTTTCAAGCACTCATAAACCTCCAAGGGTGTCTGGACAGCACCAGGACCAACAGGCTCCCATGCATCAAAGATTTGCCCATCAGAAGTCTCATGATTGACCATGATGGCACCTGCATATCGCTCAGCCTCCCGCAATATGTCATCTTTCAACCGTGCCTCCATTTGCTCCACCCTCTCTTTGTCTATTCCCTACACACTCATGCACAACACAGTAAGCATCAGCAGCACTGAGAATTCAAATAACTCCACTTAAAGCACACCATTCACAAGGCTCTGAGTGAATAAGCAGTTCACTTGACAGATAATTTAGCAGAGGTGCAAAGACCAAACACAACTACATTTACCCCTACCTTCTAACCTCAGAGAGTGCCAACCCCACTTGCTTTTGGATGAGGCAGAGTTGACATCCAAAAAGGACCATGAAGGCACAGGACACATCTGAGCTTTAAAAGACAAGTCCCCCACCAGCCCTGCAAAATAGCCAGCAGAAATGCAGGAAGGTGGATATGGTGCAGCCTACTGTGTATTCCAGCATGTTTTTATATGGCCGCTCAACTTCCCGCAGAACAAAAGGCTTGCCATTGATATACACAACAGGTTCCTCCCTCATATTGTGCCACAGTACTGGTCGCCCGTCACTGCCATCACCAACACGCTGCAGAACTGCACGAATACCTTTGATTGTGGGATTGGCAACTCCATAGACAGGAAACCCTCCCACCTCCCTGAAGTTGGGGGCCCCATCTACCCGCTCTGGAAGGTACATACTTTGACAGCCAGGGCAGTGGTCACTCTTCAATACCGTGTGCCGTCCCAATACTTCTCCACTTCTGGATGCCACTACATTTTCCATCTTAGTTGGTTGCCCATTCCCAAATTCCAGGGACTTCTTGATGCTTCCTGATGTACTGCTATGATAGCCAAGTGCACCCATTGGATCCCGCCTCAACAACCTAATAATTTGCATATGCAGAAACATGTCAGAACACAAGCCAACTGTACGGGTCATCAGAGGAGGATACAACTAAAGTGATCAAGTAGCTTCATGGAAAGTTGGAAACACACAGTGGAAGGGCTGACCTGCGAAGAATACTGTAGAGCTCAGGTCGTGCATGCATCCACTGCTGAAAGCCACCTGGGCCAGGTGGGTGCAGAAATACCAAGGAGGACTTATCAGTATGTATGTAGACTGCAAAGCAGATGAGGAAGTAGTATCGTTCTAAGTACTCAACAAAAAAGGACAGTGCTGCTTCTCGCTTTTTCTCATCTGCCTGTCTTTGAATGCTGTTGCGATAACCTGCAATCGCCTCTCTCAAATTCTACACATCAAACACCAGGTTCAATGATATATTGCAAACAAGCAATTGCACGACCTGCAGTATGAATTATAAAGGTCTAATCCCAGTGAGTCCAGAACGATTCATGGCTAGGACTAAACCCATTCACAACATCCTCAAGTGCATGCCAGTTCCAGCATATTATTAGGTTTCATGAAGGCAAATAGAGGAGATTCAACACCAATTCCATTGCAAACCATGCAAGTACCTGCATTGCTGAGCACTTGTCGATGACTTTGTCAACCTGTCTTTTGCTCTCCACACCTCCCTGCAACCAGAAATAGTTCAAGCCATCAGTGCATGTGTACACATCCATGAGGAGATTCATTGATAAAGACTAACAAAGTATGATGTCTATCTCCCTACAGAGGCCCCAAAAAGGGGAGGCACAAACATAACTCCCACCAGGCTGCAGACTACATGTACCATCCTGCACACATTACACTGAGATGTCCTGATTTGCATTCCAGGTGGATGTTACCAGAAAGTTAAGCAAATGCACTGCCAGCAATTGTTCTTCTGGTGTTTCTCTCCACCAGGACTGTATGAAGAATGCAAATAAAAGGGGAGGTGGGGGTAGAAATGGCTACATATTCTGTGGTGGAAAGCTTACCTCCAATACACGGATGAGACTTCGGATTACAGTATATTCACCTCTTCTTAGAGCTTCTTCAGAGTCTGGCATATCATAGATGACTTCCTTTGGAGCCTCAAGGATCTGGCCCATTGAGCTTGATCTTGGGAGCCCTGCAAAAATCCCAAAACACAGACTCATCTGAGACAATATCCCATTGTTAAGATCCACAACTTCATGCTACAGACAAATAGCTTGCCAATTTAAGTACCTGTAGCCCCTATGCGACGAAGATGGATGAGAGTGGCAACAACCATGCCAGTGGTGGTACGACCTCGACCCATCTGACAATTGAACACCAGCCTAGTGCCCACATCAACCTGTGACAACCTCTGAACCTGTAACAGATTGTCATATCAGGTACAAGCTCTGAAATTCTCAAGGCCTCAGATCTGCAGAGTAAAATAAGGGGAATTGGCTGAAGCACTGACCAGAAGATCGAAATCTCTTTCCTTTGGGGATTTCTCATCAGTGATGGGTATGCGCTCATAATCAACCTGGTAACCTTCTGCCTGCAAGCTCTCATACACCTGTGAACCAGATGCAACTCTATTAGCTATCCAGAACCAAGATTGTCCCTGCGGCAGTTGACAATGCTTGCAAGAAAGAAGTGCTGTAATTCACCTCAAGAGGAGTTTGCACACAGCCTTGTCCAATCTGCTCCCATTGGTCTATCATCTGACCATCTGGAAGCTCGTCACTCACCATCACCTTGTTCATATACCTGTAATTTCCAACAGGTTCATATCAACTGGAAAGCATTTTAAAGGCCATTCAAAGAACATTCCCAAAGACATCTTGAATACTGTAAGAACAAGCAAGGTAATAATTTCACCGTGCAGCTTCCTGCAAAATATCTTCTTTCAACCGAGCCTCCATCTGCTCCACTCTCTGCCTGTTGATCCCCTATTGGCCCACAAGAACACACCCCTTGCTGTTATCCTTCTCTACAACACTAAAAAGCTTACCAGAAGGCACAGACTTCTGCAAGCAGCTCCACTGAATACATCAGATTTTTCATTTCCACCTTTCTACTAACAACCAGTCTAAGGACAGAAGAAAACAAATTCAGTCAAAACTTGTTCAAATCCGACAAACTGAATAAATTAAGCGACTCAGAAGAATAAAGGATAGATGTGACTCAATAGAAAATGCTCCATACAAAACATAACCAAGAAAACACAGCTTGTAGGCAAAATTCAAGAAGAACCTGCAAATGCAGAAGAAGAAAAAGACATGCAGAGAAGAAAAGAAAACAGAATGGAAGACAAAGACAAGGAAAAGAGTGGGATGAACAAAGTAATGCAAAGAGAAAGCACAACCAGCCTTGTAACTTATGGTCAGCTACTGAAAGTTACTAGACAATCCAAAACCTCCAGCATTAACATTACTCAAATGCTGAATCCAGCTCAACTTCATCAGCTTCCAACAATAGGTACAGCATACTGTGTTCTGTTACTCAACCAGTTGTGAGTGGCAAGACACAGCCTGTAGAACATTCAGCAGGTACATGGAAATGTACCAAAAGAAGGAAAAGAACACTAGCAAGAAGGACAAAAGCTGGCTGAACAGCTATACGTAAAGCCTTGAGAAGGTTTTCCAAATTTGTTTGCATGGTTTATGGGCAGAAGCTCTAAATTCCAATTCATTAAGCTCTCAAGAACCAAAGGCATCATTAGGTACTTCTAATCACAGCAGAACCATGCCCTTACAGCACCAGTATTGCTCCAAAAAACATTAGAAACTAATTATTATCTGTAGGCTGCCTACTTATTTCATTTTTGTGACTTGATTGCCTGATCTTCATCCTGACACAGTGGTAACTAAAGTGCCCAACCTCCTGGGGAGGCTGTCCCAGACAAACAGTCCCTGGCACTTTGTGCATAGGCAGCCTCCAGCAATGCCCATTTCCCAGCTCCCTCACAAGAATCAGTTTAAACACAATCAACATCAAGATGCTAATGGAAACTAAACTAAGGTTGTCAAAACTCCGCACCTGAAGGTACATACTTCCATCTAACATCAGAAAGATACTTTATCTTCTTTCAGACTCACTACCATTGCTATGACAACCAAAGCACAAAATAAGGAAATGCCTCAACAGCAGACCACACCACAACACCCAGTTTGATTGGCCAGTACTGCCAGAGAAGAGTTGGATCTATTTAAATGCAAGCCAGATTTCCACTTTGCTGAAAACAAAGTCTTAAAAGAAGTGAACTCTGATGGAAGTGCTGCTTTAAAACATGGAACCTGTTGCTCCAGGCTCCAAACAATCCAACTGTCCAAGAGGTAAGGTGGGTGAAAAAGGCCAGAAGAGGAGGTATCTGCCAAAAATGTGTCGATACAGTTGCAAATGGGAACACAAGCACATCTGCAAATGTGATCTGTCACTTTCTGCTATGCAGCTGTATTCCAAATGACCATACAACCAACATTTCGTCCTAGGAACTTAGACAAGCTAATGATTATTCTGTGGCAAACCCCAATACTGTGCCAACATAGACTGATCTTTGAGAAAGCAGAGGATTACTAGCCTGACATCTGATAAACTGAATTAGATAATTGCATTGGGACAAACAGAGCTTCACAGCCAAAACCTACAACACACAGCCCCCACATCAATAGAATTTCAAACCCCTAACCCTAATTGTTGGTGGAAGAGAAATGGTCGGGCTTAACTGTGTACTCCAGGTTTGTGAAAGGTCGTTCCACCTCCCGTAGGACAAAGGGCCGGCCATTGATATACACAACCTACCTCAATTCACACAGAGATCAGTCAATAATATGCACTTTGAAGCCATAGTCAAGACCTACAGCAAGATACTGCTCACAAACTTCATCACAATAAGTAGCCATATCAAAGCAGGCAACGTACTCCAAATTCCTCACATACACATGCTGTGGAGACAAAAGAGACTTCATTGTCTACCATGAAAAAACAAAGAAGCATCCGCAAAAAGACGTGAAAAAACATACTGGCTCTTCTCGCAGGTTGTGCCACAGCACACGCTGGCCACCATACGTATTGGCTCCAACTAGCTCTAGAACTTTGCGAATTCCATCTGCTGTTGGGATAGCGACTCCATACACAGGCAATGATCCCACCTGCATTTCGAAAGACGACAACCGATTTTACCAAAACGTGTTCCAGAGAATTACACAGGGTGCTGTCATCAAAAGAATGATTGCTTGCAGCAGCAACAGAATTTGCAATTACTCACACCGCACTCAGTGAAATTTTTCACGCAAAATGCTCATAGCAAAAGATTATCGAAGCGGCCGTCGATTGGATTAACGAAAACTTCACAACAATGTCCAGACATTTCACAAAACTGCTTCTCTTATTGCCGTGAAAAGCACGAGACGGCCGAGACCACTGCGGGAAGAGATCTATCAGACAGACACACACTCAGAGTAGCAATACCAGAAAATAATCCGGCAATAAGGAAAAACAGACCAGAAACAAACAGTAGTAGTAATCTACAGAAAAACAAATCGACAGGAGAATCCGAAGAATATCTACCTGACGGTAATTAGGAGCTCCATCGACGTGAGGCAACAGCCGCTTATTTTGGCATCCAGGGAAGTGGTCACTCTTGAGGATAGTCTTCTTGCCCAGCACAGAGCCTCCTCTTGATACGATTACGTCTTCTGGCTCTCTGGACGCTGCCATCTTTGCATGGAACAAAACTTCTTTTTTCTCCTCCTCCTCCTCCTCCTCCTCTTCTTCACATCCTAAGCTCAAATGCTTGCCTCAAAGCAACTCCCCCGATGTTATGCTTCCTAGTGGTCCATTTACACGCACAAAACGTGCAACGTGCCGGATTTCATCCGCCCCGTGCAGACAACTGGAAAGACCAGAAATCTACAGCAAGGGCAAAGGCAAGGCAAGGCGAGGCGAGGAAGGCAAGGCAAAGTCTTGCTAAGTACTTACTCCTCAAGTCCTTTTTTTGCACTAAGGCGCGGTTCATCGTCCTCGGTACTTCGTCCAACCCCCGTTGGGATTCGCGCCGGACAGGCCGCTCCAAAGTCTACAGTCTACACATCTGCAATTGGAATTTTCCAATTCCTTGTTTGGTCAAGTGCAATTCGGCCATGACAGAATGAGCTACTACTTAATACACACTTTCCTTGTAGGGATAGGCATAACGCCCAAAAGGTGGGGATATTCCCCAAAATAAAGGTGCATTCACACTTGGTGTGAAGCATTTTTCTAGTATTAACTCCCCTAACACCAAGCTAGTCATTTATGAGCTAAACCTCTTTACCATGTTAACATTTCACTTAATATTAAGCAATCACCCATTTCACATTGGCTCTCTGCCGACTAAGATGCCACCTAGATTTTCACTTAACACCAACTTAACATTAGTTGTGAATGCACCTTAAGAGGCCCAGGATGAGGTGGTAGCCCAGTGCTGCCCAGCATAGCATTTTGGGAATCAATGTCAATGGAAGAAAATTTTGAACCTTATTATGAACTGTAAAGCACCCTCAAGGATTTTTTTTGGGTGGAAAAGGGGGAAATTTACCTCCACAATAGAGAAGGTATATATGTCATTTCAAAGAGGGTTCTTACGCTTTGTAAAGTTCATGTTATGTACAAGACAAGTTCATAAAGTCATTGGATTTTACATTTGTCTTGTTTGATCTCGTGTGTTGTCCTCTTTGTTTATAACAGGTAAGGTAAGGCCCTTGGTCAAAGGCATTACCATAATATCAGTTCTGCACTTGCACTATGGCCTCATTCAAACTCTTATTCCAGTAATACCCTCATCCTAGGACCTTACCCTACACTAACATCTGTAGATCATGAGGCAAATAGGAGTGGGAGGGATCTTACATCCTGTATTAAGGAGGGGGAAGGAACTTATGCTTCCACCAAGCAAATCTTAAATCTTAACCAAAACATGCCTTGATCACAAGGCTATAGGAGTGGGATGGATCTTCTTGCACTTCTAAGGTCCCTGCCCCCTCCCAGAAAGATGCCACATTCCTCCTATTTTCTAACAAGAATAGTCGCATGTAGAAGGTGCCCTCCAAATATATTATAATTTTCTCCAAATGCTTTGCACAAAGTCACCTGCTCACTGGCACGAGAGACTATGTTAACTAACGGATTATGGTCATTAAAAGGGTTGAAATAACCCCAAGGGTGATGGCTCACTGGTATAGCCCCTTCTGGGACCACAAAAGGTCCTGGGTTCCCAGCAGAGTGCAGGTGAAACTCATGTCAGCCATCTGCCAATAAACTTGACATGGAGGTGCCAACAACGGCCTGTCAGGTCAGGTCTGCTGTTCTGCTTCAAAAGAGAAAAAAAGGGGGGCTTGGAGATTGAAATAATTATGTACCTGTCGAACGATTTGCCTTCTTTAAGCTACCTATGCATGCTCTGCTCACCTGTGGAAGGAAGGATGACATTTCAGTTTCTTTAGTATCCAGAACCCTAAACTAGTTTGTGATAGTGAATTAAGCAAATTTTCACATCATATGTAAATAAATGCAGATTTAGACATAAAAACTGAATTTAAATTAATTATGATTAGTGTAAATATCTACCAAGTATATTGATGAGAAAGCCCAAACTTTTCCTCAAATAAAATAATATAGACATTCCTACAAAAAGTGTTGTCAATCAGCAACCAAACAATGGAAGAATCTTATCGATGGTGAAGCACCCCAATCTCAATTGGTTATGAATGGGAGCACTTTGATTTCATCAACAATAGGAATTCTTGAATCTAATATGCATAGGATAAAGCCCAAGGCCATGGGCTTTAGTGGAATAAGGGCCTGCATGAAGTGAAGCCAACCATGAGCTCAATTCCAATAAAGCCCACAGCCAAGGCCTTTACTAAGGACAAAGACTTACACCAATTGTTGTTTTTAAATCTTTTTCTAATGACACCCAACTGGTATACTCTACCAATCGTACAAACCTACACCAATCTTTGTTTTATTTTATTCTTTGCTTGATACCCAACAGGTATAATTTACCAAGTATAAAGACCTCACCAAAAAAAAAATTTAAATTTTCTCCCATCATACACAATAGATACATGCTGAGTATCATAGGAAAAAAATTGTAAAAGGAAAGCAGGGATTTTGAAATACGATTTTGCCGAAGAAAAGTTTCAAACTGCATCACGCCTGCCCTCCAGCTTCACTACAAACACTGCACTTTACATAATTCATTAAGTTGAAATTATGAGAGCTTTGAAACACAAAAATCACATAAAAAGGAGACCTCTAACAAACTTAGATATGCAAAACAAATGAAAGATAGATTTAGTGCAATTTGTGCCCAAAGAAGAACCAATATTCATCCCAAACCACGACACAGTATAAACCTTGTTAAAGGACAATATTCTCTCACATAGCTATATTTCTAAGATTGTATGAGTATTAGATCAAAAGTCAGAAATTTCCAGATTCAAGACATTCCTAAACCCAAAACTCTAAAACGCCATAACTCTTAAGAAACATAACAAATTTGTTCATGCAACTCCAATTTCTTGATATTATTTTCAAACATGTCCCTTAAACATGTCAAGCTCCAAATTTGTACATAATTTCCCCATTCAAATTGTGCTTTTTAACCTTGAGCTTCAAATCAAATACCATGTGATCAATTAAAGAATGAAAAGGTAATCTTGCAATCTTATTATCACAATTGAACAATGGGACCATGAGCATGGATAGGGTTTCCTTTCTATAGATATGGCATGTAAAAGATGTTCATAGTTAGAATATGGCCCAACATCATTTGAACATGAAGGCAAAGAAAACCCAATGACTCACCAATCAGCATGCCATCACTTTGTTGTGGGAAATGTGATGGAAATACCATACCAGAAGCTCCTGGTTTCCTGTGATGTAAGTATCGTTGCACAGCATCAGCAATGAGAAAGGCATCAGGTACATTATCACCCTCAGCAAAAAAGTAGAGCACACACAACCTTTAATCCTTCAGCCTGAAATCATTGACAAAGAATCACAACCATATAAATTGATGTTTGCAGATGTGCATATGTTAGCATGGTCAGACCATACTATCAAAGAAGCAGCAATTGTGGCCGGTCATGAAAGGCACAGCAAGCAAAGTGGTCCATAGAACTGGTGAGTAAACCATACCTTGCAAGAAGAGAAAATAGAAGCAAATGGAAGCCCCAGGAAGTATGCATCATCTGTCAAAGTGTATTGTTGGAGACAATGCATTATCCACTATTGGATCTGTTACCGAATGTTGGTCCAAACGTTGCCATGCCTCACCCAATGGCAAGTACTGTTCCAACAGTTTTCATTGCACTTCACAGCACCCATCTGAACCATATGCTAGCTGTTGAGATGTATTGAATCTGTGAACTGATAAGCAGGCACAGAACAAATTACCAGAAGCAGCTCACTCCTTTACATGCAGAATCACAAAATTCACATGCAAGATCTTTGAATGTCTTCAGAAATAAGAACTTCAGGGCATGACAAATTTTTAAACATACCGGCCGAGAATCTGACAGCTTCTTTGACGTGTCTGGCAGTTTCTGAAGTCTTGTGGGCAGAACGACTATTGACTTTGCAGTTCAGTTTCTAAATTTGTAACATCTCCAGCATCTTAGATGTTTATATTCATTCTCTGGTACACACTGTGCAGGCAGGAGGGGAAACAACAAGTGCAAAACAACATGCAGATGCATGTCATGGTGATCGCTTGCCAGAATCCAATCCAGAGATTAAAATAACATCTTTGATCCTCTCGCAGACAACCCAGGCAGCCATATTCTTAGCACACTTCATCATCACACCCTGCCAAGTTGAAGATGACAAATAAGGAACAGAGAGACATGTCAGGAATCAGAGATATGTCATGAATGGAGGCACAACCACCATGTAATGGTGAGCCGACTCTTGGTTGCACTCAATTAACAGACATTTTGTCACACTTCTGTGATGGTTTCACCCATGGCATATATCCCCTGCCTGAAAAATATAGTAGAATGCTTTGGTTCTAGGAAGCATTCAGTTACTCCTGAGTGAAGTTGAGAAAAGAGCCAGGAATTTGAAACCTTAGCAACAGGTGTGTGCTGTTGCACAATGCTGAGACCTTGATCATCATACTCCTAAACTGACACAACACAACCTCGAATTCTGTCACTGGCTTGCAAACCAGATCTGAAAACTTACACAACAATGTTTATATGAATCTGGGAACGATTCTTGAAATTCTTTCAGCAACAATGCTAATGCAATAACAAGAGTCTCTGAAAGTAAGTACAAGTAGCCCTTGATTGCAGACCAGAGAATGTAAGGCTCTCTCACCTTCAAGTGCAACCGTGACTTTCCCCTCTGGTAAATGACCAAAAGGATCCTTTCCAACGCACGGCAAAAAATTAAGTTCCTCCCAAAAACCCCACTCTTCGAACTCCGAGTGTGCAGATGAGAAGATCTACTGCAAGCTGACCTGCGTTGCCTATCGATACCGCAGGCTGTAAGAATCCACACAACAAACGAATACCTTGAATCAATCGTTCCGCAAACGTCACAAAACTTCTCGATCGCGTAAAACATAAAAACACTTCTCGATCTCGTCTAACATGCCCCTAAATGTAGCGAGCTCCAGACAACACATCCTCTGAAACCTTAATTTGAGTGGAAAGCGTAGAGAGAAGAGGGGGATGAGCAACAATACCAGCACAAGAATGGAAGCGTTGCGCAGGTGTCCATCGCCTCCAGGCCTCACTGACACCATCGCTTCTCTCCAAATAGTTCGCCGCTTCCACTGGATGCTCGTGGAACACTGAACAAGCACACACCGGCACTCAAAGAAACTCGAAATGCAGCTTCTCCATGAGATTAGGTTACAAACAATTGAATGCCAGCAATAGCAGAAGGAAAAACGCATTAAAGACCCGCTAAGAAATTCTCAGGCTCTCGAAGGAAAATCGAAGTACTTGCACTGGACAACAAAGGCAGCAGGATATTGGACGATGGAGTTGCAGAGAAAGAGTAAAGGATTAGGTGAAATTGATGAACAATTTGAAGAGTTAAGTCGTGTATGCGCCACCTCGTGATTAACATGGTCGCCAGCTAGCGAGTCTTCTCTAATGAGTATCGTCATCATGTCTTGAATGATTCTTTATATCTTCTCACATCGCTACTTCTTTCCATTAAACCATGTTCGTTTTGAATGATCTGAAAATGATAGGCACTAGTTTACATGTGCACAGTACTTCACATCTTTTTTGGCCTCATCTCCTGAATCACAATAGGTACGGCAAACTTCTCTAAGTTTGGCATCAACATGCTCCACCTCTCCTACAGGAACCCCTTCCCCTTTCATGAATTGCCTCCAACACCTACATGTAATTACGCCATCTCAATGTCCATGTTGCCCCCTCGCCCACTAGTTAAGTCCTCCACCTCAAACACTAATGTTGGGCATGTGTTTTTTGTTTTTTGTATAACCACATGTCATCCCCCACCATTCAACCTGTCCTCAGTGCAAAACATTATACCATAATCATACACAAAAATGAAAATAGGAACCAAACCATTAACTATTTCTCCTCTAAAAGTAGTAGCCTATTGCATAGTAACTGTCTAATATAACAAAAAATTGCTTAGTTTTCCAATACATTGCATACATATGCTACATAATATGGAACATGGAAAGCCCACTAGATATTGAAGTTGTTGTTTTCCTACTGTAAGAGATATTGTTATGATAGTTTCTAATGCTCCAATGCACAAAGTTGTTCTAAACTAGAAGCTGACTGCCAAATGGTGGTTGTAGAGGTGGACATATTAAAAAAAACTAGATACCATTCTCATTTTTTATACTGAATAGATTTGGTAAAGGAACTTTAGGTTTTGAACTAATTCTCAAATCACCCAAAAAGGAGTGAAAACATGTGTTCCATTCCTTTCATAGACATGTAATCACTAGACCTAAACCAACCCATCTATCATCAAATTTGTCTATGTAGAACGAACATATTGTTGACATAGTTGCACATCTGTGATCTAAGGCACACCTACTCTCAATCATGAAACAAAAGGATTCAGGCGAGCTCAAGTTCACCGCTAGTCTTCTATTTTGTATGACCTATTGGAAGAATGAATGTGTATGATGTTACTGAAACTTTGTCTTAAGAAAATGGTTAATCTAAGTGGCAGACTAGGCCATGTTATTTTTACCTTCCTTTTTAATGAAAGGTTCACCAACAATTCATAATTATGGTTGACTCTGGGTCATCTTTCAATATGGAAATCTCAACCTCAAATTTGGCACTAGGTGTTGGGTCTGTTCCACCTTAGGATTTGTGACACCAAAATTTTAGTTATGGTGAGGTTTAATGGCCATTGCACAGATTGATGAATTATTCTTAACTTCTGTGCTGTATTGTTATATGGCAATGGAATCACACATTAACCATCAGTGTCGCTCAAATATGCTCTTTTGGAGAGACCAGCAAGTACAATACGAAAAACATTATTAGAAAAACAGGAATGGTCTCTTCTTCATATGCAAAAATCAAAACCTTATAATGGCATACATATTCACCACTTAATTCATTGCAAACTAGTAGCAATAATAGTTAGTTTCCAATTTTGATATCACGTTAACTGATTATGTTTGTCAATGTCTAATGCTGATTGCTACAAAAAAAGTAAGCAATTAAGGTTTCTTTGTGAATATATATTCAATTTAGTTTTCTGTTTTTGACTTTTTTATCATACAGCTTGCTGAGCAATTATTGTATGACTATTGTTTTACAAGGATAGGGTCTGCAAAACAAGTCTGAAAGCGAAAACAGATGCATTTGTGAGCAACTATGAGAATGATGTTAGAAATGGGACATGGAAAGGAGGGTTTCCAGCCAAGAACCTTCACCATCTCCAAAATTGCAGTCAATCGGTATGTCAGTGCAGTGTCTACTGAATCTCTCAATCAGACCAGAAGGATACTGAATCCAGGTGAACAGCTTCTGCCATGGCTAAAGACGAACAGACATGACTGACAGCAAAGGCAATGACACCACAGAACAAGGTGCTGATACAGGGGTATGGCTTGCATTATCCAGGAGCACCATCTGGTAAGTCTAGGGGCAAGTGCGATGAGTCAGCATTTTAGATCATATGTTGACAAGGTGGATTCACATAGTTGTTTGCACTGTTATTGAGGGAAAGGAACAACTCACAATACAAACCTTTTGCTTCTTACGAGTCTTTCCTGTGGAAAATATTGTGAACTTGATACCATTACTCTCATCATCAAAATCACCTGAATTTTGCAGGAAGATGGTCAACAAACCTTACATATAATGGCAGATAAGTTCTGCAGGTTTCTGGTTCAAACAACTGTGACCTTTCTCAGCCAAATTGTTCAATATGATGTTTCCAATTGTCAAACCGGGATATGTACAATAGCAGAAACCATACCTGTGCAGAAGATTATGAAAATGATATATTGTGTGAAAACATTTCAATTTGTCAATTAACATCCAAAAGAAGTTTGGTTCGATCTAATAAAGTTTTAAACAATGCATGTTTTTGTTTTGCATTCTTCTACAAACAATGTCGTTGACTAAAGCTTTAAACCCATTACTCTTTCTCTTTGTGTTCTTTTGCTTTTAATTCAGCAAACTTCTCGTCCCATTGCTCCAACTCTTCACGGACAACATCTTCACCTGTCATAGAATTCTCTTCTTCATCATCTTCTTTCTTGGCCCTTTTAATATCCTGCAAAAACACATGCCACATTTATTGTCTAAAATATGCTAAAAACCCTCACCTGCACATTCTACATAATGACTTTGTTCTGTGTGTTGTCCTGCATATGCACACCTCCACATTAAAAATTGGTCTGTGAGTTTTCCCAGAAAAATGTGATGTGAATGATTATGTTTTGTAAAGCTTCTGGAATGTTTTCGATATCACAATCATTCATGATTAAGAAAGGAAATCAAAACAGGTCAGGAGAGGTTGCAACTTACAGTTCTGACAGCCAAATTCTGCAGCCGAAGCAACAAGGTATCTGCATGTTCCTTCATCTGCTTAACTTGATTACGCTCAAATAGTACCTTGGATATATTTAGTCCTTGTCCTCCTTCATTATTAACACTGATGTCAAGCTGTCAAAACCCCCCACATCCACTGAAAGTTGAGAGAGGGGCCTGGGCAACAAAGCCCACTATTTGAAGCACAGCAAGAACCAGACATGTGAAGTCTCTTAAATGGTAGTTTTGGCCCCTGACATCCATCTTCAATTGAATGTTTTGTCAGAAAAAGCATCTGTAGCCTAGCTTATTGAATCTGTGACTGTGAACACCATACATAAGAAACTATTTTAAAAGCTGGACAATTTGTCAATAAAGCTACCATAATCCTCCATATAGGCTCAGTGCAGAAACCTTGCTTCTTGAAGCAACAATACACCTTACATGACCAGAGCTTCACTAATGTACTGATGGGCCTGAAGAAATTGAAACAAGCCAGCTAACTGTGTCTACAATTATGCAATGAAGTTACATCAAGAAAATAACTGGAATCTACCTGTCTCAAGTTTTGAGTGGCCTTGCACCCAAGTTCATCACAGAACCATTGAGAATGTGCGCTTAGGACACAAAGGACTGGATGTGCAAAGACATTGGTTCACAAGAGAAAGGAGACAGAATCACCTGAACATGAATGATACAGGCAAGCACACTTGCAAGTGGAAGCCAACTATCCTCAGGTGATATGGACAATCCTGTCCTGCAAGATGTCATCAGGCAATATAACATATATCTCACAAAGCTCCAATATTGAAATATTGCATTAAAAATACAAATATTTAAAGTAAAACTTCAATCCTCACTCCAGTGCTTGAGGAATACATATGCTACCAAGATCTACACCTAAAAACTAGAATCTTGCAGTCTTAGGTTGATTGCTAGGGTTTTACAGAAGACCAGAGCAAACTTTAGATAAGAGCTTTACAAGCTCCTTAGTAGAACATGAGCAAAGAGCAAGGCTCCATACCGTAAGTAGGGTGCCAAGTATACTATGGCATAGACCAGATACCGTTGTTTGCTTGTATCAAGCCAAGCAAATACCCAGGTCTGCCTCCAGCACACCCAAAACTAATCAGTGTGGAAGAGTTCACTCAAAGCTCTTCAATAGGCATCCTAAAACTAAACAAAATCCCAAATTGACATACAAGCAAATAAGGGAAGAGAGATCATATGGAAGAAGGTAGAGCACGAAAGGAAGTAGGAGAAACAAAGCAAGTGTCAACTGCAAAGTAAATATTCTTCATGAAGCCAAGGAACATACCAGCCAATTGAATAAAGGGATGAAGCTGATGACACCCATTGCTGCATATCTGACATCATCAGCTCCCAGTGCAGATGATCCTTTCTTGCTCTCATCCCTTTCAACATTGACAGGAAGAACCAATGTGCTCATCATGGCAGCTGTAATGGCAATAGCAAATGGTGCATCATCCTCTAATCCTGCTCGACACTTGCCCTGCTCCTTGTAATCTAAGGTCTGCACAGCAATGAAGTCAATAGCACTCCCTGAGTCAATTTGATCAAAACAAAGTGTTCTCATGTCAATAGAGTGACATGCAAAGTCGGATAACAATGTGCAGATTTCAACTCATGCTGTTGCAGAATCCATCATGATAATGAAAAGACCTGAAACTTCAAACAATAAAGCATCGTTGGATATAGCCAGATCCTTGATTAACTTTAGACACCTTTTGTTGAACAATCCTGACAATTAAGTTTTGACAAAGATTGCCAGGAAGACCTTGTAGTACTGCTTTCTAACCTATATGCTTAGCTGGAGGAAGGAATCAAGACTTTCCAGCAAACTTCAGAAGAAAATGTAATATAGAGGTAGGTCCTACTGAAGCCATGGTGATTCAAAACAAAGACTAATACTACAGGATTCATCTCAACCAAGTTTCTAAAACCATCAAGGACAATTTGAAGGGAGGGGATTTGGAAGACTGCTCAAAACAGCTAAGTCTTCAGAAAAGTGGACGCATTTCTCAAGACAGATTTCCCATTAAAGGTCCCGAATTCATATTTCAGATGTCCCTAATCTCGACAGATTTCAACCCCAGGAGAAGTTGCAGCTTTCAGGCCGTATTTGAAAGAACAATGCCCTTGATTGTCGAAAAATGCTCCTTGTACCGCACAAAACAAACACAGTATTGTTTGATCTGCATATGCAAATTGCAGACCCAATCCGGTGCTTCCATGACTCCTCCCCAACTGGCAGAACCCGCACAATTCATCCCTCTTAAGAAACTTCAGTGAGTCTCTCCCCTGGGGATGAAGAAGAGAAATTGCAAAGTCAAAAGGAGCAAGCAAGGCAATTATACAACGAACCTTACAGAACTTCTTCGTCTTCAAAAATCGAGTTCGCAACACCACCCCAGAACGCAACAAAGAGCTATGCCGCAAACTGCAACTCCTCCCAGATAAAGAGATTGCGCTGAAGCCCGGGCTGGAACACAAGGTGGCCACCATGCTGCTTCAAAACCTTCAAGCTTTGTTCCACCCCAACCCTCCTCCTTCACTGCCGCACAATCAATCGAAAAGAAATCCTGGTTGTTGCGTCGACCTATTATGCCATTCAAAATTCTCATACGGAACGGATCCACACACAGACAAAGATAACAAAAGTTAGAACAATAATACCGGCTGAACTTTCGTTCGGCGCTTGAGAGAAAATCCAGAGCACGCAGTGCCTGATTGGGGTTTTGTTCCTCTACGATTCTTGCCTGCCGCCATCTGGCGACAACGTAAGGATCTCCTGCAAATTGCAATTGATCACCGGACACCTGATGTCTGGATTCAATTCCGCTGTTTGTGATGCTGTTCCAGCCACACAAACGCGCTAATGGACAATCGATCTTGCAAGATCTTCACAGTCCAAAAATCCAAGTTTGCTTCTAGCTTCACATCAATTTCTTTGTTTTGGACAGTAGAGATATGGGCTGATTCACTATAGGCTCCATTCGCAGTTCACAGAACTTCTCCAACTTTCTTATGGACGACCAATTTTGCAATCACAGTCCAAAAATACAATTTTGCTTGTATGTTCACGTCAATTTCCCTTGTTGTGATTCTCAAGGACAGTAGTCATATTATGGTACGAATCACTAGAAGCTCCATTCGCAAGTTCACAGGACTTGTCCAACGGAACAAAATCTGCAGTTCTTCTTCACCAGCAAACCGCACACCAACAGTTGCAGCAAACAACACAGAGCAACAATACTTGCACTTTAGAGCTGTGTATAATAATTTCAGCTCATTTAGCAGTAGTATTGATTCAAATTGCTAACCAGATGTGATAATTGATCATATTCATGGCACCATCCCTAGAGCCTGAATTATTGTTTTTGCCTTGGTTTAGCCTCTTCATATTTGCCATATTACCAAACACCTATAGTGGAATTGCTTGAGTCATTTAGCCGAGCATACAGCTAACACAGATGCAACTGACCACAATGTCTTGTGAGGAGCAAAGAGGCACTCCCATCCTAAATACATTCATAACATTCCCTCCCAGCAGTGGGTAGATAACAATGAGTAGATAAACTTCACAGTGGTAATTCAGGAATCCACACAAGAATTCTCTGAAATGGTGCAATAGTCAAGTCCAAAAGCAAACTGACAACTCTGAATCAGTAATCTATTGCAGGCAGGAGTATCCTAATGTAGGAGAAAACCTAGGAAATGTTGTTAGTCTCAAATTCCACTCAATTTTCAGAATAACTCCATACAGAAAGACACACTAGACCTAAGTGGTACCAATGGTAGAGGCAGGAAATCAAAACTACAAGGATACTCCACTGCCACTTTTTCAGAGGTACCGCGTCTGATAACCAATCTGATAACAGTGTCCAACTATAGTGGTGGAATGATACCATTAGACATGCTACAAACAAAACAAACTTGATGTAGTTATTGACAAGACAGACTACTAGCATCACCAATAATCCATGCAAGAACAAACACCATCCTCAAAGTGATGAAAGCAATTGGGATCCCTCATCATGATTGTTCTCCCAAATATTTTTGAAATGAACTTTGTGGAACAAACAATCTTCACAAACCCACATGATTTCTATTAATCAGAGTGGAGTACCAGAAGTTCTGCTGATACGCCTGAATGCAATAGCCAGTTTCTCAGCATGGTGGCAAATGAAACACCTTTTCTTCTTCCACATCATACAGCAATAATTTAGTATGTGGCAGATACCCTCAATCAGACATGAGCCTTGACAATCTCTTCAGTTCTGTGCAGATTTTAGTCATCTGAGGGTGGTCTTAATCATCTACTACAAATGCACTATGCACCTCATTCTTCACTTCAATCGAGGTGCAACCAGTTTCTTCACACCTCTGTCCTTTCTCTGCCATTCAAACATTTGCACAGAGACGCCTATTGCCAGCAGCTGCATAGATGTTTGATAGCAGCACATAACCAGCAGCATTTTCAGGCTGGAATAAGAATTCGTTTAGCAACATGTTCCCCCATCTCCACTTTACCATGAATTCTGCAAGCTCCAAGCAAAGCCCCCCATGCAGCCACCTCTGGTTTACAGGGCATTGCCTTTATCATATTCTCTGCCTCCTCTAGACGGCCAGCACAGCCAAGAAGGTCAACCATGCAGATGTAATGTTCCAATTTTGCAGAAATCATGTGAACTGTGGTCATTGAGGCATAACAGCGCATGCCTTCATCCACCAAACCTGCATGGCTACAAGCTGACAGAAGACAAACAAAAGTGATATCATCTGGCTATACACCTTCTTCACAGATCTGTTCAAAGTGTTTAAGAGCTTCCTTACCATGCCCATGCATGGCACATCCCCCAAGTATGGCAGTCCAAGTGACCACATTTCAAGATGGCATCTTGTTGAATACACTCCAAGCATCCTCCATGCTCCCACACTTTGCATACATGTCCACCAAGCTACTCCCCACAAAGACATCTGAATCCCATCCTCTTTCAATGATCTGCTCATGAGCAAACCTGTCATCTTCAAGCACAACCGCACTGGCACATGCATTCAGCACCCCCACAAAAGTAACAGAGTCTGGCTGCACACCTGCATGCTGCATTTGTTGAAATAGTTCCAGTGCCTTCTGCCCTTACCCACATTTCACATGTCCTGATATCATGGTGGTCCAAGTGACCACATCTTGAGATGGCATCTTGTTGAAGACTCTCCCAGCATCCTCCATGCTCCCACATTTTACATACATGCCAACCAAGCCATTCTGGACAAAGACATCAGACTCATAACCACTTTGAATGATCTGTTCATGAACATGCCTGCCGTCTTCAAGTGCTCCTAAACCAGCACATGCATTAATCACCTGAACAAAAGTGAAATTGTCAGGATTCATTCCTTCTCGTTGCATTTGCTGGAAGAGCTGCACTGCCTTCTCAGGTTGCCCATCCTTCACATATTTCATAAGCTTCTTATTCCATGCAAAAATGTTCAATTGCACTGTGCCTGGTGCCATTGCAGCCATCTCTCCTACCACCCATGGTGGGTTTCGTTGGTCCTCAAGCCAGAGTGCTTCCCCTGTCTTCTTATGTTTGAAATCTGGGTACTTCGCATTTTCCTACAACCAGAAATCCAGATTTGTAAACGCATACTCTCTGGTACCTGTTTCAAACTTGGACATCATCCTATCCACAATCCCTTCAAGCATGTCAACTGTCCTAGTGTCACTGGTATTCTCTCCAACATCACACATCTTGTCAGGTCCAGTTGTTGCAAGTTCATCAACTCCCCCATTGAATCCGGTAAGTTGTAAGGTAACTGTTCACACTCAAGTCTAAAATATTTAGATGACATCGCAACTGCTCACCAATCCTCAATGGCAAGTTAATAGGAGCCCTGCTGATATCAGCTCATGATAACTCACCATTAGGATACGGGAATTCCCACCTGGTCCAACAAAAGCAATATCTTCAAATTGAACAAGGTGGAAGATTGATTGTGGAAAAAGTGTTTCAACACAACAATCAAGGTGTAAAGAGCACAACTCTGTCAAGTCACTAGCCATGTCCTCAGGATATATTTTCCCACATAAGTTTAATGGGTTCAACCATGGAGGACACAAGTTCAACTTCCTAAATCTTGTAAGCTGTCAAGTCAAGGCAGATATGTTGACTAAGTCTTTGCAAAAGCCAAAGTCCAACCCTTTTGAAGCCATTAATTTCGCAATAGACTCTGGTAACCTTTGCATTCTATGACAATCCTGGTTCACTAAGGTACTCCTGACTTGCCATTTGCCCAAGGAACTCTGGTAAGCTTATCAAACTCTTACATCACGCATAACCACTCTTTCATCATCATTCACTTGTATGAGCGATCTATCTTTCAAATTTTGAAAGCTAGTCCATGTTGAATTTTGTCATGCACCATTCCATAATTGCAATGCCTTCCAAACTTGAAGCCACTTTCTTGTCATGTGGGGAATCAAAACACAAGCAATATCAAGGAACATTTTGTGTTCTTCATCAGCTAGGCCATCAAAACTAATCCTTAACCAACTCCAAAGATTTTCATTCATAGTACCACCTCCCAAAGGTTGGGCCTGCTGCAACCTTGATAAAGCTTCTTCCCATAATATGACAGAGCCTTTGACCTAGCTATCTTTGTTGTGTTACTATTGAATGTTTATGTCACAATCGCATGTTTCAAACTATAAAACCACTAGATGTGTAATAATATGGTTCCACCTAAATCTGGTTCTACCCTTGTTAAGACCCACTATGAACCTGTGTAAATGTAGATTACAATGATGTGCAGCCATGTGATTTCCAAGGCATTGCAACGCTCGGAGATATAGGGGAAAAAGGAAGTTTGCACGTAAAACCTGGTCACAACGCTTTGAACCAAATTTTTGGCAATCTCGGAAACGTCGCCCGTATTCCCCAATCCATGCAAGTTGGTGGCGTATGCATCGTAGAAGAGCAATGTGACTCGTACGTTGTGCCCCAAGTCCGGGGGCAACCATTCTTCAGGCCAGCACACTGTAGGGTCACATCGTGAAGACCGTGTGGTTCTCCACATCTGGTTTGCCTCATCCCTGAATTGACAGCCGTGGAAGAATACGACCTCAAAATTAGTGCGACGGACGGTCTCCTTCAGGTGGCCATACTTGTTTCCCGGAAATATCTGCAAAACGAAACCACCCAAACCACCGTCACAACAATGGATCGCAAAACTTGCAACTCTTGATGCAAGAATGAGAAAGCTTGAGGCTACGATAGTCCTGATAACAGAAGGATTTGACAAGAATTAGACGGCATAATGGGTGCATAAACGTTGTTTCAACTCACCGTGGCCACTCGCTGGTGGGTGGCATTGCAGTTTACGCAGTTCTAAGAGCTGCAATGATCCATGTTGTTAGGTTCAACGGAACAGACTTGCATAGTCGAACTCGGAGCTGTGAGCTGGCCCAATCCGCATCTTCTACGCCTTGCTTCACGAAACAATATTCACCGAAGTGAAGCCATTCTCAGTCGACATCGGTGCCGATGTCACGTAGTATGCTAGCGGTGTCGGTGTGGGGCAGCAAACTGTCATTTCAACTAGAAGGGCGTTGGGCGCATTCCGGCTATCAGAGCTCCTTTTCGCGACTGAGCCGACGAATTCAAGCGCATGTGCGCAGTCCTTCTCTCTCTCTCTCTCTCTCTCTCTCTCTCTCTCTTTCACGTTGCAGGGCAGGCGGGGTGATCTCAGTGCGACAAACCAGTGTTGGCCAGTTGTTATGATCGGTGCAGATGCCGCGTAGTATTGCTAGCGATGTTAGTGCGCTGCAGCGAGGCATGATACAACTAGAGGGCCGTGGGTGCTATCGTGGGTCCCTTTCTCCCTCTCTCATGTCGCAGGGCGGCCGGCCGATCACAGCAATCAACAGGGCTGGCCACCATTATTTTCTAAAGACTGTTTTCCTTTCACTTTCCCAGAACAGCCTCCTTTTGAGGTACTCACCGCATGTAAAGAATGGGTAATACTATTCTGTATAGGAGAAGGGCCTGAGTACAGGCCCTTCTGTGATTTGAGATGTGTGACCGGGGCTGGTAAGCCGAGGGAATAGGTCGAAAATCACGGAAGAGCCTGTACTCGCGTCCTTTTCAGAGCTGGGAGCTTTTCAATTTTCAGAAATAGTGACAGGCTGGCTGGTACCATCCGCTGGTCAGAAGATCCCAGTATAGCCTGATCCCAGTATAGCCTGGCTGGTACCTTCAACCGCACAAGATCCTGCTTCCTGAAAACAGGCTTCTTCAGGTAAGGGAGCTGAAAAATACATAGGAGAAATCCAGGCAGTGCTTTACGGATTTGGAAACCGGCAGCTGTGATTTCATTTGGGAGGAGAGTTGGCACGTGGCACCTAAGGGCCTAGGGGTACGTGTTTGAGGAACAGTGTTTGAGGAACCTTGCAGGTAAGGTGCCATTTATATGTTGTGGCAGAACCTTTACTGAGGGTAAGGCACCACCCTCCATATACCTACAGTAGAAAAATTCTACAAATTCTTTACCAAAAAAAATTGTTTTGGGTACAAATTGAAGGACCACCGGACTTTTGCAATTTTTTTTAGTTCACAGAAGCAACTACTTCAATAGAGTGATGAGCCACCCGTTTCAATGGGTGCCCAATATTGCACAGGCCACAAGATTGCCAGAATTGTATACTTAATTTGTAACACACCTGAGTACCTTGGTGGCTTCAGCACAAATTATGTAGTTCTAGAAATGCCAAAATTCACCTAAAAAAACTTTTCTCAAAAGAGGAAAATGAAGAACCTTTCGGAATACTCCAGAACATTCTGTTTTTCAAAATGAAACCTTCAGAATTAATTAATCATTTGACAGACATGTGCCAAAGGCAAGTTTTTTAAGCAACCCACCTCCTACTTCTGAGGTCAAAAAAATTTAAGACATACATTGATTGCAAATCCTTGAAGAGGACAGACAGGAAAGGAATGTGGTGAGTTCATTGTGCACAGAGAGTCAACAGAATGAGGCATTAGTCAAAGGAATTTAAGCCTCACCATGGCCCAGTATCATCAAACACAACTTGCTTTCTGGAAATGGGCACTCCTAGCCAAAGTTGTAAAACCATGTTACAGATAAGGAAGCTAAACACTAGTTTCAATGATGCATGCAACCAGCCTCTGGCAATTGTTGGATCATCATAAGATTCTAGCAAAGCACTGTGGGGTGCCCTGCCAGGAGTGCCCCACACCATACACAGAACAAACTAAAAGAGCTCAACTCAGTCTTCAAGCACAACAGAGACCTTGTCAAGTGAGCATTTCCTGGAGGCAGAACAGCTCACCAACATGGCTGGCTGGAAAATTAACCTCCTCAAAGATGCTCAAACTTGATGTGCATGGCAAATTGAATGAAACAAGAAGAAACGAGACTGTGGACTGAGAAGACATTTCCTTAAATGCCTATGGATTTCAAGAGTATCCGAGCCTAATTGACTAAAAAACCTGCTTTCATGTCTAGATTAAGATCAGTTCAGGGTTTAAATCTGGACAGCAACAGAACTATACTCCAATGGCATCAAAGAAACAGGAGGTTACAACTGGTGGTGACACATGAAATGCCATCAAGTGATGGCCCTAGAGTAAAACACAAGTTGAGAGCACAACATTTCAACACAGGCATAACTTCTTGCAATCAGGAGGGAATTGTGAGACAAGTATGAAGGCACAAGAGATATGTAGCACGGACTGAATGTACAGGTTGTGTGGTGTACCAAATGAAACAGCCAAACCCTAGAAAGTCACCATGTAATGTCCTTATAGACAAGTACCTCTTGTTGCACATATTATTTCCTCCACTGTGCAAGGGCTTCTGAGATCTCCTAGGAGCCGTCAATCCAGAGCTTATCAAGAAATTGCTGTGCTGACATTTCCAGCAAAGCATCCAGCCAACTGAACTTGTCAACAGGAAGTCACAAGTATGGTGATGCCCCCTGCATATTTGTGTATGGGTTGTAGTGGGAGGGAACTAAGCCCCACCGTTGATGCGCTCACACTCATCAATCCAGTCACTGTAACTGAAAACAATTCAAATAAAAACCAGAGTGAGAAAAAATGCAGATGACATAAAATGTGCCTGTTTCTCTTAGCTTGTACTTGTTTCCTCAAAACCACACATAGTAAGAATACCTCACAATTTTTCATTAGAAACCAAGAAAAGAGTGAGGACAAAATTAACCAGCTGATGCAATGAGCAGGAGCAAAACATATCAAAGAAGCAGGGGCCTGATTTTTACACATCAATTGGGTCGCTCAATGCTGAAAACCAGCACAACACCCACACACACACACACACCCCACAATCAGTGAGACATTCTCATGGAGGGGTTGCCCATGAGCACACAGATAATTCTTGACCTCTATAAATGGACAGCATAATAGTTATCTGCTTCACAACTCAACCAAGGAAAACAAAGAAGAAAAAACCTGCCCTGAACTAATTGTAAACTAACAATATGTCTAACTCTTGCCAGCTTCTTATTGACACACAGCAGTAGTCCGAGCATTACCATCAATGGGTGTACTGAATTTTTCCTGGCATATTCTGCATGATGCCTCTCCAATTTGGTTCTTCCGGTCCCTGCAAAAGAGTAACATCTTCCACATGTTACTCCCACATTTTCCTTTGCTTTTGTAAAATTTCTGGTCAAGCTCCAGAACTCCAGTATCCCAATTTTGAAGCCTAAATTTTGCACTTTCAGTTGCCTCGAAAAACATCAGGGAGAAAGCCACATGAAGCATCTTCTTCCAAGTGTGAGTCACAACTCTTTAACATCTCTCTGTTGTGTGGGGTACATAAAAACAGGCATGTTAGTCAGTGATACTACTGCAAAACAACTCCATGATTGTCCCTGAAATCAAAGTAAGAAAGTTGGAACAATCTCAATAGCTTCAATCTTGCACATACAAAGACCAAGAGAAACATCATGTGTGAAAGAAACAGAGCAAATTGTCAGATCATCTCCCAGCAGTCTTCCTCCCTCCCATCAGAATCCACGGCCAGACAGAACTACCCTACTCCTCTCACATGGAATACATCTAAGAATGTCTATCCTAGAACCAAGTCCTCCAACTTAGAACCCTAGTTCGAGTCAAAAACGTTGGGAATCTCAATTTTGATGCAACACTGTCGAAGGACAAAAAAGAGGCCTTGAAGGAAGGGTCCACAGTTTCATATTTTCATGGACCGCACAGAGAGAGAATCCAGAAAAACCAAAATTTGGGGTTTTGGAAAGAAGCAAAAAAAAATACATGCGGCATTCGACGCTGTTGTCATGATTGCAAAAGGGGCAGCTGAAAACAGTTGCCAGCTTCTCCTGACTCTTCTTGGGTGGAGGTTTGGCTGCCGACTTCCTCTTGCCCATAATAGCGAGGCGGAGTAGGAAGCAAAGACAGAAAGACTGGAGTGCAAACTAGGGACAACAGCAACCGATATCGCGCGAGAAGAGATACCCGAAAACAGGAGAAATGGCTGAAGGGAAGAAGAAGGGAAAACAAACAAAATAGAAAAGAGAGAAGAGAGTGGGTGCGACGCTCGACACAAAAGAGACCATGGGACTTGTTCGCCGGTCTGGTGGGTGTTGTTGGGATTCGAACCAACCGCCTTCCTCTTCTTTTCTGCAACCCGCAGTTCACATTCCGCATCTACCCCGAGGGTGAGCACTGAGCACGTCGCACGTGGTGCTGGATTCCAAACCTGGCCCCCGGAATCGTCCCCCGGATCTCCAAACCAAGGAATTTAGGGTTTTGCGCAGAGAGGGATCTGTAGGTGCGGGGTGTCAAGGGAATATTGGACCGTCAACTGTTTGTTCCGGTGTTGTGCGGGTATCAGATAATGGCATCAAACCCCTGCCAATTATCTGGGAGGTTCTTTCGTCTCAAACCGGAACAAGGGGTTGTCCACAAAATCAAATATCTGCACAACTTTAGTTTTGATCATCAAGGATTTTGGAAAACTTTGTGTGTCATAAAGAATTTTGGAGAACTTTTCTTCTGTGTTTAGAGTGTGTTCCTTATTCCAATGTACCCATTTGAGGCTTCGTGGTCATGTGTTCATGTAGAATGATGCATCATATAGTGTAACACCCTTGTTACACTGGCAGAGGGCTTTCAAACTCTGTTGACACCTTACATTCACAAGAAATTCAAAATTTGTTATGAAGTTTGGTAATGGACCTACCTTACTTACATGGGCAGAGACTCACATATTCTCGCCCTGTTCACTTGGGCTACTGCCCTCCTTTGTAAAGCTCAAATATGGGAAGCCCTTCACATGGGTATCACCCTTAGATTTCACAACTTTTCAGTTTAGCACCCTTTACTTTAGTACCCTTCAGTTTTCAAAACTTTCCAAAATTCTTTATGAAGGGTAAAGATTAAAAGGGCACATGCAGGGCTACAGAGGTCACTGAGAGGTTCTTTCCCACCTCACTCACATGGCTCAAACCTGTGGAGTCCCCTAGTGTGGGTGTCTTAGCCTTCACATCAACCTCACTGCAAGCTTTACCTGCAAGGTATAAAATTGAAGACATAGAGGTGGTATAAAAATTGTGGAGCAGCACAAGCAAAGAACAAGCCAGTCCAATAGGGTTTGATTACAAGACCATGGTCCAACTGAAATTGTCACATGGTTTTCCAAAGAATAGAATGTCCATTAAACATTTTGTATGATTGTTGGAAAAAATATTAGAAAGATGCTGGAGCTTTTTGCTTGCTCCAAATGAAACAAGCTGTTCAAGTACATTTCTTAGTGTCAAGTGACACAAATAGCATATTAACACATAAACAAGAGTACAGTTTCACTTTACAAAATCATGAAACCTTAAATCTTGACTCTGTTACAGGGGTGGCCACAGATAAGGAAGCATGAATACCTTGCTGCTTTGTGAAGTCTGCAAAGTTGTCCAAGGATTCATGAAAGCATCCAAAAAAAATCTTGATACACAATTGAATTTCTCTTGCACAGTCCCACAAATGTGCACAAGCCAACCATGGCAAGCATATATCAAGCCATCACAAGATCAGACTGCAATCCACCCGCAGCATTAACTTCCACACAGATGTCTGCAATTGAAATGTGAACATGCTCAATTGTAGCATTTATACCAGAAAAGCAGCATCTTGTGTCAGCAAATTCCAACCTCTTTCTCTAACCACTTCTCTTTGCAAATAAATCTCTACTCTTTCAGACACTAGATGAGCACCAATAAGAAATCAGGTCGAATGGAAAAGGGTCCAGGTGTATCTAATATTGCTCAAAAAACAACTACCTACCTATCAATTTCACTGCATTGTAGGAAACTGAATGTCACACAATTGCTACACAAGTCTCCTGCTCAGTCCTCAGATAGTCCATTTTCACGACTTCCCATGTAACCCCTAAACTTATGCCCTTGCAAGCAGTAAAGGGGAAATCCACTACAGAAATGCCTAGAACACCCCCTCCCCCCTGCATGAATTGTCCCAGCACTAGGTGCTGATATCTTAGTCAAGCTTCACTGAGGAAAAGAGGTAGTGCACAAAGTAGAATGAGGAAAGGAACCCTATAGTGCCTGTCGCAAACATGATGGCAATGACCATAAGAATGGAATAGCCAGTGTAGAGGACAGCTGAAACGGGTCCATTCAAGCCATGCAGATCAAACACTAGGTAGTTGATGGAGTACAAGAAAACATATAGTGCCACAGAGCCTGAAGCAAAAAATGCCTTCCACCACCAGCAATAATCCTCGATGCACAGATGCATGTATGTCAGCACCACTGACACCTCAGCACACACAATGACCAGCAACACCAACACCACAAACAAAAACCCAAACACATAATATACTCGCCCCATCCAGATACTTGACATGATGAAAAACAGTTCAATGAACAGGGTTCCAAAGGGCAGAGTGCCGGCACCCAAGACCAACAGCCAAGAGGGGTACTTCTGTGCAGGGATTTCACGAGGGATCTGGTTAGTGCGTACTGGGAATTGGATCTGCTCTGCCCGCACTCCCAGATAGCCCCCCAACAATGTCAATGGAACAGAGATTCCAAACCACAAAAGCAGCAGGATGAAGAAAAGGTAAAGGGGGATGGCACCAGTGCTGTCATTTGCCCATAGAATCAAATCAAGCACAGTCAGAATGGTGAAGGCAATGCCAGGGAAGAAGCACGCCACCTTCCATGAGATGGATCTCCAACCTGCAGTAGTTCCTTTCAGGGCACGCCACATCCTTGCAGCTACATAGCCAGCAGCAATCCCCAGGAAGAGATACAACAACACCATGCCTGTCAACAACATGCCACGAGATGCAGGTGACATGAACCCCAGGGCAGCGAACAAAATGGTCACAATTGCCATTCCTGTGATTTGCACACCATCACCCACCACAATGCAAAGAAGCTCCGCATATCTTGGTGCCCGGAATACATCACCCACCACCAGCTTCCACCCAGAAAGCTCCTCTGCCATCTGTGCTTGTGATTCCTTGTCCAGCTCCTCATATCTGGTCAAGTCCCTTCGCACTGTTCGCAGAAAAATGACAAACACAATGCCAGCAAGAAAAGTGATAACCATGAGAGAGTTCAGAATAGAGAACCAGTGGACTCTTGCACCCTCCATCTTGAGGTAAGCATCCCATCTGCTGGGCCAGCGGATTTCACTGGGCTGGTAAGAGACATCATATGAGTACACAATCCGCTCTCCAACCTTGATCTGCTGGAGGGGACCTTCATTGCAGTGAGATTCCTGCAGCTTGTTATAAGTTGCAATGGCATCTGCATCTTGAGCCTCGCGAAGCACACTGCAGGGTACAACTTCAAATCCAACCACCATGAATGAGCCCTCCAGACTCTTGTCAGGAGCAGTTGTCACCGTATCAACTGCATCTCCTGTCCCCAACATGGATCCAACACCCGCCTCCATGTCATACTTGTGGATCAAAACCTTGAACTGGAGGTGGTTGTACAAATAGTACTGAGGGTTAGGGTCGTCCTTGACATCCAATTTGAACCCGATGGGTGATCCAGTCCATCTGGATGTTTGGTTATCTGGTGTCCGTGTGAGTCGCGATGCGGGCAAGTTATCGAGAATGAGATTCACTTGGTAATAGTCATCGATCCTCTGCTTGAAGTGCTTCACATCATGCTCCGTCAATGCATCTTTCACGCACACCTTCAAATCCTTCTCGTTCTCATTCATTCTGAACCTGTAGGGCGAGTTCTCGATCTGATCACCCATCAGGAGCTCGCCCAGATTCTCCGCTGACTTCTTGACGCCGTCCTCGGGCTGGCAGAAGGGTAGACTGTAGTAGCTGTAGGGAAGCTCGGTGTCGAACGACGTGATGGCATTCACCTTCGCCCATAGCACATCCCCTGGTTTGTACGTGTGCAGGTAACTGCCGGGGAGGTAGAAAGCTTGCACCTCAGAGGTCGAAAGCAACAACCCGAGCAGCATCACCAGCATTGCAAAGAGGCTGCAACGGAGGAAAGCCCTCAGGGCGGAAGAAGAAGAAGCAGAAGCCATGGCAAACAACGTGAAATATATACCTTCCCAGATCCACAACCCTAAAACACTTAACCGCCCGAAACACAAACTCTCTTCACCTCCCTTCCCTTTCCTTCCGCAAATACACAACACACCAAACACTCTCTGTTTTCTCCCTTCTTTGCTTCCTTGTCTCGATTGGGCGTGGATCACACTCTACAAGTTCAGATCCGGCTCTACTACACCTCTACCTGACCTGAAACAAACCCAAAACACACACACACACAAGACTCTCGTTTTCCTTTCCTTCCTTCAAGAGCACATAGAGAATCACATATCAAAAAAAAAAACAAACAAACAAACAAACAACAACAACAACTCACCACAAGAGGAACATAAGAAAAAACAGAACTAGCACTTCCTAGTGTGTCCTACACAGCGTTGAAAGAACTTGTGGCTATCGAAAACTACAAGAAAAAAAAAACAAACAAAAAATGACAATACAACAACACACTCTGAGTGAGTGTGGAAGTGAGGACGATTTCGAGTAAAGCTCGTGGGGATGAACTTCACAAGAAAAAGCTCGCAAGAAACAAAGGCTCGAAGCAAAGGACCACTTCTTCTTTAAGTGCGGTGAGATCCAGCAGGAAAAGGAGACGACAGAGAAGGAGATGATTGAAGCTAAAGCTACCTTACCCTAAGGTTAGTTTCATCATTAAATATTCCTCAAAATAGTGAAATGAAATTTTGTGAAAATATGAAGTTGACAGGTTGAAATTCATCATAATTATCATAGGCTACATTCTGAATATTTGCACTACTCATATCACAATATCAAAGTAGTTGATGGAAAAAAAATGTAATTTCACAATTTAAAAAAGGAATTCATTTTTTGGAAAAAAAAAAAAAAGATCATTCATTTTTGTCAATGTGAAAACTGACCCTAGGCTATGGTATACACATATTTCTTGGACATTGTTATGATCAAAAAGTCTATCAAAAAGTTCTAAACCCCACCATACTTTTTTACCCATCCTGTCAAGTTATGTCTGATTCCACCTCAGAACGTGGTGAGCTTATTAGGGTAAGGTGAAAGATGGGTCTTCAAGGGGGGCTTGTTCCGGTGTGGAACGAGGATTAAAGTAGGGTTGTGGAAGAGCATGAAAAATTGCAATCCATACAAACTACACATGCATTCTTGAAGTTGGAAATGATGATTCTATTTAACCATGCACAAATGCAGAAAGCAGCCAAATGAAATTACATGAAATGGAATTTGATGATTTTACAAATGAAGTACTAAGGTCAATTAGGAAACTTAGGCAACACAGCTATGACCAAAGCCAAAAAAAATTGAACATATAACTTCACTAGATGTGGGTGATTCCAAAAATTACTTAGAGGGCATAGTCATGAAGTAAAGAAAGATTTTTGCAACTATGATGGGATTTTATTATAGCACATGACATCATGAGGAATAGGCATGCATGTAAGGAGAAATGGGTCATCATATGTGGAGACTATTAAAGAATCTGAGATCACATGATAAGAGGAGCTCTCCCCATGAGAACTACTTGAACATCTTTTCTCAAGATTAGAATGGCATTGAATTTGCCAAAAGTGTTCAACAAAGTGATTTGTGTGATGATTGATGTTTTATGAAAGGCATGCCCATCTTTGAGCTCTTACATTCTTGAGATTTCATGGACCCAAATGACAATGTTTATGCCCCCAATTCTACTTATCAAAAAATTGAAGTTATTGCACAAGATCAAGGCTCTCCTATGCATGAGGGCCCAACTCTTCATGACTTCCAATCCATCCTTATATAGTTGTCATGTTACATTGTGTTCAATGTCAATATCACTTGTGCAATAGATACTAGAGGTGCAACACCCAAAATTTACACACATTAGAATGATTTGCATGCCGATCCTTTATTTCAAAGTCTAATCATTCCTAAGAGTATCACTAATGCATGAACAAATAAGGTAGCAACAACACAAGTGTCACAAATTCACTATACCTTAGAATGTCATTAAAAGGATTTCATCAACCAAAAGCAAACAACAAAAAAGTTCATGCAAAAGTATAATGCATGATTTACAAATTATACATAATTAATTATAGGTGGTTGAAATGTTGGCAATGCAAGTGTGCACATAAAGGATTCCATTACCCATAAAAATTTGGTAAAAGTAACATAAAAAAGTTATAAAGCCCTTATTGACTTTATAAATTACATTCATTCGATGAACATAGATATTAAAGAAAAATGAGATAGAGCTTTCAAAGAAATTCTTTGGGAATAATTGGAATACTTCCAATGCCAAAATGAAAATGCAAAGCCTTTCATAGGTTAGTACAAACCAAGGACTTTCATACCTCAAATCAAAACATTTCTGGGGCTTAATTTGAATCAATAATACTTATAAAAGATGCAAATACACCCATGTGCATACTTGTGAGAAAATGTCCCACCATTGAGAGATTATTGGCCACCTATTTTGGCAAATGACAATAGATCAAAATTTGGATCAAGTGTAAGTGGATGTCATTGCAATTGGTTCACACACCCATCAATTCAATGGTCATGGATTATCTTAACATTGCCAAAGGTGATCTAATGAACATGTCAACTCACCATTAGATCAACCACATGTTTGGTGGATGACATATTGGATTCAAGATGACATTCATGCATGGTTTGTCATGAAGACCAACCATCTTTAGTTGTGACCAGTGAAGTTGGGCTTCACAAACAACCTTATCAAGCTTGTTGAGTTTTCCCTACTTTCATACATTTCAAGATTAAAACCCAAGGATGATTTGGGATTCCAATTCATTTAATATGGAGAATCCCAATGCGAATGAAACGTGTCGCAACCCCACTTTGGGATAAGTGTGAAGATGAAACTCACACCCCCAAAAGTGAGAAGTTGGAATCCTCCGGGACTCTCAAAAATTTAGAGCTTGAGTTCAAGGGTCAAAACACCTCGCATTGAAGTGTTCTTTATATCAATGGAAAGGCCTTGAAGTGCAAATGCCCAAAATGGCTTTGCATGTGCCATTTGGACATCTGCAGCCCAAGTTATGGGCAAAAGAAGGGCCGAGAGTCAAATTAGTAGTTTGACTCTCAACCACTAAAAGTCAGGAATCGACTTCTTTCCAATGTCTGCTGAAGGAGTGCAACATGGTGTTGAAAAACTCTTGATGAGAGCTACAACTTTGGTTTAGACCTCGTCCCGATCCGAGTTTGGGGCGAGGAGTTATGAGCATCCAAAGTCCTGGGATTCCAACTCGAGACAATTTCGGGACTCCTCATTGGGAGTCCCAGGAAAAAGTGTCATTCGGATGTAGCCTCGGCGAAGAGCTGCAAAGAATACTATATGGGGGAAGGTGGTGGCTTCCCCCGAATCTGGGCCGTGGTGAGTCAAGTGAGTCCAAGTGCCCGTGGCTTGTCCGAATGTGAACTAACCTTTTTGTGGTTGGTTTTGGATGCAAATTCGAGTGAGATAATACTTGTCCTTCTTCCTAATCTAATCCCGAAACTTCTAGCACGCCCCTCTACCCCCTTTTAGTGCTGGAAGTCGGGAGCGGCCCTCAAGTCCCAACTTTCCGCAACTCAACACACTTGGACCCTCAAGTGGGTCTAGAAGGGGCTTGGGAGCGAAACAAGCCATGGGCTTTGACATTAGCATCACAACCATGTGAGGCATTTCTAAATAAGTTCATAAGTGAATTTTGGGTCAAGTTATGGACATTAATTGTGTCACATGACTTTTTTGTTTAATCTTGACCAAACAAAAAAATTTGGCACATTTTTTCCTATTACCCCACCCTACACATACACTTGTTGCATCACCAATTGGGACCACCATATTAATGTAAAGGGGGGTGATGTTGTAACAACATGTGTTGTACATCCATGGCATACATGGGATCAAGAACAGCAACAAAAATTTATGCTTGTTGGGAATGAAGTGGGTAATGTGGGGGGCATTGTTTTAATATTCTGCATAGCAATTACATGTTACATTCTGAGTTTCGAGCAATGGGGATATTCTACCATCCCAATGTAAAGTACCAATGACCACAATCACATGGGAACTGGATATTGGTTTATTAGGATATGAAATGCACACAACAAAATGGCTACTATAGTTTGCCCAAGTAAAATTATGAGGGATGCAATTGCAAGTTCAATAATTTGTGTTTTAATGTGTGGTGTGTGACCAAATGTGCATACACATCATTCATAATCATTATCCATCATGGGGTTTGATTGTCAATAAAGTTTGGATTTTTTTAACCCATGGTATTATGTAGACCCTTTGTATCGAAACTAGAAGTACATATAATATGAAAAATACTCACACATAGAATTTCAATCACTTTGAATTCTTCTAAAGATCACATATAATTGATTTGGGCCTTAGCAATAAGACAAATTATATAAACCATGAATATGCAATCGATTTATATGTTTGTCTTTATGTAATTGTACACCAATAATTTGATAAAAAAAAATGTAACGCACCTTGTTTAACTTTAATTTACCATTTCTCATTAATTTGAAATTTCACTTTATCTTCATATAATGATAAAAACAAGATTTTTCCAAACTATGTTTTTAATGGGAAAACATTTACAACTTAAAAAATCATAATCATTAACATTATCATAACATAATGAATTACCAAACATTTATTGATTATTGAATTTAAATAACATGTCTTTAAAAAAAATTGAAATTTTTCATAGAAAAGATTGGTCATTATGGTTGTTTCTTTGTATTTGAAAATTTTCATGAACAAATTTTCATCAAAACTAATATTTTGTAGTCATTTTCTTATGTGACAATCTTTGTGACAAGTTTTTACAAGTTAAAAATGTACTCCAATCAACCATTGCATTGTTCAAATGTGCATCAATTTCAAAACATAATGAGACTTTAGGATGTTATCCACCTTTAATTGCATAATTCTATCGAGAAATCTTTTCCAAATATTTAGAAAGGCACATAAAAAATGTGTTGTCATGAAAATTGTTAAACTATAATTCATTTTTATGTACACCATATTATGGAAATCAAAAGTTTAATAGTTTAATATGATAACCTATATGTTTTGGTTATGATTGAACACTTGTCAAACTGGTTAAAGTTGATGCCATTGCTAAACCATAGTAATGAAGGTGTTGCATATGCATTTTCAGCTAAGGTGATCAATAAGTTTGGGGCTTTAACCAAAGTATTCACCAACCAAGGTATAAAATTCCATGGGGAATTTTAATATTTGTGTGAAAAGACATTGATAAATCATTACACTACGTCATGAAAGCATCTTGAAGTAAATATGTTAATAAAACAAATGGTGTCAATGGTGAAACATGGTACATGGAAGTATAAACTCCAAAAGTGTTATATTAACTTGATTAAGACATAGAGCTACCATGGTTAATTATGGGGTATGAGTTTAATCAGCAAGCCTCCTTTGCATCCTTTTCACCATATTTTTTATTATTTGGTTGTGAACCAAAATTATAAGATGTGATGGCCATCATTGATTTTTATGATCTAAATGTATGGCTTTAAGCATGTGAATATCAAATAGCTTTGTTATAAATCATGCAAAGCCCATGCCTATGGATAATTTGGTAATTGTTTAGCATTAAAATACACTTTAATATGTCATTATTTAAGGAGGTGGATATTGATCATGAATCTATAAATTTGAACCAAGAGATTATGTGTACCTACAATATACAACATTGACTATTTTGGATGTGATTATGGGATGTGTTATTTTGCGGGTGTGAAAGGTTTTACCTTCTGGTGTGTTGTTGGGGGGTCAAAATGGTCATGAAACATGGAAGAACCACATGCATAATTGTGTGTTGTGTCAGCTCCCCAATGTGGATGGCCAAATTGACCTAACTTTGACAATTATTCATGTTAAACTTCATTGTATGTTGTGTGGGTAGTCTGTAGGGGCTACCATTATGTTGGTGTGTGATTAATGTTTTAAGGTTGGCATATGGGATGCCTTACATCACCCTTGGACAAGGTACTAGTTGGGAATTAATTTTTCCCTTAGTGCACATCATAAACCTATGATCTTATTCTTGGAATTAGATAGTAAGAAGTACACCTTATGTTTTTTTTCAAAGTAATTCACATTTGGGTAAGGATTTGAAAAACCACATTTTTAAGCAACTAATGATGGTACTCGCATTTGCACCCAAACTACTAGTCTTTACACCTTCGTTATAAGATGTTCATTCTTAAAAGTTTGTTGAAATGATTTCCTACATTGTTATCTGGCTTAAGGGGACCTTAACCCCATATAGGGGGGCAATTTTGAGGTTATGCACTTTTTAGGAGGGTTGTTATGTTATTAATTGGTTTGTGTGTGTGGATAAGATGGTTATAGGTGCACGATAGTTATCATGAATTTTATGTTAGTTAAATGTTTATATCTTATTAATTATTATAGATAAATTACGGTAAGTTATTGTGAAAGCAATTTTAAAGTAAACATGGTTTTAAATATTTATTGTATGGAATATAATCTCAAGATGTGTGATTTCAAATCACTTTTGGTGATTTGAGTTCCAATGCATATGGTTTTTTTGCTTTGAAATTTTTTATCTTACAAATCAATTTTTCTTGCACATGGTGTTTTGGTTTTGTGTTTTGGGCTTGGTTCCCACATTTTTGTAGGTGAATCATGTTTTAGTTAGGAAGTTATGCACTTTTTAAAAAGGTTTTTATGTTGTTAAATTTTTGTGTGTGGACAATGATGGTTGTAGACGTCAATATGGTAGCGCACAATAAGGCTTGCATCATACTTGATTTTTAGGTGACCTTACATGTTTAGTGGGTGAAAAGGGCCTTAATTTAAGTTCAAAAACTAGAATTGTTGGATGTTGGGTTGGTAAAATTATTCAAGGGTGAGTATACCTCAACAATAGTTAGGTCATCTAAGAAAGATATTTTTGGCAATTGGATTAAAGACCTTGCATGTGTGGGGATTGTCATTTAGTGAGCAAATATGCATGTTTAGACAAGTATGTCATGCCCTTATTAAAAAAATCTTTGATGCCCTTGGGGAAACCAAGGTGTTTAACATTTTAGATTTGCATTTTAGCTACCATTAATTGCCATTGAAAGCGAGTGACAAGGTCAAGATGGCATTCCAAGGGTTTAAATCTTAATGGGAATGATTGTTGTCCTACATAGATCATATTATCATCTTTAACCTAATTTCAAAGGATCGCATGCACCATTTACAAAAGGTGTTTGATTGATTTAAAGGACATGACTTTAAATTACATCCTAACAAGTGTTAGTTTTTCTAAATTCATTCGGAATACTTCAATCACATGATTTATCTTAGTGGATTAGGGGTTCAAAAGTTCAAGGTTGAGGTAATTTCATTAGTGCCCTAACCATTGGATGTTAGATGGTTGCAAACATTCCCAAACGTAATTAAATGATAATGCAAAGTTTATTAAATGATTTAATAACATTGTTAAACCTTTAACCTAATTGGTGAAAATTACTTAGGATTACATTTGGGGTCATGAGGCACAATAATAAGTCTTTTAGGAGTTGAAAGCCTAGTTCACTTCAACTCTCATTTTGTAATGACCCATATAATAATGACCCTTTCAACTACACACTACTTAAATTACTTTAGGGTTGGGAGTTGTGTTTACCCAACTTGACGATGATGATCAAAAATTCATGGTGACATATGTTATTTAATCCAACAATAAGATGAAGGCAAAATATACTACATGAAGGGGAATGTCTCATTGTTGTTTATGCAATTTCATCATTATGATGTTGTCTTTATGGTAGCATGTTCACATTAATTATAGATCATTAGTCACTTAAATTCTTGATGGGATCAAATTGTTTCATAGGAAAGTTGGCAAGATGAACTATTATTCTACATGGATACAATTTTGATGTTGTTCATAAAACTAAAGGGTTAATTGGGATGCTAATGGATTAAGTTGAAACCCAAGTAACTAATGGAAAGGATACCATTAAGGTTGTTAACATGGTGATGGAAATTTGGAGGCAATATTAGAATGAAATATTTCAACATACATATTTACCTTGTAAAGTGTTATTTGGATGTAGTTTAGTTCAACATGGGTAATGAAGATTTTTGTGATGTGGACATTGAGTGGGAAGGTGATGATGCTTTAAACATACATGAGGATACACTTGTTATCATATATTTGTAAGTAGGTGAAATCCCACTTGCATTAACACCTAAAGAGGGTGATTGGATCGTGCATAGGGCTAAACACTTCAAGTGAAAAGGTAATTCCTACTACAAGTGTGGATAAATAAACAAATCTAGGTAATGTTTCACCTAGAATGATGTGAAGGCCTAGTACAACATATTCAAGGAAAGTTGGGTCATTTTGGGGTACAATAAACTTATAGTTTGCTTTAGGCAAAATATTGGTGGTGGAGGATGCAATGGTAGGTTCAATAATTTGTTTCTTAATATATTTTGTGTGACCAAAATTGAACATTATTCAACACACCTACACCTCATTGACAACCATTACCCATCATGGGGCATAGTTATCAATCAAATTTGGATTTTGTTGGCCCACTGAATTTGCCAATGTGACATAATTGATATGTTCTGATTATGATCGAACATTTTTGAAAGTGGTTATAATTGGTGCCATAACTAAATTGCAATAGTGATGAAATTATTTATGCATTTATTGACAAGGTGCTCATCAAATATCAAGCAACCAAGGTATGAAATTCCATGGGGAGTTCTAAAAGTTGTGTGAAAAAACATTAATCAATCATTGTACAATTTCACAAGATTGCCTTAAGGCAAAGGAGTTAATTGAATGAATAATGCAAACAATGAAATGAGGTTAATAAAAATATGGGTTTCAAAATAATCGTACTAGATATTGGGATTTGTAGCTACCATGGTTAATTAAAGGGTATATATTCAATTAATAGGTTTTTGTTGTGTTGTTCTCATTGTATATTCTATTTTTGGTCAATGGAAAGTATGATTGGAAGGTGCCACAAGGAACATAACACTTCCATTTTATTGGACCCATCAAACTATAAGAAAAAATAAATAGGAAACATTTAAAGAAGGGCTTTCATTATTGATTTTTGATAAATACCTTAATTAGGTTGTATGGACTTTGAAAAAGAAAAATATTTTGAATTTTGATATCCCTAATCATTTCTTAACCATACAAATTCAAGAAAATAACAATGGTTATGTTTTGAATTTTTTAATCAAGAACATTTTTTTACACATATTGTTGGGGTGGGGGGAATAAATGTAGTTTTAAAATGTACTTTACATGGTGATTTAAAAAATAAATTGATTAGGTAATTAATTGAATAAATATAATTTAATTATGATTTTCAAAATTTCAAGTTCATGATTTTTGAAGGGTTGGATAAGGAAATTAAGAATATAATTTTTAAAAAATTCCCACATATTTGTATTCCAATAAAAAATAATTAAAGGACATATATTTTGGCATGGAAGTCACAAAAAAAATTATAGTATTGAAAACATTTAAAAGAAAAAGGTCCAAAAATATTGTTTGGCCAATTTTAGTTCCTTAATCATTATTTAAATTGGTTTCATGTGGTACCACCTAATAATATTTTCATTTGATCATGAACCCAAAAATCATGTAAGGAAATAATTTATTTTAAATGTGTAAAAACATATTATTACACAATCATACTAGATTATATGTGAAAAAATGAATAGAATCTATAATTTCAGAAAATTAATTAGTATTTTACTATAAATTAGTATTTTCAAATTAAATTAAAAAATTTAGATTAAATTTGTACATTATATTTAATATGACTAGTGTGTGTGTGCGTGTGCGTGTGTGATATAATTGTGAGGATCCATTTATAAATATTTTATGTGTATAAAGTATATGGACTCATACATTTAATTAGAATTTATTAATAAAATTATGATATCTTGGGAACAAATTTATATAATTCCAATGACAATGTTTCATTAGAACTAGTTTATGTAGGATCGGTATTTTGGTGATCATCATTCCAAATTATAATTCATCATAGATTAAATTTCATTTCAAAATTATTTGTTGTTGTTTATTTTGCACCTTTTCAATGTTTTTGTCTATTTGCATTTTGTTGTGTTTTTTACACCCTTTCAATATTTTTTTCTTTTGTTTATTTGTATTTTATTATGAGCTTATTTAATGAATTGGACATTCCTTAGCATTTTGCCTACCAAATCAAGAATGAAAAAAAATATTAATGGAACAAAACAACATATAATGAAATTTACAAATTTTTATCTTTTGAAAAGACAAAATTGATTACAAACAAATTATTATTTTCAGAAAAAATAATTTAACCATTGTCATTGATAATGCAAAGCAATGAGTAGCCCAAATATAAGTTTTTAAATCAAATGAAGGTTTAAGATATGAAAGATATACTTTATTTATTTATTTATTGGCCACAAAGGTTTTTCCATTTGCAAATCATGTGTTTGATTTGATTTCTTTTCAAATAATGGTCATTTAAATGTTATTCAATAACAAAATTCAATTTTTTTCTTTCAAAATGAATTCACATTTAAAAAATAACAATAATATAATTTTGTACATTATTGAAAGAACTTTATAATAAATTCTCAATTTTTTTCATTTGGGCAATTTATTAGTATGATATGAATTATCCAAATTGAAATGTTGTGTATTTTAAATGAAGTATGGTCTAAATAGAATAAACATTACATTATTTACATAATAAGTGGGGTGGCTTGGCGGTAAAAAAATTGAACTCCATCCCTCAGGTTCAAATATCAAACTTCATAAATGACAATCGTTGTGGCCAACATTGGAATATTGACTAAATATTCCTTACGTACCTAAATTACCTAGGTTAAAAGATGACACATGTCAGAAATTGATAGGATGATTTTGGGTCCAATTTGTAGTAATAAAAAACAATAAACAATGATCACATTATCACTAATGATTTCACATATGTCATTTATGATTGATGGACGAAATGTGTCATATCATTGTGTGACATGATGTCTTAAACGATTATTGTCCTGATCAACTTGTTCGTAATAACTTGAAGACTATTGATCATTTTTATCATAAACTTAGTTATATGACATGTATTTAATTAATTTTAAATTAAATTGTCAATTTTTTAAAATTTTCACTTTAAGTTAATATTAATTATTTAAATGAGTACACCTTACATTAATTTAGGTTGTTTTACCTTAAGTTATTTTCAACTATTTTACTTTAAAATATTTATATTTATTTTATGTTATTCCACCCTAGGCTATTTTCAATTATTTTAGATTATTTTACCTTAAATAATTTTAGGTTATTCTACTTTAATTTGTTATTGGTTGTTCTAAAATATTCCATTTTAGACAACTTTAAGCAATTTTACCTTAGGTTAATATCAATTTTTTTTGTTATTCCACCTTACGTTACTTTCGGTTATTCCACCTTAATCTATTTTTGGATATTTTAAATTATTTCACTTTAATTTATTCTAGGTTTTAAAAAATTATTTAGGTTATTGTACTTAAATTATTATAGGTTATGTAACTTTAACTTGTTTTGACCTAGGGTAAAATAACCTAAAATAGTCAAGGGTATAACTTATACTAACCTAAAATATAACAATTAAAAAAAAGATTAAATAGTTGAAAATAACTTATAGTAGTCTATGGTGGAATAATTTAAAATAATATAAAGTAGAATAATTGTGAATAATTTATACCAATTTAGTGTGGAATAATTTAAAATAACCTAAGGTATAGTTTAATGTACAATAACTTAGGGTATTTAAAACAATATCAAAATAAACTTATTAATTAAAATGAATTATTTCAATTAGGATTGAAACATGACCTTATAATAACAAAACTTTAAGCAAGGTGAAATGACTATGGTGATGTGAATCTATTTCATTTTAAAAGTCCCAAAATGATTTATGTTAGTTAATTGCACCCCATTTTTGTATTAGTGCTAACACCAAGATACATTACATTATGCCATTATTCAAAAAAATGATCATTGGCCCTAAGTTTGTAAATTTGAGTTGAAAGATTAACTTTAATGCATGAGATTAATTATGTTGGATGTGATTGCAAAATGTGTTATTTTGCTTATGTGTTACCTTTCAAAATGTTGTTGTTGGAAGGCCAAAATGGTTGACGTGGAAGGACATGTGTATAATTGTATATTGTGTCATCCTCATGATGTGGATGGCCAAATTGGCCAATCTTTGGTTGTTGTTCTTGGTGGCCTATGGTGTATGTTGTACAAACAATATTTAGGAATACCACTATGTTGATTTGTGATCAATGTTTTAGAAGATGACATATGGGATGTTTTACATCATCATTTGAAGAAGTACCAACTAAAAAATGGCTTTGCTTTTTATAGAGAAATAAATTGAATTTTTTTTAAATAATAGGTAATGTATTAAGTTTTTTTTCACAATGATTCATAGTTGGTTAAGGATTTGGGAGATTGTAATTAGGTGACTAATAATGAAACTCACATTTGCACCCAATTTATTGGTTTTCTCACCTTATAACCAATGTGTTCATTTTAAAAAAGAATTTCGTATGTTGCAATTTGATTCAAATGGACCTTAGTTTTAAATAGGGAAGCAAGTTGGATGTGATGCGTCATTTGTTCTATGTGTATGTGGACAATGATAGTTATAGGCACATGCATGGTGATACACAACATTTATGTTTTAGTTACAATAGATAAATTAAGGTAAGTTAATTTGGAATTGATTCCAATGTGAATACAATTTTAATTATTTTAAATTTTTGGATGGGATGTAAATCCTTGAGTGAGGGGACTCAATTAAATTTTCTAGATTTGAAATTGAACAATTTTTTTTGTGTTGTGTTGTGCTTGTTTTTCAAGTTTTTGCAGAAGTTTGTGTGTTCACAATTATTTTAATTATGCTTGGATTTTTGTGTGTGCAAGTGAGTAACATTTTAGTTTGCATGTGATGTGTCATTTAGGGTGTTTTGTGTTAGTTGTTTTACATGTGTGTTGTAGGCATTGACATGATAGGACATAATATGAATGTCCTTGGTGTGGACAAAAAGTGAAGGAAAAAAAAACAAAAAAACATTCATATTACATGAATCTTGACAAAGATGTTTGTACCACTAAGTCACTATCAAAAACATTAAGATAAAAACTTAAATTGGGTCTCTCTATAGGTGCGTTCACACTTGGTGTTAGGTACTTTAGAGTTGAGCTCCCTAACACCATGTTAGCCATTTAAGACTTAAACCTAGTTTCTATGAAAATTTTATATTAAGCTAATATACACTTAACATTGAGCTATGGCCCATTTAACATTTGATGCCACCTAGGATGCCACCTAGATTTGCATTCAATGCTGACTTAACATCAAGTGTGAATGCATCATAAGAGTGGCCTACCTTTTAGGATGTGATTCTAACCCACCCCAAACCAACCAAAATTTTTATTTTAAGGTAATATTCACTTAACATTGGACTATGGCCCATTTAACATTTGGTGCCACCTAGGATGCCACCTATATTTGCATTTAACACTGACTTAACATTAAGTGTGAATGCACCATAAGCATGGCCTACCTTTTAGAATGCGATTCTAACCCACCCCAAACCAACCAAAAAAATATTTTAAGCTAATATTCACTTAACATTGGACTATGACCCATTTAACATTTGGTGCCACCTAGGATGCCACCTAGATAATGCTGACTTAACATCAAGTGTGAATGCACCATAAGTGTGGCCTACCCTTTAGAATGCGATTCTAACCCACCCCAAACCAGCCAAAGCTGGTCACCACCTCAAGACAATAGCTTGCCATGTTATCATTTCAAGTTAGGTTGTGTCGTGTCCACGTTGACTGATAATGGACACTTGAACGAGCACCCACACCAGCGCACCCTGAAGGATGGATGATAAGTGATCAGGAAACAATTTTCTGTTGGGTTCCAGTTCCCTAGTTAACTATGGTGGTTAGCTCAGTTGCTTTTTTTTCACTACCTAATTACTAACAACCCACAAGCAGGTTGTTAGTAAGTAGGTAGTAAAAACAGTCATTACCTATGTATAAACCATCTACTTATCTAGTAGTTACCTATTTTCTTACCTATCTACCTATCTATGAGACCTATTTCCTACAAGATTGCTTACCCAGGTGAAACCAAATATTAACTCAGTTGAGGTTCATCCACAACTGAGTGATAACGAGCATCCAGTGGATGATGCACTAACATCCATTTTTGAATTTCCAGGTGGTTATGTTCTTTTGGTCCTACGTCTTAAAGGCTACGCCAGACAGTCGCCTGCCAAACGTCCCATCGGAACCCCTGGCAGCCCGGTGGAGTTCCGGGGCGTCGTTCTCGATACGGATGAATTCAAGTACATGTGTACAGAGTAGCAGTAGACTATACAAACATCGACAGTACATTTTTGGGATGATAAGTATGTATTTTACATCCGGGCAGATAGATGAAGGGGGTGTGGAGAGCGAGCGGGCGGGCGGGCGGACGATTATGGGCAGGTTTTAGGGTTTAGCGCTCCATCCCTTCCTCTGTATCTCGCTCCTTCGCATCATCAGCGTGCCATCGCATCGCTCCGCACTGGCGTTGCACAATCTGTAATGTTATTCCATGCTCGCTGTCGTGGAAGGTGTTGGCATGGTGAGGATGAGGAGCGTCAACAGGAGCTTCTTCCTTTGTCGCAAGTAGAAGAATTAGTGTTGTTGACTGTGTGGTGAAAGATCATACACACAAGGGTGTAGGGATGGAGCGGGGGGTCATGGATACACCCCCTCCAAGGAAACGAGGGAGGCCGCCAAAAAATGCGAAGCTTGGGAATTCTCCTGCTTCAACTGGCACTCAATCAAACTCCCGCACTGATGTTGCTCCGGTGACGAAGCCGGATGCAGCAATGGTTAACCATAATAATAATAGTAACAGCAATAGCAATAGCAGGAAAGCTGATGCGAAGGAAGGAGATGATCTGGAGATGATTGAGGGGGGGACGATTCCTCCCAGTAGACCAGGTCAGCGAGGAAGGCCTAAGAAGTCTCTGATGGCGAAGAAAGGGGAGCCTGCCGGTAAGGCCAGTGGGAGCAGCATAAGCGATCGGGAGCTTCTTAAGTCTGAATTGCAGGACGAGGAATTGCCTGTGGAACGAACTCCGGAGAAACCTGCAACTCGAAGGAGCAAGAAACCATCTCAGGTTCGGTCTCTTCACATGGAGTTTTTTTCCTTCAAACATTTTGTGCAGGTTGTATCTCACGTAGAAGAATTCAAATCCATCTGGATATGCCAGAAAACTCATCAGATCGTTTTCAGCCAAGATTTCTCAGACCAATATAGAAACTCTTTTTCTTACCAGATTGCTTCAGTTTCAAAAGCTGGTCCCTTAGGGTTTGGAATTGTATCTTTTTATATATCTGCCAGTGATATATCCATCTGTGAGGTCTTTATCTGCCGTATAAAGTCGCATCTCTCTGTCTCCAGCTAAATTGACATCCTGCAAGTAAGTCCAATGAAGTGAATTGAATGCTTAATTAGCAACTTTCTAGCCAAATCTGTGACTTCGTACAATTGCACAAGCCTGAGAAATCATGTTAGGTTTTTCCAAAGAAAAGTTGGGCTCTATAGTTAGAGGGGGATGTCAGTCCCTGACACAAATGGTGTAGATAGTCTTTGCATTATCTATGCAGTGAACAGGTCACTGCATACTTGCCTTCAGAAAATTTGACCTGGAACATTATGCCTAAAATTAGCTCTTGTGCTTCAAGGCTGCAGGTGAAGCTTTTTTGCTGCATGATTATGAGGTTTAGAGTATTCTGACTTGCTCCTCCTTTGTACCTGCGATTCTGGATTTTTAGATGCTGAGCACTTGTAATAACTCTAGTTTTTAAAAATCAAGGTGAACAGGCTCTGGGAAATACTATTTGCTAACCTGAACACTGTAGGTGAGCAACCAGTCTGATTATGGTTTGAAGCCTCAAGGTGAAAAGGGCCTCTCATCAGTACCAAGCCAACAGATGTCAGAGGTTTAGCTTCAGTATAACCAACATTTGCTCTTGCCATAGAAACTCACACAAAATATATGGATGTTTGATTAAGTGGCTTGTTGTTTGAATTTGCACATCTGTATTTGAGGTGTTTCCATAGTGTGGTGTCAGAAAGAAAGCTGGGTCTGAGAGGATCAATGGCTTAACTGAAGCTATGGTAGCATGTCCACTGCAGGCTATTCCTTCATTGTTTCCAACCCCTTTGGAGTCACCAAGGGGGCATGCCCATATGTATGATGATGGAGGGGTAGGGAGTGATGATGTAAAAGATGCACCCTTCATGGATGCTGTTGTGAAAGTTTTCTGTGTGCACACCGAACCCAATTTCTCACTCCCATGGCAGCGGAAGCGCCAGTTCAGCTCAAACAGCAGTGGCTTCATCATAAAAGACCGTCGTGTTCTCACCAATGCACACTCAGTTGAGCATCACACACAAGTCAAGGTCAAAAGGCGTGGCTCTGACACCAAGTATTTGGCCACTGTTCTTGCTATTGGTACAGAATGTGACATAGGTACTGAGATCCTTCTCCATGTGTGTGTTTATGTTCTTGTGTACAGAGCTCTTTGAGCATGGCTGGGACAGACCTAAAACCCAATGAGATTGAACATCCAGGGGAAGTGAAATGGCTTTACATGGAGCAATTTAGCTGGGCACTGGTTTACAATAAGTGATGACAAGGTGTGGGCTATTTGTAAGGCTGTCATTGAAGTGTCCATCTAGTGCATAGAATTGTCTCATGATGGCAGCAAAATCCAACCTGAAATACTCCACTGCATGATAAAATTGTCTAAGTGCTCTTTGCCATGTTCCATGATGCAATTCTGGAAATCATCCATGAACATTTGTAGCTCAAAGAGAGAGGCAAGAACATTAGTACTTTCTGCCAGATTAACCTAGATATTTACTCAGTATTTTTTGGAATTGACTGGAAAGTTGTGGGGTGACCATAACAGCAATGTTAACTGTGAGCAACGATGAGTTTTGGGAAGATGTGACACCTGTGGAGTTTGGGTCGCTACCTCGCCTGCAAGATGCTGTGACTGTGGTGGGGTATCCGATTGGTGGGGATACTATCTCTGTTACAAGTGGTGTAGTTTCACGGATTGAAGTTACTTCCTATGTCCATGGTGCCACTGAACTCCTGGGTGTGCAGGCAGGGCTCTGTGCTGGTTATTTTCCCCCCTCATTTATTGTTATTCCTGCTAGAGGCTCCTTGAAGTTGGAGGGGATGATGAAGTATGTGAGCTGCTGGGTTGCACGCTTGAACTCATGTGATGTGTACTTGGGTGTCAGATTGATGCAGCCATCAATGCAGGCAACTCTGGGGGCCCAGCATTCAATGACAGGGGCGAGTGTGTTGGAATTGCCTTTCAATCCTTGAAGCATGATGATGCTGAGAACATTGGCTATGTCATACCCACTCCTGTCATCAACCACTTTATTACTGACTATGCACGGAATGGAGACTACACAGGTTCCTGTCATCCTTCTTTTGATTCTAATGCATTGTCAGTAACAGTTCTGTGTGCATCAACAGACATCATTGTTCACCTCGATGGAGGGGGTTCTGTATGTGTTCTTTGTTTTTTTCTGTGATAGTTTATACCTGTCATTCTTCCTTGGATTTATAGCATGTGGTCCTCTATGGATTTGTGATCTCAGGTTTTCCTATTCTTGGAATTGAATGGCAAAAGATGGAGAACCCTGACCTTAGGAAAGCACTGGGTATGATGGCCAACCAGAAGGGAGTGCGTATCCGCCGTGTGGAACCCACCGCACCTGCTGCCAAACAACTGCAATCATCTGATATACTCCTGAGTTTTGATAGCATTGACGTTGCCAATGATGGCACTGGTATAATATCTTGCCCCCTCTACAATGTCTAGGTACTTTGGATATGTGTACTCTAGGTTTATCAGAACAGGTTGTTTCTTTTGCTTCTTATTGCTGCATGTGGATTTGAGCCACCTTCCTCCAAGATTTGCACAATATTACTGTTATGTTTTTGAAGCTACTAGTTTGATTGAAGACTTTGTCTCCATGTTGATGAAATTCATGTGATGTCCATGTGAATGAAGTTCCCTTCAGGCATGGTGAGCGCATTGGATTCAGCTATCTTGTTTCCCAAAAGTACACTGGTGAAAGTGCAAGGGTAAGAATTTTGAGGGAGTCCAAAATAAAAGAGTGTGACATCCACCTTGCAAATCACAACCGTCTGGTGCCAGCACACATCAAAGGAAAACCTCCTGCATACTACATTCTGGCAGGCATTGTGTTTGCTGCCATCTCTGTTCCCTATCTCCGCTCAGAGGTTGGTACCACATTGATGTTTTCTCTCATGTTTTCCTACATGAACAATTGCTGTGGATTGATCATTTCGTTAATGCTTTTAGGTTCTAGAGAGATGGACAGTTTTAAGCAGATATCAGTTATCCCAGGGCCTGGAACTTTAGGATTCCATGATTCAATGAAGTGTATGACAAAGTCATGTTTTGGCAACCTTCTTTTCTTATGGTCCATCATGGTGTATTGACAGTATGGGAAAGACTACGACTATGATGCCCCTGTGAAGCTGCTGGACAAGCTCTTGCACGCCATGTCTCAAACAGATGAAGAGCAGCTGGTTGTCGTTTCTCAGGTGCTATCCTGATTCATTGGGCTCCAATCTCTAAACTAGTTCCTGACCTGGCATGTTGTAATGTTATCATATTTTGGGAAAGCAATGTGTGATGATGCCAGTAAGTCTCACAATATATGCTGAAGAAAAAAAGTGTGCATGCATAAGTGCCCCTTCCAGATTCTGGTTTCTTTTGAGGTTGTGTGGATGATAACATATCAAGAAGCTCTTTCTCACAAGATTTCACACACTGCAGGTGTTGGTGGCAGACATTAATATAGGTTATGAGGACATTGTCAATACTCAGGTATATCTTCTCTGTTGGTTGTTTTCCATTTACAATCTGTCTGCCATTATATTACCCTTTACTCTTCCTGTATTTCCTGCCCTGATTGAAGTGTAATTCTGTCATTGCAGGTCCTGGCATTCAATGGAACATCAGTGAGGAATCTGAAGCATTTGGCAAACATGGTGGAGAATTGTGGAGATCAATTTCTTCGGTTTGACTTGGAATACCAGCAGGTGAACTTCCATGTTATTTTTTCCCTTGTGACATAGAGAATACAAGGATGTGCTTTGACAGATCCTGTAGTGCTTTTGGAGTTGACTTGTGAAGTAAACTCTAGTGTATGTAGTTTGTTAACATCTGAGTTTTATGGTGTCCACACATGGGTATAGCTCTCAGTGCAGTTGATAAATGTCACTCTATTCTGATTTTTGGTCTTTGGGAACATTATTTATGTGCTTTGAAATTAGCTTCTCTGTATGTTAGGGTTGTAGTTTTCTTTGGGGTACTATCAGTGATAAAAGGATCTAGCATTTTGTCAATGGGAACTAGATGAATTTCAAACTTCATGATCACTGACTGTCCATCACCTTTCATCATGGTTTGGAATGTTGCAGATTGTGGTGTTGGAAGCAGCTGCAGCAAAAGCAGCTACACCTGAGATTCTTTCCACTCATTGCATACCTTCAGCAATGTCAGATGACCTGAAAACCTAGTTTTTGTTTTGAAATCAGGGTGTTGGCAGAGTCAGGAGGTTTTTGTGAAATTGTTGACGAGTAGGAGTAGTGCTGGAAGAGAAGCAAATCTTCCATTATTTTAAATTTGTTTTGGGCTACACAAATAGCTATAACTAATGCCGCTAAATATTGCGGTACAAATATTTTCTTTCTCCATTGTAGTTTTCATGTGTAATTTCTTTGTTGTACTGTGGACAATTTGTGCTGGAACTTGCATGTCAAAGGAATTGGCATAGAGTGTTCAAGTGCAACCCATTCATATGGATGATTGGTTTGGCTATTATTGTAGGATTGTTGGTTGTTTACTGGAATCCCTCTTCTAATCTGTTAGGCTGAAATCTGTATTTTGCACACAAAATGTTCCCTGGATTGATGTGTCAAATCTCTATTCTAAACTGAAGTTGAGGAGATGTGTGACCAAGACATCAGTGTACTGGATTGTCTGGAGCAAGAGGTGGAATTGACAAAAGATACAAGGATATTTAGGACAAAAACTTTGTAGGCTTTGAAAGGCTCCATCTCTCAAATGTATATCAAATTCAGAGCTTTTAGTTTAAAATGTGCAGCCTGTCTAATGCATTTACAGAGTTCCAAGTTTCACTCCAGTGGAAAGTTTTTGGGAACAATGTTGCCATGCAAGTGTCAAATGTTGTTTAATGTGACATCAGATTGTCAATGGTTCTCTCCTTTCCAACTGCAGGGTGGAAATCTCTTTCAACCGGAATCATTTGACTAGCTTCTCTGCCTACCTTATTGTCTATTGCCAGATATACATGATGGGAGTTTTAAAACCAAGGATACAAGGAGCTTTTGTTTATCAAGAATTACTATTGTAAGCATGGATTTGTAAAACATTTCAGTATTCACAAACTTCATGAGCAGACTGTTTCGTGCTGAGCTGTATGTCATCATCCTTTTTAAGCACCTTTTTACCCGCATGGGGTAGCTTTATTCCCATTTGAAGCAGAATAATCCTCAATGGTCCCTTATGTTGCATCAGCACAGAAAATTCATGAGGGTGGATGGCACATTATACAAGTTATGCTAGGGCATTCATCAGAGGCTATCTATGCAATTACTGTCATCCAACTGGAGTCTCTTGTTAACTGAACAAAGAATCATGACAGCAACTTGTGTGTGCTTGCTGGATGCTCATAAAATAAATGTGGTTGATGCAATCTGATTTAGATATTAAAACAAGAGTCTTCCTATGGGATGTGTGAATTCATGTGTACTCATACAAGGAGATGCTCTTATCATCAGATACACTAGCCAGTCGACCCACTCTCACACCATCACCACCAGGTGGACGAAATGCCACAGACCATACCTGGTCAGTGTGATCTGTCATAGTCTGGACAGCAGCCCTCATCTTCAAATCCCACAACCGTACTGTTCGATCACTTGATCCTGTTACCAGTGCTGCCCCATCTGGACTTACATCAACACTCAGCACCCAGCTAGCATGGCCTGAAAAGGCACTTATCATTGACCGGCTCTCCACATCATACATGTGGATATGCATGTCGTCTGATGCAGTGTAGAGGATGCGTGAATCAATGGGTGAAAACACCAATGACCGTACAGGCATGGAATGCCCCTCCAGAGTGTGCAGCAACTTAGCTCTTGCAACATCAAAAATGGCCACTGTGCCATCCATAGTACTGCATGCCAGCCGATTTCCATCCAAGTTCCATGCAACTGCAAGTACAAATTTTCCAGCATTGCTTTTCTCTGACGATTTGTTGTCAGTAGTGACCTCTGACTTGGGAACCATAAAAGTCTGCTCCAACTGCCATGTGTTTGTGTTCCACAACTTTACCGATGCACTGCCACCCCCTGCTACAGCCAGCAGCTCACCCTAACCAAACAAATGCCAACAGATTGGACACACTGTCACAACAGTGTAGTAGCTGCCAAAACGATCATAATGAGGCACTATGCTCATTGCCAGTTATACTCTAAGCGTGTTCCTGATCTTGTGAAGTGATATCCAGTGTACACAAGAACAAAATTATGAAGGAAAAAGTGCAGACTGAGCTCAAGTGATGCAGAATGGGAACATGACAATGATGCAATTGGTACTGAAGTGACGGGACCAATTTCTAGCTGTAAAGTAGATTAGAGATCCTAATCCTTGAAGCCAAACTGACTCTTGACTACATATATAAATCCCATTTTCAGTAGCAATCACCAAGGTGGGAACTCTCATACTTGTAACTCCCTGACAAGCATGGGCCACAATAAGGCATGAGCTTAGAGTTCATCAGATGGATTCTGGCGCATGAAGAAGATATTGGGTAACTATGGCCTACTGTTTACATTTATCCAGCTGAACAGAAACCCCCATTATTGATGATACAATACATTTGAAATGCATTGGCCAGAGTTCACCCTTTACCATAATCCATTACCAAAGTTCAATCCCTCCACTGTCAAAAAAATGCAAGGAGATGATGGCCCACCTTTGGATGGAATTGCATTAGCCAGGCTTCTGATGGAGGTGTCTCCAGAGTGGCAACAGTAGCATTGGTATCAACATCAAACACACGAACATAACTGTCCAGAGATGTGGAAGCAGCCAATGTGCCAGCAGGGTGTGCAGCCACAGCTACCACGCCCAGGGCATGTCCTGTCCCAACCAACAAAAAACCAGCAATAAGCTTCTCAATCCACTTCAGAGCAGCACCATTGTTTGTATATCCTTCCAGAGTTTCAAGGCCCCAAACAGTTGAAATCAAACACCCTCTGGAAGAAACAACCCAAGACACAACAAAGAAAGGGCCTTGTGCTGCTTCCGACCCAAGTTGTTGATTATCACGACCTAAAAAAAAACTGGCATAGTGTGATGATGATCAGCGCAGCTCTGGTTACAAGACTAACGTAGCAAGTCGCAACCTCTTTCGAGCTTAAGCCGATTTCTGCTTGTCGAGAACTACGAAGCAGTTCCCGAACCTTTTCAAGAACATTAGCTTGGAAGATTTTGAGGTATCACTTGAAGAGATTCATTTCCAGAAACTAAGTCCCAAGTAGCGCCAGGAACATGGATCACGAAAAAGGGTAACTGGGAGGGAGAAAGAAAGAAAGGGGAAAAAACCTGTATTGGTGCGCTCAAGCTCCAGCTCGTCGCCCTTCCACAGCTTCACCGTCTCGTCCACAGAACCCGTGATAAGAAGCGCGCCGCGCGATTGTGTGGCTGGTGCCCACGCCACCGCCCACACTCCATCAGCATGCGCATTAGCCAAGTTCTTCAAGCTATTAATCTTCATCTCTTCTCCAAACCACTCGTCTTCCCTTCCTCCCTTCCTTCTTTCTTCCTCGTCCTCCTCTCTAGTGCGCCTCCATCAACGCAATCCTGGCGCCTTCCGTCCTTTACCCTAGAATCTAATGCCACATTTCTTCACCAAAAAACCAGACCGGATTCTTCTCCCCCGTTTCAAGCTTGAAAAGCCCTAATTGTATGTCCTTGGGATTGGCGAACTCCGAAAGGCCAGGCCATGGCTTCTGCAGAGCTATTTCTTCCTTCTCCCGCCTGTCCCGCAACGACAGGGACCTGTGCTTCCGCGCGCTGAAAGCTCGATCGACGGGCAGAGCTAGAACAAGTCCTTGCAGGGCGGCGGCCACGGACTCCCAAGTGAGGTTCGTCGAGAATCGAACCCAGAACCACTTCCGCGTCGACCTTTATTACCACTCCCGATGACTTTTCATTGATGTCCATCCTTCTGGGTTGGATGAAATATGGTAATAATGGATGCAAAGAAAGGGATCAAGGACCTCAGGTTACTAGCACGTTTTTTTCATAAAAATTTGGTGAGGTGGATGCACTGGCCATCATCCACAAGAGGACTTAGCCAAATTTGGCTACAGGTCAGAGGAAAAACTAGATTTTTTTTCAAATCCCCCTATATACTGGCGACTTGCAAGAACGTGTGGTCTAAATATGGCGAATTCAACTTTATTCTCCTAAAAAAAATGGCGACTTTGGGCCATTTTATCCCAAAAAAAACTATTGTACAAGTTGCAGTGCCCCCACTTTTTTGGGTTGCCAAGTGGCAAAATTTTGCCACAAAAAGAAAAGCCCAGCTAATAGTTATTTTATATGTGTGAAAATTGATTATGGTTAAAGGAGATGGGCTTCAGCTACTTGCAATTTGGGGTGGGGTTCTGGGGGGCATATTTATTTTACATTCAAGTGCCAAAGTGATTTTTCAAGGAAGATTTGTGGAATTCAATTGAATTAACTAAGACTAGTGTGAACCTTGTGCATAATGCACAGGTGTGTTATTTCAACAATGTTTGGTTGATTTTTTTTGTTTTTTAAAAAAACTTTTCTTTTCAAACAACTGTCTGTGATTCGGACGTCGTTCTCGAGAGATGAACTGATTACTTTCGGGGTCCTGTTTGGTTCGATTTAAGGTAGGGTGATAGGTACCTAAGATGATCCTATGGTTTTAACAAGCTTTGTGACCTATGCTAGTAGGTACCTACTATTTACCTTACAAATAACGGCGCAAATCACTATCTATCCAGAATCACTTGGGTAATAGCTGTCAATTGGGTATAGCCCTGTCACAGACAGAAAGACTTGCTGAATTAATATATTAGATAAAGTGGTTTGAAATGCTTCTATCCAGATTCCAAAGATGAAAGAAAGAATTGGATAAAAATGAAAACTTTGTTAACTTTAGAGGCCACTTAAATAACCTATAAATCAAGACCATGAAAAATATAATATATCAACAAGTGAAGTTTATTTATTTATTTATTTTCATTTACATGTTTTTTGCTTCTAGCATTTAATGGTTGACTAAGGACTAAATGCTGTACTATGAGGTCGTTAATAGATAGTTACCAGCTATTAGGGTTGTTCATAGGCTTGTTCATGAGCACAAGGTCCTTTTCATTTTGTACAAAGGGGCAATCGGAAGATGTGTAATCCCAATTCTTGAAGAATTTTTGGAGAAAACATGAAGAAAGCAGCTTTGATAAAGCAATGAAGAAAGTTGAGCTCTGCTTTAGATTGTTAAATACTCAAAAGCATTCTGATTAAACACCATTGAAGCTATTTCAATATTTAAGTGTCATAATTTAAGATATTTTTATATATGTCAATGTGCATGAACATGTCTTTGCTTCACACTCCATCCCAGGGCCCAACCTCCCAAGTCCCAAGAAGAGGCAAAGTCCCATTGAAATCAAGCCCTTGGGGTACAATAAACAGTACAACTCCTGGGAGTTGGTGTGTCATAGTGTGAAGGACTTGGTCCCACGCCCAAGGCCCAAGTCCCAGGAGGAAGGCAAAGGTCCATCAGTATGTCCGCTTCTTCATGAATGAGAAAAAGGAGGAAAAAAAAAAGTATTGAAGACAGACCAGATCAAGTCAATTTTTTAAAATTTTAATTTTAAAAACACAAAAAATCCAATAAAAAACTTGATAGCCAGAACCATCACACAGATGACAAAAGGGAAGGCCAAAAAAAGGCCAAAAAGATTTGAAGCCTGTAAGAACCAAAGAAGGGAGAGAGTTAGTCCCTCTTGTGGTAGGGAGCTATCTCACCCACAACCCTTCTAATGTCACCTGCATGCAAATTGTGGGATCTAATAGTAATAAGAGGTTTAGAATAAGCATCACCTGCCAACGCAATCTTCCCCTCTATAGTAAGGGCGACAACATGCTGAAAAACAATATTAACATGCTGCCTGAAAAATTGAATGCAAAAAGGTTGGGACTTGTCTTTGGTTGGGTTTCCATTTTCTGAGACTCACTCTCACCTAAGTCAAGAGCATGGAACCAAAAAGTGTATACATGTAAGACTCCCACTCACAGTCAGGACTTGTAAATTGAGCCCTAATGTCAAGGACTTGGTCCCGATTTGGAGCTCTAGCCCAATCAGAGTGCACAATTGAATCAGGACTTATAAAGCAGGCCCTACTGTGAACCAACCCTTAAGATCTCACTTGGATATAGAAGGGGGCTTTGGACATTTGGACTATTCTTTATTGTGCATCCTAAGAGTAGCTCCATCAGCAACAGTATACTGGCATGTACAATATAATTTCAATGAAGTTCAAGTTCAAGTATAATTATGCAGTTTGAACCTGCAAATATACAAACAATATAACATCCTCAAAAAGGTCTGGACATCATGAGCATTGGCCTGTGTAGTGGCATTGAACTCTCACCCTCAATGTGTATTTCAAGGTGAGGATGAGAAAGTAAATTGCACACTACTTTTGATGTGGTGCCACAAGTAGAGGTTTGCATACTTGGGTGTGGGTGGATCTACTTCAATAAATGAGTAAAGAGATTGAACATGCAAGTTTTGTGAAGCATATCGCAATGCACAATGTCACATGCATATGCCATTATGGTAGAAAATGTCTTTTACTCTTGTATTAACAATTGAGGTGGAATTGAAGTTTTGCCTAAATCATGATTATCATAAAAGGGAGTACTATTCTTGCATGATCCCCAAAATAACAATTTAGAAGAACCAACATCTTCTGGAAGGGTAGTTCATATGCAAATTATTGGAGAGGAAATTAAAAATATGCAAAATTAAACTAGGCATGACAAATTTAACCCAACATCTTTACCTTTTTCAAGTCTCCATGGCGACCACTAGGTTAGCTCCTAAACCCCTCTACATACTGCATATCAATGTTCTTTACATAATGCATCATCCAAAACAAAATTTGTGAACAAAACATTGCTATGAAGATAATGAAGAATAAAAATTACATATAATAATTTTACATAAACAGAGGTTTGAG